>ERZ808028.187-NODE-187-length-63707-cov-8.869260_pt1 | contig 63707 bp, 56 predicted proteins | sample MGYA00380184_ERZ808028 | MGnify/ENA primary metagenome ERZ808028 (study PRJEB31490, sample SAMN06133397) | mouse gut metagenome | isolation source: J8_1 | host: mice | place: China: Chengdu | collected 2015-05 ... | reverse complement strand
AGCGGATTCGAATTGCCATGGAGAACGCAACTTCTGAGGATGATTTTCTGGAAGCCTTGGAGGATGAAGGAGTAAAGGCCCGGTATGGTACTTCTCGGCAGCATGACAAGTATATTTCCTATGAACTTGTGGACGTTCCGGACCACATGGAGGGCGCGGACAGGAAGTATAAAGCGCGTTCTTATACCTTGGGTGATGCCTATGGGGTGAAAGCGTTGCGGGAAAAACTGGACGAAAAGGCGAAAGAGCGGTTGCGGATGGCAGAGCAGCGCAGTCATGCAACGGAAAGCAAGCGCGATCTGTCCACCTTCCCACAGAGCGGATGGAACACGGAAGCGGCGGCCCCGGTGAATCGTACTCCGGCAAGGAAGTCTATAGATGTCCAGACGGTGAGAAACAAGGTTGATTCCGTGATTCGCGGATTGCAACAGGATATTAGAGCGGAAGCACCCAGCCCCGCGCAGCAACCCCCTACAACGCCGCCTACGGCAGCAGAGAGGGGTGAAGGGGAAAATAGTATCCCCGAAGCGAAACAGCCCACACAGAGCGCGACAGCCCCGCAGACAGATACATTAAGCGGCGTGGCGAAGCTGAAAATGATGCTCAAAAAAAGGGATGAAGAAGCACAGAAGCAGTTAGAAAATCAACAGGACGATATGGATTGGCTTCCCTATTAGGTAGGGAAGCCAATCCCCGGAAAATTGAAGGGAGGCCAGAAAATGGCAAGAACTGAGGCCGATTTAACCATCTTCATGCTTGCAAGCGATTATAACCCCGCGCATTATGACTGGACGGAAAACGAGCTTTCCGCATTGGGAAACTGTAAATCAACCGCCACAGTCATTAAAAGGCGTTTAGAGGACAACGGCGCGAAGGTAAAGGAAATGTATGTCATAGAACACAAAGGCGAGAAAAAGGCTGATTCAGAGTCAGAGCAGTTTCACGGAGATACTGACGAAACCAAACCGCATTACCATATTCTTGCAAGATTTGAACCCTCGCACAAGGCCACACTGAAAGAGATTGCAAAATACATCGGCGTTCCTATGCAGATTATTGTAAAGCCCAAACGGGGCGGGTATAGCTACAATAACAATTTGGCATATCTGACGCACATCAAGTATGAAAACAAGATTCAGTATGTTCCCGAAGATGTTGTAACCCTTGCCGGAACTGATTACATGGATTATTACAATGAGAATAAGGAGAAATGGCTAAAAGGAAGGGCTATTGTGGCAAAAAAGGGAGGAAAAACGCTTGACCGCCTTTTTCGGGAAGCAATGGCTAAAATAGAAAAGGGAGAAATCTCGTATGAAGAATTATGTGACATAGAGGAATATAACAAACTGCGTCTTGACCCTGTATATCGAAAAAAACTTAAAAGCAAAAATACCTGTGTATTAGAAACGGCATCAGAAGATTTTCAACTATTATTAAGAAAAGTTAGCAACAATGAGATAACCACTTTAGAGGAAATTACCGCAAATAAGAGGTGGAAATTAGCATGTAAGTATCACCAAAAAGAGATAGAAGACGCTTTGCAAGCACAAAAAGCAGCTTTAATACAACAAAAATGTGATATTTTATGCGATAAAATTACGAACAAAAAGATAACCTCTCCGGCTGAAATAAGAGCAAACGAGTATTGGAATTTATTTTCTGAAGAGCAACTCAACCACTACCGGCTAAAGCCGGTAGGTTCGGTTTGCTGCTAAAGCAGCCTAAAGTGTGCACCCTAAAAGTTATCTCTTATCCTTTTCTCTTACCCTATCTCAAAGTTATCGGAATTGCTCTTCTCCTGCAAATCCTGATTCTGAATGTACGCTTTGATTATTTCATCCGTCACATTTCCACTGCTCGCTACAAAATATCCCCTTGCCCATAAATGCTGTCCCCAGAATTGCCTGTTCAATTCTTTATATTCCATCTGCAGTTTCCTTGACGTATTTCCTTTTATATATTGTACCAGTTTACTTGCCGACAGATGGGGCGGCACTGACACAAGCAGATGTATGTGGTCACTCCCTACATGGCCTGCCAGGATCTCCACCTCATTGCTCTGGCAGATCATTCGAATCAGTTCCCTTGTCCGCAATGCTATCTTCCCTGTTATCACTGGCTTACGGTATTTTGTTATCCACACTAAATGGTATTTGATATCATATGTGCAATGTGCTGACTTTCTGTAATTTTCCATTATTCTCACCTCAAGTTTAGTATCTCTGTTTTCATTTTTTCTAAACTTGAAGCTATGGGGTTTACCTAAAGGTTTCGCCTAAAGGCGAGGGTTTTAACCCCACTATACAGACAATAAAAAAGATAAGAAAAAGCCTGGCGGAACAAGCACACCAAGCATTGTGTGAAAAACTTGATAAGGAAGGAATAACGTCTATGGATGAAATCTTGTCCGATGAGTATTGGAAATTAGGATACGAATTTAAGAAGAATACTATAGAAATTTGGTGTATAAATCATAGAATACCATACGAAAGGCGATAAGAAACAAAAATCTGAAAGTTCAAAATCGGGGGAGAATTAAAATATTTTAATTCTCCCCCTAATCATTCCCTTTCGACACCCGCAGCCCACAAAGGCTGTCACACGGTCGTTTCAATCGACAAGCCCTTTTATATTAAAACGCACACATTGGTTTTTTATTTTAAATATCCCATGATATTAGTTGTATTTTGGAGGGGATTACTAAAAAAACACATTTCTTTTTTCACCAGTAGAAAGTTTTTGAAAAAAGGTGTTACAACCGTTACAAATAAGCTCAACACCGTCAAACCCGCTCCACACAAGGCTTTCCGTCAAAAAAAGTGTAACACTCTTTGTAACACCTGTAACACTTTTTTTGTTGGCACTTAAAATGTCCCTGAGTTCTCCGAACATTTTTGTAACACTTTTTACTAACGTTTTTCCAGAACGCAAAGCCAAAGTATAAGCAAGGCCGGGAGGTAGAAGCTACCACCCGGCCTGATACTTTTCAAATATACATAGGCACTACACCACGCCAAACGCTCGGAATGCCTCTAAAACAAGCCTTTCCTTTGCTGTCTTAATAATACCGCTATCCGGCTCCTTCCCGGCCTTAAAATCAAGTTTCAAGGCCCCGCATTTGTCTTTTACCATAGTGACGCTTGACTTGCTGACTTTGACACCGTGATTGTCCTCTATCCATTTTTGAATGGCTGCATAGGTGGGAGGACAATCTGGGTCGCACTGTCCGGCATCGTACCCCGATGTGTCAAGTACGATACCGAATGTGCTTCTATATACCGCAATACTGCGGATTTGAACGGTTGAACCCGGACGCGGGTTCGAACCTTTTGATTGTGGTGGACCAGACGGGAGTCGAACCCGTGTCCAAAAGTCCATTCCCTGTCCTTCTACTATCATAGCCGCTCATTGCGGATTGCTCCACATTCCCTCGTGCATCAGGAGACCGGCACCCCGGTGCACTCAGTAGCCTCTGCTACGCCCGCAGGATAGAGGCGTCACCTGCGTCGTTTCCTACATAGTCGATGCCCGGTTCTTAATGTGTAGGTGCACTAAGGCGGACAGCTGCCATTAGGCAGCGTATGCTAAATTATCTTCAGCGTTTATATTTAGTTTTGCGATTTGACGCATCGCCTGCGGATAGCTTCTCCAGCTGCAAGACCCCTGTCGAAACCTTGACTGGCCCTTATAACAATGCTTCTGCAGCACTTCTTTATTCTTTCAGTATATCACAGATCCGGCATATTCTCAACCCAGATTCTTGATTTTAAATTCTCTTTCGTGTTCCCTGCGCAGATCTTTCCTGGCGATATCCTGACGCTTATCATAAAGTTTCTTACCTTTGGCAAGCCCGATCTCGATCTTGGCCCTTCCATCCTTAAAGTATACCTGCAAAGGAACGATCGTATACCCCTGCTGTGCTGTTTTACCCGCCAGCTTTCTGATCTCGACCTTATGCAAAAGCAGCTTTCGCACACGCAGCGGATCCTTGTTGAAGATATTGCCTTTTTCATAAGGACTGACATTCATGCCGCAGACAAAGGCTTCCCCTTTCTCAATCTGAACGTAAGCCTCCTTGATGCTGCATTTCCCCATCCGCAGCGACTTTACTTCCGTACCATGCAGTTCCAGCCCTGCCTCATACTTCTCTTCTATAAAATAATCGTGATACGCTTTCTTATTATTCGCCACCAGTTTCATGGCTTCTCTGGCCATAAGACCACCTTCTTTCTTAATTCTTCCTGCCTGACGGCTCAGTCTGCCGCCTCTTCTTCCGGAATGATGAAATCAACCACGCCTGCCAGCCGGTCCGCCCCCTTCACCTGCACGGTAATCCGCTGCCCCAGCTTATAGGTCTTCCCGGTATCCCGGCCCACCATCTCATAGGTCTCTTCGTTGTAATAGAAAAAATCTCCTGCCAGCGTGGACACATGAACCAGGCCTTCCACCGTGTTGGGCAGCTCTACATAAATGCCCCACTGCGTAATACCGGAGATCACGCCCTCATATCTTTCACCGACATGGTCCTCCATATATTCCGCCTTCTTCATCTTATCCGTCTCCCGCTCGGCCTCCTCGGCACGCCGCTCCGCTTTGGACGAATGCTTCGCCACCTCCGGCAGCCGCTCCGTATAGTGCGCCAGCCGTTCCTCACGCAGCCTTCCCCGCAGCTGATCCTTGATGATGCGGTGGATCTGCAGATCCGGGTATCGTCTGATTGGCGAGGTAAAGTGACAATAATACTGACATGCCAGACCGAAATGTCCGGTACATTCCACCGTATAGCTGGCCCGCTTCATGCTGCGCAGCGTCAGGCGGCTGATCAGTGTCTCCTCCTCCGTATCCGCGATCTTATCCAGAAGCTTCTGCAGTTCCTTGGGATGGATCTCCTCTCCCGTCAGCTTCACATGATAGCCGAAATTATGGATAAAAGCCGACAGCTTCATAATCTTCTCCGGATCCGGCCTGTCATGAGTCCTGTAGACAAAGGGCAGCTCCATCCAGAAGAAATGCTGCGCCACCGTCTCATTGGCTATCAGCATAAAATCCTCGATGATCTTCGTCGCCACATTGCGCTCATAGGGCTTAATCTCCACCGGATGTCCTTCTTCATCCAGAAGGATCTTACTCTCTGCAAAATCAAAATCAACGGCCCCCCGCTTATGGCGTCTGTTCCTGAGAATCGCCGCCAGCTCCTCCATCAGCTCAAACATCGGCACAAGGGACTCATATTTCCTGCGCTCTTCCTCGTCTCTGTCTTCCAGAATCTTCTTCACCGCAGTATAGGTCATCCTTTTGTCTACGCAGATGACCGTCTCCTCGATCTGGTAGTCGGTCACCTCGCCTTTGCCGTTGATGGTCATCAGACAGCTCAGCGCCAGCCGGTCCACTCCCTGGTTCAGGGAACAGATGCCGTTGGACAGCTTATGCGGCAGCATGGGGATGACCCGGTCCACCAAATACACGCTGGTGCCGCGCTTCAGCGCCTCCCAGTCCAGTGCCGAATTCTCCTGCACATAATTGCTCACATCCGCGATATGCACGCCAAGATGATACAGCCCCTTTTCATCCTGATACAGGCTGACCGCATCATCCAGATCTTTGGCATCCTCACCGTCGATGGTCACCATCTGCAGCGCCGTCAGATCCATGCGCCCTGCCCGGTCCGCCTCCTGTACAGTCTCCGGCACCCGGTCCGCCTGATGCATGACCTTCTCCCCGAACGCAGTCGGCAGCTCGAAACGATGCACCACCGACATGATGTCTACGCCGGGATCATTGATATGTCCGAGAATCTCTGCCACTCTGCCTTCCGGCTTATGCTTTTCGTCCCCGTAAGAGACCAGCTCCACCACTACCTTATGCCCGGTCACCGCGCCCCGGGAACGCTCCTGCGGCACGAAGATATCGGTCCCCAACCTGCTGTTATCCGGTATCACGAAGCCGAAATTCTCACACTGCTCCCAGGTACCCACCACCTGTTTGAGCCCCCGTTCCAACACCTGAACGACACATGCTTCCTGACGCTTCCCCTGTCTGCCGGGCAGCAGCATGACCTGTACCCTGTCCTGATGAAAAGCGCCGCCCCTTTTGTCCTCCGGAATATACAGATCGTCGTCCCGGCCTTCCACCTCCACGAAGCCAAACCCTCTGGCAGTGCCGGTATAGATTCCCACCAACCTGTTATCGTCCGGCTTTCCGTACCTGCCCTGCGCGCTTACCTGCAGCCTGCCCTCTGCCACAAGGGCCTGTAAGATCCGGCGGAACTCTTCTTTTTCCTCTCTGGGCACCTGCATGAATGCCGCCAGCTCTTTCTCCTTCATCGGCACATACATGTCCTCGGCCACAAGCTCGCAGATCAGCTTCTTCCGCTGCCGCTCCTTTTCATTTTGTTCAAAAATCCGATCAAATTCATTAACCATACGATTCCCCATATACAAAAAAGCACCCCTTATGCAAGAGTGCTTTCGCATTTAAAACAGGTTCAAATTCAAAACAACTGCCAGTACCATAAAAGCAACCGCAAGTCCGGTCGTGATCTTAACCAGCTTGCCTTCCATGGAACGGCCTTTGTTCTTGCCCCAATATGTCTCAGCGACTCCGCTCACTGCGCCCAGTCCTGCCGACTTGCCTTCCTGCATCAATACCAATATAACAAGTGCAATACAAATAACAATAAAAATAACCATCAACGTAATTCTAAGTGCTCCCATTTCCACACCTCCTAATGTCAAGCAGATTTAATCTTACCACATATATCCTTATTATGCAACAAAAAAATGCTTCTGTTTGCACAAGTGCTTCCTCAACTGCTCTCACAGTTCAAAATCTGCAAAGACATCTTCTTTCGTATGATTCCTGCTGTGGTAATGCATCAGCCATGCTTTCATCTCTGTATGCCGGTCCCCCATATCTTCCATCATGGCCTGAAAATTGTCTTCCCGCACACCGCCAAGCTCTGTTAAAAACTGGTAATAGCGCAGGTCATCACCGTGCTCCTCCAATATCACAAGCCAGGTTTCCTCCGTCTCCTGCCCTTTGCAATGGGACAGCAGGTAATCCCTCAGCCTGCTTTTTACGGACTGATCCAGCGCGTGATCGTGCATCAGACGCAGCATCGCCAGCCTGACTTTCTCCCGCCTGCGCTGTTCCATATAATAGTCCAGATTGTTCTCCCGGCTGCCGTAGTCCTCTTCTCCGCACAGAAGCATCTTCGAGAATCCTTCCGCGTCCGGCGTCGCCATCAGCTGCCCCATCCTGGCATCCCATCTGGCAAGCCACTCCGCCGTTCCCGCATTCTCAAAGTCAAAAAGATAGAAGGCGTCCAGCCGGCTCATCACCGCCGCCAGCAGATAGGAGATATCCTCCGTCTTCGGGTCCTGTTCGTCCCCGTGCTCGTCGATGATCTGCACCAGCGCCGGACAATCCTTGAAAATGCCCTGTCCGATCTCCATGCCATGATATGGCAGCACGATCTTCGCCAGTTTGCTGCAGAAGGCAAATGCCCAGTCCTCGATCTGCACCACAGATTCCGGCAGCGAAACCTGCTTCACCATCTTGTTGCTCAGAAAAGCCTTCTTGCCGATGCAGGTGACAGGACAGCCCTCGATCGTGCCGGGAACTGCCACCTCCGTATCTTTTCCCCGATAGCCGGTGATCCTGATCTTATCTTCATTTCGCTCATACGCCAGAGCGCCGTGCTCTGGCGCCAGTTCTCCTCTCTTATCCATGCCCTCCACCAGTCAACTCCGCTCCCTGTGCTCCAACTGCTGCCGCATCCGTCCTGTTTCCGCCTTCTGCAGACCAGTACCCTGTTTAGAGCAGCAGCGCCTCGATCCGCTCCAGAATGCTGTCTCCCCGCTCTGTCAGCATCAACTCCTCATTGTGCCGCTGATAGTCTTCGCAGCCGTAGGAAGCGATAAACTTCGCGCAGTCCGGTTGTACCGTACACTCTGTCATCAACAGCAGCATTTCATTCCCGGATCCGAAAGTATCTTCCACGAAACAAAACAGCTCATGCAGCCGCCCGCCGACCCGCGCCGTATCCTGCTTATACGCTGCCACCTGCCCGCCGAAGCCGCCCTTGATCCGCGCAAAAGCATCCTCTGCATTCTCCGTTTCCTCCGTCCGCAGCATCCTCTGCGCCTCTTCCAGAAAACGGATCAGGGCGCGGTTCTTTTTCTTATCCCGTCCCGACAACGCTCCTGCCTTTGCAAGCGATTCCATGCTGGTGATCCGGGCGTTCGTCTGCATCGCCAGCATATCCTGAAATTCCTCTTTGCTGCAGCCTGCCGCGGCTTTTGCCTTCAAGGCCCTGAGCGGATTCATCAGCTCATGCAGCAGTGCCGACTTCTGCATATTCTCCTTGATATCCTGCTGGATCTTGTCGATCAGCATCCCCATCAGGGACAACCGCTCGTCGAAATCCGCTTTTCTGGCCTTGTCTTTGGCCTGTTCGCTGACACTCCCTGTCAGAATCTCCTCCACCTTATAATCATTTTTGTATTTCTGATACAGGTCATAGTAGGCGCCGAATTCCTTCACCACCCTGTCGTTGCGGATATACTGGCCGATCAGCGTTTCCTCCACCGCGATCCCTTCTTCCTCATAGAGTTCCAGCATCTTCGACAGATCCTCCCAGCCTCTGGCGGTGATATAATTCTTACCCTTGACCGTAGTCTCGATCTCATAGAAATCATCTTTTTTCAGATCCAGGAAATTCACGATCGCCGTGTGCAGTCCCCGCTCTCTCGCATACTCCTTCCAGGTGGCGAAGTCGGCCTCCACCTCCAGAATCTTCAACCGGTCCAGCGTTACCACATCGAACTCCCGCACCGACTTATTGTACTCCGGCGGGTTGCCGGCCGTCACGATGACCCAGCCTTCGGGCACCTGATGTCTGCCGAACACCTTATACTGCAGAAACTGCAGCATGGACGGCGCCAGCGTCTCCGACACACAGTTGATCTCATCCAGAAAAAGGATCCCCTCCCGGATGCCGCTCTCCTCCATCACCTCATAGACCGAGGCGATGATCTCACTCATGGTGTACTCCGACACGTCATAAGTGCTGCCGGCATACTCTTTATGGGTGATAAAAGGAAGCCCCAGCGCTGACTGTCTCGTGTGATGGGTCATGGAATAGGACACCAGAGCGATCCCCAGCTCCTGGGCGATCTGCTCCATGATCGCCGTCTTCCCGATACCGGGCGCCCCCAGCAGAAAGATCGGCCGCTGCCTGACCACCGGAATCCGGTACTCCCCTTCTTCGTCTTTTTTCAGATACAGCTTTACGGAATCCTTGATATAATTCTTTGCTTCTTTGATCGTCATCTTACTGTCTATGCCTTTCTGATCGCTTCTAATATCTATTATCTTATCTATTATCTATGCTTTTTCCTCTTCCAGCGCTTCCTCATCCAGAACGATCCTGATCGCCCAGGGCGGCACCTTCGGCGCATTTTCGTCCTCGTGAAGAAACACGAAGGCCACATCGTAATCCGGCATCCGCTCCGGGTAGATACCGTAGCCGTCCGTAAAGTAAAGAAGCCCTTTCAGGTTGTCGAACTCCTGCTTCTCCCGCAGCTTCTCCACATAGTCAAACACCGGCCGGAAATCCGTAGACCCGAATCCCGTCAGTTTCCCATGCGCAAGAAAATCGTCAAAGTCTTCCCGCCCCGTGATCTTCGTATCCTGCCGCACCTCGCTGTCACACTGCAGGATGTGCACATTGATCTTTGTAAAAAAGTTCTCCCCGTTCTGCAGAATATTGTAGGTCTTCTGCAGGAACGCCTGCACGATCTCCCCCCGGCAGGAGGCTGAGGTATCAAGAGCGATCACAAAATCCCTGATCTTATTGCTGTCCTTATACTCCAGCGGCTCCACCAGCGGCAGATTACCATAGGTCTGCAGCCCGTAGGTATAATAGATATAGTCGAATTCATCGTCATTGACCTGCACCGTCTCCCCCATGACCATAAACTTCCTCAGAAAATCCGTATAGTCATAGCGTTCTCTCGTGGCCTCTTTCAGATTCTGCTCGATGCTCTCGGCGTTGTTCCTGTCCCTGCTGAAACTCTTTAGATCCGCCTTAATGCGCTCACTGATCCTGCGCCACTCCGCCTGGGACAACTCCAGCTCCTCCCGCCTGTCCCAGTAAATATGCTCGTCGTAATGACACAGCCTGTGCCACTCCTGCACCGCCTTTTCCGAAGGCTCCTCGATCCGAAAATGCCGGTACAGTTTCTCAGCCGTCAGTCCCCCGGCCTGCTTTCGCAGAAGCGCCAGCCGGTTCTGCAGAAGATCGTCCGAGGGCAGTTCGGTCAGATGCAGCCCCATATCCACGATCGTATGCTCCACCGCGATATCCGTCGCCAGATCCCAGTAAACCCTGTTCATCTTATCCATCGTCCTGCCGTGATAAAAAATGCAGTGCAGCAGCGTGTGCAGATACAGTCTGGCAGCATAATGGGGCGCCGTCTGATACTGCAAAAGCAAATGTGCCGGGTCATAATAAAGCGTACTCCCGTCAAAAAGATGCGCTCCCGTCTGCTCCCTGCACACCGTCTTTAACTTCGATAAGGCCACATCCAGAAACCGCATATTGATCAGGATACCGTCGTGGGCCAGCCGCATCACCTCACCGGCAAGGCTTCGTATTTGAAATTGTCTGTCTTCCTGTCGATCGTCCGGCATTGTGTCTCTCCATCATTGTTTTCACGTTTCCTGCTCCTGCCCATGGCAGTGCAGTTTGCAGCTTTTATCCAGCTGTATACATTTTTATAACATAAAGCACCAGCAGATGCCCCGGGTAGAACAGGTAGAAGAACCACTTGGAGAATGTCCTGCCCCGCTCCGCCCTTTTTCCGTTATAAAGAAACAGTACGACGATCGCCGACACCACCACGCCCACACCGGACAAGAGGCCGCACGCGATTGCCTCCGGCGTCGTGAACGTGTAGAATGGTGCAAACAGATACGTCTGTATCATCATGAAGGCAAAGAAGGCATAGCCCACGATATAGCCACGGACCATTCCTCGCCTCTCCCCTCTGCTGTCATAAAACATTATGGTAAAAACAGGCGCCATCAGCGCCCAGTCTCCCACCACAGTGGCCAGTGTCAGGCAGATGCTCAATGTCGTTCGCAATCCCCATCCCGGCACCTTCTCCCTGACCACCAGGATCAGAAAACAGCACAGAAGCGTATAGAGCATATTCAAATTGCCGAACCCGAAAGCAAGCCTGTAGGGAATCTGTGAGAGCAGCGCAAAGGCCAGAAGCCGCAGTCCGTAACGCTTCTTAGAACGCGTGTATGCATATCCTTCCACCAGAAAATAACACATGGTCGGCGCCGTAAAATATCCGGCGTACTCAAATACAAATGCCGTCATACTGCCTTCGTCTAAAAACATATGTGATATATGATTGAGCAGCATCGTAAACATTGCGATGTACTTGATGACATCCCTGTTGAGGATCCGTATGCCTGTTTCGGAAGATTCCATCCTGCAGCAACCGCCTTTCTGTAACAACACATATTCTTCTACTGTTACGCCGTCCTGACGCGCTTCCGCATTTTCCACAAAAAAGCGCTACATCGAGACAGGCGATCGAGCCCAGCGGACAATCGCCTGTTTATCACATACCGCATAGCAGTTCAGCCTTCGGCTTCTCTTTTCATGCCAGGAACGGGTTGTATTTCTTCTCGTGGCCGATGGTCGTCGCTTCTCCATGTCCCGGATATACCTTCGTCTCCTCCGGCAGCACAAACAACTTCTCCTTCACCGAGCGGACAAGGGCGCCCATACTGCCCGTCGCCAGATCCGTCCTGCCCACGGAATCCTGAAACAGTGTATCCCCGGCGATCAGAATCCCTTCTTCCGCAAAATAATAACAGCAGCTTCCCACCGTATGTCCCGGCGTTGCGATCAGCCTGCAGGTCATATCCGCTATGGTGATCTCTTCATTGTCCTGCAGATATCTGTCCGGGCTGACCGTATATGGCCGCCCCACCTGATCCGACACGTTCGTGACCGCATCCTCACAGAGCACCTTCTCCGCCTCATAGGCATAGAGCGGCGCTCCCGACAACTCCTTAAGCCTGTTGACACCCCAGATATGGTCAAAGTGTCCGTGGGTGAGCAGGATCCCTTTTACCTGAAATCCCTTCTCTTTCAGTGTCTCGTAGATATAATCTCCCTTATCTGCCGGATCGAAGAAAATCACATCCTGCGACCCTTCCCGGTAGATAAAATAGCAATTCGTCTGGCAGATGCCCAGCATCAGCCGCCCAATCTTCAACTTCCCCATGCTGTTTCTCCTTCTTTCAGTCTGCGCATCCTGCATCCGCGGTGCAGATTCCTGTCGTTATCCTGTCGTTCTCTCGATATCGATCACGCTCTCGATGGTCCTGATTTTATCCGTGATGCGCTGCAGCTCTTCCCTGCTGCCGATCTCGAAGCTGACCAGAATGGTCGCCGTTCCCTGTTTGCTTACCCGGGTATTCAGCGCCAGAATATCAATCTCCTTCTCCGTAAGCGCCCGGGAGATATCCGCCAGCAGGCCGTTTCTGTTGTTGGCATAGATACTGATCTCTGCCAGATATTTGCCGCCTGTAGCCTCCTCCTGCTGCCATTCCGCGTCGATCAGCCGGTTACGGTCGATCTCCGGAAGATTCAGGATATTGATACAGTCCGTCCTGTGGATGGAGATACCCCTGCCTCTCGTCACAAAGCCGATGATCTCATCCCCCGGCACCGGACTGCAGCACTTGGAAAAGCGCACCGCCACATCATGGATGCCTCTGACCACAATGCCGCTGCAGCTCTTATTGGTCCGCTCCCTGTTGATCTGGGCGTTCTCCTCCACCTCGGCCATGATCTCCGCCTCGGTCATTTCCCGCCGGTGATCCTGGTCGTACAATTCCTGCATACGGTTAAGGATCTGCCCCTCTTTGAGTCCGCCGTGTCCGATCGCCGCCAGCACCGAATCCCAGTCCTGAAAGCCGTACCGCTTCATGATGGCTTCCTGATATTTTGCGATCAGCACTTCCGCAGGATTGATGGCCTTCGCCTTACAGTAACTGGCAATCAGCTCCTTGCCTTTTACAATATTGTCTTCTTTTAACTCGTGTTTAAACCACTGGTTGATCTTATTCTTCGCCTGGGTGCTCTTGACCACATTCAGCCAGTCACGGCTTGGCCCCTTGGAATTCTGGGAGGTCATGATCTCCACCCGGTCGCCGTTCCTGATCTCATAATCAATGGTCACCAGCTTGCCGTTGACCCTGGCACCGATCATCCGGTTGCCCACCGCGCTGTGAATGCTGTAGGCAAAGTCGATGGTCGTAGAGCCGGCCGGCAGATTCTTCACATCCCCCGTGGGCGTAAAACAATATACGCTGTCGGAAAAGAGATTCAAGTCACTTTTCAGCAGATTCAAAAACTCCTTATTGTCCGACATATCCCGCTGCCACTCCAGGATCTGCCGCAGCCATACCAGCTTCTCTTCCTCCTGTGCTTCCACCTTCTTACCGTCGGAAGCCTCCTTGTATTTCCAATGGGCGGCGATGCCGTACTCTGCCGCCTTGTGCATCTCATAGGTTCTGATCTGGATTTCGAAAGGCTGCCCGGTGCTGCCGATCAGCGTCGTGTGCAGCGACTGGTACATATTGGCCTTGGGCATGGATATATAATCCTTGAAACGACCCGGAATCGGCTTATACATTTCATGGATCACACCCAGCGCCGCATAACAGTCCCGCACCGTATCCACGATGATACGCACCGCGAATAGATCATAGATCTGATCTATGGTCTTATTCTGGTTCTTCATTTTCTTGTAAATGCTGAAAAAGTGTTTGATACGTCCGTCGATCTGTGCCTTAATACCCGCATGTTCTATGTGTACTGTCACTTCGTCTACGATCGTCTGGATATACTGCTCACGGTCGCTCTTGCGGATCGCGATCTTGTCCACCAGATCGTAGTAGGCTTCCGGTTCCAGATATTTTAATGCCAGATCATCCAGCTCCACCTTGATCCTCGAAATGCCCAGACGCTGGGCGATGGGGGAATAGATATCCAATGTCTCTCTGGCGATCTCCTGCTGCTTCTGCGGCCGCATGTGCTGCAGCGTCCGCATGTTGTGCAGTCTGTCCGCCAGCTTGATCAGGATGACCCGGATATCTCTGGCCATGGCCAGAAACATCTTGCGCAGGTTCTCCGCCTGCCGCTCCAGCTTCTCCGCATCACGGTCCCTGTCGTCACTGTTCTCCCCGTGGAAGTTGATCTTCTCCAGTTTCGTGACCCCGTCCACCAGAAGCGCCACATCCGCGCCGAACTGTTCCTTGATCTCTTCGTCCGTCATGATGGTGTCTTCCACCACATCATGCAGAAGCCCCGCTACGATCGTCTCCTTGTCAAGCTCCAGGTCCGCCAGTATGATCGACACATAGAGCGGGTGTATGATATAGGGTTCTCCCGATTTACGTACCTGCCCCCGGTGCGCGTCATAAGCCGTCTGATATGCCTTCTCGATCAGCGAGATATCATCGGAAGGGTGATATTTGCGCACACGGTTAATAAGCTCCTCGTACAAAGCCTCGGGAGACTGAAATTCCTCGATCGATTCAATTCTGCCGTCATCAATGATGACTTCTTTCTTTTCTTCTGTCGCCATAGCCTCTCCAGCCATTCTGCCTTATTTATGACCTGACATAACAGTCAGTTCTGATATCATTATTCCCTATTATAATCGCAAATCATAAGCAAGTCAAAATATTCTTTTTGCAGATCACTTTTTTGCGGTATAAACAGCCGAATTTATATCAAAAATCCCCGGATCCGGAAAACTCCGGACCTGGGGATCTTACTTTTTCGTTAAACGACTCTGTTGATCGTATCAGGCTTACATCATGCCCATTCCGCCGCCACCTGCAGGCATTGCAGGCTCTGCTTCCTTGATATTTGCCACAACAGACTCTGTGGTAAGCAGTGTAGATGCTACGCTGGTAGCGTTCTGCAGCGCGCTTCTTGTTACCTTCGCGGGATCAAGAATACCAGCTTCTACCATATTCACATACTCTTCTTTCAGAGCGTCGAAACCTACACCAACTTCGGATTCCATTACCTTATTGATGATCACGGAACCTTCCAGTCCGGCGTTAGCTACGATGTGATACAAAGGAGCTTCCAGTGCTTTCAGCACAAGCTGAGCGCCTGTCTTCTCGTCGCCGTCCAGCTTCTCTGCCAGCTTGGCAACTTCCTTGGATGCGTGGATATATGCGGAACCGCCGCCTGCGATGATACCTTCTTCCACGGCTGCTCTCGTCGCTGCCAGAGCATCCTCCAGACGAAGTTTTGCTTCCTTCATCTCTGTCTCGGTAGCCGCACCGACACGAATCACTGCCACGCCGCCTGCCAGCTTTGCAAGACGCTCCTGCAGTTTCTCTCTGTCGAAATCAGATGTAGTCTCCTCGATCTGCATCTTGATCTGGCTGATTCTTGCCTGGATCGCATCCTTGTCGCCCTCACCGTCAACGATGACTGTATTCTCTTTCTGCACCTTAACAGATTTTGCACGGCCAAGCTGATCCATGGTAGCTTCTTTCAGCTCCAGGCCAAGCTCGGAACTGATCACCTGTCCGCCTGTCAGGATTGCAATATCCTCCAACATTGCTTTTCTTCTGTCGCCGTAGCCGGGTGCCTTTACAGCTACAACATTGAAGGTGCCGCGCAGCTTGTTGACGATCAGTGTGGTGAGCGCCTCACCCTCCACATCCTCAGCGATGATCAGCAACTTCGCGCCGGACTGTACGATCTGCTCCAGAATCGGCAGAATCTCCTGAATATTGGAAATCTTCTTGTCTGTGATCAGGATATAGGGATTCTCAAGAACCGCTTCCATCTTATCCATATCTGTTGCCATATATGCGGAGATATACCCTCTGTCGAACTGCATACCTTCAACCAGATCCAGTTCTGTCAGCATGGTCTTGCTCTCTTCAATCGTGATAACGCCGTCGCCGGATACCTTCTCCATAGCGTCTGCAACCAGCTGTCCTACTTCCTCATCACCGGAAGAAACCGCTGCCACTCTTGCGATATGCTCCTTGCCTTTTACTTTGGAGCTCATCTTCGCGATTGCCTCTACTGCACAGTCGGTAGCCTTCTTCATACCCTTTCTCAGGATGATCGGGTTAGCGCCTGCTGCCAGATTCTTCATACCGGCATTTACCATTGCCTGTGCCAGAACGGTAGCTGTTGTTGTACCGTCACCTGCCACGTCGTTGGTCTTGGTAGCTACTTCCTTTACAAGCTGCGCACCCATGTTCTCGAATGCGTCTTCCAGCTCGATCTCTTTGGCGATCGTCACACCGTCGTTTGTGATCAACGGAGCACCGTAAGATTTATCCAGTACTACGTTTCTGCCTTTCGGTCCGAGAGTTACTCTGACGGTATCCGCCAGCTGATTTACACCTGATTCCAGGGCCGCTCTGGCCTCTGCACCATATTTGATTTCCTTTGCCATGATTCATGTCCTCCTAAATAATAATCGCTTGCTTTAAGCTGTCCTGCCGCGCCGTTATCCTGCGCCGGCCTCACATTCCAAACTCTGTTCTTCCTTCAAAATGGGAAGTACTTATTCGATCACTGCAAGAATGTCGTTCTGCTTTACGATGATATACTCTTCCTCGTCCAGCTTCACTTCTGTGCCGGCATATTTGGAATAGATCACCTGATCGCCAACCTTTACTTCCATCTTCACTTCCTTGCCGTCCACTACGCCGCCGGGGCCTACCGCGATCACTTCTGCCTGCTGCGGTTTCTCTTTGCTCTGTCCCGGTAACACAATACCGGACTTCGTCGTCTCCTCTGCAACCAACTGTTTCAATACAACTCTGTCGCCAAGTGGTGTTAATTTCATATCTGTTGCCTCCTTATAAATAAATCTTAGTATACCCTTTGTTATTAGCACTCATTCATGTCGAGTGCTAACTGCTGAAACATATATTAGCTTCATATGTGCGCGTTGGCAAATTGATTTATGAAGATTTACAATATATTTTTCTTTTAATATCTCTTCTTTTCTTTATTTTTCTCTTTTTATCTCGTTTTATGCCATCATATGGAATTTAATATTTATTTTATAATTCGCCCCCGGACGGCTCCCGTATACCGCATCAAAAAGCTGCTGCAGAACGTTGACTGACTGTTCTGCAGCAGCTTTGTAAGTACACTGCTACTTTGTAAGTACGCTGTTATTTACTGAACTCCATGCTCCAGCCTCTCGCGATAGCCGGGCGCATTCTTGATCTCGAACTTGTTGTTGAACATCTCGTACTCCGCATCCGGCAGCTTATCTTTCAGCTGCTCCTCCACGTTCGTCTTGTAGACAACGCCGCAGGCCACGGAAGGCGCCAGGATCTGGTCCTCATACTCCATACATGCCTGTTGCACATGCGCGCAGTACTCCTCCGCTTCACCGTCTTCCGCCATGGGAATAAGGATGATGAACACATCCCCGTCCACACGTCCGATCACATAGTCCGGCTTCGCCTCCTGCTTGAGGATATCGGCGATGGTCCGGATCAGTCTGTCGCTCTCCTCGTCCCCGAAATGATCGTTGACAAACTTCCAGTCATTGATATTGGCATTGACTACCGCAACCGGTGCCACGCTCAGATCATCAAGCCGCTGCATCTGCTCCTCAAAATAATGCTTGTGGTAAACGCCTGTCAGGACATCTTCCTTCTCGCCTCTGGCCGTCTGAACGTGCTGCACGCCCACTTTCTCTTCCAGCTCGTCCATATAGATAGAAGATTCCTTATGTAAATATGCCTCCTCGCCCCACTGGGAAAGCATCTTCGTAAATTCATCCAGAAGATTACCCACTTCCCGGCGCATGGTGTCCGGCACCTTATCCATCTCCGCGTACAGATGCGCGATCGTGCGGCCGTAAACCCGCACTTTACGCCCCGGTTCCCCGACCACATCCGGCGTAAATCCGGCAAATCCGCCGACCGATACCACTTTCTCCCCGTGTCTCTCCGTGAGCAGAATATCAACCCCTGTCAGTGCATGCAGCGCTTTGCAGTATTCTCTCAGCGTGTCGATGGCGTACAAATTATCCAGCGCATAATTTCTGATATTGCTTTTGATCCTCTTCTCAAAAGGAATTGCCTTGTAATCCATATTCTGTAACCTCTCCTGTCTTATTCCCTGTAAAAATACCCTGCGGTATGCTATAAATCAGTATAACTTTTTTATACGGTTTTGTCTAGGGAATCCATGGAAAAAAGGCATTGTCACGTTGTTCTTTATCTTCTTCTATTCTTCTATTCTTCGATCCTCGCCTTATCATACACAATATTGCCGAGTTTCCCGTCCGGGCGTCCGCCTTCCTTTGTCAATGCCTTGGCGATATGTGCCTTCCTTCCTCTGGATTCAAACGGTACGTCGTCCACATTGCCGCTCTTAATATCTTCGCAGACCTCCAGCACTTCCTCCAGCAATACCGCCGGATAGTCTCTTCCCGGCCCGTGGGACAGATAAACACGGTCGAATTTACCCGCCGTCTTCGCTTTCAGCTCCGTCAGATTCTTTTCATAGGTACTGAGCCCTGTCGAATAGGCATCAAACAAAAAGGTAAACGCATTGCAGGCGTCTCCGGTGATCAGCGTCCGCTCCTCTCTGATCAGCATACAGACACTGCCCCTCGTATGCCCCGCACAGGCATAGATCTCGATTGATACGCCGCCCAGATCAAACACATCCCCTTCTTCCATGTCCAGAAATCCGTCAGGCGCGGTCACAGGGATATAATCCTCCTCTGCCACCTCTGCGAATTTGGGCGATTGTGAAAGGAATCTTTTTCTTACCTCCAGCTCACGGTGCTGCATATAGATATAATCGTCTTTCCTGCTCATGTAAACCGTATCGAATTCCGGCGCCCCCATGGCGTGATCCACATGTCCGTGGGTCAAAAGCACGATCACCGGCCGCTCTGTCAGGGTTTCCACATATTGCCGAAGGCTGCCCGCTCCGCTGCCCGTATCGACAAGCGCTGCCTTCTGCGTCCCCTCCACCAGATACATCTGCTCTCCGGCCAGTCCATAGATCCTCGTCACATGTTCCGAACACTTTTCTGAAAAAAATTCTACCATCGCTTTTCTTCCTTTCCCTTCTGCCTTTGTTTTCTTTTTTCGCTTCTCCTAAAAAGAAGGCCGCCTTACGGATGTTTGCCCGTTTTGTAACACCATCCGGCAATCTCCGCGATCAGCGAAAGCGGAAGCGGTTTACTGTACGGGAACTGGATCGTGCCTTTGCTGGTCTTATACTCCTGTAGTTTTTCTGCAAACTCCATGACCGCATCCGGTCCCGGATAGAGGCCGATGTGCTTCTTAAAGCCCGCAAAATGTATGATATTATGCTGTTTCCAGAAAGTCGGCATACTCCATGAGATGCGCTCCTCCGCCTCCGGCAGCGCCCCATGTATCGCTTCCCGTACCGCCCGCAGATACTGCCTTATCTCCTCAGGCTGCTTTTCTATATATTCGTCGATCGTCTCCGGCGCTTTCCCGCAGTAATGATCCTGCCCCTGCCGCTTAAAGCTGCGCCCGCATTCCGGACATGTCCACATTCGCCTCTACCCCTTTCCTTTTCCTGTCGCTCTCTTCACCCTGTCGCGACCAGACAAAACACCGAATCTACCTGCCGCGTCTGTCTGCTCATGCAAACAGCGCTGCCATTTCCTCATGTCTGCCGTTCGCATCATAAAGGCAGACCCCGTCCAGATCTGTACTTCGATTATGAAAAGCCGGGAACAAAAAACCGCACTCCGGTTTTCCCGCCTCGTAGTCTCCGCTCACCGGACAGACCGCGCAGATCAGGAAGCGGTACACTTCTTCCGACTCCCACTGACTCGCCTTGTCCTTTCCTTTGACCGGAACGTCATAATTCCCGTAAAACACGTAGATGCCGTAGGGATGGTCCGAGTGATGCCGCTCTCCTATGTACTCGTAGAGAGAAAGCAGCAGCGCGTCATTCTTCATCTCACATTCCCGCAGCGCCATCAACAACTGCCAGACACCGCCCGGCTTTCTCGCTCCCGCTCCCAGACGATGATCTGCCAGCTGCACATTCGTCTCGGAAAACGGGACGGCCTTCGCGATCTCCAGATTCTTTGCCTTTTCCGAAGCTGACAGCTTTAAAAAATTCGTATGAAAGGTGCCGTCTATAAATCCTTCCTCATCCATATAGGCTCCCGCTATCCTGCTGAAACAATTCCTCGAAACTGTCATCCGTCTGGTAAGTTCCAGCATATCTTCACGATCGATCTTCATGTTTGGTCTCCTTCTCAATCAGCATGTATCATGGTTACCTTATCATAAAAAATTCATCCCTTCAACGCTTTTTCAGTCCGCCCATCTATTTATGGCAACAGCTTTCCCGGACCGGCCCGGAACTCATGCTGGTAATTCTGCCGCGGATATAGTATGATGAAAATTAATGTATTCAAACCACCGGTATTTAAACGATTATTTATACGATGAGGACTTATCCATGAAAGACAAAAAAACAGAAATACAGATCAACAAAAAAGACTTCTACAGAAATCTGACACGCCTTGCCCTGCCCATCGCGCTGCAAAGCCTGATGCTGGCATCGGTAGCTGCGGGCGACGCATTGATGCTGGGAAAAGTGGCACAGGACGAGATGACCGCCGTCTCACTGGCTACCCAGATCCAGTTTGTCCAGAATATGTTCCTGATGGCCATCACGGGCGCCGGCGCCATTCTGGGCGCACAGTACTGGGGAAAAGGCGACAAACATACGCTGGAAGATGTTTTTAATATGATGCTGCGCTTCTGCGGTTTCGTATCCGTCCTGTTCTTTCTGGCCTGTGAACTGATGCCGGAAATGCTGATGCATATTTTTACGCACGACGCGCCGCTGATCGCTCTGGGCAGCTCCTATCTGCGTATCGCCGGCTGGTCGTACCTGCTCACAGGCGTTTCGCAATGCTATCTGACGATCATGAAAGTATCGGATCATGTAAAGCCAGGCGCCTTGATCAGTTCCTGCGCCGTGCTCCTGAACATATGCCTGAATGCTGTATTCATCTTCGGACTGTTTGGCGCTCCCCGGATGCAGGCCAGAGGCGCCGCCCTCGCCACTACGCTTTCCCGTGTTGTGGAACTTGCATTATGTGTGGCCGTATCCTCACAATCATCCTGTATCCGCCCGGCATTTGACCGTTTCTTCAAGCTGCCGAAACAGCTGAAAGCCGATTTTATCAGGCAGTGCCTGCCACTGATGGGCGGCTCCTTATGCTGGGGTGTCGGCTTTACCTCCTATACCGCGATCATGGGCCATATGGGCACCGACGCCGCAGCGGCAAATTCCGTCTCCGCGGTTGCCAGAGACCTGATCTGCTGTATGTGCAACGGCATTGGCAGTGCCGCCGGTATCATCGTAGGCAATGAGCTGGGCGCCGGACGTCTGGAGCTGGGCAAAGCCTACGGGATCAAGCTCAAAAATATTTCCTATGTCATCGGCTTTCTCTCCACTGCCCTGGTACTGGCCGTGACACCGTTTGTCGTGCGTATGGTCATTCTGACAGATCAGGCACGGGGCTATCTGACAGGAATGATGGTGATCATGTCCTTCTACATGATCGGCCGCTGTGTCAATACCGTCACGATCAACGGCGTGCTGGACGGCGGCGGTGATACCCTGTTCGACATGTACAGCCTGATCGTCTGTATGTGGTGTATCGCCATCCCTCTGGCACTCATCGGGGCCTTTGTCCTGCACTGGTCGCCTCTGGCAGTCTACGCCTGCACATGCCTGGACGAAGTGGGCAAGATTCCCTGGGTAATGGCACGTTTTCGGAAATATAAATGGGTGCAGGATCTGACCAGATAGTAAAAAACTCACTCCAAATTGTAAATCTTATGATTTGAAGTGAGTTTTCCATTTTATCATTTGTATTGAGTTGAATCAATATACATGTAATATCGTACTCTTTACTTATAGTTCACGATCTTACCGAAGTCAGCCTTCAAAGAAGCGCCGCCAACCAGTCCACCGTCGATATCGGGCTGTGCGAAAAGCTCTGCCGCATTGCCTGCATTTACGGAGCCGCCGTACTGGATACGAACTGCTTCTGCTGTCGCTGCATCATAAATCTCAGCGATGCAGTCACGGATACCCTTACAAACTTCCTCAGCCTGCTCTGTGGTAGCCGTCTTGCCTGTACCGATCGCCCAGATCGGCTCGTAAGCGATGACCATACCTTTTACCTGATCTGCAGTAACGCCTGTGAGGTCGGATTTGATCTGCAGTCTGATCCAGTCCATGGTAACGCCCATCTCTCTCTGCTCTAACGTCTCGCCGCAGCAAAGGATCGGCACAAGGCCTGCTTCCAGAGCCTTCTTCACTTTCCTGTTCAAAAGCGCGTCGTCCTCCTTGAAGTAATCACGTCTCTCGGAATGTCCGATGATCACGTACTTCACGCCTGCATCCTTCAACATGGAAGCGGAGATCTCGCCTGTGAATGCGCCCTTCTCCTCGAAGTACATATTCTCGGCGCCCACTTCTACATTGGTGCCTTTCACAGCCTCTACTACCGGTACGATGTCGATTGCCGGTACGCAGTATACTACGTCCACATCATCGGATTTTACCAGGTCTTTTAACTCATCACATAATTTTACTGCCTCGCTGGGAGTCATGTTCATCTTCCAGTTGCCGGCTACGATCTTTCTTCTTGCCATTTTTATTGTCTCCTTTTATTGTCTGCTTTCTATCCCTGCGCAGCATGCCGCAAAGCTGCTGCACAGGGATTCTTTCTCACTTATATCCGGTTTGTCCGGGCACAGATCTTCCGTCTTATTTGTCGTCCGCTGCTACTACGCCGGGCAGTTCCTTACCCTCCAGGAACTCAAGGGAAGCACCGCCGCCTGTGGAGATGTGGGACATCTTGTCAGCGAAGCCCAACTGGTTGACAGCTGCCGCACTGTCGCCGCCGCCGATGATCGTTGTTGCAGATGTCTCAGCCAGAGATTTTGCTACTGCGATCGTACCTTTTGCCAGGATCGGGTTCTCGAATACGCCCATCGGTCCGTTCCAGACAACAGTCTTGGCAGACTTCACTGCATCTGCATACAGCTCAGCCGTCTTCGTACCGATATCCAGACCTTCCTTGTCAGCCGGAATCTTGTCAGCGTCAACCACTTCTACCTCAATCTCAGCATCGATCGGATTCGGGAACCCGGAAGCAACTGTTGTGTCAACAGGCAGAAGCAGCTTCTTGCCCAGCTTCTCAGCCTTAGCCATCATCTCTTTACAGTAGTCAAGCTTCTCGTCGTCTACCAGAGAGTTACCGATCTCCATACCCTGTGCTTTCAGGAAGGTAAATGCCATACCGCCGCCGATGATCAGTGTATCACACTTCTCCAGCAGGTTGTTGATAACGTTCAGCTTATCAGCTACTTTAGCGCCGCCGAGGATCGCTACGAAAGGTCTTACCGGGTTCTCCACTGCGTTGCCCAGGAAGTCGATCTCTTTCTGCATTAAGTAACCAACAGCATTCTCGCCGCCTTTTTCGGAGATATATTTCGTAACAACAGCTACAGATGCATGTGCTCTGTGTGCAGAACCGAATGCGTCACATACATAAACGTCAGCCAGATCAGCCAGCTCTTTCGCAAAAGCCTCGCCTGCATCTGCGGGCTTGGTCTCTTCCTTGCCGCGGAAACGGGTGTTCTGCAGAAGCACTACATCGCCTTCGTTCATAGCTGCCACTGCTGCCGTAGCCGCCTCGCCGGTCACATTGTAGTCTGCTACGAAATTAACAGGCTTGCCCAGCTTCTCGGACAGTCTCTCTGCTACCGGTGCCAGAGACTCACCCTCGTTGGGGCCGTTCTTAACCTTGCCCAGATGAGAGCAGAGAATCACCTTGCCGCCGTCAGCGATCAGCTTGTTGATCGTCGGAAGCGCTGCCACGATACGAGTCTCGTCTGTAATCTTGCCTTCCTTCAAAGGCACGTTGAAGTCACATCTTACCAGAACGCGTTTGCCTTTTACATTAATGTCATCTACGGATTTCTTGTTCAAAGCCATTTTAAAGTTCCTCCTGAATTCTATTGTTTTTGCATCAGTTTCACAACTGCAGGGTCTGTCAGTCCATCCTCCTGCGGATATGAAAGAAGAGACCCGGCCCAGCGGCCGAGCCTCTTAAAAATTGCATCTCAACATTCAAATACATCTTCACGAATCTCTCAGATATCCTTCACTGTTTCGAGTCCGCAAAGCGAATTTCGCAAAGTCAATTCCGCAGGAATTAACTTTTATGCTAACTCAGAGAAGTATTTGATCGTGCGAACCATCTGAGATGTGTAGCTGTTCTCATTGTCATACCAGGAAACAACCTGAACCAGATTGTCTTCGCCAACCATGGTCTGTGTTGCATCGAAGATAGAACCATAAGTGCTGCCTACGATATCGGAAGAAACGATCTCGTCCTCGTTGTATGCGAAGGACTCTGTAGCTGCTGCCTTCATAGCTGCATTGATCTCTTCCTTGGTTACGGACTTCTCAACAGTTGCTACAAGGATTGTTGTAGAACCTGTCGGAGTAGGAACACGCTGAGCGGAACCGATCAGCTTGCCGTTCAACTCAGGGATAACAAGGCCGATAGCCTTAGCTGCGCCTGTGCTGTTAGGAACGATGTTCACAGCGCCTGCGCGGGATCTTCTCAGGTCACCCTTTCTCTGAGGACCGTCAAGGATCATCTGATCGCCTGTGTAAGCATGGATCGTGCTCATGATACCGGACTTGATGCCAGCCAGGTCATTCAGCGCTTTAGCCATAGGAGCGAGGCAGTTTGTTGTACAGGAAGCTGCGGAAATGATGGTATCCTCAGCCTTCAATGTCTCATGGTTTACATTGTAAACGATTGTAGGAAGGTCGTTACCTGCAGGAGCGGAAATAACAACTTTTCTAGCGCCGGCATTGATGTGTGCCTGAGCTTTATCCTTGCTTGTGTAGAAGCCGGAGCACTCCAATACAACGTCAACATTTAATTCGCCCCAAGGACAATTATTTGCATCGGGCTCTTTGTAGATCTTCAGTGTCTTGCCGTCAACTGTGATGGTATCTTCGCCAGCGGATACGGTATCTGCCAGAGCGTACTTACCCTGAGAAGAATCATACTTCAACAGGTGTGCCAGCATCTTCGGGCTTGTCAGATCGTTGATTGCCACTACTTCGTATCCTTCTGCACCAAACATCTGTCTGAATGCAAGACGGCCAATACGGCCAAAACCATTAATTGCTACTCTTACTGCCATTTTTTAGTCCCTCCTAAATAATCTTTTTATTATAATCTTACCAGTCTCTACATATTTATAAGGCGCATAACTGGTAAAATTTAGTCGGCAGTTATATTCTACCTAATTTGTCCAGAAAATTCAAGATGTAATTCAAAAATCTGTTAATTAAATCTAACCAAAAATATTACATAAATATGTCCAGATTTACAGATTTGCAGCACAGTAATTGTAAATACTGTACATTTTCGCTATACTGAAACTGTTAACAAAGCTGTCTGTTCTACAATACTTTATATTTTAAAAGGAGAACTCCATTATGCCAATCACAGCAGACTACCACCTGCACTCCTCTTTCTCCGGCGATTCGGATACGCCCATGGAAGAGATGATCCAGAAGGGAATCGCCCTGGGCCTTACCAGAATGTGTTTCACGGAGCACCATGATCTTGACTACCCGGTAACAGAGTCCACGCCTGCCGGCTTCTTCGAGCTGAATCCGGACGCCTGTCTGTACGATTTTCTGAAACTAAAAGAAAAATATGCAGACCGGATCACCCTCTGCTTCGGTGTAGAACTTGGTATGCAGCCCCATCTGGCCCACAGGAACGCTGCCTTTTCCAAAGCACACGACTATGATTTCATCATCGCTTCTTCCCACCTGTGCAACGGGAAGGATCCCTATTATCCGGCCTTCTATGAGGGCCGGAGCCAGGACGAAGCCTATCTGGAATATTTTGCGTCGATTCCGGCAAATCTGCAGGCATTTGATAACTTCGATGTCTACGGCCATCTGGACTATGTGGTACGCTACGGCCCAAAGAAGGATGAAGGCTACTCTTATGAAAAATACCGGGATATCTTCGAACAGATCCTGCAGCGCCTGATCGAGATGGAAAAGGGCATCGAGATCAACACCTCTGCCCTGTCCAAAGGAATGCGGGAACCCAATCCCTGTATCGGCGTATTAAGACGCTACCGTGAACTGGGCGGCGAGATCATCACCACCGGCTCCGACGCCCACGATCCCGGGCAGATCGCCCATGCCTTCGACCGGGCTGCAGACATACTTAAAGACTGCGGCTTCCGGTACTATACGACCTTTGAGAAGCGCAGCCCTTCTTTTCATAAATTATGATCTGTCGTATAGCATACTGACTACGGTTTCGGCCGCCTGTTCCTCTGCGCATCTTCGCCTGGGGCAGGCGGCTGATTTTTGTGACTGCCGGCAGCCCTGTCATCAAGGGCTGGCACTCCAGCAGCATACAAAACCGGCAGCGGCATGACACATAACTCCTTAAAAAACCGAGAACGCATCCTCAACCCTCTCCCGCAGCTGCAGCAGCGCCTCCCTGCTCACCAGAAAAAACGTGCTGCCGTTCACCTGCACTGCCGCATAAGTCTCATCATAAGCAAAATACTTCTGCGTGATCTTCGGCGCTCCCTCCATGTTTCTTTCATAGGTAATACTCATAAGCAGTTCTCTGTCCGCGGATGCTGTCCCCGCCTCTTCCCATTCTTCCCGGGGCAGCTCTTTTTCCACAAAAACACTCATAAGCGCCGTATACAATGCATAAAAGTCCTCGCTTTCCACAGCCTGCTCCCCAAAAAGAAACTTCTCTGGTTCGATCCGCATCTCATACTGCCCTGTGCCGGTATCAACTGTCACTTTAGAGACTGTCTCCACGCTGACCACACCCACCATCTTCAGCACGCAGGCATAAGGATCCACATTAAAGATCTCTGCAACACTGCTGCCGTCGGCCAGCCAGAGTCTGCCCAAAGCCTCCACATAGCGATGCCCCTGCGCATCCTCCCCGCCAAACCGGAACAGAATCCCCCGGTCCGGTTCTGCCTGACCGCCCTCCGTGGTTTGCCCACTGTAATAAGCCACAAACACCGTATCCGTACTGTCTTCCACCCCTGCCTGCTCTCTTGTGATTTCCATATCTTCCACAGGGGTCAGCTCCATATCCGCCAGTATCCCGAAATACGCATACATGGCTTCCGTATCCACCACTGCCATGGACTGGTAAGGCACCGAGATCGCCCAGCAGTCATAAGAATTCTTATAAGTCCGCGGCTCATAGGAGACTGCAAAACATGCTTCCCCATCCCGCACCACCGATACGCCGCGCATCGCCTCCGCTGTAAACGCCCCCGGCTCTCCCTCTGCCAGCGCAGCCTCCCACCTGGACAGACTGTTCTGCTCCGGACTTCCGGTCTTTTCGCCAGACGCTTTCTCAGCCTGTCCGCAACCGCCGGACAGCATACTGCCAAGCGTTAATACCACTACTGCCAGACCGGCTGCACACCGCGCCGCCGGCCGTCTCTTCCCTTTGTCAAACCCCATCATACCTTTGCCTCTCCCTCTTTGTCAGTGTGCACGGCTTCCGGCTGCTCACAGGAACTGCCTTCGCGTATCATCACGCTTTCTCCCGGTGCTGTACCTGTTCCCGATACCGCACCGGCGACACGCCGATGTGCTTTTTAAAAGCCAGAGAGAAGTAATTCATATCATGATATCCCACCATGATCGAGATCTCCCCCACTTTCAGCGTCGTCGTGGACAGCAGCGACTTCGCCTGCTCGATCCGTTTGCGCACGATATACTCGTTACAGCCTTCCCCGGTCACTCTCTTAAAAAGTCTGGACAGATAGTTCGGCGTCACGTAATACTGCTCCGCCAGACTGGCCACCGTCAGATCGTCCGCCAGATTCTCATGGATCCTGCGCTTCACTTTGCCGATCAGCTCATGGACTTCTCCGTCCTCCCCTTCAAACAGATTCTCCAGAAACATGGCCGTCACCTGACAGGCCCGCTCCCTGTCCGCACCGGACACTGCCTGCATCAGCTCGCTCAGCTTCTCTCTGGCGCTGTTCCCGGTATCGCTGAACCGTGCGAAATAGACCGATGACGCCAGCTCAAAGCAGCAGCTTCTGGCATACCGGGCCGACAGGTTATAGGATTCCACCGCCATACAAAACCGCTCAAAGATATGCCCGACCTTCTCCTTTTCACCCACATTGCACACGAGCGCATTGCGGAACTCCCGGAAGACATCCTGAAAGATATCCTCCCCTTTCCGGTTCCAGTCCACCGCACAGAACTTCTCGAACTCCTCCCGCTCATGCTCCAGCGTAAACACCGCGTCGTTGTAGGAAATACGCAGATTCTCAAGCCGCTTCCTCACACTGCCCCAGATGATCCGCGGTCTGGTCTCCAGCTCGTCATTCAGGATCGCCAGCAGCTGCTGTGCCAGTTCTTCTTCCTTGCGCCCTTCGTCACAGAAAAAGGCGATCGTGATCCGCATCTTTTCATCCACAAACGTAATGCCCCGCTTCTGCTCGTCGATCATTCCGATACAGATATGCTTCACGGTCTGTGTGCGGAACCCTTCGCTGTCCAGATCCTCCTCCCCTGTCACGCCCGGAAGCAGGATACCGATCCGCATTGCCTGCCCCTCCTCAAAAGGATACTCTTTCCGAAATACCCCAGCGCGTTCCAGACAGTCCGCTCTTCCCAGCACAAGCGAACGCATAAATTCCTCCATCTCCATCTGCTGCCTGACTCCCTGTGCGCGGCTTTTCGTCCTGCTGTTCTCTTCTTTGATCCGTTTGCTTTCCAGCCATTCCACCTGGGCAAGAATGCTCTTTTGCAGCTCCATCTCGTCGATCGGTTTCAGAAGAAAATCATGTACCTGCAGCTGCAGCGCCTGTCTGGCATACTCGAAGCGGTCATACCCTGTCAGGACTATGACCCGCATATCCGCATCCTGTTCCCTGATCTGTCCCACCAGCTCCAGCCCCGACATCTCCGCCATGCTGATGTCCGTGATCATGATCTGCGGCCGATGTTCCCCGATCAGCGCTGCCGCCTCCTTGGCGGAGGATGCCGTATACACTTCCGCGATCTGCATCTGCTCCCAGGGCATCGCATTTTTGATCCCCATACGGATCATTTTTTCATCATCTACGATCAAAATCCTGTATCTCACAACCGCTCCTTTATCCTGAACTTCTTCTCTGTTTCACGCTCTCCAGACAGGAAGTACGTCCTTCCTCCGGCAGCCGTATCTCCACGCAGACGCCCTTCTTCCGGCCTTTTTGAAACCGCAGCCCGTACTTTTCTCCATACAGAAGTTCGATCCGCTTGTTGATATTCGAAATACCGTAACCGATATCCCGTCTCATATCCGATATATGTTCATTGATATACGCGATCCGCTCCGGCTCCATTCCGCCGCCGTCATCCGCCACTGTCAGGCTGACCGCCCCCTCCTTTTCACAGACCGCGATCTCCACGGTTCCCGTCTCTCCTTCTTTCACCCGGATGCCGTGATAGATACAGTTTTCCACAAGAGGCTGCAGCGTCAGCTTCGGGATCGGCAGAGATGCAAAACGCGCCGGCACCTTTTCGGTCAGCGTGATGATATTGCCGTACCGCATATTCTGTATGATCAGATAATTCCTGACATGTTCCAGCTCCATTCCGAGGGTGATGATATCTTCCCCTTCGCTTAAGCAGATCCGGTAATACTGTGCCAGCGCCTTCACCATCGTGGAGATCTCCTGATTGCCGCCCGCCAGCGCCTGCCAGTGGATGCACTCCAGCGTATTATAGAGAAAATGAGGCTGGATCTGGGACTGCAGCGCATTGAAGCGCATCATATCCAGCTGCCGCTGTTCCTCCTTCACCTGCTCCATCAGCACGTCGATCTCGTCCATCATGATATTGAACCCGTCCGCCAGTTTCCTGCCGTCGCTGTCCATATCTTCCAGCTTGATCCGGGTGCCCAGATCACCGCCCGACACGTCGTTCATCTTGGAGACTACTTTGTTGATGGGACGGTACAGCCTTTTGATGATATTCCGCGCCAGCGTCAGCGCAGTCACGGTCACCGCCAGCGTCACCAGGATCAGCAGCAGGATCGAACCGAAACAGTTCTGATACAGAGACCATGCCGGCACCTCGCTGATCATATAGAAGTTCCAGTCTTTTACCCGCTGATAACTGACCAGCTTCCCGTCCTGCCAGAACATCCCGTGGTCTTCCCGCATTCTGTCCGCGAAGGCGATCTTCTGACCGATCATGTCCGCATCCTGTGTGGATACGATCCGGCCCTCCACATCCGTCAGATACAGACTGGCGTTGTACTGCAGCTTGCGCTGGTTAAAACGGGTCAGCAGATTGTCGTCCAGATTCACGATGATCATACCGTTGCTGTTTCCCAGCCTCGTCACGGAATAGGCCGGAAAATACAGCGTCAGTGTATACTTCCTGCCCTTGTGATAATTGTTCGAAAAGTTGACCCGCAGCGTTCCTTTGCGCTTCGCCTGCATACTCTGTGCATAATCCTTTTCATAGCTGGTCTCGAAGCTGCTCTCACTGACCGCGCTGTTGCCGTTATAGAGAAACTGTCCCAGCGCCTCATTTGTCACCGCGATAAAATTGGCGTTATGCTGTATATAAAGCATGTTCAAAAAGGAACTGTACACATTGCCCATCTCATTGTACAGTTCCTGCATGTCGCTGCTCTCACAATATTTCTGCACATGCGGATCCAGAATGATGGAAGTGGCAAGCGCCTTATACTGTTCCAGATTATCCGCGTAGTCCTCCGCCAGAAACACCAGCTGTTCCTGCACATAGCGGCCGTTCTGATCCGTAACGGACCGGATATGGGAAAAAGTGGAAATCCCGATCGCCGCGACCGCGATCACTGTGATCGTCCAGATGATGACGTAATTCATCTTCTTTTCAAAATTCCAGCTCCGGTTCCACTTCTCCCAAAATACCATACCGCTCTCCTCCCTGTATTTCCCCGGTCATTTTCCACAATCCCGGAAAAATGCCGTCTCTGAGAACTTCATGTTTTAGCCCTTGACAGCTCCGGCCGTCATACCTTTTACCAGCTTATCCTGTGCAAAAATAAACAGCAGGATCATCGGCAGCACCGTCAGTGTGAGCACCGCCATGATCATTGGCGTATTCATGGAATACTGCCCCTGGAAATCCCACACCGCCAGCGGCAGCGTCCGGTTCTTCGGCGACTGGGTCAGAGTGTAGGCAAAGCTGAACTCATTCCAGATATTCACGCCGTTGTAGATGGCCAGCGTGGACAGTCCCGGCTTTGCCAGCGGCAGGATCATCGTAAAGAACATCCTGTACTTGTTGCACCCGTCGATCTCCGCCGACTCCTCGATCTCCTTCGGAATCCCCATCATGAAGCTGGTGAGGATGAACACGGATATGGGCAGCGCGAAAGCCACGTTCGGCCCGATCATCGCCCAGATCGTATCGTATATTTTCAGACTCTTCGTCATCTGAAACACCGGGATCAGCGTAATGTGGATCGGAATCGCCATACAGGCCACGATCACCCCATAGAGAAAACCGTTCATCCGGAACCGGAACCGTGCCAGCGGGTACGCCGCGCAGGCCGCGATAAACAGGACAAGCAGCAGCGACAGGCAGAGCACAAACACACTGTTCCCGAAGTATTTCACGAAACCGCCGCCCAGCACTTCCTCATAATTGGCGAAATTCAGTTTCTCCGGTGGCGCGAAGACACCCTTCGTCAACATCTCGAATTTCCCTTTAAAAGAATTGAATACCATGAAGATAAAGGGAAGCACAGCCGTTATCGTCGCAATGACCGCCAGCAGAATGGCCGCTGTCCAGCTGATCCTGCTCTTTATGATGCTTTTTCGAAACTCCTTTTCCATCTGCACGCCCTCCTATACTTCTTTCTTACCGTTGATCATGCGCATCGTGACAAGAGAGAGCACCGTGATCAGGATAAACATGCCGGCCGCCACCGCGGAACCGTACCCCATGTTAAACTGCACGAAAGCATTCTTGTACATATACGTCGCCATCAGTTCCGTGGCGGTTCCCGGCCCGCCGCCCGTCATAACATAGATCAGATCGAAATATTTCAGGGAGCCGACCATGGAAAGGATGGCCGCACTCTTGATCGACGGTGTCAAAAGCGGCAGTGCAATCCGCCAGAAATACTGCCCCTTCGTGGCGCCGTCGATCAGGGACGCCTCAAAGACATCCTCGGATACATTCGTATAGGCCGCCATACAGTATACCATATAAAAAGGGATAAACTGCCATGCGATGACAAAAATTACCGTCATCAGCGCCGTGCTCTTGTTGCCAAGCAGATCAATGTTGCCGCCGCCGAACAGCTTCGACACCGCGCTGATCATACCCCCGTTGGCTGCCAGCGCATAATTGAACAGAAAACCGATCGCCACAGAGGACATCAGCATGGGGATAAACCACAGCACCTTGCACACTGTCGCCCTGCGCCCCGCAAATTCGATAAAAGTCGCCTCCGCCAGACCAATCGGGATCTGGATGATGATGGACATCACCATGATCACGATATTGTTACGGAACGCGAACCAGAATTCCCGGTCCCCCAGAAGTTTACTCCAGTTGGAGAGACCGACAAAGGTCTTATCGGCTGCGATGCCGTTCCACTTATAGGTACTGATCGAGAAAGAATCCACGATCGGATAGAAAATAAATACCGTAAGGATCAGGAAAACCGGCAGCAGAAAGACAAGAGCGGCAAGATTCGTGCTTCTCTGTCTGCGCTTTCCCAATGTATTTGTCTGATTGCTCATACTAACCCTCCATACGTCTGCCCGCAGACGCCCAAAAATCTACACTTCTTTTTAAGGAAAAGAGGGGGAATGCTCCCCCTCTCATAAACGCTCACGCCGACCGCTTCTATTTCCCTGAGAGATATTCCGCCTGCGCCTCCTGCATCTTCTTGTTGGCATCTTCCGGCGTCATGGTCAGGCCGAATACTTCCTGATTGCCGTCCAGATGTGCATTGGCAACTGTCGGATTCAGATACTGGTCATACCATAACTGTACTGCGGAAGCCTTGTTCGCCGCATCAATGATGGACTTGGAAACCGGATCCGTGATCTTCTCTTCCACACCTGTAACGGGCGGGATCAGGCTTGCATTTACCATAAAGTCGATCGTCTCCTCGCTGGAGAGATAGGTCGCAAACTCAAACGCCGCATCCAGCTTCTCATCGGTACAGTTAAAGGAAATGAACTGGTCGCCCATAGTACCGCACAGGATGGAAGCATCTGCACTGGAATCGTCCACTGCCGGGAAGGAGAACCAGTCTACCTTGCTGTAGAAGTCATTGCCTGCATCCTCGCTGTCTGTCTTGAAGGCCGCCGTATTCCAGGAACCGGTCAGATACATGGCTGCTTCCTCGGTATAGAAGAACGCCTTTGCCTGTCCGTCATCTTCACTCATGGAGTTGAAGCCTTCCGGGAAATATCCCTTGTTCACCCATTCCTGAATCTTCTCGCCAGCATATACGAAACTCTCGTCTTCAAAGGTGCCGTCGCCTGCCGCTGCCTTCTGGAACGGCTCCAGACCGCCTTTTCTCGCCGCAAGACACTGGAAGTACATGGAACCTGTCCACTTCGGGCCGTTGGCCAGTGTGAAAGGAATGATCCCGTTAGCCAAAAACGTATCGCAGGCCGCCTCCAGCTCGGATACCGTGGTGGGCACGCTCACGCCGCACTGCTCAAACAGGGCTTTGTTGTAATAGATACCTGCGATGGAAATATTCTTGACAGGAACCGCATAGAGCTGTCCGTTGTAGCTGGCCTGCTCCAGCGCGCCTTCCATAAAACGCTCTTTCATGCCGTACTTCTCATACAGATCGTCAAGCGGCTGCGCATAGCCGGAATCAATATACTCGTTCATCGGGCCGCCGGACCATGTGGTGTACATATCCGGGCACTCGCCTGAACTCATGGCAATGACAAGTTTCTCCTTGTACTTGTCGTTCTGGGTCGGGATATTCTCGATGGTATAGCCGCTCTGGGAATTCTCCTGAAACTGACGGATCGCCATCTCGTAAGTCTCCTTATCCGCGCCCTCTGTTCCCACATTCCAGAATGTGATCACCTTATCCCCGCTATCGGAACCCGTATCTGCCGCCCCTGCATCTGCCGCTTCCGCACCGCTGTCTGCGCTCTCCGCCGGCGCGGCAGCCTGCTCACCGCCGCTCTGGGCAGTCTCCTGTGCTCCGCCGCCGCAGGCCGTTACCGAAAAGCACATCAGCGCCGACAGACCAAGTGCCGTTATTTTCTTCATTCTGTTTTTCATAGTGTCCTCTCCCTTTCTTTTTGATAACACCATGATAACAAATGCCGGCTTTTCACTCCATTTAATAATCTGTCATGATTCTATAAAAATGTTACCGTTATGTGAATTTATGTTCAGCTGATTGCTGTAGAAATAATAACCGCTTATTCAGAATTGCCTGCCTTATGCCGATAATCATTGTAAATCCATATATTATATTCTTGACAGCGGAGGGGTTCTTATGACTCTTGAGACATTAAACAGTATGGCACAGGTATTAGACTCCATGGAGAATGCCGTGAAGCTGCGCAGTCAGGCGAGGGCCGAGAAGCGTGCCGAAGAAGCCGATCAGGCCAAAAAAGCCTTTCAGGAAAAACTGCTGGCCGCCGCTGCCACCGAGACGGAACTCGACAGCCTGGCATCCAGAGCGAAAGGCTCTCACGACGCAGTTCTCAGGGACCAGCTGATGGGCCTTATGATGGCCGGCTTCTGATTACCTTTATTTTCCAAGCATCCATATCCCGTACCATCATACCACCATTCGACTTTATTCAATCTGGGCGATCAGACTCCAAAAAGGGGAACGACCGCCCTCCTTTTTTCCTGTTCCGTCATAGAAGCTGACTCTGTCACGATAGTCCGGCACCACCCGCATGATCGAATTTCTGGCCAATGTCTCCTGGCTCTTATTGACACAGATGATGTAGCGGCCTTCCTTTAACTCCGGCGGGTTCTCCTTTCTGTCCTCCACATTCGTCTCCGCAAGATTCACCGCCGCGATTCCTGCCATCGGGAACTTCTTCTTAAATTTGATATAAAAAGAGATGCCCTCCCGGAAAAATACTTTCTTGATCCTTTCCTTCGTGCCGCTGTCATAGACTTCACATAATTCGATCTCATTATTTACTTTTACTCTGGACAATTTCGATTCTACCATATATTACCTCATTTCCGCCGTCTTCTGATCCTGTTACGATCAAAGACCGCCATCGCACGCTATTCCGATAACACTGTCATTTCTGCTGCACAGACCTTACAGGCCTGCCTTTTATCATATGCTCTCAGTCTGTTTCCAAGTACTCAACCTGTCGTTACCGACACTCAAAATTTCGCTTTCGTTCCCGCAGGGCTCTGTATATGGCTTTGGCCGGAATCGGAAGCAGAAATTCGTTACGTCGTTTACTATAACACACCACTTGTGTAAAAGTCGTGAAGGAAATTGGTAGAATTTCTTAATATTTTCTTACGCCGCAGTATCCGTTACTACTTCTTTTCCTATGAAAGTCTTCGACTTTCATAGCATGGATGGCCATGCGGCCCGCCCGACGGCAGGCTGAGCATGATGTAGGTTTACTGTGAAAAGGTTTCTCACGCACCGCCCGGATCATCAGATGATACACCCGCCGCCCAGCACATAACCATCCTCATAGAATACCACCGCCTGTCCCGGCGTGATGGCACGCACCGGGGCGAGGAAAGAACATTTGATCACATCCTCTTCCACCTGCTCGATCACACACCGCTCCCCTCCATGGGCATAGCGGATCTTCGCCAGCACCTCCCGCGGACGCGGCAGATCGGCCATTCCCATGAAGTTGAGGTTGTTACAGTACAGCGTATCCCCGAACACATCCTCCGCCTCCCCGATCACCACCTCATTCGTCTCCCGCCTGATCCCGGTGACGAACACCGGATGGCCCATAGCCAGATTGAGTCCTTTGCGCTGCCCGACCGTATAGTGCGTGATCCCCTGATGGCGCCCGAGAACCTGTCCCTGCGCCGTCACAAAATTCCCGCTCCCCGGCACCCGCTCCCCGGCCTCCCGCTCGATAAAGGCCGCGTGATCATGATCCGGTATAAAGCATATCTCCTGGCTGTCCGGCTTGTGGGCCACCGCAAGCCCTTCCCGCCCGGCAATGTCCCGTATCTGCTCTTTCGTATATTCTCCTACAGGCATCAGCGTGCGGGCCAGCTGCTCCTGCGTCAGACTATAGAGGGCATAGGTCTGGTCCTTCTTATCCGTCACACAGCTGCGCACCGCATACCTGCCGGCCGGCGTCCTCGCGATCCGCGCATAGTGGCCCGTCGCAATGTAGTCTGCCCCGATCCCCAGACTCCGCCGAAGCAGGGACTCCCATTTCACATAGCGGTTGCAGGCGATACAGGGATTCGGCGTCCTGCCCGCCAGATATTCTTCCACGAAATAGTCGATCACCCGACACTTGAATTCTTCTCTGAAATTCATCACATAGTGGGGAATGTCAAGCTGTCCGGCCACTCTTCTGGCGTCCTCCACCGCGCTCCATCCGCAGCAGCCCCCGTTCTCTTCCTGCCCGTTTCCGGCATGCTCCTGCCAGATCTGCATCGTGACCCCGATCACCTCATAGCCCTGCTCTTTTAAAAGGTAAGCCGCCACGGAAGAATCCACTCCGCCGGACATCCCCACTACGACTTTTTTCTTTTCCATCATAAGATTCCTTTCTCAATTCTTCCCGCGCTGTTCTTCTCACCCCACTCCGCGCATAAACTAAAACCATATCTGATCGCGAAAATGGTGTACTATGAAACGAAACTGGAATACTCCTCTCGTAACCGGAACTGTCATCCTGACCTTAACGGGCCTGCTCAGCCGCTTTATCGGCTTCTTCTACCGCATTTTCCTCTCCAACGCCTTCGGCGCCGAAGGCATGGGCATTTATCAGCTGATCGCACCGGTGCTGGCGCTCTCTTTCGCCCTCACCGCTTCCGGCATTCAGACTGCCATCTCCAAATACGTGGCCAGCGAAACAAGCACCCACGATTACCATACTTCCTTCCGCACTCTCTGGGCCGGCTTCCTGATGGCCATGGTATTATCGGTGGCCTGCGCCCTTGGTATCTATCTGTACGCCGACGGCATCGCCGTGACCTTCCTGATGGAGCGCCGGACCGCGCCACTGCTGCGCATTATCGCCCTCTCCATTCCCATGGCGACGGTACACTCCTGCATCAACGGTTATTTCTACGGTATCCGCAGGACTGCCATTCCGGCCTTCTCCCAGCTGGCGGAGCAGGTCTTCCGGGTCGGTTCCGTCTACCTGATCTATTACTTTTTCAGGCAGCATGATATGAAGCCCACGATCAGCTTCGCCGTAGCCGGACTGGTGATCGGCGAGAGCGCCTCCATGATCGTATCCGTCGTCGCAATCCTTGCCCGGGCACACCATGTCTTTCCCGCCCACGACAGACGTCTTCCCGGCGCTCCCACACTGTCCTCCTACCGGCGTATCTGCGGCCGGTTATTACAGCTGGCAGTACCGCTTTCCGCCAACCGTCTGGTACTCAACCTGCTGCAGAGCATAGAGGCGATCTACATCCCCAATAAACTGATGGCCTACGGCTTAAACAACGCCGACGCTCTGGGTGTTTACGGCGTGCTGACCGGGATGAGCCTGCCTCTGATCCTGTTCCCCTCGGCCATCACCAATTCCATCTCCGTCCTGCTGCTGCCCATCGTCTCCGAAGCGGATGCCAGCGGCAACACGGGCGCGGTCAAACGCGCCATCGTAACCTCCATCCGCTACTGCCTCCTGCTGGGATTCGGCTGCACCGCCCTGTTCCTGCTGCTCGGACGCCCTGCGGGCCGGCTGCTGTTCCATTCCGAGCTGGCAGGCAGCTTTATCCTCACGCTCAGCTTTATCTGCCCCTTCATGTACATCGCCAGTACCCTGGGCAGTATCCTGAACGGCCTCGGCAAGACTGCCCAGACCTTTCTCTACAGCGTGGTCAGCCTCCTGCTCCGGCTGCTGTTCGTCTTTGTCGCGATTCCCCGCTACGGCATCAAGGGGTATCTTTGGGGTATGCTCGCCAGCCAGATGCTGCAGACCCTTTTGTGCACGGTGTCCGCCCTGCATATCTCCCACAGATCACAGATGCGATAAAGTCTTGCAGTTCCCAACTTAATATACTATAATATACATGTTTTTGCCATAAAAAAGTTTATTCGACCTGAAGGAGTATACTGATATGTCATTTCATTTTGTAGCCAAACTACCGACCCCGGCCGAGATCCGGGAACAATTTCCGGTTCCGGAGCGTCTCTCGCAGATCAAACGCAGACGGGACGCCGAGATCCGTGACGTCATCACCGGAAAAAGCAATAAATTCCTGGTCATCATCGGCCCCTGTTCTGCCGACAACGAGGACGCCGTCTGCGATTATGTCAGCCGGCTCGCCCGCATCAACGAAAAGGTGCAGGACAAGCTGATCCTGATCCCCAGGATCTACACCAACAAGCCCCGCACCACCGGCGAGGGATACAAAGGGATCGTCAGCCAGCCGGATCCGGAGAAAAAACCCGACTTTATGAGCGGCCTGATCGCCATGCGTAAGATGCACATTCACGCCATCGAGGTATCCGAAATGACCGCCGCCGATGAGATGCTCTACCCCGACAACTGGGGCTATGTGGAAGATATCCTCTCTTATGTAGCCATCGGCGCCCGTTCCGTGGAGGACCAGCAGCACCGCATGACCGTCAGTGGCTTTGACGTGCCCGCCGGCATGAAGAACCCTACCAGCGGCACCCTCTCCGTCATGTTAAACTCCATCTATGCGGCGCAGCACTCCCACTCTTTTATCTACAGAGGCTACGAAGTCAACACCGGCGGCAATCCGCTGGCTCACGCGGTACTGCGCGGCTCCGTGAACAAACACGGTCGCAGCCTGCCCAACTATCATTATGAGGATCTGGACATGCTCTGTTCGCTGTATAAAGAGTACGATCTGGTGAATCCGGCCTGCATCATCGACGCCAACCACAACAACTCCAACAAGCAGTTCGAGCAGCAGATCAGGATCGTCAAGGAAGTACTGCACAGCCGGAAGCTGAACCGCGACATTCATACGATGGTAAAAGGTGTTATGATCGAGAGTTACATCGAGGAAGGCTGCCAGAAGATCGGGGAAGGCATCTATGGAAAATCCATTACCGATCCCTGTCTGGGCTGGGAGGCATCCGAAAGACTGCTCTACGATATCGCAGACTATGAATAAGCTGCCCTGCTGTCTGTATTTCAGGCAAATGCGGCACTTGTTCCATTCTTTCAAAAACAGAAACAGAGCAGGCGGATTCGGCCTGCTCTGTTTCTGTCTTTACTTCTCTATCCTCTTGGGTGTGCCTTCGCATACACTTCTCTGATATGGCTGTGATTCATATTCGCATAGATCTGGGTCGTGGAAATATCCGAGTGCCCCAGCATCTCCTGTACGCTCCTGAGATCGGCGCCGTTCTCCACCAGATGAGCCGCAAAAGAATGGCGCAGCGTGTGCGGTGTGATATCGGCCTTGATCCCGGCCTTCTTCGCATAATATTTGATCAGTTTCCAAAAGCCCTGCCTGCTCATGGGCTGCCCGGAACAGTTGGCAAAGAGGACATCCGAAGCCTTGTTCTCCAGCATGGCGTCCCTCGTGCCGTCCAGATATCTGGCCAGCGCGTTTCTGGCCGCCGCCCCGAAAGGAATGATCCGCTCCTTGGTGCGGTCTCTGCAGAGGATGACGCCCAGCTGCATATTGACGTCGGAAATCCGCAGAGTGATCAGTTCCGTCACCCGGATACCCGTAGCATACAGAAGTTCCAGCATCGCCTTGTCGCGTATCTCCTTGGGCGTGTCGCCCGTCGGCTGCTCCAGCAGCCTGATCACTTCCTCCGGCGACATGATCTCCGGAACCTTCTTCTCGATCTTCGGCGCCTTAAGCTGCTCCGACAGATCTTCCGCCACACACCCCACCTGCAGCATGTAATGATAAAAAGCCTTCAACGACGCAATATTTCTGGAAACAGTGGCCGCCGCAAATTTATTGTCTTCCAGATATTTAACATAATCCCCCAGATCCTGTGAAGAAACTGCCGACACTTCATGGATTCCGCGCTCCGCCATAAAATGACGCACTTTATCCAAATCTCTTTTGTACGACATTTCGGTGTTTTTCGAAGTGCCTTTGACATTATGTAAATACGTTATAAATGTTGTTATCTCTTTTTCCATGTAGCCGGAAATCCTTCCCCCATATCGTCTTTATGTAAATCATATAAGACGTCTGCCTATCATTATAAGCAGATTCCAGAAGAAAAGCAAATGGAAATTTCCCAGATTTTACGGGCTTTTCAGCCATTTTGCAGACAAAACACAACATATCGTCAGCATAGAAATTTATGTCTACTATATGTTGGTAGCATAAACGAAAAAATATTTTTAAAAAATTTTTAAAACAAACTGCAGCATTTTAGGATTAACATAACTCTCCAGAATGCATCCGACGATGATCACAGCGATGATCCCCGCCATCTGCATTCCCTTTTTCAGGTAACTCTGTCTGCCGTAGCCGCCGTAGTATTCCCGCCCCATGCCGTGGGCATAGAGCATCCGGTTGACACCCACCGCCCACAGAAACAGCGCCGCATATCCCGGGATCAAAAGAATGCCCTGCGGAAAAATGCCAGCCGCCATCAGGAACAGTCCCCGTATCCCGTAGCGGATCACCGCCACCGAAAGCAGACAGCCCGCAGACAGCCCCATGTAGCAGACATAACCGCACACCGCCGGCAGACCGATCATGGTGGTAGCCAGCAGTCCCAGCAGACATACCGTGAACATCCTGTGCTTTAACACATAGCCGAACAGACCGTTTCCGTCCGGTATGCTGTTCTTAAGCCGCAGGATCATGTCCGTACCCAGCAGACTGCCCTCCCCGATCCACGTATCATACCCCAGATTAACGATCAATATTCCCAGAAATAATCCGATGGTGAACAAATATACAATATAATAACCGTTCTTTGCCGCTGTCTGCTGCTGCACTGCTCTCCCCACTCCCCACTTTACACGGGCAGGCTCCTGACCTGCCATAAGTCGCATGTCCTGTCTTCCTATGTATATGTGGGGCGGTATGCCATGCAGAACAAAAAACTCTCTGAAAATTCCGGCTGCCGCTTTTCCTGGCTGTCACCCTAAACGTACTTCGGATCTCAGTATAACTTTCCTGACCTTCATCTGTCTGAGAAAACTGTTGACCCATTTGATATCCGATCGCAAATTAACAGTTGAAAAAATATGCGCGGGGATATATCATATCAGTATAGAGACATTTGACATACAGATTATCGTTACACAACAACTGCCAACATGAAAACGGAAGGAGAATTCACTATGGTATGTGAAGGACTTTTTAATCTGTTCGGTACAAGCTCCGCCGAGATCATTGCTCAGGCAAAACAGGAAGCAAGAAAAGAATCTGAGACGCAGATCAGGGAACTGTCTCTGTCAGTTGAACAGCTTTCTTCGCAAATCGATCATCTGAAAGAGCTTCTAAGGAAAAACAATATTTCTTTCGAGTAAAACAAAGTATGGGCGGCAGTTTTATATTTCTTCTGCCGCCCACACCTGTATCTCTTTCTATGACCACACTGTCTCTGTCAGCACAGACATCAAAGTACCATCACCAACGTCCCTGCCGTGATCAATGCCGCTCCGATCAGCGATTTGGCCGTGAAACTCTCATGCAGGAAAACAAACGCCAGCACAAGCGTGATCACGACGCTCAGCTTATCAATCGGCACCACTTTGGAGACTTCGCCAACTTGCAGCGCTCTGTAATAGCAGAGCCAGGAGGCCCCGGTAGCCAGGCCGGACAGGATCAGAAACAGCCAGCTTTTCTTATCAATAGAGGCAAGGCCGCTCTGTGTATTCGTCAAAAAGACCATCCCCCAGGCCATCGCCAGTACTACCACCGTGCGGATGGCCGTCGCCAGATTGGAATTTACCCCCTCGATCCCCACCTTGGCCAGAATAGATGTCAACGCCGCAAAAACCGCAGACAGTATCGCAAATACAAACCACATGATATCCGCTTCCCCTTTCACCCAAACGCACCTGTTATCCGTTTTGTACATGCTGTTAAACATGCTTTTATGCGTTTTTATGCATACTTGTTTTTATACATACTTATTATGATAAGCGAGCAGTGCCGAGATCGTCTTGCCGTCCTGAATCTTACAGTCATAGATCATCTGGATCAGTTCCTCTATGTCATGGCTCTCCACATTCAGAAATTCGTCGTCGTCCAGATGCTGATGCCCTTTCTTCAGATCAGTAGCCACGTAGACATCGATCTTCTCATTGCAGAAGGCTACCGTCGTATACAGAGAGATCAGCAGCTCCATCTTCCCTGCGGTATAACCGGTCTCCTCCTCCAGTTCTCTGGCCGCGGCAATATCTGTCGGTTCATCCGCACCGTTTAAACCGCCTGCCGGAATCTCCAGCGTCTCTCTTTCCAGCGCATTTCTGTACTGCCTCACCATAAGCAGTCTGCCGTCATCCTTCACGGCCACCACAGCCGCCGCTCCCTTATGGTTGATAAAATCCCATTTCGCAGTCGTCCCGTTGGGGATCTTCATGGTATCCTGATAGTAATCAATGATAACACCTTTGTGTATCAGTTCCCTGTTGATGCGCTCGTAATTATCCATATCCTCTTACCCTCCGCCAATCTGTTGATTTATAATTCTCCCATACCCCGTACAGGAAGGACTTACCTCTATGCTGTATTGTAACACAGCTCCGACAGAAAAATCATCAAGAAAAAACAAAAAAAAGCAGAGCAAACGGTTGTGTTCGTCCTGCCTTTTTTCATTATACATTTTCAACCTGCAAGGTGAAAGCGGGTTCCATCTGCAGACAAAGTTTCTTTCAATGTGCCTGTGCTCTATGCTGCCAACAGTTTCTCCACGCTGACCAGCTTCACGCAGAGTACAAACAGCTCAGCCGCTGCCTCCAGCTCCTGTGCATTGGGGAAGGTGGGAGCGATACGGATATTGCTGTCCTTCGGGTCTTTGCCGTAGGGGAAGGTCGCACCGGCGCCTGTCATGACAACGCCCGCCTCCCTGCATTTTGCTACGATCGCCTTCGCGCAGCCTTCCATCGCCTCGAAGGAAATGAAGTAACCGCCGAGCGGCTTCGTCCACTCACCGATGCCAAGCCCGCCAAGCTCCTTGTCTAATATGCCGAGCACAGCCTCAAACTTCGGACGCAGGATCGCAGCGTGCTTCTGCATATGCGCCTTTAATCCTTCTGCATTCTTAAAATATCTCACATGACGCAGCTGGTTGATCTTGTCATAGCCGATGGTCATGATCGACATAAATTTCTTCGTCTCCTCCACATTCGCCTTAGAAGATGCAAAAGCCGCAATACCGGCGCCGGAGAATGTCACCTTGGATAAGGAGCTGAACTCATAGACCATATCCGGATTGCCGGCCTTTTCACATTCGCTCAAAATCTCCAGAAGCTCATCCTTATTGTCATCATATAAATCGTGGATCGAATAGGCATTATCCCAGTAAATACGGAAATCTTTTGCCGCCGGTTTCAGAGCCGCAAACCTTCTCACCGTTTCATCTGAATAGGTATATCCCTGCGGATTGGAATATTTCGGCACACACCAGATTCCCTTCACTGCCGGGTCCTCAGATACATACTTCTCTACCAGATCCATATCCGGTCCCGCTGGCGTCATCGGAATCGTGATCATCTCAATGCCGAAAAGCTCCGTGATCGCAAAATGTCTGTCATAGCCCGGCGCCGGACAGAGGAATTTCACATGATCCAGCTTACACCAGGGCGTACTTCCCATCACGCCGTGTGTGACACAGCGCGAGATCGTATCATACATAATGGAAAGGCTGGAGTTACCGTATACGATCACGTTCTCTGCCGGTATACCGCCCATCATATCACTCATCAAATGTCTCGCCTCGGAGATACCGGTCATCAGACCGTAGTTTCTCGTATCAGCGCCTTCTTCATTTCTCATATCCGTCTTGGAATCAAGAACGTCCATGATATCCATTGTCATATCCAGCTGCTCCAGACCCGGCTTTCCTCTGGACATGTCCAGTTTCAGTCCTTTTCCCTTTGCATCTGCAAACTGCTGATCCAGTTCCTCTTTTAAAGACAGAAGTTCTTCTCTGTTCATCTCTCTGTATGCCTTCATCGTTACTCCATTCCTTTCTCTCAGCCTGTGAATTTGTAGCCGCTGGATATAGATTGTATCCAATTCCTTTCTGGATAATTGTATACAATCATACACTGCTAAATATTCTACTATAAATTTTTCCATTTCACAAGTATGTAGATGAGACAATTTTTTCTGCGAATTCTTTCTTTTTCTGTTCATAGTGTACAGAAGCACTCCCTGTAAATCACGCAGCGTGGCTTCTGCCGGCGCAAAAAACCCTGTAGATTTCTCTACAGGGTTTTTATCACTATTTAGCATAGTCAATGACACGGCTCTCGCGGATCACATTGATCTTGATCTGTCCGGGATACTCTAATTCAGATTCAATCTGTTTGGAAATATCCCTGGCGAGTAATACCATATCAGAATCGTTAATCTGTTCTGGAACTACCATAACACGAATCTCTCTACCTGCCTGAATAGCAAAAGATTTATCAACACCTTTGAAATTGTTTGTAATGTCTTCTAATTGTTTTAGTCTTGTTGTATATGTTTCTAATGTCTCTCTTCTCGCACCTGGTCTTGCCGCGGAAATGGTATCGGCAGCCTGTACAAGACACGCGATCAAAGTCTGTGCCTCCACATCACCGTGATGTGATTCTACCGCGTTGATCACCGTCGGAGATTCCTTATACTTCCGACACAGTTCCACACCCAGCTGGATATGGGAGCCTTCCATCTCGTGATCCACAGCCTTACCGATGTCATGCAGAAGGCCCGCACGTTTGGCCATCCTCACATCCAGTCCCATCTCTGCCGCCAGCAGACCGGACAGCTGTGCCACTTCGATTGAATGCTTCAACGCGTTCTGACCATAACTGGTCCTGAATTTCATCTTACCGAGTAATCTCACAAGTTCAGGATGAATGCCGTGCACGCCGACTTCCAGCGTCGCCGCCTCACCTTCCTCCTTGATCATTACTTCCACTTCTCTCTGCGCCTTCTCAACCATCTCCTCGATCCTGGCCGGATGGATACGACCGTCCACGATCAATTTCTCAAGCGCAATTCTCGCCACTTCCCTGCGGATCGGATCAAAGCCGGATAAGATAACTGCTTCCGGCGTATCGTCAATGATCAGATCCACGCCTGTCATGGTCTCGAGAGTTCTGATATTACGTCCCTCTCTACCGATGATCCTGCCCTTCATCTCATCGTTCGGAAGCTGTACAACAGATATCGTCGTCTCGGATACGTGGTCGGCCGCACATTTCTGAATAGCCGTGACAACGTACTCCTTCGCTTTCTTATCTGCCTCTTCCTTCGCCCTGCTCTCCATCTCCTTGATCATGACAGCAGTTTCGTGCTTCACTTCATCTTCAACAATTTTCAACAAATAATCTTTTGCCTGTTCGGAGGTTAATCCAGAGATTCGTTCCAGTTCCTGTAATCTTTGTTCGTTCAGCTTGGAGATTTCTTCACGCTGTTTGGCCAGAGTCTCTTCTCTGTGTGCCAGACTCGCTTCCTTCTTCTCGATCGCATCAGCCTTCTTGTCGATGTTCTCTTCCTTCTGCTGTACACGACGCTCATATCTCTGCGCTTCCGCCCGACGTTCCTTGATCTCCTTGTCCAGTTCATTCTTGGTACGAATGGACTCTTCCTTGACTTCGAGCAGGGATTCGCGCTTCTTCGTCTCAGCTGTCTTAAGAGCTTCATCAATGATCTCCCTGGCTTTCTCGTCCGCGTTGCCGATCTTGGCTTCCACAACCTTCTTGCGATAATTAATGGCTGCCAGAGCGGATACGGGAACAGCGATCACCAGCGTGATGAGAACTGCTATCACAACATCCCACATTACAGGAGCACCTCCTTATTTAGTTTTCATTGTACATAATCTATTGTAGAATGTCTCATCTGCACAAAAATCGGATGGTATCAACATTCTATAATGAGCAAAATTACAACACTTAAATTCTATACTGTATTTGATGTTATGTCAAGCAGTCTTTTATAGTTAACGACATTGGAAATTTCGTTTACTATAATACAACCGTTCTAAAAAATTGCCCGTGCGATCACGTCCGCATGAAATCCCCGGCGATAGAGGAATCCGTACATCCTCTGCTGTTCCTGTCTGGTGGCCGTTTCGGCGCAGTACTTTTTCTTCATCAGCAGTTCCCGGATCATGGCCGCCTCATCCTGCTCTACGCCAAGCCCCTCCAGTTCATCAAAAGCCGCAGCGATCAGGGTGCGTTCTATCCCTTTCCGCAGCAGATCCTGCTCGATTCGGTTCCGGCTCCTGCTGCTTATATGATATTCTATGTAATCCCTCGCATAGCGCAGATCATCAAGATAGCCGTATGACTCCACATAGGCTATGGCCCCGTCGATACACTCCTGCGGATACTCTCCCTGTGCCAGCTTGTCCTCTAACTGCTTTCTGGTATAATCTTTCGACTGCAGCAGGTTCATACAGCGCAGCTTCGCTCTTCTGGGAAGCAGTTCCTCCGTGATCTCCCGGTAACTGTCAGGCGGCAGCTCCTGTCCTTCCTGCAGATGAAATTTGCGCAGCTCGCCCTTGTACAGTACAAAGGCGAACTGTCCGTCTATATAAATCCGGCAGCGTGCTCCCGACGCCCCGGCTATCTGTGTTATGACCACGATCCATTCTCCATATCCTGTTCATGCGGCACACTGTCCCGGCAGCATGCCGCATGTCATAAGCCCTTATCCGTTCAGTCCGGTCATTTGGCTGCCTTCGTCTTCTCCTTCTCTGCCTTCTTATCTTCCGCCGATGCAGACTGTGCCTCTGTGCCTTCTGCATTTCCCGTCTCCAGATTGAACAGCTCTCTTACTTTGCGCTCAATCTCCATACACACTTCCGGGTTATCGCGCAGATACTGCTTCGCATTCTCTCTGCCCTGTCCGATCTTGCTGCCCTCGTAAGCATACCAGGCGCCGCTCTTGTTGACGATATTATTCTCCGCCGCCAGATCCAGGATATCTCCCACCATGGAAATACCCTCGCCGAACATGATATCAAATTCCGCCTCCTTAAACGGCGGCGCGATCTTATTCTTAACAACCTTCACCCTCGTTCTGTTACCGATCACTTCTCCGCCCTGCTTCAGGGACTCGATCCTTCTGACATCCAAACGAACAGAAGAATAGAACTTCAGAGCGCGTCCGCCGGTGGTCGTCTCCGGATTGCCGAACATCACCCCCACCTTCTCACGCAGCTGGTTGATAAAGATCACCGTACAGTTGGATTTGCTGATAACTGCCGTCAGCTTCCTCAGCGCCTGCGACATCAGGCGCGCCTGCAGGCCCACATGGCTGTCTCCCATGTCACCGTCAATCTCCGCCTTCGGCACAAGCGCTGCCACGGAGTCCACTATGATGATATCCACCGCACCGGAACGCACCATGGTCTCCGTGATCTCCAGCGCCTGCTCACCGCAGTCCGGCTGGGATATGTAAAGGTTGTCGATATCCACCCCGATATTCTTCGCATAGACCGGATCCAGGGCATGTTCCGCATCAATAAATCCCGCAATGCCGCCCCGCTTCTGTACTTCCGCGACCATATGTAAGGTAACCGTCGTCTTACCACTCGATTCCGGGCCGTAGATCTCCACGATCCTGCCCCGCGGGATTCCGCCCAGCCCCAATGCCAGATCCAGACTCAGGGAACCCGTAGGAATCGTCTCCACATTCATCTGTACCGAAGGATCACCCAGCTTCATTACGGCGCCCTTACCGAACTGCTTCTCTATCTGCACCAAAGCCGCGTCCAATGCTTTTAATTTGTCATCTCTTTCCATGTTCTGTTCTCCTTTTCCTTTAGAACATTTGTTCTTACATCTTATATGTAGATTAAAACAAATGTTCGATTTTGTCAATATAGTTTTTGTTTCGTGACGAAACCCGAATCCTGTAACCGCCGGGTTTCGCAGGCAGTCTCCTCAAGATTCTCTCCGCCTGCCTCATATGATAGCAGTTTACCACTTTATAAGTCCCATAAATGACACTTCAACCCTCCTTCCCCAAAAAATTTGAAATAATGGAAATCACGGCGAAATGCCTGACGTGCATAACAGAGATCCATTTCTTCAGATGGATACAGTTTATCAAAAAAAGCGGGAATGCGCAACGCTTTTCCCGCTTGATTTTGATTTTGATCCTGCATCCGGTCCGGCTTTTTGTTACCGGATTTTTACGCATAATACCGGGCCTGTGCATCCCACATCCGGGCATAGCTGCCGCCGGCGGCGTAGAGTGCCTCATGGCTGCCCCGCTCCACGATCTGCCCTTTGTCAAAGACGATGATCTCGTCACAGAAGCGGCAGCTGCTCATCCGGTGGGAGATATAGATGCTGGTCCTGCCCTCCACCATCTTGTGAAAACGCTCATAGACCTCCGCTTCCGCTTTCGGGTCCAGCGCCGCCGTAGGCTCATCGAGGATCACCACCGGCGCATCTTTGTAAAGTGCCCGCGCCAGTGCCAGTTTCTGGGCCTCCCCGCCGCTGACCGTCACCCCTTCTTCCAGCTCCTGATATAAATAGGTATCAAGCCCCTGAGGCAGCTTTTCCACGAATTCCGCTGCATCCGCCTGCCGCAGCGCCTCCCGGATCCTGTCATCCTCCCGTGTGCCGCCCGCCGTGACATTCTGCCAGACCGGAAAGGCAAACAGCTTGAAATCCTGGAACACCACGCCGAACAGGCTGCGGTACTCTTCTTCGTCATACTTGCGGATATCCACGCCGTTCAGCGTAATGCGCCCGGCCGTGGGCTCATAGAGACGGCACAACAGGTTGATAAAGGTCGTCTTGCCCGCGCCGTTTTTACCCACCACCGCCAGTTTGCCCCTGATCCGCAGGCGGCAGTTCACATCTTTCAATACCAGCTCCTGACATCCGGGATACTGGAAGTCCACATGCTCAAACGCCAGCTCATATTCCCCGTCCGTCCGCTTCTCCACCGGGATCGAACCCTTCGCGTGCAGATTGTCCGTATCCAGAAATTCCAGAAACGGCCCCATATAGGTGCAGATCTCCCGCAGTCCGCCATGACAGGCGATGATCTTGAAACATCCGCTGCCAAACTGGTTCATGGCCCCCGCATACTGTGTAAAGGCGCCCACCGTCACCGCACCGGTCACCGCTTTTAACGCCACCAGCAGATAAGAACCTGCCGCAAAAAGACTGCTCACCACATTGTTGGCATTCTCCTGTCCCCGCTCCACGTCGCACATCTTCCCGAAAAAGGCGACAGAGCTTTTCAGATTTTCCATTGCGTTTTTGAAGATCATCTCCTGCATACCGTACAGACGGATGATCTTGCCCACTTTAGCATCCCCCAGCACCTGCATCTGCAGGTAAGAGATCTTATTCTCCACACCGGTATGGGATTCAAATATCTCCTGAATCCTGGCGCCGAACCGGCTGTACACCTTCCACGAGCCGACAGCCATCCCCGCCAGCGCCCCGCCAAACAATATCATCGACGGCAGAGGTCTTGCCAGCATTCCCCAAAAACCCGCTTCCTGTGACGGCCGGGCTATACACACATAAAGCACCATGGCCGCCGACAGCAGGATGTGCAGAAGCGCCCGCAGAATATCGCAGTAATAATACAACAGCATCCCCAGTCCGCCATGCATATTCGATCTGCGCTCCGAGAAAAGAATCTTCTCGGAGATCTCCGGCCTCTCCATCGTCTCATAATCCAGCGAAAAAGCCTTTTCCCGCATCCACACGTAGAAGAGCTGCCAGATCCTTGTCTCCATCCCCCGGAATTTTCTTTTAAGCAGCACGGTTACCGTCCCCAGAAGCAGATTGACCAGAAGAAGATACAGCGCCCACTCTGCCGCCTGCCCATACGCTCCCGCAAGCAGCAGATCGATCAGGCCCGCCGTCAGATACAGACCGGCGTAGACCTGTACCACCGAAAGACACACCTCCAGCAGATGCAGCGGCATGATGGTCGAATCCACGCCGTGGATCATCCCAAGCAGTCTGTATCCGATCTTGTGTACGGATAAAATCTCACGCATAAATCTCTTCCTCCTCTCTCTTCTTCTGATAATATCTGGCCTGCAGGGTAAACAGCTTCGCATAGGAGCCGTCCTTTTCCATCAGCGCATCGTGGCTGCCCTCCTCCACAATACGCCCGTTTTCCAGAAAAAGGATCCTGTCGCAGAATCTTGTGGAACTTAACCGGTGGGAGATAAAGATGCCCGTCTTTTCCCGGATCATGGCGTCATAACGCTCATACATCTCGCTCTCGGCGATGGGATCCAGGGCCGCCGTCGGCTCGTCCAGAATCACCACCGGCGCATCCTTGTACAAGGCTCTGGCCAGCATCAGCTTCTGCATCTCACCGCCGGAAAGACTCACGCCCTCCTCGTCCAGATCCCGGTTCATGGCAGTCTGCACACCTTTCGGCAGGGAGGATACTTTCTCCCAGAGTCCCGCCTTCTCCAGACTGTCCCGCAGCCGCCCCGTATCCTCCTGCCCCGCTTCCACGCAGGAAACATTCTCCGCCAGAGGAAAAGAGAAGGCGAACACATCCTGGAACACCACCGCAAATTCCCGGAAGACGTCCCTCTGCGGCAGCGTCTTAAGATCCTGTCCGTCCAGAAAAACAGTGCCCGCGGTGGGACGGTAAAGCCCGCACAACAGCTTGATCAGTGTGGTCTTGCCCGCGCCGTTGGGGCCCACCAGCGCCAGCCGCTCCCCGGCCCGAATGGTCAGCGTCAGATCGTGGATGGTAGCTTCCTCCTTCCCCTCATAGCAAAAGCTCACGTGCTCCAGACGGATCTCATGTCCTCTGCCCGGCTGCCGCATAAGTGCCGTCCCCTCCTCAGAATCGCCAAATTCCAGAAAATCCCGGAAATCGTCCATCATTTCCTTATTCCTGTAGATCTCCTGCGCCGCATCGAACAGCCCGCTCATCCACGCCTCGACGCCTGCCACGATCCCTACATATAACAGAAATACCGGAAGCGCCAGATGTCCCAGCGCCATCTCCCGGATCAGCCAGCCATAGACGAATACATTCCTCGCAAAAGCAAGCGCCATTCCTCCAATCTGGGCCGCCGCAAAGCCGTTACGCCCCCGATCCACCCGGTTCACGATCTGATCGATCCGCTCCTTAAATTCCCGCAGAAACCATCTGTCCATCCGATAGAGACGGATGTCCTTCCCGTTTCCCGGCGCGATGGATTCCTGCCGCAGATAGCCAAGGCCCTGATAGCCCTTGATATTCTCCTCCTCCAGCCGGTACTCCTTCTTTCCTGCCAGTGTATGCAGCCAGGCGGTGACCACCGCCTGCAGCAGAAGCAGCGTCAGCAGAAGCAGACTGTATCTGCCCACGATCGCCCCGTAGATCAACAGCCCGGCAAACTGGATGATCATATTGAGAAATCCCGCGGCAAAAGCCTCAAGCCCCTGCTCATTGCCGGAATATATGTTCCGCATCGCCGCCTGTCGTTTCTTCTGTCCCTGCGCGCTCTCCAGACTCTGGCCGTCCATATACAGTGTCTTCCTGTCCAGCTCGGAGAAAGAACAACGGAACAGAAAGAGCGCTTTCGTCCGCAGTTCCCTAAAATGGCTCTGCAAAAATCTGACCACCTGCAGCAATACGATATACCCCGCCACCAGCGCCAATATCTCTCCCGGCCTCCTGCCGCTCACCAGACAGGCCGCCACCGCGCCGGCCAGCGCCGCCTCCAGAAACGGAAGCAGCACGCTTAACATCACATCCCCGGCACAGACAGCCAGCGCCCCGCCGCCGCTCTTCTCCTTCAACTTGCGAAACGTATACCGATAATGATTCAGGAGGGGATATCTTTTCTTATCCTGTGTTACCTGCATATTCTTCGTTCTCCTTTCCGGATTGTGTGGAAAACCGCGTTCTTATGCCGGGCTTCCCGTCCTTATAAATCCGAAGTAGTTTTCTATATCGTATAGTAAACGACATAACAAATTTCGTTAACTATAGAATTTTCTATATCATAAAACAAGAATCCCCATGAATGGAGATTCCCGCACGAAATGTATTCTTTTTTACACGAAATGCACAGACCGTTCACGAAAGTGACAGCGGCATGGTCACTTCCGCCGCAAAGATCCCCGGCTCGTTGGCCAGGTTAAGATAACCGTCGTACTTATCCACCGCCGCCTTTACCCGCTTCATGCCCAGACCGTGGTTGCCCCGTTTTCTGCTGATATAACGGCTGGCCTCGAAATCCGGTTCCTCCTTCGCCGCATTCTGCACGGAAAAGTACAGCTGACTCTTGTTGACCGTCAGATAGAGCCGCAGGAAACGTTTCTCCTTCTCCACCTGGGCGCAGGCTTCCAGCGCATTGTCAAGCAGATTTCCCAGAATGACACAAAGATCCACATCCTCCACGGAAAGCCTTTCCGGCGCCTTCGCGCTGCAGTTCACGGCAACCTCCTGCCGTCTGGCCAGCGTCAGCTTGCTGTTCAGAATGGCATCCACCATCAGATTGCCGGATCTGACGAAGGTATCCACCCGGTCCAGCTCCCGCTCCAGCTGGTCCAGATAGGCTCCCATCTCCTCCGTGTTCCCCAGCGCGAGCTGCGCCTTCATCACCTGCATATGGTTATGGTAGTCATGCCGCCATCCCCGCATATCCATGTAAACGCTCTTGATCTCGTCATACTGGTGTTCCATCAGCTCCGACCGGAACTGTTCCGTGCGGAAGTCAAACCCCTTTTTATAGGAAAAAAGTGTCCCCTCCACCGCCAGAAACAAAAGCGCCTCCAGCACAATGCCGCCCCACAGAAAGATACTGCGCGGCAGCGCCGTCGTCTCCACCTGGCCCGTACAGCCAAGCAGCCACAGAAAAGCCCCTATGATGCCGTAGGCCGCCACAAGCAGCACGCCGTTCCACAGCCTGAGACTTTCCCGCTTCTTCCCCAGCAGAAGCAGAAACACAAGCATGATCCCCCCATGCAGCACAAAAATCTCCTCGGCTTCCGCTGCCAGGATTCCCACTGCAATGCACAGGCCCGGCAGCAGAATCCGCCACCCCTGCCGCACAAAGGCTTCCGCATCAAAAAACAAATCGTACAGCGTCAGGATCCCGGCGATCAGGACCCACGCCGCTGCCGCCCGGAATTTTATCCCGAACAACGGCACGAAAAAAGAACAGGCCAAAACCGCACCCGTCAGGCAAATGCCCAGCGCGCGTTTCCCGATTCCCTTCTCCATGCTTCCCATCTGCTCTATATAATACCAATAACACCCCAGCCACAGCAGCTGGAAAATTTCCTGTTCCATCCGGAGTTCTGCCTCTTCCTTATTCGCTTATTCGTTTATTCCCTTATTCGTTGATTCTTTTACGCTCTCACTTTTTATAATAGTTAAGATATGCCCTGTTGAGCGCCTCCCACCTGTTACGGGAGACCGGAAGCGTTTCCCCGCTGTCCATCAGCACATCCTTTCTGGTGATCCGGCTGACATAGGCCAGATTCACCACATAAGAGCGATGAATCCGGAAAAAACCGCCGTAACGCGCAAGCCGCTCTTCCAGCTCCCGGATCCCCGTCCGGCAGCGCACTGTCTCTGTCGTGACCGCAGCTACCTCTGTTTCCTGAACAGTCCGGCTCTTTGTCTGCGGCGGTTCTTCTTCCATGCTGTAAGCAGAACGGACACAATGCACCTGCGTGTCGTGGGCATCGCTTTCCAGATAACAGATCTGCGCCAGTCTGACCCGCGCCGTGCCCCCTGCCAGATCCAGCAGCAGAACCGGTTCTTCCTGCCCGCACCGCTCCTTCGCCCGGTCAAGGCAGGCAAAGAGCTTCTCCCGCTCCACCGGCTTGATCAGATAGGACACGGCCTCCACATCATAGCCCTCCAGCACATAATCCGCAAGCCCCGTCGCAAAGATGATCTGAACGCGCTTCCCTTCCTGCCGCAGCCTGCGGGCCAGACTGATACCGTTCATCCCCGGCATGTCAATGTCCAGAAGCATAATATCCGCTTCTTCCCAGTCTTCCCTGTTAAACAGAAACTGCTCCGCGCTTTTGCACGGCATGACAGCGATCCCGCATTTTCTCCCCGCCGCCCACTCTCTGACCAGGGTTTCCAGAAAAGAGAGCGAAGCCGCCTCGTCGTCACATATGATAACATGCAGCATTGGCCTGTCCGTCCTCCCTTCGCTGTCATCGTCCGGCTTACTTTCCCATTACGTACATCCGGTCTTTCTATCATAGCACACTCTGAAAAGAAAAACATCCTGTCAGCCTGCGAAAATCGGATCTTATGTTTCCTTCTATTTTAAAATAACCGTTTTGTTCCCTCTGCAATATCTAATCCGGTATACCAACACACACAGCAATCCATACAGGAAGATTGCCACACCCGACTCCAGGTATCCCATTGCAGTTTTTTCACCATAAACGTCCGACAGAAATGAGAAGCAAACTGTGACCGGATGCCAGTTAACTGCCCTTCCATTTACTACAAATACTCCGGATATACCAAGGAGCATGGACAGTATACTTCCCCATATATATTTTCCGCCGCTCTTTCCAAACCACAAAATCACAGGCAGTATCCCTAACGTGATACAGATGTTATATGCAAATGCTTTCATACATTCTCCTGCCATTATAAGCACGGCCGGACGGTTTTTTAACATAATGCCTGCCGCCAGAAGAAGCGCTGTTTCAAACAGTGCGATTCTGACCGTCAGCAAAAACAGGACTGCCACTTTCGCTTTTACCGCATCCTGCCATCTGACCGGTATCACCAACAGATTTTTCAGCGTATCCTTTGCATATTCCTGATCTATCATGTATCCACCAATCAAAGATACCGTAAACGGCAGAAACAGCATTGCATTGTTGTAAAAAAACATTTCTGCAAACCCTTCCCATTCAGGCGCCCCTGCCTTAATCTGCATTTGCTGCACAAAAGTGATGATAAACGAAAAGAGAATGCTGAGATATCCAACCAAAACCATTGTCTGCCTTTTCAATTTCTTTAATTCCGCTCTGATCAATCTCCTCATCATACATCGGCCTCCTGTCTTTTATAAAGCCACAGACTGATTCCAACGGAAACTGCCGCTGTTGCCCCCAGCAAAAAGAGGCCCCTGTCCATTGGATAATACAGTATGTCCAACCCCCGCTGCAGATTATCCGTATACTCCAAAATGGTAAAAGGATAGGTGATACGGTATGCTGCCAAAACAGGCAGATGCATATCAAGACAATGAAACATGGACAACTGCCATGTAAACAAAAAATCAACGAGTACATAACAGTTGATCGCTATCATTGAAATCAGATTCCTTTTTCGAAGCAAAATGATCAAAAGCAGCACAGGCATTGTTGCACAGATGCTGCACAGAGACGTGCCCAAATAAATCCCGAAAATGCGGACAACATCCGGCATATAATTCCGCAGGAAAATTCCTCCTGTGACCGTATAGACAGTATAGATTCCCGAAAGTACCATGACAATCACAAGGGCTGAAGCCAGTTTTGATAAAAAAATCTGCCATCCAGGTATGCCGATCACCAGAATATTTTTCAATGTGTGATTCCTCTCCTCCAGTTCAAACAGGTTTAAAAGCATGACCGAAAAAGTAAATGGAATCATAAGAAAACTTCCAAACATGACATTCGCACCGATCAAATTCCTGAAAGGATATTGGTTTTTTATGCAGAGCAGTGTGCCAAACGCAGGGATCAGGATACCGACTGCCCACAACATCCCTGCTGTCTTCTGACGTCTCAGTTTCTTCAGCTCATTCCGGCATATGTTAAGCAATCCCCTCACCTCCGGTTATCCTTTTAAAATAATCTTCCAGTGTATCACTGCATTTGTTGATGGCATCTACATAAATATTTCGTCCTGCAAGAAACCTGACGATTTCCTTTGTCTGTATCCCCTCATCAAAAATCTGAATGCAGCCGTTCCTCATAATCCGATAATCATTGATATGAAATTCCTCTTCCAGCATATGGATCACTGTTTCTGTCGAATCTACAGACAACAGGATATAATGCATATTTCTTTTCTTCAATTCCTCATAAGGGCTTTCTTCCAGCAGAATTCCTTTGTCAATAATTCCTATCCTGTCTGCCAAAAGCTCAATCTCTGACAGAATATGGCTTGACAGCAGAATCGTTTTCCCACAGTCCTGTGCAAGCTCCCTGATAAAATTCCTTGTTTCCATTACCCCGATCGGATCAAGTCCATTAATCGGCTCGTCCAGTATCAGGACTTCCGGATCATGGATCATGGCGGCTGCAATCCCCAGCCGCTGCTTCATGCCAAGAGAAAACGCAGAAAATAGTTTTTTGTCTTTATAAGGCAGCCCAACCCTCTCCAGACTTTCTTTTACAGCATCCCGTTTTACATATCCCCGCAGGTCAGCAAGAATTTCCAGATTTTCCGTTGCCGTAAGGTTTGGATAAAACCCCGGTGTCTCAATCATGACCCCTGTCCGCCCCAAAAATTCTCTTTTATTCCCTTCAAAAGGCTGTCCGAACATATAGACAGTTCCTTCTGATATCCTGGATAAACCCAGCAGCATTTTCATTATTGTTGTCTTTCCGGCTCCGTTCCTTCCCAAAAGGGCATAAATTTCACCTTTATTTACATGGAGATCCACACCCTTTACCGCAGCAGTATCCCCATAATATTTCGTCAGCCCTTTCGTCTCAATGATAAAGTTATCCATCATCCCGTCCTCCCTTTCTTCATGCGCTGCCTGTACGTCTGTCTGCCGTTCCATAGTATCACACTTTTTGCTCCTGTAACCTTACGAAAACCTTGCAAAAAAACTGCCCGGCCCGAAGGCAGAACAGTTCATGTATCATTTTCTGATAAAGGAAATTCCATGGCAAAACAAATCCCCTTCTTTTGGGGTTCTACAAAAATCTTCCCGCCCTGGATCAAAACCAGTTCCCGCACGATCGCAAGCCCAAGACCGCTTCCTTTGCTGCTGTGGGCATCCCCCGCCCTATACAACCTGTCAAAAAGAAATGGAATCTCTTTCTCCAAAATTCCCATGCCATTGTCACAAACTTTCACAACAACCGTAACACCAGACCGCACAATCTCTATCCAGATTTTAGAAGCCCTGCTGTGTTCCATTGCATTCTTAAGCAGATTATTCACACAGCGCTCATAAAAAACCCGGTCCACGCTGATCTGTATTTCGTCCATGTCTGATGTGAAATCATAGGAGACTCCATTTCGTTCAAAATCTGCAACCCAATTTGCAAAAACAGCCCTTGTTTCCTCTACGATATCCAATGGTTCCATTTCTGCTTTCTCTTCTTTGGAATTGAGCTTGAACCACTGAAACAAATCGTCCAGATACTCTTTCAGGACATATGCTTTTTCCCTTGCCTGCCGGACAGATTCTGCGTTCATTTCCCCATGAACATATTGATAATAAACGGCATCCAGATGACCGATGATAGATGTAAGGGGCGTGCGGATATCATGCGACAAACCGGTCATGAGCTCTTCGTTCCTTCGTTCCAGCCGCTTTGTCTTTATGATGCGTTCCTTATTATCCATCATAATCTGATTGAGCTTATAGCAGGTATCTGATAAAAAGGAATGTTTCCTGATCAGGATTCTTCTATCTGTTTCCCCCTTTATGATTTCATCTAATACCTGGTTGATTTTTTTAATCTGCCTGCAGATCCCTGCCAGCAATAACATGAAACCCAGACAGATTATCATCAGCACTATCATTTCCATATGCATTTACTGCCCTCCTCCAAAGCGGTAGCCGACGCCCCTGACTGTCTGTATTATCCTCGGATTTTCCGGATCATCTTCTATTTTCTTTCTGATCTTACTGACCAATGCCATAATGTTATTATCGTCATAGACATAATCATTCTTCCATACAGCCTTATAAATCTGTTTTTTTGTATAAGCACGCTTCGGAGACGAGGCAAGAAAATACAACAGGTCAAATTCTTTTCCGGTCAACAGCACTTCTTTGTTTTCTTTCAATATTCCTTTTATCTGCGGAACAATCGTAATCTTATCGAAACAAATCTCTTCCTGCGGTAAAATTCCATTCTTTAACACCGTATTCCTCCGAATCTGGGACGCAACCCTCGCCAGCAGTTCCTCCATATTAAAGGGTTTCGTTACATAATCATCTGCACCGATTTCCAGGCCGCTTACCTTATCTGACGGAGAATTTTTTGCAGTCAGCATAATCACAGGAACCGCATACAGTTTCCGTATTTCCCCCAGGACTTCAAAACCATTTTCACCATGCAGCATCACATCCAGCAGCACAAGATCATATTTTGTCCGTGACAGCTTATCAAGCCCCTGTTGCCCATTCCACGCCGTATCCACTTTATATAACCCACACATACAGTTTTGCAGCAGCTCCAAAAGAGACCGGTCATCATCTATAATCAGAATTCTGTTCATGATCCACATTTCTCCGTTCTTTCAAGTCTCATACTGTACACAGTCCATACAGCCACATTGAAATTATATGTGGAAATTCGGACTATAACAAGTATCTAAAATATTTTCTGCTTGACACGCGCAGACTATCATGATAGTCTGTAATCAATCAGCAGACTATTGCAATAGTCTACAGGCTGGAATCGACAGAATAGAGAATGAAGATGACCAAGCGGCAAATTAAGCCAGAATGGAGGATTGATTACTATGAAACTATTCGACTCAGAATTGAAAGTCATGGAAGTGCTCTGGGAACAGGGCACGAAATCAGCCCGCGATATCGTGGACGTACTGTCACAGCGCATCGGCTGGAACAAGAACACCACCTACACGGTGATCAAGAAGTGTATCGAAAAGGAAGCTGTCAGCCGCGAAGATCCGGGCTTTCTCTGCACGCCTCTGGTCACCAGAGACGAAGTGGCGCGCAGTGAGACCGAGCAGCTGATCGACAAGATGTTCGGCGGTTCCAGTGAATTGTTTTTTTCATCATTTCTGAAAAATCAGGGAATCTCGGAAGAAGATGCCGAGAGGCTTTCCCGTATGATCAAGGAGGCGAAATAACATGTTACATCTCAGATTTTCCATGCCCTTACATTTTATGATGCTTTACGGAAGTGCGCTGCTGCTCATGGTGCTGGCGCTGCGCCTTCTTCTGAAAAAGAGACTGCCGGGCTATGTTTTCCCCCTTTTGTGGGGACTGGTGATCGTCCGCTTTCTCGTCCCCTTCTCCTTAAGCAGCCCGCTCAGCGTGAAGGCTCCCGGCCTGCTTTCAGCGCCTGCCGTCACAAGCGTCACTGTTTCCGCAGACGCAGAAGCCGCCTACAATGAACCCGCTACGGAATATCTGTCTGAGGATACGGAGATTGCTTCCGTCACAGAAGACGCGGGCACAAATGATGCCATCGTCACAAGTATGCCGGGTGCATCCGCCACGGCCGATTCCCGTCTGACTGCAGATACCGACTTTGTCATCTCCCAGTCAACGGAAAACGCAACAGATCGCTCCACTGTCCTGTCAGCGGACCCCCTGCCTTTCTTCTACAGGCATGATTCGCTGCGAACTCTGCTGCCGGTCTTCTATCTGTCCGGCGTCATCGTTACGGCGCTCCTCCTGCTGCTGCAAAGACAACGCTATGTCCGGAGGCTGAGAGAAAGCCTGCTGGTGGAGCACAACGAAACCGTCAATACGCTCCTGCGCGAGATGCAGATGGCACATATTCTGGTCTTTACCAATGACGAGATCGCCTCCCCTCTCGTGTGCGGTCTTCTCTCACCCCGTATTTATCTGCCGGCACGGATGGACTTTGGGAATACGGAGATGCTGCGCCACATCCTGGCTCATGAGACCATGCATATCAGACGCCGGGATAACTGGGTTAAGGCGGCCATGCTGGCCACGCTCTGCCTCAACTGGTTTAACCCGCTTGTCTGGCTGATGGCCCGATGCCTGGCATCCGATCTGGAAACCGCCTGCGACGAAGCCGTGCTGCGCGCCTGCCGGGAGGAAAATGCAAGACAAAGCTATGCCTGCAGCCTCCTTGCCATGGCCGTGAGCGCCAGCCGTTCTCCCCTCCTGTACAGCGCCTTTTCCAAGACAGAGGTGGAGAGAAGGATCCAGCGCGTACTGCGCTACAAAAGGACGTCCCTCCTCATGCTGTTCGCCGTCTCCCTGCTGCTTACCTGCAGTACCGTGGTGTGCGCTACCGGCGGCCAGGCGCCCTTTGACTCCTGCCTGAGCAGTACCTGCTATTACGGGAGTCCCGATTCCCGCTGGGCCTTCAAGGTTTCTCTGACCCGCGACATCGCGCTTGGCAGGAATCCCGGAAAACGGGCAGACGACACGATCCTGACCGTCTTAAAGGCGGACACCACCGGCGATCCCGACCTGATGTCGGAACAGATTCGGGAAGCTCTGGCCACAGAATTTCATGTGGAAAAGAATGCCTTTGCCCCCAGCTATACCCTCTGCCTCGATTCGGAGACCGAAGCCGAAGAATACGCATCCTGGGGCCTGACCCAAAATGAAAACGGCTTTTTTCTCTATCAGGGCAGCCCGGTCCACAGTTTCGCCGATGAGCTGAACAAAATCTGGCAGTCCAATATGAACGGCAGTCTGGATATCGTCGTCCACCGCGACCGGTACGGCTGCATCTCCACCGTCGTCACGACAACCGAAGACGGCACCGTAGTCAGTCTCTTCTCCACCCCGGAGGAAGAAAGCGATTCCTCCTACGACCGGACAAAACACCAGTAGACAACCGTCAGCACCGCCGCCGCACCAATCCCGTACAGCACAAGCAGGATGGGCACCGCTCCCATTACCCGGCCGCCCAGCGTATACAGGTCAAAGTAACCCAGCGCAGTGCCCACCTGCAGCAGTCTGTCCGGCAATAACCCCAGAATCTTATTGACTGCCGCACTTTCCAGATTCCCCAGAAAAGACGGCAGGAAAATCAGCACAAAGGGCACCATCACCGCCGGCACGGCAGATCTTACCCTGGCAGACACCAGCATACACAGGCCCGCCATAAACAGACATCCAACATAGCCGCCTGCCGCGATCAGCACATATTTCTGCCAGACCGTAAGGTGATAGAAACATTTCCAATCCCCCTGCTCTGTCTGCACCGGACAATTCCAGCCGTCCGCACCCAGATAGCCCAACACCGCAGCGCTGTAGATGAGCATCACCATCCAGTAGACCGCCGTGACGATCCCGACTCCGGCCCATATCTTGGCCGCCACCGCCCTGTCTCTTCCGTGGCAGGAAGCGAAAAACACCGCATCCGCCCGCCAGACGAATTCATTGGAGAAAATGCCGGCCACCAGATAGCCCAGAAACAGCATGGTGATCATCACCACCGTCGGCGCAAATGTAAACAGCTGCGTCCACCCCTTCCGATAATCATAGTAAAAAGGCGTCTCAAGGCTCTCATACTGTCCGATCAGATATGCCTTTTCCGCTTCCGAATACTGATCACCGGCCTCATCCGCAAGCCACTCCTGCAAGAGTCTTGTCCTGTTCTCATAAAAGGCTCCCGCCGCCTCTTCCGTCAAAGAATCCGCCCGGTAATAATCATATGAGCGGAACGCCTCCGCATAGGAACAGTTCAACAGACGGCGTATTTCCGCTATCCCCTGTTTCCAGCCGTAGGCAATATTACTCTCTTTGATCTGTTCCGATCTGCCCTCCGGCGTCTCATTGATGCGCCTGTTCTCCGCGATCACCTGTCGGATCGTCTCCTCCTCCAGATAACCGCTCCACGCTTTCTGCGCTGCCCGAAGGCTGGCCACTGCCGCCGGTCCCCTTTCGGATTCACCCGCCTCATTTACATACTCCACACTAAGAGCGAAATAAAGCGTAATGCCCAGTACCATCGCCAGCAGCAGAAATGCCAGCCTGCTCCTTGTCCCGGACAAAACCTTCCTGATCTCATAGTAGATCTGCTCCTTTCCGTTATGTCGATCTGTTATTTTCTTATGCCGCACTCTTTTGTGCGACATGTGTTTATGTGGAAGTTTCTGATTCATCGCCATCCTCCATTCCTGCTGGTCCTGATCCTCGCTACCGCTGGCCCTGGTCCGCTCCACCGTCGGTCCTAAATCCTCGCTACCGCTGGCCCTGGTCCGCTCCGCCGATCCTAATCCGCTCCACCGTCGGTCCTAATCCGCTCCACCACCAACCCTGGTCCTAATCCGCTCAATCGCTGGTCCTAATCTTCCCCACTATCATTCCTATTCCTCTCCGCCGCCTGCCCTTTCCCCAAAATAGTGCAAAAAGACATCCTCCAGCACGGCTTCCTCCAAAACCGCATTGTCCGCCGGCCTTTCCGCGGACAGAATCCGTAGCTGTGCTTCCCCGTGCAGGGTCTTGATATTGGAAACTTTGTATCGTTTCGTGTAGGAAGCTGCCTCATTTCGCGGCACACTCACCCGCCATACCTGCTCCGGCATTCCGGCGGTCAGTTCTTCCGTCGTACCGGCAATACAGATTTTCCCGTCTTTCATCAACAGAATCTCATTGGCGATATACTCGATGTCCGACACGATATGCGTGGATAAAAGCACCAGTCTGTCCTGTGCCAGCTCACTGATCAGATTGCGGAAGCGGATTCTCTCGTTGGGATCAAGCCCCGCCGTCGGCTCATCCAGAATCAGGATTCTGGGATCATTCAGCATGGCCTGGGCGATTCCCACCCGCCGCTTCATGCCGCCGGACAGCTTCTTCATCTTCTTGTTCTCCGCCTTCTCAAGCCCCACCTGCTGCAGCAAAAGCGCGGTCCGCTGTCTGGCTGCAGCAGGCCGCAGTCCCTTGATGGAACTGATATAGCGCAGATAATCCCTGACCGTAAAATCCGGATAAAAGCCGAAATCCTGCGGCAGATACCCCAATACTCTGCGATATGCGCCATCCAGTTCAAAGATATCTTTCCCGTCCCACAAGATCCTTCCTCCCGTCGGCTTCAACAGGGTGCACAGCATCCGCATCAGCGTGGTTTTCCCCGCTCCGTTCACGCCCAGAAGTCCATAGACCCCCGTCGTCAAAGTACAGGATACCCCGTCAACTGCCGCCACATCCTGAAATCTCTTTGTCAGATTTTCTATTTCCAGTTTCATAATCCCCGCCTCCTTCTATTCTTCTGTCTCCTTCTATCCTTCCATCTCCTCGTATAATAAGTTTGTAAGCAAGAAAAACAGCTTACAGACTTATTCTTTTTATGTATAAATGGTAAGGACATCT
>ERZ808028.186-NODE-186-length-63834-cov-4.204887_pt1 | contig 63834 bp, 53 predicted proteins | sample MGYA00380184_ERZ808028 | MGnify/ENA primary metagenome ERZ808028 (study PRJEB31490, sample SAMN06133397) | mouse gut metagenome | isolation source: J8_1 | host: mice | place: China: Chengdu | collected 2015-05 ... | reverse complement strand
AAAGTCTAAACAGCCCGGTGAAAAGCTTGATATGCTGCTTGGCTTAGGTCATGGTTTTCCATTTACCGACATTCAAAAAGCGGTTTTAATCGGTGGTGGGGTTGGTGTCCCGCCAATGTATGAATTAGGCAAGCAATTAGTTCAAAAAGGCGTTGAAGTAACAACAATTCTAGGCTTTAATAGCTCAATAGATGTTTTCTATGAAGATAAATTCAAGGCTTTAGGTGATTGCTATGTCGCTACGATGGACGGCAGTTACGGTGAAAAAGGCAATGTCGTTGATGTTTTGAAAAAATATCAGCTAACTTATGATAAATACTTTAGTTGCGGACCTGAAAAGATGTTAGATGCGTTAGTTAAATTTGATGACCAAAACGGTTATCTATCGTTTGAAGCTCGAATGGGTTGTGGTTTCGGGGCTTGTATGGGTTGCTCATGCAAGGTCAAGACTAAACCATACAAACGTATTTGTGTCGAAGGACCGGTATTAGAAGCAAGCGAGGTGATTATCAATGAGTAATGAACGTTTACGTGTGGAGCTTCCCGGATTATCATTAAAAAATCCAATCATTCCTGCCAGCGGTACTTTTGGTTTTGGTTATGAGTTTGAACGTTTCTATCATGTTGATGAATTAGGCAGCATCATGTTGAAAGGAACAACCGTTGAACCACGTTTCGGTAATCCTTTACCACGTATCGCCGAAGGACCTAGCGGTATGTTGAATGCCATCGGTTTACAAAACCCGGGTGTTGATGCGGTAATGAATGAAGAATTAGAAAAACTTCGTCCTTTATTCCATGATAAAGTTATCGCTAATATTGCCGGCAGCTGTTTAGAAGATTATGTTGAAGTGGCTAAACGCATTTCAACACATGATATGGTAGGTGCCATTGAAATGAATATCTCTTGTCCTAACGTTAAAGCAGGTGGCATTCAATTCGGAACAAATCCTGAAATGGCAGCCAAGTTGACTAAAGCTGTTAAAGAAGTGTCTAAGGTACCTGTTTATGTGAAGCTATCGCCAAATGTAACAGATGTAGTGGCAATGGCTAAAGCCGTTGAAGCGGCAGGGGCTGATGGCATTACGATGATTAACACGTTAATCGGTATGCGTTTTGATCTAAGAAGCGGGAAACCGATTATTACCAATAAAACGGGCGGTTGGTCAGGACCGGCTATTTTCCCGGTAGCCTTACGTATGATTTATCAGGTTTATCAAGCAGTTAATATTCCTATCATCGGAATGGGAGGCGTATCTTGTGCTGAAGATGTCATTGAAATGATGTCAGCCGGAGCAAGTGCTGTTGCAGTAGGCGCAGCTAACTTAGTTGATCCATACGCTTGTAAGAAAATTATTGATGATCTTCCAAAAGTGATGGACGATCTTCACATAAACAAATTAACAGATATTATCGGAAGGAGCCACAATTATGACTAACAGTAAAGTAATTATTGCCCTTGACTTCAAAAGCAAGGAAGACACAATCGCCTTCTTAGACAAGTTTGGCGATGAAAAGCTCTATGTCAAAGTCGGCATGGAAGCATTCTACGGACAAGGGATTGAATTGATTGAGGAAATCAATCGCCGTGGACACAGTATTTTCTTAGATTTAAAATGCCATGATATTCCTAATACCGTTAAATCAGCGATGCGTCAATTAGCGAAATTAGGTGTGAATATGGTTAACGTTCATGCTTCCGGCGGTGTAGCGATGATGAAAGCTGCAATTGACGGACTTGAAGAAGGCAAACAAGGTGAAAGCCGTCCATTATGTATCGCTGTTACTTGTCTGACAAGTTTAGATCAAGAGGTATTAGACAATGAATTGTTGATTCATGAACAATTGCCGGATGTTGTTTTACATTGGGCTAAAAATGCCAAAGCAGCCGGATTGGACGGTGTGGTATGTTCACCATTAGAATCAAAAGTCATTCATGAAAATTTAGGTATGGATTTCTTAACTGTTACACCGGGTATCCGTTTAGCTGAAGACAGCAAAGATGACCAAAAACGTGTGACAACACCTACCATCGCTAAAGAATTAACTTCAAGCTATATTGTTGTCGGGCGTACGATTACAAATGCGCAAGATCCATTAGCAACATACCGCAAAGTTTATGAAGAATTTCAAGGATAAGGAGAAAAAATTATGTCAAGAGAATCAATTGCAAAACATTTATTAGATATTAAAGCTGTTTTCTTAAGACCCAATGAACCATTCACATGGGCTAGTGGGATTAAATCACCTATCTATTGTGATAACCGTTTAACATTATCTTACCCGGAAGTTAGAAAAGACATTGAAGCTGAATTGGCAGCTTTGGTCAAAAAAGAATATCCTGAATGTGAATGCTTAATGGGAACTTCAACGGCAGGTATTCCTCATGCAGCATTGATGGCTGATATTTTAAATATGCCGATGGGTTATGTTCGTGGAGGAGCTAAATCTCATGGACGCAATAACCAAATCGAAGGTAAAGTTGTTCCCGGTATGAAGGTAGTTGTTGTAGAAGACTTAATTTCAACCGGTGGAAGCTCACTTGAATGTGTTGAGGCTTTAAGAGAAGCCGGCTGTGAAGTTTTAGGCTTAGTTGCTATTTTCACTTATGGCTTACCAAAAGCTGTTGAAAAATTCGGACAAGCGCAATGTTCATATCATACGATTACAGATTACGATACATTAGTTGGTGTTGCAGTTGAACAAAACTACATCGAAGCTAGTGATATGGAAAAATTAAAAGAGTGGAAAAAAGATCCAAGCGATGAATCTTGGATGAATAAATAATCTTATAAAACGTATTTCTTATCATTTGAGAAATACGTTTTTTTAGCGTATATGCCATAAAAATAAGGAAGAATGACAGCTCGTGTAGCGAAAGGGCGAAAAGTGTTGATGAAATGATAAAATATGTTATAATAGAGGTGTGTGTTTTAAGCGAAAGGAGAACAATCATGCCTTTGAAAAAAAGAAGATATATATTAGTGACGCTTTTAATGTTATTTGTAAGCGTCTACTTACAGCCGACAGTTGTTCATGCAAATCCCGACGCCTCAGAAACAGAAGTTTCAGAGGATGAGGACACAAGATTAGCACTTTTAAATATCAATGATGCCCCCCTGATGCCAGGTTTAAGCGATAATGTGAGTGCTTATACCGTTATATTGCCCAAAGGGACAACGTATGTTAATATCTCTACCCAAACCGAAAGTTATTTATCATGGACAGAGGGTGCAGGTGATTTTTACCTAAACGGTGATGAAGAAAGCACAGATTTTAAAATTACGGTTTATGCTTCTAACGGTTCATCACGAGAATATACAATTCATGTCTTGTTTAATGATGGTCCTAATCTTTTAACAACACTAAACGATGAAACATTAGGGTTTGTAACATCTAATTTAAACAACTTGAATGTACCGGAAGGTTTTAAAAAGAAAAAGGGATCTTATCAAGGTAATTCGATTACTGTTTTCAGTAATGAGGCTTATCCTTTTTCGTTAGTTTATTTGGAAAACAGCACCAAAAAAGCTGATTGGTATTGTTATCAGGACGGTGCGGTCACAAGTATTTTCCGCAGTTTAGTCATCAACAAAAATAAATACTATTATGCGGGAATTGATAAGGATAAGCAGTCGCAAAAGGGTTATACATTTAAGGAATTGAATGTTGTCGGCGAAAAGCTTAATGGCTGGACTGTCAATGATGAAAGATACGCTTCTAAAATCATGTTATATTTATATGACAGTCAAGGGAAAGCCGATTATTACGTTTATGATACAGATAACCAAACGCTTGTCAATCGCGTTGAGTTAGAAGTCGGATTCTCTAAAAATGAAAAAGCTTTTTGGCAATCGCCTTTATTTATTGCCATCGCTATTGTAATCGTTATTGCGATTGCTTTTGCTTCAATTGCCATGAATGCCAATCATAAACGTCATTTAAAAGATTTGAAGCTCAAAAAGCCTGTTAAACCTAAAGAAAAAGATGTTCTTGACCATACCGTTGAGCTAGTTAGAACTTCCAAGGTCCGCATCTATGCTTCAAATGATGAATTAAGTCAACCAAAACAGGAAAAAGAAGAGTTGCCTGAACAAGAAATTATTCTAGAGGTTGAAGAAGAAAAGCCTTCAAAACCAGATCAAGTTAATTTAGAAATTGAAGAAGTAACGATAGATGAAGATAAAGCAGTTGCCTTAGTCGAAGAAATCGGTGAGGCGATTATCAGTGTTGAAAATGAATCTAGCCGTGAAGAAGAACCATTATTAACTCAAACGACTGATGAAAAGATGGAAGCTTTAGAAATGGTAAGTGAGAAAAGCGAAAATCAATCTGCGGAACCATTACCTTTAGATACACCACAAACACCGATGACTAAAAAAGTCTACAATAATGCCTTAGCTCAAATAAAGAATTTGAAAGAACAACTTGAAAAGATGCAAAAGTCAGCTAAAAAAGTTGATGAAGTGGACGTTGTCGAAAAGACTAAGACAAACGAAGTTGTGCATATTAAGGTTGAAGTAGACAAACAACCGCCAAAGAAGTCATTCAAAGAGATTACCGGGGAAAAACAAGTTGCGTTCAAGCACTTTGTCAACGATAAGCAAAAAGCGTTGAAGGGCTTCATAGATGAAAAGAAAAAAGCTCTTGAAGAAAGACAGAAACTATTAGAAGAAAAGAAAGCACAAGAAAGACAGAAGCAGCTTGAAGCTAAAAAAGAGCAAGAAAAGCTTGCCCAAGAGGTTGTGCCTGAATTAAAAGTTGAACAAAAAGTAGAAGATACAGCTGAATCTATTGAAAATTATATGGACGATATTCCGATGATCGATGATGAAGCTTCTATGTTTGAGATTCAAGAATATATTGATAATCTGTTCTATTCTAATCAGAAGAAAAATTGATAAATTATATTAGACGGATATACTTTTTGAAGATATCCGTCTTTTATATTGAAAAATTACTACTTTTAAAGCGATTTGTCTTAATATGTCACATTTTGTCGAATTTGTGTTATAATGAAGACGTTAGATAGGTAGAAAGGAAGAAAATGTCTGAAACACTTTATTCTATTCATTTACCTGATGGGCAAGAAAAGCTAGACTATCTTGTTTTGATAATGGGGAGTGTTATTTGTGTAATTCTTTTAAAAAGACAAGAAATGACATCTTCATTGATTAACTAGCAGGGATTTTAACCCTGCTTTTAGTATTATTTTCCCTTATGCTTCATATAGTAGGGTAGGAAGTGTGGGGATGATATGAATATTGTAAGAGGAGAAGTCTATTATGCCGATCTATCACCTGTTATCGGCAGTGAACAAGGGGGATATCGACCGGTTTTGGTTGTCCAAAATAATAAGGGGAATCGCTTTTCGACAACTGTAATCGTTGCGCCGATTTCTTCAAAATTAACGAAAAATCACTTACCGACCCATGTTGTCATTGAATTGGAGGGCTTGCAGAAAAAGTCTGTGATCCTTTTAGAACAGTTACGCACAATCGATAAAAAACGTATTCGTGAAAAGGTCGGTAAAGTCAATGAAGCAATGATGCAAGAGGTTAATATGGCGATGAGGACAAGTTTAGATTTAATATGATGATGGAAACAAATAATATTGTTTTCTTTTTTTCTTTAAATCAAGTATAATAGAGCCATGAGGTGATTTTTATGGTAAAAAATATAATTAAAACAGCTAAAGAAATGGCGTATGCTTATCGCAAGATATTGTTGCCGGTGTTTCTTTTTTTAAGTGTTTTGGAGCTTTGGAAATCCATGGGACTGCAATTAGGTCTTTTAGGTGTTATCTTAATGATAACCTTTATTGCGATTGGACACGCCGAGGTTATGGTGGGTTTGAAAATGACCGGGCAAAGTCATGAACCTTTAGATATTCGTAAAGATGCTTATTGTGGTATTTATCGCATCAAAGAATTATTTAGCACTTACGCATGGATGGAAGTAGCGGTTATTGCGTTTTTGATGGGAGCTTTCTCTATCTTTTTTTTAGTGGCTTTCAGTCAGGAAGGAATTTCTTTTTGGCAAGACATCAGACAGCAGATTATCACCGAACAACAATATGGTATTTCAATTACGGCTAATCAGTTGATATCGTGGATAGCGATTTTGATGGTTGTGGTAGATGTTGTTGTCGGCTATATTGTCGATTGTTTATTCTTCTTAGCGCCTTACTACTTAGAAACGCAACAAGTTAAAGGTTTAGCTGCTTTAAAAATGGCAGTGAAGAAGGCTAAAGGGCATTGGCGTCAAATATTTTCTTTGCAGACGCATTATTACGTCATGATTATCTTTTTTAGCTGTTTAAATTATTTAGTGACCGTATATATTAGTTCATTGTTTTTATCATTAGCTATTTCAATTGGCTTGTTGGTGTTAGAAATTCATACATATCGTATGGAATACGCTATTTCCAAAGCGTTATTATTTAAGGAGATTGAGAACGCATGATTTCACTTACCAAAAAAGAAAAATTATTAAGTCTATTGTTTTTTTTACCTTTCTATTTCATATTTGGTAGATATGTTCTATCTTATCTTTTCATGTTGCTAATCGAGTTGTTGGCTATTCCAATAACGAAAGACATCATAAATGCTTGGTTTAATTTATTTTTTGATGGTATTTTAGTGATCATCGGTCTTTTCTGTTTTAAAGATTATTTGAGCCAAAGTATAAAGAAGGCTCAAGGGAAATGGGGTAGAATTATTTTATGGTCATTGACCATTGGCTTTGTTATTTTATATTTAGTTAATATTGTTTCAGGCATGATTGTTACAATCATTAGTCAAGGGGCTACAAGTACTAACCAAAATATGATTGTGCTGATGAGTCGCTTAGCGCCTTTTCCTATGATTGTATCATCTGTCATTTTAGCACCGATATTAGAAGAATTAGTCTTTCGTGTCGGTATTTTTCAAAATCTTTACGATTGGAATAAAGCTTTAGCTTATTTATGTTCCGGCTTAACTTTTGGAATGGTCCATATTTTGAGTGGACTTTTAAATGGGGATTTTCAACAGCTATTGTTTTTATTCCCCTATGGTCTATTAGGTATGGTTTTCTGTGCCATTTATGAGAAAAAACAATCGATATTTGTACCTATACTTGTTCATGCTGCTAATAACCTATTGTCCATGTTAATCATTTTCTTTCTGTAATCGGATAGTTTTATCCGATTTTTTTGTTCTATTTTGTTTGGGAAAGACTATAAATGAATGAGAGGAGGAAAATGCATGCAACGATTATATTTCGAAAAACAGATTGATTTAAATCATGCACTTCAAGAATTGATTTCAATTTCCGTCAATGAGAATTTGAATTATGAAGATGATATAGAGGGACGTAGAGCCAAAGGTGAATTAGAGATTGTCGGTGAATATTTAAGTGAGGGGCAAAGGGAACGTTTTACTGATGCGATTGAAATAGATGTTTTAGCACCGTTTAACCGTTTAGAAGAGGGTGAAGCATTTCATTTAGAAATTCAAGATTTTGATTATCATATTCAAACCGGGGACTTAAATCTTGAAATTCAAGTCATTGCCTATGGTGTAGGTGAAAAAAAGGAACGTCATATTCTAGTTGATGAAACGTTTAATGATGAAGCAGCTTTACTCGAAGAAATTCAAAGCCTTGTTTCTAAACAAGAATTGGTTTCAAATATCGAAGCTTCTTTAAATGCCTTTGATAATCAACAAGAAATTGTAACAGAACCAAAAGAAATTTTAGAAGCTGTTATGCCAAGCGAAGCCATAGATGAAAATAGCGATGAAGTCATTAGTGAAGAAATCGTGGAAGATTTATTGCAAGAGGATTTGGAAACGGCGGTAGAGCGAGAAGAAATTGAGGTAGCTGATTCTTTAACTGAAGAAGACTTAAATGAATCTAATGAGGTAGTTGTCAATGTGGATAATGGAACCGTCGCAAATGAGGCAACTGATGAAGTTTCAAGTGAAGAAGGCGTAGTTGAAGTTTTATCTAAAGATAATGATTTGGCAGTAGAAACATCTATAGAGGAAAATTCTAGCGAACAGACAGTAGAAACATCAAGTAGTCAACAAGAAGTTTCTGAATTGAAAGAAGATGATGATTGGCAAGAAAGTGAAAGTGTTGATGTTGAAGACTTATTTGATGATGATGCGATGGCTTTTGTTACTTATCCTATTTATGTGGTTAGAGAAAATGATAGCTATGAGGTCATTGCCCAAAAATACCAAATGGACGCGGACGAATTGATGGCTTATAATCAGCACGTTGCTTTAACGGCACATCAACTGTTAGTTATTCCGCCACGATGAAAAAAGTTCTATTCCATTATTACCATAAAGAAGCACTTGAAATTAAGCAGGTTTCTCACAAGGTCTATTTAGTTATCTGTCAAGATGGTAAATATGCCTTAAAAGTATGTGAGGATACAAAGATTGAGTGGGCTTGCCATTATATTCAATCCTTACATTTAGATGTCTTTGTATCTGTTATACGAACCGTTGATAATCATTATTATGCCCCATATCGTGAGCGTTACTGTTATTTGATGCCTTGGCTGGATTTTGAAGGAGAGATGGTCGAGGAGCTTGCTTTGAGAAATTACTTCAAAAGAATCTGTCAACTGCATAATGAAACATTTTACGTTTCTAAAATTCAAGAAGGCTATTTTGCGAAGCAAGTTGAACAATTGCAACAGACACTTGCAACTAGACAACGGTTTTATGAACAGTTAATGTGTCAAAGTGAACAATGTGATTATAAAGCACCTTGGCATTGGCAAATGATAGATCTTTATCCCGGGATTGTTCAGTGTTTGGGGTTATGTGAGAACTTGCTGCAACAGTATGCCAATTGTGTTGCGGAAAAGAAAACTTGTCGCTTGTGCTTTACTTACAATCGGTATGATTTAAGTCATTATTGTTTTTCTAAGAATTTACTGATTTCACTGGAGGGGTGTTGTTTTAATCGACCGGTAAGTGATATTTACGCCATTTATCAAACACTGCAAGACCACTATTTAGATTTTGAAAATGTCGAGTCATTTTATTTAAAACATTTCACCCTTTATGATGATGAAAAACTTTGGTTATGCGTCAATCTTTGTCTAATTCCGGATTTTGACTGCGAACTTTCACTTTTTGAAATGAGTCATCGCCTTGAACAAATCAAAAGGTATTTGGAGATGTCTATGACGATTGTGAAAAGATTGGAATGTGCTTAAAGGTTAGCTCTATCGTAGTTTTTAACCATTACCAAGAAGATTTGCGAAAATCAATTTGACGAAAGATAAAATATCTGTTATGATGTTGTTGCGAAGAACAGAAGGAGTAGTCAATGTTATCAGCGTAGAGAGTTTTCGGCAGGTGGAAGAAAATGTGAGATATTGATGAAGGTAGTCTGGGAGCTTGTTTTCTGAAATAACAGTAAGTGAACACGTTAAGTTGCGTTAAGACTTTGAGGCATCAATTGATGTGAATTAAGGTGGTACCACGTTATATGCGTCCTTAGATGGACGCTTTTTTTATTTTAGGAGGTAGAGGGATGGTAATGACAATTTTAAAATTTATTCTGATTTGTTTTGTAGCTTATTTAGCGATTGCGATTTTTTCCGCAAGTCGTGTCTTAAAAAAACGTCAAGCTGAAATGATGGCGGCGTACGAAGAAAAACAAGAAAAATATGCCCATATTGATGAAGAACTTTTTGACAATACACCTGATCTAGAATTAAAAGAAGGTGTCCTGACACATATTTTTCATAAAGAAGATGAGGATTTTGAGCACTTGAAAGACAACTTAACCGAAGGGGAAAAAGTTATCTATACTTTGTATCAGATGCAAATAGCTGTCGATGAAGGACGTGGTTCGGTTTATAATTTCTTCAATAGTCCTAGCAAAGAATACTTGCCTTTCCTTGTGGATAGCTTTAAGGCGGTCGGCAGTGAAACTCTTGCCGATTTAATGGAGAAAGTCGTGGCACTGGTCATCGCTGAGCAGACAGGCAAGTACAATGAAGAAAATATAGACGAAGATGCACCGACATTCCAAGACTATACTTTCGATTATTTGGATATGGTAGAAAGTGAGCAGTTAGATGCTAAGCTTGTCAGCTATATGCGTGCACATAAACAAGACTTTATAAATTAAAGGAGGAAATCAAGATGAAAAAGGAATTAGCACCAAAGTATCAACCTCAAGAAGTTGAAAAAGGTAAATACCAAACTTGGATTGAAAAAAAATATTTTGAAGCAGGAGATCTGTCTAAAAAGCCTTATACGATTGTGATTCCGCCACCTAATGTTACCGGTAAACTTCATTTAGGTCATGCTTGGGATACAACTTTGCAAGATATGATTATTCGTTATAAACGCTTAAAGGGCTTTGATGCATTATGGTTACCGGGAATGGACCATGCGGCTATTGCCACCGAAGTTAAGGTTGTTGAAAAATTAAAGAAGCAAGGCATCAATAAACGTGATTTAGGGCGTGAAGGCTTCCTTGAAAAAGCATGGGAATGGAAAGATGAGTATGCCCAAAACATCAGACAACAATGGGCGAAATTAGGTTTAGCCCTCGATTATTCAAGAGAGCGTTTCACTCTTGATGAAGGCTTAAATCAAGCCGTAATGAAAGTCTTTGTGGATTACTATCATCAAGGAATTATTTATCACGGGGAAAAGATTATCAACTGGGACCCTGTGCAACAGACAGCTTTATCAAATGAAGAAGTTATCTATAAAGATGATGCCGGTGCATTCTATCATTTAAAATATCTTTTAGAAGATGGCAGCCGTTATCTTGAAGTAGCGACAACCCGTCCTGAAACATTATTTGGGGATACAGCGGTGGCAGTTAATCCTAAAGATGAAAGATATAAAGACCTTATCGGACAAAACGTTATTTTACCGATAGTCAATAAAGCTATTCCGATTATTGCGGATATTCATGCCGACCCTGAATTCGGAACAGGTGTTGTTAAGATTACACCGGCACATGATCCAAATGACTTTGAAGTCGGCAATCGCCATAACTTAGAAAGAGTTGTTGTCATGAATCCTGATGCGACAATGAATGAAAATGCCGGTAAATATGTCGGTATGACTAGAGAAGCTTGTCGTGAGGCTTTAATCGAAGACTTGAAGGCTGCCGATTTATTAATTAAAATTGAACCGATGGTACATAGTGTTGGGCACAGTGAAAGAACCGATGCCGTTGTTGAACCGTACTTGTCAAAACAATGGTTTGTCAAGATGGGTGAATTGGCTAAACAGGTTTTAGAAAATCAAAAGAACCCTGATACAAAAGTTAATTTTATTCCGGGACGCTTTGAAAAAACATTAAATCAGTGGATGGAAAATTGCTATGATTGGTGTATTTCAAGACAGTTATGGTGGGGACATCGTATTCCGGCATGGTATAAAGATGATGAGATTTATGTTGGGTTAGAAGCACCGCAAGGCGAAGGTTGGGTACAAGATGAAGATGTCTTCGATACATGGTTCAGTTCGGCTTTATGGCCGTTCAGTACATTAGGCTGGCCAAATGAAACATCTGATTTAGACCGCTATTATCCAAACGATGTTTTAGTAACTGCTTATGATATTATCTTCTTCTGGGTAGCACGTATGGTTTTCCAAGGCGAACAGCTCATGGGAAAACGTCCGTTCAAGGATTGTTTGATTCATGGTTTAATCAGAGATGCTAATGGACGCAAGATGTCTAAGTCCTTAGGCAACGGTGTAGATCCGATGGAAGTCATCGACCAATACGGTGCTGATGCTTTGCGTTATTACTTAACCACAAACTCAGCTCCGGGACAAGATTTACGTTATATTCCGGAAAAAGTTGAAGCTTCTTGGAATTTCATCAACAAAATTTGGAATGCCAGCCGCTTTGTACTAATGAATATTGATGAAGATATGCCATATACCGATAACTTTACAACTGATAATTTAGCGGATCAATGGATTTTAGCTAGACTCAATGAAGTTATTAAAGTTGTTGATGAGAATATGGATAAATATGAGTTTGTCATTGTAGGAACAGAATTATATAAGTTTATTTGGGACGATTTCTGCTCATGGTATATTGAGTTAGCTAAAATGACATTAAATCAAGAAGACGAAATTAAGAAAACAGCAACACAACAAACATTGGTTTATGTTTTAAATGCGATTGTGAAAATGTTGCACCCATTCATGCCTTTTGTAACTGAAGAAATCTATCAAGCTTTACCGCATATCGAAGAATCTATTTGTATTTCTAACTATCCGACAATCAAGGAAGACTTCAATAGTGCCAAAGCTTTAGATATTACAGGCTATATGATTGAAATTGTTCAAGGTTTGCGTGAAATCAGAACTAAATATACGATTAAAAATGCGACTGAAATCAGCTATCATATCCATTTAGCTAACGATCAACTGAAAGAATATCAAGCTGATTTAGCCCCATATATTGAAAGATTGTGTCATGCGGTTTGCAGCGGTATGGATCATGATACATTAAGCGGTGATATTGCGGTCTTTATACTTCGTAATGGTCATGCAGTTGAGGTTTCTTTAGAGGGCTTAGTTGATATGACAAAAGAAATCGAGAAACAAGAAAAAGAAAAGATGCGTTTGGCAAAAGAAATCGAACGCTGTGAAAAGATGCTTTCTAATCCAAACTTTGTATCTAAAGCGCCTGAAGCTAAAATCAATCAGGAAAAAGAAAAGTTACAAAGTTATCAACAGCAGTACGAAACAGTTTGCGAACGTTTAAAAGAATTGAAAAAATAATTGAGTGGAAGATTGATGTGTTTCAATCTTCCTTTTTTTATATTTGTTGATTAAATTTCAATTTGTATTTTTTGGAAATTAGTAATATAATAATACGCATGAGGAGGTTTGGGGATGAATAAAAAAAGTAGAAATATAGATATGTTGAATGGACCGATGTTCACCAAAATTTTATGGTTTGCACTACCATTGGCTTTATCAAGTATCTTACAGTTATTGTTTAATGCTGCTGATACGATTGTTGTGGGGCAATTTGCCGGCAGTCAAGCCCTAGCAGCTGTTGGTTCAAATGGGGCTTTAATTAACCTGATTGTCAATGTGTTTATGGGGTTATCAATTGGATCGAATGTTATTGTGGCAAGATATCGTGGACAAGGCGATGAGGTCCAAATCAATAAAGCTGTTCATACATCTATTTTTATCAGTTTATTAAGTGGTGTTTTATTGGCGTTTATCGGCTTCTTTGTAGCTCCTCAATTATTAACGTTAATGGGAACACCCCATGATGTGATTGAGTTATCATCATTGTATTTGAAAATTTATTTTATGGGTATGCCGTTTTTGATGTTATATAACTTTGGGGCAGCCATTTTAAGAGCCGTCGGTGATACGAAACGCCCGCTTTACTATTTAACGATTGCCGGTGTCGTGAATGTGGGATTGAACTTAGTCTTTGTCATTCTGTTTAAAATGTCAGTAGCCGGTGTAGCGATTGCGACAGTTATATCCCAAATCATTTCTTCGCTATTAGTCTTATTGAGTTTAATGCATGAAGCAGGGGCTTTGAAATTAGAATTAAGAAAATTGGCGATTGATAGAAAATCACTGATTGATATGGCTAGAGTCGGCATACCTGCGGGCTTGCAAGGGTGTGTTTTCTCTTTGTCTAATGTCGTTATCCAATCTTCGATTAACAGTTTCGGTTCAGTTGTTGTGGCGGGCAATTCAGCGGCAGCTAATATTGAAGGTTTCATCTATGTTTCGATGAACTCTTTCCACCAATCTGCCGTTACATTTAGCTCTCAAAACTTCGGGGCGAAAAAATATGATCGTTGTGATAAAGCTGTTTTAATTAGCGGTTGCTTAGCTGCCGGGATTGGTTCTTTAATCGGCTTCATCTTTATTTTCTTTGGAGAGCAGCTACTAGGTTTATATACGACTGATCCTTTAGTTGTTGAAGCAGGATTATTACGTATGGAGTATTTGTTTAAATTTCAATGTTTAAACGGACTGATGGATATTATGGTAGGGGGACTAAGAGGCATTGGCTATTCTGTTTTGCCGACAGTTGTTTCTTTAACCGGAGCTTGTGCTTTCCGTTTGGTTTGGGTGATGACGATTTTCAAAATCTCTCCAACGATTACAACACTTTACCTTGTTTATCCGGTCAGCTGGGGAATTACAGCAGGTACACATATCATTTGTTATTTATTGGCAAGAAGGAAAATTAGGAAAAACACTTTAAAAGAGGCTTAAGATAAGCCTCTTTTAATAGTCATACATGTCATATCAGCACTTGAGCCTATTTGCCTTTTGATATGAATAAAAAAGAGGTCTATAACGACGATAGATTATGGTTTTTAATCTATTGGTTATGACCTCTTTTATTTTATTTTTGGTTGATGATAAATCTAGCCTTGTCTAAGTCCTTTTTGGCAACATAGATATAATATTCATTGCCGTCTTTTGCTAAGGGACTAACCGCATGAACAGAGATGATGCCACTTCTTGAATTGCGAGCTAGATTATCTTTGATTCTAGTGACGTATTCAATTTTTGCTTCTCTTAATTTTTGAGTAACTTGGACATATTTGGCATAATCTAATGTAACGTAAAGTTCTTTTTTAAATAACATCATCAATCACCTCTAATTTTATTATAGAAGAATCAAGGTTTTAAAGCAATGGTTAAGAAAGATTAAATCTTATCTTTCAAATCTAGGAGGGCGGCAAACGGAGAATCTTCAATCTGACTTTTGGCTTCTTGCTTTTGTTTTTGCATATATTTTCTGACATCATTTTTGCCGGCTGTATTTTTTCTTTCTTCACGTTCTTTTTTAAAAGCTGTCATACCTTGACGATACCCGCATTTTTTACAAATAAACATTTGCTTGTCATCTTTACCGACAAGCTCTAATTTTTGATGGCAGTTAGGACATCTGGCATTGGTGATTAAAAAAATTTTTTCTTTATAGTGGCATTCACGATTTGAGCATACAAGCATTTTACCTTTTTTACCATTGACCTCTAAAAGAAAGGCATCGCATTTAGGACATTTCTTGCGTGTTAAATTATCGTGTTTAAATTTAGTTTCACTACTATTGATTTCCGTGATAATTTTTTGGGTATAGCTTTTAATCTCTTTAAGGAATTTTTGAGAGTGTAGTTGACCTTTGGCAATTTTGGACAATTCCAATTCCCAACGAGCCGTTAATTCAGGGGAACATAAATCTTTAGGGGCTAAATTTAATAATTGTTTACCTTTAGCACTCACATGAATTTCCTGTTGATATTTTTCAATTAAGAAAGTATTAAACAATTTCTCGATAATATCAGCTCGGGTTGCCACAGTTCCCAAACCTCCGGTTTCTTTGAGGGTTTGATTGAGTTTTTGATTATGACTTTGCATAAATGCAACGGGATTTTCCATTGCTGATAGCAAGGTGGCTTCGGTAAAGTAGGCAGGGGCTTTGGTTTTACCTTCTGTTAAAACTAATCGATCAACGCTTAAAGACTGTTGGGTAGAAATATCAGGGAGCGATTGAATTTCCTCATCTTCATCTAACACATCGTTTTGATAGACTTTTTTCCACCCTAAATCTAGCTGAACTCTTCCCTTAGCTATAAAAGACTCATTTTGAATAGTCGCATATAACGTCATATCCTCGTATTGATAGGCAGGTAGTAAAACGGCTAAAAATCTTTTTAATACTAAGTGATATATTTTTTTCTCTCTTTCACTAAAGGTTTCAGGATAAGCCGGTTGTTCTGTCGGAATAATCGCATGATGGTCGCTGACTTTAGCGTTGTTGACAAAGTGGGCTTGTTTTTTAAGCGGTGTCTTTAATAATGAGGTAATGATATCATCATAATCACCGATTAAACTTGCTTGTAAACGTTCTTTTAATGTCGGTACAATATCGTCTGTCAAATAGCGTGAATCGGTTCTAGGGTAGGTGAGCACTTTATGAGTTTCATATAAACTTTGCATAATATTTAAAGTTTCTTTAGCCGAATAACCGTAAAGGCGATTGGCATCTCTTTGAAGCTCGGTTAAATCGTAAAGTAAAGGTGCATAGCTTTTCTTGATTTTTCTTTGAACCTCCTTGACTTTTAACGGTTGATTTTCGAGGTTTTGTTTTAAAGATTGAAGCTTCTCTTGATTAAAGCTGGAAGTTTCGTTTTTGGCATTGCGCCAGGTCCATTTGATGTGGTTAGTCACGGCTTGTAGACCGTAGAAAGATTGCGGTTTGAATTGTTTGATTTGTTCTTCGCGAAAAGCAATCATGGCTAGTGTTGGGGTTTGGACACGCCCACAAGATAATTGGGCATTGTGCTTACAAGTTAAGGCTCTAGTCGCATTGATTCCTACCAGCCAATCCGCTTCACTTCTTGCAACGGCACTGTGAAATAACGGTTCATACGCTTTAGCGTCTTTGAGATGAGCAAACCCATCTTTAATAGCCTTATCGGTTACAGATGAAATCCAAAGGCGTTTTAAAGGCTTTTTAATCCCACTTTTCAAAATAATCCAACGAGCCACTAATTCACCTTCACGTCCGGCATCGGTGGCAATGACAATATCTTTAACATCGCTTCTTGTCATTTGGGCTTTAACGGCATTGAACTGTTTACTTGTTTGGGGAATAACGACTAATTTCATATGTTGAGGTAGCATCGGTAAATCCTGCATATCCCAAACTTTATATTTTTTATCGTAAACCTCCGGATCGGCCAATGTCACTAAATGACCTAAAGCCCATGTAACGATATATTGATTGCCTTCTAAGGCACCATTTAATTTTTTTGAGCAGTGAAGGACACGGGCAATATCTCTTGCAACCGAAGGTTTTTCTGCTAAGACTAATGTTTTCATTGTAATCAACTCCTATTATTACTAGCATAACATGGTTTTGGTTAGAGATGCAAATAAAAAGATGACAGCTTTAAGAAGCGATGTCACCTGTAATATTTGAAAGCCAATAACCTGCTTTATAGCGACGATAAGCTAAATAGATGCGGACAGCTTGTTCGATTTGAACAATTAAAACCGCTATGACAATATTGAGATGAAGGACACCTACACAAAAGAAAGCTAAAGGAATACCAACCAAATACAAAATGCCTGAATCTAAGAAGGCTAAATATTTTGTATCACCGCCGGCTCGTAAGAAGCCAAAGATAACGGCATTAAATAAACGTAGACAGATTTTTACAGCGTAAGCCATCAAGATATAGGCTGCGGCCTCTTGGACAATAGGACTTTCATTACCATAAAGTAAATGGACGGAAGGGAAGGCTGTAATCAATAAGCCGATACCTAAAATAATGGTGGTATAGACACCTAAGCGCATAAACATACTCGCATACTCTTGAGCTTTTTTGATGTTGTTGCGACCTAGCTCGGCACCTATAATAGCTTGAACGGCGCTGACGATAGCCCAGATGACCATAAAGAAAATATTGCTGATACGATCGGCAATCGCAACACTGGCGATAGCTGTCGCCCCTAACATACCAAAAGCTTTTACGAAAAGAGATTGACCTAAACCAAACAAGCCCTCGTTGGCAACTGTCGGCAAAATACGAATGAACAAAGGTTTATAAGTCGCTAAGTTGATTTTAAACATTTCATTGAATTTCCCTATGAAAACTTGAGATGTCATGCGACTGTAAACAAAGAAAATTAAGCTACCGATGGCACGGGAAAGAAGGGTTCCCATACCGGCTCCGGCAACGCCCATTTCCGGCAAGCCCAAGCGTCCGAAAATAAGTAAGTAGTTTAATAGACAGTTTAGCAAAACAACTAAACTAGAAACATACATCGTAACTTTGGTTTTACCAATACATCTGTAAGTGTAATTGTAAGTAAAAGAAATCATAACAAAGACATAACTTAAGGCAGTTAAGACAAGGTAATAAGATGCCTCGGCGATGACTGCTTTGTCAGCAATATAGAAACCGCAAATAACTTCCGGAAAGAAAACGGCAGCCAATGTAAAAGGTAAGGCAACAAGCAGTGATAAAAGCAGCATTAGTCCAAAAGACTTTTTAAGATTCGCGTAATCTTTTGAGCCGAAAAATTGGGCGACATAAATCCCTACACCCGAACAGATTCCAAAGGAAAGGGAGGTGGATACCCATTCCCACTGACTTGCGACTTGGACAGCACTTACACCAAGCTGACTGTAGCTGGAAACCATCATGGAATCGGCAAGTCCGACAAATGTTTCGACAAGCTGTTGTAGAATCATCGGAATAGCTAAAGTGGCAACCATACTTAAAAAGGATTTATCTAACTTAGTTTTGTTTCTCATCAAACTCTCTCCTTTCAAACATTGCGAGATATTTAAGTCGAATCATCGAATTTTTAGTTTTATAGTACAATGCTATAATATTTGGCTGAAAGTTGCAATCATTATTTTTTTATTTCATCTATTATCGTATTTCCATCTGTTTTTTATTATTTTTTTATATACTTTTAGCCCTTTAAATGCTATAATGGTGGCATGAAGTGTTTAGAAGTAGCAGATTGTGGGTGATAAAGATGTTTATGGGTGAGTATCGACATAATATTGATGCCAAAGGGCGTTTAACACTTCCGTCAAAATTTAGAGAAAAATATGATGTATCTGTTGTTATCACTAAAGGCTTTGACGGCTGCTTAAATATCTATTCACTTTCTGAGTGGGAAGTTTTTTATCAGAAATTATCAAATATTCCCGCAAATAAAAAACAAGCACGAACAATGGTGCGTATTATCACCAGTAAAGCTACTGAGTGTGAAATTGATAAAATGGGTCGTATCAATATCCCGCAATCTTTAAGAAACCAAGCGCATCTAGAGAAAGCTTGTGCGATTATCGGTAATATCAATCATGTTGAGGTATGGGACGAAGCGACTTGGGACGCTTACTATGATGAACAAAGTGAGCATTTAGAAGAGATGTCAGAGGACTTAGATTTTGATATTTAGAAAGGAGCTAAGCTATGTTTTACCATGTGTCAGTGTTGCTAAATGAAGCAATAGATAGTTTGAATATTAAGGAAGACGGTATCTATGTGGATTGCACACTAGGTGGTGGTGGACATAGCAGTGAAATCCTTAAACGCTTAACAACCGGTCATTTATATGCCTTTGACCAAGATGAAACAGCTATTGTTGCAGCGACTGGTCGCTTAGAAGCAATCGGGTCAAACTTCACGATTATCTCTAAAAACTTTAAACATATTAAAGAGGCTTTAAATAGTTACGGTGTAGATAAGGTCGACGGTATTTTATTTGATTTAGGCGTTTCGAGTCCGCAGTTTGATGAGGGGAGTCGTGGCTTTAGCTACAATCAAGATGCCCGTTTAGATATGCGTATGGATACTAGACAAAAGTTAAGTGCCTATGAAATTGTCAATGAATGGTCCTATGAGGATTTAGTCAGAATTTTATTTAAGTACAGCGATGAAAAATACGCTAAAAAAATTGCCAGAAGAATTGAACAGGAACGAGCTAAAAAGCCTATCGAAACAACGTTTGAATTAGTGGAAATCGTTAAAGCGGCAATTCCGGCAGCAGCTAGAAGAAGCAAAGGACATCCTGCTAAAAGGACATTCCAAGCTTTACGAATTGCGGTTAATGATGAATTAAATGTTTTCCATGATGCTTTGTTGGATTGTTTGGATCTTATCAATGTCCATGGAAGAATTGCTGTTATTACGTTTCATTCGTTGGAAGATAGATTATGTAAACAAATATTTAAAGATGTATCTAGTTTGAAAGATGTACCTAGAGGTTTACCAATCATTCCAGATGAGATGCAACCTGAATTTGAATTAGTGAATCGTAAAGCGATGGTGCCTAGCGCTCGGGAATTAAATGAAAATCGTCGTAGCCACTCTGCTAAGCTACGTGTTCTTGAAAGGAAGAGATGCCAATGAATAGAAGAAAAATAAGAATGAAAAAAGAAAGAAAAATGAAATTTCTCATTATCGTTATATCTGCTTTATTTGTCGCAGGAACATTAGTGCTAAATTCATTTGAATCGGCTATCAATATTGAAGTTCAAAGAATTGAGGAAAAAGTTGAGGTTTTGAAAGCTGAACGTGACGGTTTAAATACTGAGCGTGAAGGTAAAATCAGTTTTGACAATATTGTGGCAGTTGCGAAAAAAAGGGGCTATACCTTAAATTATGCCACTAGTCAAACTTCAGCTAAGAACGAATAAATATGCGGAAAAATACCATTTATTCTAAACTTTTCTTTGCTTTGTTTCTTTTAGCGATTGCTGTTTTAGTCTTTAATGTCCTTTTTTTAGCGATTACCGGTAAACACTTGTTAAGTGGACAGGATATCGCTTATTATGCCAAAGAGGTTCGTAGTGAAACAGTTAAAACCATTAAAGCCGACCGTGGTGGCATTTACTCGTTTAATGGTGATTTAATCGCAACTGATAGACAAGCATTTAATGTGACTGTTTATTTGAGTTCCGATCGACCAGGTTACGGAGATGAAATTGCTTATGTCGATAAGCCGGAAATTACTGCCAAAGTTTTAAGTAAATACTTATCGGATTGGTCAGAAAAGGAAATTTTAAAAAAATTGACAGATGAAGATTTGTATCAATATACATTCAAATCTTATATTTCAAGCGTTCAGATGAATAATTTGCAGACAGATATTGAAACTAATCAATTACATGGCATTGAGTTTAGTAAAACATCTTCAAGAAATTATCAGTATGGACATTTTTCTTCTTATATTATAGGTCTAGTCAATTTGAATGACGATGACCCGGATCACGTCAAACGTGAGGGTGCTTTTGGCATTGAGTCAGCTTGGAATGATGAATTAAACGGAACAGATGGCGAAATGGTCTATCAGGCAGATGTAGCCGGTAGAGCTATTTACAATGCTCGTTTAAGTGAAAGCCCAGCCGTTAACGGCTCTGATATTTATTTATCACTAGATAACGAACTTCAAAATATGTTAGAAGTGCAATTAGATAGTGCGATGCGTGAGTCCGGCGCAAAGCAGATGTGGTGCGGAATTATGGACGCTCACACAGGGCGAATGTTGGCGATGGCTTCCCGTCCTGATTTTAATCTGCAAAAGCGTTCGACATTAGAAAGATATACAGATTTATTTATGACAGAAAGCTATGAAGTCGGATCGGTTATTAAACCGTTTGTTTATTTAACGGCTATGAAATCAAATGTTTACGATGGCGATGAACGCTATATGTCGGGTAAGGTCTATGTTGATGGCGCTTCTGGCAGTGGACCGATTCAAGATCACAACAGTGGTGAAGGTTGGGGCAAAATAAGTTATGATGAAGGCTTGATTCGTTCAAGTAATACCGCTATCACTAGATTGATTCAAGAGAAGATGGAATTTAAAGATCTTGAAGAGACTTTTGAAAAACTTGGCTTCTTCCAAAATCATACAGTGGACGGCTTAGATGTTGCGTCAGGTTGGGCTAACTATGTGAATACCCAATCGCCTTATGATAGAGTAACTTTAGGTTTTGGACAATCGGCAACTTATACTGCTTTTCATATTTTAAGAGCGTTCTCGGTCTTTGCTAATGACGGTAAAATTGTTGAACCGTATTTTGTTGATAGAGTTATTGATGCCAATGGTCAGACAACTTACAGTGCCCAAACGAAAATGTCAGAACAAATCTTCGCTAAAGAAGATATTGAACATATCCGTGATTTGTTGACTGAAGTTGTCAATAATGATGATATAGGAACAGGAACGACTTATCAGTCAGATGATGTCAAATTATTCGGTAAAACCGGTACGGGTGAGTATTGGGACGTAGAAGCTAATCGATACAGTAACTCTACTTATTATTACACCTTTGCAGGTGGGGCACCGGCTGATGATCCTGAAGTGATTGTGGTTATAGGAATGCTAGGAGATGAAAGCAGTCCAAATACAAGCTTAATGGCTGATATTTTACATACGATGATTCCTCAGGCGTTAGCTAAATTAAATGTGTCAGAAATGACTAATATCGATAAAAAAGTAACGGATTTTACGATTGGTTCTTTTGTCAATCAGAGTGTGAGCTACGCTAAAAAACGTCTGAAAGCCGAAGGGCTTGAGTGTGTTGTTATTGGTGATGGCACAGTAGTAAAAAAACAGTTGCCTGAAGCTAATGCCAATATATCTACGGCTAATACGGTTTATTTATTAACCGATGCCTCAAGTTATAAGCTACCGAACTTTAAGGGCTGGTCACGGAGAGATATTGCCAGCTATATGCAGTTATTCGGCATTCATGTTAACTTTGAAGGTAGCGGTAAAGCCAAAAAGCAAAGTGTGAAAAGTGGAACAGATATATCAACGATCACAGAATTAACGATAGAATTAGGTGATTAGGTAAGGATTTTTCCTTACCTTTTTGCATACATTGTATAGGGTGATAGAAATGATTTTTGCATCTATACAGAAAAAAACAAAGAGAATATTATGGGTATGTGCTCTTTTATTTGTGGCTATCGGTTTAAAATTAGGTTATAGCCAATTAGTCAGCTATGAGATGCTGATGGGGAAAGCGACTGATTTATGGCAACGAAGCTTTCCGGTTGAAGGGGATCGTGGGGAGATTACGGATAGTCAAGGCAATGTTTTGGCAACTAATCTTACAACTGCTTCATTAGTTGTTGTGCCAAGTCAAATTGATGACCCTATTTTAGCTTCCAAACAAGTGGCAAGTATACTAGACTGCGATGAGAAAAAATTATATGATAAGTTTACACGCAAAGCCTCTATTGTGCGCATTGCACCGGAGGGGCGACAACTCGATGATGAAACAGCTTCACAAATTCAAAATCTAGCTTTTAATGGGCTATATTTAATCAAGGACTCCAAACGCTACTATCCGCAAGGGACAAGTCTATCCCATGTTTTAGGCTTCGTAGGTATTGACAATCAGGGCTTAGTTGGACTAGAATTAAAATATGACGAATTTCTTGTTGCTAAGCAAGGAAGTATCAATTATTATATGGATGCTAAATCGCATAATTTACCCTTGTATCCTAATGAATTTATTGCCCCTTCACAAGGCTTTGATATTGAGTTAAGCGTGAATGGCGATATTCAAAGCATTATGGAAAGGGAGTTAAATAATGCTTATGACACTTACCACCCGGACGGTATTTGGGCTTTGGCGATGAATCCCAAAACAGGTGCTATTTTAGGAATGGCAAGTAAGCCGGATTTCGATCCTAATAATTATAGTCAATATGATGCTTCGACTTATAACCAGAACATTCCGATTTGGAAAAGCTATGAACCCGGTTCAACCTTTAAGATTATTACTTTTGCCAGTGCTTTAAACGAAAATCTATTTGATATGGATCAAGATACGTATTACGATGTCGGTTATGAGTATGTCGGCGGAGCACGGATTAAGTCTTGGAAAAAGGGTGGACATGGGTTGCAGACATTTAGACAAGTGTTACAGAATTCGTCAAATCCGGGCTTTGTGGAAATCGGCAGACGCCTCGGGAAAGATAAATTATATCAGTATGTTAAGGATTTTGGTTTAACTGAAAAAACAGGTATTGATTTACCCGGTGAAAACAAGGGAATCATGTTTTCCTATGACAAATTCGGCGTACTTGAACAAGCTACGGTTGCCTTTGGACAAGGGATTTCTGTAACGCCTTTACAACTTGTAAGAGCCATCAGTGCAGCTGTGAATGGCGGCTATTTATATCAACCCTATATTGTTTCTAAAATCAAAGACCCATTGACAGGGGAAGTCGTTAATGAAACAACACCTACTTGTCTTCGTCAGGTAATCAGTGAGGAAACATCAGCTAAAATGCGAGATGCCCTTGAAACTGTTGTAACCGACGGAGGAGGTAAAAATGCCTATATTGAAGGCTATCGTATCGGTGGTAAGACCGGTACTGCCCAAAAGGCAGTCAACGGCAGTTATGTGGGAGGCGGGTATATTTTATCATTTGTCGGTATTGCCCCCATTGACGATCCCGAAATTGTCTTATACGTGGCTTTAGACAATCCTAAAAATTGTATTCAGTATGGTGGAACAACCGTAGCGCCGATTGCCAGAAATATGTTGGCGGATATGTTGCCAAGTTTAGGGGTAGAGAAAGTCGATAGTCAAAGAGAAAAGGTTAAAACATGGATGGATAAGAACACTTATGTTGTCGAGAATTATGTCGGTAAATCTAAAAAAGACGTAAAATCAACTTATTTTAAATTTGTATTTAACGGTGAAGGCACCAAGGTTTTAGACCAGCTTCCAAGAGCCGGTGAAAAGATAGAAGAAGGCAGTACAATTATGATTCAGATGGGAGAATAAAGATGAAAGCAAGAGATTTATTAAAGATAGCAGGTTATGATATAGAAGAAGATTTTGAAGTCCATGATATTCAGATGAATTCTTCTCTAATTGAAGAAAATGATATTTTTATTGCGTTAAAAGGTGCTCATGTTGATGGGCATGATTATATACCCGACGCCTTGAAGAAAGGGGCTAAGTTAGTTTTATGCGAAAGAGAAGTGCCTGGCGTTGCACATATCGTGATGACAAACAGCCATGATACGATCGCTTTGTTGGCTTATCATTTTTATGGTAAGCCTACAAAAGATATGAAAGTTATCGGTGTTACCGGAACAAACGGAAAAACGACGACAACCACCTTGCTATACCAGGCTATGAGCATGGTGGGAGAAAAGTGTGGTTTAATCGGAACTAACGGCTTATATTATCCCGATGGTTTTATCCCTTTAAATAACACGACACCAGATACATTATTTTTGATGCGCTATTTCAAAATGTTTAAGGATATGGGGATTGATACGGTCATTATGGAAGTTTCAAGTCATGCCCTTGTTTTAGGTAGAGTGGATTACATTCATTTTAGTACTGCTATTTTCACTAATTTAACTCAAGACCATTTAGATTTCCATCAAGACATGGAAGATTATTTTAATGCTAAGAAGAAACTTTTTGAAGCTTTAGATGAAAATGGTGTGGCTATTTTAAATCATGATGATGCGACTTACGAACGCTTAAAACAGGTAACTAAAGCTCAAGTTTTAAGTTACGGTGTGCGAGGCGGAACTTATCACGCTCAAGACATTTCGTTAAAAATGGAAAATACGACATTTAATGTTGATGGGGTGCATATTGAAAGTGATTTATTATCGATTGCCAATGTCTATAATCTTTTAGCTGTTTATACAACGTTAGTAACTTACGGCTATGATAAAAAGACAATCGTTCAAAATATCAGCCAATTACCACATATTAACGGTCGCATGGAAAAGGTCTACAATCAAGATTTCCTTGCCTTAGTAGACTATGCCCATTCACCTGATTCAGTTGAAAATGCGTTATCATTTTTACAGGAAATCAAAAAAGGCAGATTGATTGCAATTGTTGGTTGTGGTGGAGATCGAGATAGAACTAAGCGTCCTAAAATGGCTTTAGTAGCGTGTCAAAAGGCTGATTTAGCGATACTGACATCAGATAATCCAAGAACCGAAAATCCCGAAAACATCCTTAAAGATATGTGTGAAGGATTGAATTATACGAACTATTGTGTTATAGTAAATCGGAAGGAAGCCATTCAAAAGGCGATTTCCATGGCTCAAGCCGGCGATGTGATTGCAGTGCTTGGTAAAGGTCATGAAGATTATCAGATTATTGGTACGACAAAATACCATTTCAGTGATAAAGAGGAAATATTAAAAGCGATAAAAGGGGAATGAACATGGGTGGATCAGTTGCCATTGCATTTACAAAAATTATTATTAGTTTCGTGGTAGGATTTTTATTGACCTTGATTGGTGTACCGAAAATGTTGCCAATCTTACATAAGCTCAAATTCGGTCAAGTTGAAAGAGAAGAAGGACTAGAATCGCATAAAAGAAAAAATGGTACTCCGACAATGGGCGGTGTCATTTTTGTGGTTGCTTCTGTCATTGCGACGATTGTAAGTAACCCTAAGAATTTGACGGATCCGGTGGTTTTACTATTGATATTAGCTTTTGGCGGTATGGGGCTTATCGGCTTATTAGATGATTGGTTGATTGTTGTTAAGAAAAACAATCTAGGTTTAAAGCCATTACATAAATTTCTGTTGCAATCATTAGTTGCTATTTTGATTTATGCCTTAGCTTATTACTTCATGCCAAATTTCACATCGGTTATTCAAATTCCGTTCGTTGGTATTCAAGTGGATTTGGGTTGGCTTTATCCAATCTTGATTTATTTAATGTTTACAGCCGCAACCAACGGTGTGAATTTATCAGATGGGTTAGACGGCTTAGCAACCGGTTTATCGATGATGGCGATTGCACCATTTGTTATCTTTTCATTGATGCAAAAGACAACAGCCGTATCATCATTCGGTATGGCGGTTATCGGGGCTTTATTAGGTTTTATGCTTTATAATTATCATCCGGCAAAAATCTTTATGGGAGATGTCGGAAGTTTATCCTTAGGTGGCTTATTAGCCGGTTTAGCGATCGTAACCAAACAAGAATTATTGTTATTGATTGTCGGTGGTGTCTTTGTGATTGAAACATTATCGGTTATCATTCAAGTTGTTTCTTTTAAAACGACCGGGAAACGTGTTTTTCGTATGGCACCGTTGCATCACCATTTTGAGATGCTAGGTTGGTCAGAACAGCAAGTCGTCTTTGCTTTTTGGTTTTGTGGCTTCTTATGTGGGATTGCAGGCTGTCTAATCGGGGTGATGTAAGATGGAGATTGCAGGAAAAAAAGTCCTGGTTTTAGGTTTGGCAAAAAGCGGTATGGCCGCTATTTTGCTTTTACATAAACATCAGGCTCAAATTACTTTAAGTGAAACCAAACCGTTAGATAAGCTTGAACATCAAGCCGAATTAGAAGCGATGGGTGTACGTTTAGTCTGCGGTGAATTACCAAAGGCATTATTTGAAGAAGAATTTGATTTTGTCATTAAAAATCCGGGGATTAAATATACAGAGTGGTTTATTTTGCGTTTACAAGAAAGAAATATTCCGATTTATACGGAAATAGAGTTGGCTTATCAGTTAGCACCTCACCACCATTATTTAGCTGTGACCGGTACTAACGGTAAAACAACTACAGTTACACTGATTTATGAAATTTTGAAAGCAGCGTTTGGTAAAAAAGCCCACTTTGCCGGGAACATCGGTGTACCGTTATGCGAGGTTGTCTACGAACATCAATTGGAAACGGAAGAAAATCATTATATTGTATTGGAAATGTCTAACTTCCAATTGTTGAATATTGAACAATTTAAACCGGAAGTGTCCACAATTATTAACTTAACACCGGATCATTTGGATTATATGCGCAATTTAGATGAGTATTATGCTTCCAAAACGAATATTTATATGAATCAAGAAAATCAAAATGTTTATATCAACAATCTTGATGATCAAAATATTCAAGACTATATGGCGAAGTATAAACCTCATGGACAAGTGGTTAGTTTGTCTATGCAACATCAAGCTGACTATCATTTAGAGAATGAAATGATCATGTATCATGACAAGATGATTATGTCGACATCTGATATTCAAATGGTCGGACGTCAGAATATTCAAAATGTGATGATTGCTATAGCGATGTGTGAAATGGTTGGGGTGAAGCGTCAAGTCATCGTACAGACTGTCAAAGATTTTCCGGGCGTTGAACATCGAGTTGAATTTGTCAGAGAAGTTAATGGCGTTAAGTATTATAACGATTCCAAAGGTACCAATACCGATGCTACAATTGTCGCTATACAGTCCTTTACTTGCCCGATTATTTTATTGGTTGGGGGTAAAGAAAAAAATCTTTCAATGGCTACATTAAAGAAAAATTTATCCAACGTCAAACAGGTCATCGGATATGGCGATTGCGGAAAGCGTTTGGTTGATGATTTAGTTGGCGAAAAGGGAATTGTTGTGGTAACGATGGACGAAGCTTTACAAGAAGCTCGAAAAATAGCAGTTGAAGGCGATGTGGTTTTATTATCTCCGACAACGAGTAGTTTTGATCAGTTCTCAAGCTTTGAGGAAAGAGGGCGTTATTTTAAAACGTTAGTTCAAAGGTTACAATGAGGATAAGTTCTTAGGGCAATTAAAATCAATAGGATTTGAAATAAAGATAGAGAGTAGGTATCACATGAATGGTGATAGCTAACTCTCTTTTTTCATCAACAGTTATGAATTTTTTAGGTTTAAAAATGTAAAAGTTTGACCTTGCTTGAAGCTATATTGAAATACCTAATTATCTTAATGACAGTTTTTGGTTAAAATAACAAAGGATTTATGAATTTAGATAAGAAATGGCTGAAAATAATGCGATTTATTTGAAAAAATTGTTTTAATGACACGCTAAGCGTTGTTTTTTTTTATAGAAATATGCTATAATGGTGCTATCAAACCAAGGAGGTCATTGTCATGGGTTACGGAAAGAAAATTAAAGATTGGTTCACTGAAGATATTGAAGATGATATGGATGAATCAACTTATGAAGAAGAATTAGATACAGAACCAAAAACAAGCATTTTTGAGCAGGCACATTCACAACGTACAAGTGAAGCTGTTAAAGCTTTCAATGCCAATAAAGATGGGCATTTAATTTTATTTGAACCACGTGCGTATGCTGAGGCCAGTGAAATCGGTAATTACTTAAAGCAAAAAAGAGCAGCTGTTGTTAACTTGCATCGTTTACAAAAAGAACAATCAAAACGTATTATTGATTTCTTAAGTGGTGTTATTTACGCTATTGATGGTGATATTCAACAAATCGGTCCAAAGATTTTCCTTTGCACACCTAAAAATATCGGTGTTTCTGGCAATATCACAATGGACGATGATGAACAGGACGTGTAAAGTATTAGGCATCTAATACTTTCTTTTTTATGCTATGGAACATTATTTAGAACATTTTTTGGGCGATGAATTATTCTGTCGTCATTTGATGGATATGAAAGAGCGGGTTTTGGAACGCTATGTCCCCGTGCTTTTAGATTTTATGAACCCTCATGAAATAGCTGTTGCTTCAAAGTTAATCGGTAAGAATAGCGGTGTTGAGATTTCTTTTAACGGCGGAATTAAAGATGCCGAGATGCAGCGTGGGTTAATACATATGCGTGATGATAAGATTACGGAAGAAGATTTTAAGATTGTTGTGATGGCTTTAAGCTATCCCGGGAAGTTTGTGAAGATCAGTCATCGTGATGTCTTGGGTGCCTTGATGCATTTAGGGTTAAAGCGTGAGTTATACGGTGATATAGTCGTTGAAGAAAATACGGCTTACTTTGCTTGTGCGAAGCATATTGGCGATTATCTAAAGGCTAATTTGACACATATCGGTAAGGGTAGTGTCAGAATAAAGCAAGCAACTAAAGAAATTGTTCATCATCAGGATTATCGACAAATTCAGGTAAGTATTCCGTCTTTTCGTTTAGATGCGATTATTTCCGAGGCATTTCATCTATCTAGAAAAGAGGCTTCGCAACATATTCTATCTAATTTTGTAAAAGTTAACTATAAAGAGGTTGTACAAACGAATTATTTATGTCATAATATGGATATAATCTCTTTAAGGAAATATGGTAGAATAAAACTAGTCGATTTAGAGAAAACTAATCGTAAAGATAAACATATCGTTGAAATATGGTTTTATAAGTGAGGTGGAATGGCGTGGCAAATAAAAGAGATATTGATTTTCCTGTCAAGTTTCGAGGTTATGATCCCGAAAGTGTAGAGAAGATGATTAGAAGCATGGAAAAAGAAATTGATGTTGCAGTAGCGAAACGTGCTTCAATCGAAGAAGAGGTAAAGAAGCTGCGAGAGGAAAATAAGATTTTAAATCATCGCATTCAAATTCACGAAAAAGCCAATGAAGAGATTGCCCGTTTGGCTTTGAAAGAAGCAAGTGAATTGATTGAAAAAGCCAAAAGAAATGCGAATTTGATTTTGAAAGAATCTTTAGATTATGTCAGAACATTAAGTGGTGAAGTCGATGGCTTTAAAGAACAAGCAGCAACATTTAGGGCCAGTGTTCAAAAAATGAGTCAAGAATTACTTGACACCATTGATAATTCTGAAGTATATTATTTAATAAATGAAGGCAAGTCACCAAATGCTAAACATGCTAACTTAATGGTTGATAGTGATGATGATATTGCCAGTCGTAAAAACTAAGACGAAGACATATGCTTATAGTAAAGGCTTTAGAGAACTTATGGTTGGTGCAAATAAGTGGAATTTCGATAAGTAGATCACTTCCGAGTTGCTCCCTGAATAGTTAGGGTGAGCCGTTAGTCGCGTTAAGATGTTAAGGGCATAGCAATGGCTATGAACAAAGGTGGTACCGCGTTTTAAAGACGTCCTTTAGAGGAGGTCTTTTTATTTTATTAAACAAAGAAAAAGGGGGAAACATTGATGAACTACAAAGACACATTATTGATGCCTAAGACTGAGTTTGAAATGCGTGGCAATTTGCCAAAGAAAGAACCGGTCTATGTGCAAAGATGGCAAGATATGGATCTCTACCATCAAGTTTTAAAACAGAATGAAGGAAAGGAACATTTCGTCTTCCATGATGGCCCACCGTATGCCAATGGTAATATGCATACCGGACATATGTTAAATAAGGTTATTAAAGATATTATTGTGCGTTATAAAAACATGATGGGCTTTTACTGCTCATATGTTCCGGGGTGGGATACACATGGTTTACCTATCGAAAGTGCTATCCAAAAACTAGGTGTTAATCGCAAAGAAATGAGTACGGCAGATTTCAGAAAGAAATGTTATGAATATGCTTTGCAGCAGGTTGAACGCCAAAAAGAACAATTGATTCGTGTCGGAACTTTTGCTGATTACGATCACCCATACTTGACTTTAATGCCTGAATTTGAGGCTAATCAAATTGATGTATTTGCCAAGATGGCTTTAGACGGTTTGATTTATAAAGGAAAGAAACCTGTTTATTGGTCATATTCAAGTGAATCAGCTTTAGCTGAAGCCGAAGTAGAGTACCATGACATTAAATCACCTACCATCTTTGTTGCATTTGATGTATTAGATGGTAAGGGTGTATTAGACGGTGATGAAAAATTTGTTATCTGGACAACAACACCTTGGACAATTCCTTCAAATGAAGCAATCTGTTTGAACGCTAGATTCGATTATGTTGTTCTTGATACAGAAAAAGGTAAGTTAATTGTTTTAGATGAATTAAAAGATGCTTTATGCGATCGCTTTAAATTAGAAAAAAGAGATGTTTTAAAACATTTCAAAGGCTCTGAATTAGAATACGTAACTTGTACACACCCATTCAAAGGTTTAGCACCTTTCTATGACAGAGATATTTTAGTTATCTTAGGTGACCACGTTACAGCTGATGCCGGTACAGGTTGTGTCCACACAGCGCCGGGCTTTGGTGTTGATGACTTTAACGTCGGTATGGCTTATGATTTACCGGTTTTATGCCCGGTTAATGAGCAAGGCTTAATGATGGAAGAAGTCGGAGAATTCTTAGCCGGTCAACACGTTGATGAAGCGAATAAAACTGTATGTGTGAAATTAGATGAATTAGGACGCTTATTGAATATGGAATGGATTACTCACTCATATCCACATGATTGGCGGACTAAGAAACCGATTATCTTTAGAGCAACAGACCAATGGTTCTGTTCAATTGATAAAATTCGTGAGAAATTATTAGATGAAATCGATCATGTCACTTGGTTAAATCAATGGGGTCATGTGCGTATCTACAATATGATTCGAGATCGTGGTGATTGGTGTATTTCAAGACAGAGAACATGGGGTGTTCCAATTCCTATCTTCTACTGTGAAGATGGCACACCAATCATGGAAGAAGCAGTCTTTAAACATATCTCTGATTTATTTAGACAATATGGTTCAAATGTTTGGTTTGAACGTGATGAAAAAGATTTATTACCTGAAGGTTATACCAACGAACATTCTCCAAATGGAATTTTCCGTAAGGAAAAAGACATTATGGATGTTTGGTTTGACTCCGGTTCAAGTCATACAGGGTGTATGAAAGAAAGAGGTTTAGGCTATCCGATGGATTTATATTTTGAAGGTAGCGATCAATATCGTGGTTGGTTCAACTCTTCTTTAATTATCGGAACAGCTGTTTATGGAAAAGCACCATATAAAACAGTTTTATCTCATGGCTTTATTTTAGATGGTAAAGACAATAAAATGTCTAAGTCATTAGGAAATACGGTTGACCCAATTAAATTAGTTAATCAGTATGGTGCTGATATCTTACGTTTATGGGCAGCTTCTGTTTCATACCAACAAGATGTCCGTATCTCTGATGAAATCATGAAGCAAGTGGCTGAAAGCTATCGTAAAATTCGTAACACATTACGCTTTGTTGCCGGAAATGTGAGTGATTTTAAAGCAAGCGATGTTGTGCCTACTAATGAATTAGAAGCGGTTGATCAATATATGCTTGTGCAAATGAATAAAGTCATCGCTCATATTTTAGATAGTTATGAAAAATATGATTTCTTAGAAGCTACTTCAAGTGCGGTTACTTATATGACTAGCTTATTAAGTGCTTTCTACTTAGACTTTACGAAAGATATCTTATATATCGAAAAAGCTGACAGTAAACGTCGTCGTCAAGTTCAGACTGTACTATACTATCACTTAAAGAACTTTATGCGTGCTTTATCACCGGTGTTAGTTTTCACAACCGAAGAACTTCACGATCATTTCCACTGCGATGAACATAAGGCTGAATCTATTTTCTTAGAAGCGCAACCTGAATTAGTTGAAGTTGAAAATGCGGAAGCTTTAGAAACTTTATTTGCTCATTTCATGAGTGTGCGTGATGATGTCTTAAAGGCTTTGGAAGTTGCTCGTAATGAGAAAATCATCGGTAAATCACTAGAAGCTAAAGTTACTTTAGCTCTAAAAGATGAATGCCAAGATGTTGCAACTTTAAAAGATAGTTTGAAACAGTTATTCATTGTTTCTAAACTCGATTTAGTATCTAGTTGTGAAGGAATGGAAGAATACGAAGCAAGCTATGTCAAAGTTGAGAAATTCAATGGTGTTGTATGTAAGCGTTGCTGGAATGTTTATGATGCGTCTGAAATGCATGATGAAGACGTTTGTGAACGTTGTCATGAGGTTTTAAAAGATTAAACAATGACTGCTCAATGTCTGGTTGAGCAGTTTTTTTATGAGAATGATTGTGAAATTAATAGGGATATGCTAGAATAGGTGCGGGTGATATTATGAATGAGATAAAAGAAAAAATAGAAAATACAGATTTTTATGATAAAATGAAAAGTTTTATGTGCAAAATTAAGACAAGAGATTTTGATTTTGAATTAACTAATAAGACCTTGGCTTTCATGGGCGTAATTATGTTAGGTATTCTGGTAGCCGATCAGGTTACTAAACTGATGGCTGACCGAATTATGATGGAAGGACAAAATTACGAGATCATCGATGGCTTTTTCTATTTTACATATGTGCATAATAAGGGCATGGCTTGGAGTTTGTTAGAGGGTAGAAGATGGCTGTTTTTATTGACAACACCACTTGTGCTATGTGGCTTAATCTATTTTTTCACAGTGACTAAAAAACATGAAATTTTAACTCGTTTTGGCATTGTGCTAGTTGTCGGTGGGGCTTTAGGTAATTTCATCGACCGTGCTATCTTTGGCTATGTTCGAGATTTTATTCATTTTTATATTTTTAATTACGATTTCCCGGTTTTCAATATTGCTGATATTGCCGTTTGTTTAGGAATCGGATTGATTATTTTAGAAATTATTATACAGGAGTATCAAATATGGAAACTATCAAAATCATTATAACAGAAGATGAAGCAGGGCAACGTATTGATAAGCTTTTGATGAGCAATCAGGTCGCAAGTTCACGTACGCAACTTCAAAATTATATTGCGGAAGGGCATTTGAAAGTTAATGGTAATGTCGCTAAAGCTAATTATAAAGTGCGTTTACACGATGAAATAACCTTGGTTATTCCTGATAGTGTGGATATGACGATCGAAGCCCAAGATATGAATTTAGATATTGTTTATGAAGACAGTGATGTGATTGTGGTCAATAAACCTAGTGGCATGATTGTGCATCCAAGCCCTGGGATTTACAAAGATACATTAGTCAATGGTTTGTTGTATGTCTGCAAGGATTTATCAGGTATCAATGGTGTTAATCGTCCGGGGATTGTCCATCGTATTGATAAGGATACAAGCGGTTTGTTGATGGTAGCTAAAAACGATATGGCTCACCAAAGTTTATCTAAACAATTACAAGATAAGACGGTTAAACGTTTTTACTATGCTTTAGTTCATGGGGTTATCAATCATAACTATGGGAAAATTGATGCGCCTATCGGTCGTGATGCCCGTGATCGTCAGGCGATGACAGTAACTGATGTCAATGCCAAAGAAGCTGTGACGAATTTTAGAGTTGTCGAAAGGTACAAAAATTATACTTTAGTTGAATGTCAGTTGGAAACGGGAAGAACTCATCAGATTCGTGTTCATTTCCAATATATCGGTCATCCGGTTGTCGGAGATCCAAAATACGGTCGTAGAAGAGATAATACATCTTTTGGGCAATATCTTCATGCTAAAGTCTTAGGCTTTGAGCACCCGCGAACCCATGAACATCTTTTGTTTGATTCGGAATTACCTGATGAATTTAAAAAGAAGATCGAAGAAATTAAAGATGAAACGTATTAGAGCGTAATCTAAAAGATTTCGCTCTTTTTCACTTTTTTATTGAGAAAGCCCTTGCAATCGGTTATAATTAAATCATTCTGAGGGAGGCATATTATGGGAACAGTTAAATTTGCGCTACGAATGTTGAAGGCTGATTTCAAGAAGAGTCTTTTTTATTGTGGTTCGTTAATCTTCTCTACAATGATTGTGTTTGTGTTTTTTAATATGACCGCTAATCCGGTTTATGGCGGTGACCCAAGTGGGAAGTCGCAATCTTTTACGACGATACTTTCTTTGATTGTCGTTATCATCGCAATGGTCATGGCATTTTTTGCTAATTCATTTTACTTAGCTAATAAATCGAAAGAGTTAGCGATTGAAACCTTGAGTGGTGGCAGTGTTTTAACATTAGCTAATTATATTTTGACACAGAATTTTTTGATTATGTTGATTGCTATACCTATCGGTCTTGTTTTAGGTTATTTAACAATCCCTTTAATCAATAGCTATCTCTATCCGCGTTTAAATGCGACAAGCCCCATCTGGCAAATCTATCCGGCAGGGATAGGCTATACGATAGTTAGTTTAGCGACCGAAATGGTGTGGTTGGTGATTGTCGATACGGGTTATGCGTATCGGACGGAAATTATCAGTTTGATTCAAGCTGAAAAAACGATGAATCCTAAATCTAAAGGCATGATTAAATTACCTGATTTTATCTTTGTTTTACTTTATGTTTTACCGATAATTCTTATTTTGACATTAGAAGAGGAAGCGACGATGTATTTAGCTATATCGTGTATCGGTTTATTTGGTATTAGCGGGATATTAAAAGCGGTGATGCCAAAGATGTTAAGAAGGGTTGTCCAAAGCAAATACTATAATCACCCACATAAAATCATTTCAATCAATAATCTTAATCATTCTTTGAAGCAGGCGACAACTTTAATTCAAATGGTTATTATCTCAGCTACTTTTCTAGTCTGCTTTATGTGTGTCTATTTTGACAATCCACAACAATTAGTTATTATTTTAATGTCGTATGCGGTCTTAACGTTTATGATGGCAGTGTCGATTACTTATAAAGTAATGATTGAGGCTATGCAACGCAAGTTGAGTTTTCGCCATTTAAAGATGATAGGGTATGTGACTAAAGATTTGAAAAAGGTTATTGCGCAAGAAGTTTTTGGCTTGTATGCCGTAATTATTATTTTCCCACTACTTTATTTTATCGCTATTTTATTCAAATTTGTGGTTGCTAGTAAGATAACGGGAATATTTGGTTTAGGAATTTTATTGTTTTATATCTTGATCTTTGTATTAGCCGGCTTTATTTCTTATTTTATCTATCAAAAAATTGTACTTAAAGGGGGTCAACGTTCATGAGTGTTATCGTAGAAGCAAAAGATGTGGTAAAAATCTATGGTGATGATGAAAAAACGCAAGTTGTCGCATTAGATCATGTGAGTTTAAATATTGAAGAAGGTGATTTTATTACTGTTATGGGACCATCAGGAGCAGGTAAATCAACTTTTCTGAATAATTTAGCCACAATTGATTTACCGACAAGTGGGAGCGTTAAAATTAACGGTAAGCAAGTAAGAGTTATGGGGGAAACAGAGATTGGGCGTTTCCGTTATGAGAATTTGGGTTTTATTTTTCAGGAATTTAATTTGCTACAAACTTTACCGATTGAAGAAAACGTAGCTGTGCCTTTAACCCTGAAAAATATTCCTTCAAAGGAAGTGAAAGAGAGGGTTTTAGCGATTGCCGAAAAATTAGAAATCTCACATTTACTTCATAAATATCCCGATGAGTGTTCGGGTGGACAAAGACAGCGTGTCGCAATTGCGCGTGCCTTGGTAACTAATCCTAAGTTAGTGGTTGCCGATGAGCCGACAGGTAATTTAGATTCAAAAAACTCCCATGAACTATTGGCATTTTTAAAAGACTTGAACGAAAAAGAGGGCGTAACTATTTTAATGGTAACGCATGATTCGATGATTGCAAGTTATTCCAAAAAATTAGTTTATATCAAAGACGGTAAGATAGATGCTATTTTAGAGCGGGGCGATTTAAGTCAAAGGGAATATTTCTATAAAATTGTTGATATAAACTCACGTGAGAGTCAGGCTTTAATGTTTGATTAGATAAACCTCTTTAAAGAATGTTCATCATCTTTTAGTTGTATTTTTCATAACTTCATGCTATTTAAAAACACTGTTTTCAGTATTTACTACTGTTTAACAGTGTCTTTTTTATTTTTAGAATGACTTATTTTACACTAAAAAAACTGCAACAGTCAAAGCTACTTATAGCTTCATCTGTAACAGCTTAATATTTTTTTAGCTTAAACTCTTTGTTGGACTGCCTCTAATATTCTTTTAGTATTTGATAAATTCATTTTGGCAACTTTATTTAGAATATTTTCACCACGTGTTTGGACTAATTGAATCGCTACTTGATCTACTTGCGTACTTGTTCCGTGTGGCAATTTAACTTTCAAGCTTCTTGACATATTGTTAAAGTATTGAAGGGAAGCGTATCTAGCTAAAATGTGAGCACAAGCCATAGCTATATATTTAGAATACGTGTTCTTTTCAAAGTGCAAATCCCTGACCACTATCACTTCATTCTTCAAATAGTTGTAATATGTTTTCGGTGCGACAAATTGTTCTACAACCTTTGTTTCTATCGGGAAATCTAAGCGTTGCATCACATTGGTGATGGCTTGGTTATGAAGTCTGGCTTTGATGTTGGCGAAATTCAAACCTTCTTTGACCATACGATTATAATGTGGATTATCGAGGATTAAAAGACTGTAGATGACACGATCTTTAATCTCCTTGGCAATTCGTACAACTTCCGTTGCAGGTAATGTTCTTGCATCACCGATTCCTAGTGACTGTAGCCACGGAATATCTTTATCGTCAACATAACAAGCAACCGTACAAATAGGTCCGAAGTAATCCGCATGACCTACATCATCAGAGGCAATGTGTTTATCTAAGAAAGGTCCTTCATTGATGAGGGCATCTTTTTTCTTGGTTACCGGTGCTTTTGTCCATTGCTTGCTTGCTTCTTTAGCCCGAATACCTTCAAAAACGATTTCCTTAGATAAGTGAGCGGTAATAGTGCAGCCAATGATCTGAGCCTTGAAGATAACGTCTTCGGTTGTAGATGTCAACATTTGACTTGCATAGAATTTTTTCATTTTTTCAATTGTTTTATCATTGACTTTGATCATAATGCTTTCCATGTTATCACTCCTCCTCATATATTATAACACTTTTTCCAATTTGTGAAAAGTCAATATTTTGATTATTTCATTGAATTTTCGCAAACAATTTGCTATCTTTAATATCTGTGTCTTTTGACAACACGCATAGATTTTGTTAAAATAGGAAAGGGTGATTCTATGACATTAAATTTTTCAGGTAATATATTAGATATAATGATTTTAATTATTTTAGGTTTAAGTTTTATAATCGGTTATAAAAAAGGAATTGTCGATCGAGTTTTACATTTTGCTTCGACACTTCTGATTTTTGGTGTATCTTGGTTTTTATCAAAACCGACAGCGACCTTTTTTACGCATTATCAGATTAGCGGAATTGATCAGGAGCTAATGCAGTACGTCGCACCGATTATCGGACGTGTTATCGGATTTGTAGTGATTTTCATTATCTTATCGATTATTCGTTCTATCATTTTCGTGCTTCTTCATGCGATTATTGAGAATATAAAGAAACATTTGTCTTTGGTGCGTTTTGTCGATAACGGTTTTGGGGCAATTTTTAATGTTGCTAAAAACACTTTATTAGTATATGTGATTTTATTAGGAATGTGTATGCCTGTTTTCACCAATGGTATGACAATTGTTAATGAATCTAAATTAGGTGGTTTAATTTTAAATGTTTCACCTTCATTAAGTCATGAGATTATGACATTAGGTGATAAAATCGTAACATTTACACAAGTCGAACAATGGGCCAATAAAGATTTTGAAATGAAGGACATGGTTGAATTGATTGATGCCATGATGAATTTAGGTATGTTTGATGAAGCAGATTTAGAGGCTTTTTATCAAAATTATCAATCTCAAATCGATTCCATTCCGACAAGTGTTGTAGACAAGGAAAGATATGATGAATTGATGGAGTTAATTGAACAACTGCCGGCTAATGAACAATTAAAGAATGTTGCCCGCAGTAAAATAACTGTAACTCCTTAAAGGGAAAAAATTATGAAACAAACAATAGAAACTTTAGAATTTAATAAGATTAAAGAACAATTAAAACGCTATACTGCTTGCTCACTTGGGAAAGATAAAATAGATATGATGGAGCAGTTTGAAGAATTTGTTGAATTACAAAAGGCGCTTGCTTATTTAGATGAGGTCATTCGCTTAGTCAATGCTTATGGAACAGTCGGGCTAGGTGGTTTGCATGATTTATCCAAACATATGGCGAAGGTTCAGATGGACGGTATGCTTTTACCAAGAGAGCTTTTAGAAATCGTCGGTCATGTTGAAGTAACAAGCTCCGTTCAAAACTTTGCAAAAGAAAGTGAGCTGGAAACACCGTATTTTACCGAAGCGGTGCAAGGTTTAGTTTTGTTAAAGGATTTGAAAAGAACAATAGAGCAGTGTATCAGTCCCGAAGGTGAGATATACGACCATGCTTCTAGTGAACTTGCTCGTATTCGACGTTCTATTCGTCAAACCGAGGGGCAGATTCGTCAAAAGATGAATCAGTATTTGGTTTCAGAGAAGGATTACTTATCTGAAAATATTATAACCGCTCGCAATGATCGTTTTGTGATTCCGGTTAAAATGGGGTATCAAAATAAAGTGCGAGGTATCGTTCACGCTCAGTCAGCTAGTCATCAGACTGCTTATATTGAGCCTGAGGCTGTGGTTTTATTAAACAATCAGTTACAAGGTTTAAAATCACAGGAACAAGATGAAATGGAACGCATTTTATATCATTTAAGTCAAGAGGTTAAGCAACAAAGCTTTCATATTCAAGATAACCAAACGCTTTTAGGTGAGATTGATTTTGTTTTTGCGAAAGCTAGCTATGCTCATCAACACGATTGTGTTGTAGCGACGATTACAGAGAATTATGAGCGTTTTTATTTAAAAAAAGCTCGTCATCCTTTAATTGATGCTAAGAAAGTTATCGCCAATACACTTGAATTAAATAAGCCTAAGCATATTATGTTAGTTACAGGAAGTAATACCGGAGGGAAAACGGTTAACCTAAAGACCGCAGGTTTACTGTCTTTGATGAGTTTGAATGGGTTAGCCATACCGGTAGAAGAAGCGATGATTCCTTTCTTTGATGAAATCTATGTAGATTTAGGGGACGAACAGTCGATTGAACAATCGCTTTCGACTTTTTCTAGCCACTTATCAAAACTTGTGGATATTACCAATCGTGTTACTTGTCGCAGTCTAGTTTTGATTGATGAGGTAGGAAGCGGAACAGACCCACAAGAAGGGCAAAGTATCGCTCAAGCTATTTTGGAGCATTTGCACGCTTATCAATGCTTCTGTATTGCAACAACCCATTATTCCAGTTTGAAAAGACATGCTAAATTGACAGACTATATTCTTTTGGCAAGTGTAGCCTTTGATGAAGAAAAATTTGCCCCGACCTATCGTTTGATTCTTGGCGAATCCGGACGCTCTTATGCGATGGAAATATCGGCAAGACTAGGGTTAAACAGCAAAATTATCGAACGGGCTAAACATATCAAAGAGGAAAGTCAAAGTGTGGAAGAAAAGCTTTTGGAACGTTTGGAAATTGAAAAAGAAGAAGTTCGTTTGATGAAGGAAGCCTATCAACAAGATTTAGATGAAGTGGCTAACTTGAAAGAAAAGTGGAAGCATCGCCAAGAGGTCTTTGATAGAGAAAGACAGAGATATTTAGATGAGGCGCAACAGACAGCCAATGCGTTAGTTGAAAAAGCTAAGGCGGAGATAGATGTCTTATTGCGTGAGTTTAAAGATAAAGGGCAAGCAATTAAAATGCACGAGGTCATCGACACTAAACATCAGCTTGATGCCTTGCATAAGGAAAAGGAAAAACAGGTGCTTAAAGGCGATGCCTCAAGGGAATACCATGTCGGCGATGTCGTACGTATTCTGAGCATGAACCGTGATGGTGAAGTTACGGAAGTCAAAAAAGATGAGTTAACTATCAGTTTAGGCGGTTTAAAATTGCAACTGAAAAAAGAAGAAGTTGCCTTTGTCCATCAAAAACAAAAGCCTAAGATTGTCAAAACGAAAGGCAAAACCGTTAAAAAGACCGGTTCTTATGAAATCAATGTTATCGGAATGCGCTATGAGGAAGCGATGCGTGTGGTAGATAAATTTATTGATGATGCGCTTGTGACCGGCTATCCGAGTGTGCGTATCATTCATGGTATGGGGACCGGGGCTTTGCGCAACGGTGTTCATCAATTATTGAAGAAACATAAGCACGTAAAGACATTTAGAAACGGCGGAGCACAAGAAGGAGGCTTAGGGGCAACCTTAGCATATTTTGAATAGTGAAAAGAGAGGAAAGACGATGCAGGATTTAGCTTATATTAAACATAAATTATCATTGTTGCCAATGGCACCGGGGTGCTACTTGATGAAAAACAAAGACGGAAAAGTGATTTATGTCGGTAAAGCTAAAAAACTGAAAAATCGTGTTTCCTCTTATTTTAATGGTGTTCATAATTATAAAACAACCAAATTGGTTTCTAATATTGTAGATTTCGATTATATTGTGACGCATTCGGAAAAAGAGGCGCTTTTACTTGAAATCAATTTGATTAAAGATTATGCCCCACAATATAACATTATGTTTATGGATAATAGCTATTATCCATATATTCAGTTAACCAAAGAAAAGCACCCACGTTTAAAAATCGTGCGTGATGCCAAGGATAAAAAGTGTAAGCATTTCGGACCGTTTCCCGATGCCACGGCGGCCAGAGAAACTTATAAATTATTAAATCGTTTATACCCTTTACGAAAGTGTGAACATCTTCCTAAAAAAAGGTGCTTGTATGCAAGCTTAAATCAATGCTTGGCACCTTGCGAAAATGAGATTGACCCGCAAATTTATCAAGATATCTCACATAAGATTACAAAGTTTATAAAAGGTGATACCAAAGAAGTCATCAGCGATTTAAAAGAAAAAATGGAAGCTGCCAGTGAGGCATTAAACTTTGAACAAGCTAAAGAATTCAGAGATTTGATAAGGTATATTGATCATGTGACAAGTAAACAGCACGTGCAATTTGCCGATCAGGTCGATCGTGATATATTAGGTTTTCATGTGGATAATGGCTATTTAAGTATTCAGTTGTTTTTCATGCGCCAGGGAAAACTTTTGTCACGAGATTTCAACCTAATGCCGATTTACGATGAAGAAGAAGACGAAATTATCCGCTTTATTGTTGATTTTTATCGCCAAAATACCTATCCGAAGGAACTGTTAGTGCCTGATGGGATTGATAAGGATTTATTGAGTGGGATTTTAGAGTGTAAAGTCATTCACCCTGAAAAAGGCAATAAAGCCGATTTAGTCGATATGGCAATGAACAATGCCAAAGAGATGCTTGAGAAGAAATTTTTACTGATGGAAAAAAATGAAGAGAACACTATTCGGGCAATCGAACAGCTCGGGCAATTATTAAATAAGCCGACACCTCATCGTATCGAATTGTTTGATAACTCGAATATCCAAGGGGCTTATGCTGTTGCCGGTATGGTTGTTTTTAAAGATGGTGTGCCAAGCAAAAATGATTATCGCAAATTTAAAATCAAAACGGTGGAAGGTGCCGATGATTACGCTAGTATGAAAGAAGTCGTTTATCGTAGATATTTACGTGTCTTAACCGATGGTTTGGAAAAGCCGGATTTGATTATTGTCGATGGCGGTAAGGGGCAAATAAAATCAGCTTTAGAAATCATTCAATTATTGAATTTAGATATTTATGTTTGCGGATTGTCCAAAGATGATCGCCATCAAACAGCGTTGCTTTTAAACCAAGAAGGAGAAATTGTCGATATTGATAGAAAAAGTCCGCTTTTCTATTTATTGACAAGAATGCAAGATGAGGTCCATAGATATGCGATTTCATTCCATCGTCAAGTTAGAGCTAAATCATTGATAGATTCTATTTTAGATGATGTAGAGGGAATCGGCCCTAAACGCAAACGTCAATTACTCAATCATTTTGGCAGTGTTAAACGCATGAAAGAAGCCGATTTGGAAATGCTGGAGGAAGTTTTACCGAAGCAAGTGGCGAAAAGTTTATATGATCGATTACACGATAATGATTAACCGAATATGATGTTTATCATATAATAGACTGAATGGAGGAGTTGCATGCAGTCTATTTTAACTAAACGTGAGCATGAGATTTTTAAAGCCTTAATGGACAATCAGACAACACGTGAAATTGCTTTAGAGCTTGGCATTAGTGAGAAGACGGTGAGAAACCATATCTCAAATGTCATGCAAAAATTGGGAGCTGTTTCCAGAATACAAGCAGTTTTAGAATTGATCAAATTAAAAGAATTAGAGTTCTAATATAGTCAATCAAAGATAATTGGTATATAATAAGTGAGAAAAGAGGGATAAAACATGAGAAAGCAAAAAATCATACTCTATTTAGTCGCACTTGTATGCTTTATGGTTTGTTTCATTGTTTTAAATCGTAAATATGACTCTTTTTATCGTATTTCCGGCATCAACAATGAAACCAGGCAGTTAATCATCAATAACTTAACAGAAGAAGAACAAGAATATCTCATTGAAAACTCATTTCCAACGAAACGTTTTTTACGTTTTTTAACGCACCCTGATTTTCATCTTCACGATTTAGAATATTATGAAAAGATTGAAAAACAGACAGAATTGTCTATAGACGGGGTGGTTGAATATACCAATTCTTTGCTTGAAAAAATACGTAGTGAGGAAATTAGAAATGTCGACAGTATTTTCCAAAAATTAACGGATACATCATTGGCAGATTTATATTTAGTAAGTGAAGACTTTGACCTTGAATTATTAGATTTATATCATCATTTTACTACTTTGAATCAGGGGATAGATTTGTATGCCGTTAATCAAATCAACGCTTTAGCTACAGCTATGAGTCTTGAAGGTATGGACGAAAAAGAAGAAATGGACTTTTTAGACCAATGGCTTGAATTTTATAATATAGAGGATTTACTGATGTATTATGAATTGAAGCAAGAGCGCCCTGATTTAGAATTAGTTGCCAATCCTCAAAGTCTAACGACAGTTATTTTAGACAACCAAACGATTGCTTCCTATGTCCCAAATCCGTTGGTGATTACAGATGATATTGCTCGTATGCGTTTCGGAACTTATCTACGCCAAGATGCCAATGCGGCTTTAGAAGAAATGGCCGATGCTGTTTCGATGGCTATTGATGATGAAAACTTGCTTTTGATTGATGGTTATCGCTCTTATAGCAATTTAGATGAAAAAGATTGGAGTCATAGGGAGTATCAGTTAGGCTTAACGATTGATGTGATGGTGATGGGCGTTAATTATTCAGATTTTGGAACAACTAAAATCAGTCGTTATCTACAAGCACACAGTTGGGAGTATGGTTTCATTTTGCGCTATGGTGATGAACAATCAGAACGATATAGTGCAAATACATATCGTTTTGTAGGAAAGGAAGCCGCTAAGGTCATTCATGAAAATAAGTTGACTTTGGAAGCTTATGAGGGAATTGAAGATGAATAATCAAAGTATCGGTGTTTTTGATTCGGGTGTTGGAGGATTAACTGTTTTAGAAGAGCTTCATCGAGCATTGCCTAATGAACATTTAATTTTCGTAGGCGACAATGCCCATAGTCCTTATGGTGATAAATCAGTTGCCCAACTAAAACAATATTCAAGTGAAATTGTCGAATATTTTCTACAACAACAAGTCAAAATGATTGTTTTAGCTTGTAATACAACTTCATGTACCGTTCTTGACTATTTAAAAGAACGTTATCCGCAAGTGCCTATCATTGGCGTTATTGATACGACAGTTAGCATGGTTAATGCCAAAACAATGGATAAAGTCGCAATCATGGCAACCCAAGCGACTATCGAAAGTCAAGCTTATCAAAAAGGGATTGGCATGGATAGAAGTATAGGGATTGCTTGTCCTAAGCTTGTGCCATTGATTGAAAATGGCACCACTCAACAAATCTTACATCAAGAGCTTCACATTTTATTAGATGAGGTTACAAAAGAGTGCCACAACATTGTCTTAGGCTGTACTCATTATCCGATTATTGCTTCTGACATTAAGGCTTTATATCCGCACATTCGCCTTTTTTCCAGTAGTGTCGCTGTTGTCGGAGAAGTCGAACGAATGTTAGAAAAATTAAAATTACGTCATTCAGACGCTTCACCAAAAAAGAATTTAGTCTATACTACCGGTAATTTAGAACTGTTTAAGCAGGCAAGTCGCATTTTCTTTAATTCAAGCGATTTTATATTTAAAAAATTAACTTTGAAAGTGGCATAATGTCGCTTTTTTTTCATATCTTACAATAAGGAGGTAGGAGCATGAAACAAAAGTGGCTAAAAAATGGGGTGTTTTTGGCAATGTGTGCTTTATTGACATTTGTCTATTTTGAAACGAAAGAAACACCTAAAGTAGATAAGGAAGTTGTGGTAACAGATTTCGATGGTTATCGTCAAGTTGTTTATATGGATCAAGACCGATTGCTAATTCCTGTAACTTATGCTGTTAATGAAACACAGGATTTAAAATCCGAAGTGCAAGAAATTTTTACGCTGATGCAAGATCCGGGGAATTTAAAAAATACGTTGCGTTCAATTATTCCGCAACAGACAACGCTGTTAGATGCCAGTATTGATGAAAACGGTATTTTGAATTTAAACTTGAGTGCGGGGATTGAGAATTTAGCGAGTGTTGATGAATTGCGTTTCTTAGAAGCGACTAGTTATGTTTTTTGTCAGCTAGATGGTGTCAATGGGGTGAGCTATTTAAAAGAAGGGCAACCTATAACTTGTATGCCTAATGGAAAAATTACACTACAAGGTCCTCTAAACAAGACCTTAGGTATCAATAATTTTGAAACATCGAACGGAATCTTACATCATACAGAGCCTATGTTAGTGTTCTTTGCTAAAACAATCGAAGGCGAAGAATTTTACGTGCCTGTATCTAAGCGTGTTGCGACAGATGCTTCATTAGACGATAAACTCAATGATATTATCGGAGAGGTCAGCGTGACATCAACACTCAGCCAAGCTTCTCCATTAGAAGCTTTGGAGTTATTAGATGGTTCAAATTTAGAAGATGGACATCTATCGGTTAATTTGAATGCCATGGCTTTATTAGATGAAAGAACGCTTGATGATGATGTCTACGACCTATTAGTTTTATCATTCAGTTCTATGAATGGGGTAGATAATATCTCTATTCAGGTTCAAGGACAAGACATCGAAATGCCCCAAGCTCAAAAAGTATCTGAAATTGTGTATAATGTTGTAAAAATATAGGTTCGCCTATATTTTTTGTTTGAAATTTAGGTAATAATTAGATACAATTAAAATGGTGATAGAAATGATTAAAATTGTAGTTATGAGTGATAATCATGGAGATGATACACAGATTACACAACTATTAAAACTCGAGCCTGATGCAAATGAATATGTTCATTGTGGAGATAGTGAAACATGGGATACGGATCTTTTAAGAAAGTTTCGTTGTGTCAAAGGGAATAATGATTGGGCTTTGAATTTTGAAAATACGATTGTCTTTGCGATAGGCAAGCATCGTATCATGGTAACACACGGTCATCGCTGTGGTTATTTTAATCGTGAATTGTTGTTAGCGGATATGGCTAGGGAAAGAGATTGTGATATTGTTTTTTGCGGACATACCCATATGCCGATGCATGAAGAGGTTTCCGGTATTCATATTATTAACCCCGGTTCAACAAGGTTGCCACGAGGTGGAAGTGAGGCAACTTACTGTGTTTGTCTTTTAGATGAGAAGCAGATAACCGTTGAATTCCGCTTAATTGAGAACGGTAAAAAAGTTGAAAAAAATTAAAATTGTGCTTGCATTTTGTTTTAGTTATGCTATAATACTAGAGCAATGTGAGATGTCTACGTAGCTCAGCTGGATAGAGCACACGCCTTCTAAGCGTGCGGTCGCGGGTTCGAATCCCTCCGTGGACGCCATCAAAAAAATAAATGGAATATAACCATTTCAAAGAAAGACGAATGCTCCGATTTGTCTTTTTTATTTATTTAAGAAATATCCAAAATCATAATACCTAGACGAACAGATGAAGATAAGTATAATGGAAAAGACTTATCTATAGGTGTTTATTTGTGGTTGAGTGACTGTGGATTGACAATTTTTTGTGTCTTACAAAGAAAAGAGGTGTGCTTAATGGTTGAGGAAATGATTGGATTAGGTCAGTATCGTGAAGCTTTAGAATTTTTAGAGGATCGTGATGATGAAAATGTCCGCTATTTGCGTTTGGTTTGCTTATTTGGTTTAGGTGAGTTTCAAGCCGGTTTGGAGGAAGCTAAGGCTGCTAAAATGTTGGCAAGTCAAAGTTATTATGATGTTTTAGGCTATTATATCGGTTTTTTGAAAGAATGTGAGCTATATGAAGAAGCGGTCAATACATTGGTAGAGGAATTATCGATGCCTTATATTCCTTATGAATATGAAAGTCGCTTAAATGATTTATATGATGAAATCCTACTTTTAAAGCAAGAAGCCAATGTGGTATATGAACATAAACAAAGAATTATTTCAGATCAGGAATTGGAATTGTATTTAGAGAAAGGTTTATCCGAAGAAGTGGCTATGTTAGCACTTGAACAGTTATCAAGTTCAAATATTCGCCGTTTCTTGCCGATGGTTAAAACGTTTCTGAAAAATCCAAATCATCCATCGTTAGAGAAATCCTTGCTCTTAGAAATTTTGAAAGAACAAGAGGTTGATGAGTATTTAGAAATTCATAAAAGAGGGCATCTGATTGAAACCAATCCGCTTTATTTAGAAAGTGTGGTTGAATCTTTAGTTTACGAAAGTGTCGGCGGACTTTTAGAAAAAGTTATAGAACCGGAAAATCCGTCTTTATTTGCTATGTGCATTGAATTTTTAGAATTTTACTTATATGATTGGTATCCTATGTTAGAGGTTATCGAAGACTATGAGGCACTTGCCGCAGCTATTCATTATTATGTGGCTATGCTTAGTGGCATCGAAGAAGATGACGAAGATTTGTGCTATCGTTACGGTGCGGAATACGCAGCGTTTAAAAAGATGCATGAATGTGTCGAAAGTTTCCAGTAAATGAAAAACTGTTGATAAAATGTGTGTTAATTATTTGATTATTATAAAAATATCATGTATAATGTCCATTGATGTTAATCGGAGGTAATAGAAATGAAAAGTGAATGGAAAAAACTTGAAGGAAATATTGGTGAATTAAAAGTTGAATTTGCAGGTGAAGAATGGACTAAAGCTCAGGATAAAGCGTTCAATAAAATCGCTAAAACTGTACGTATCCCTGGCTTCCGTGACGGTAAAGCACCTAAAGCAATGATTAAACAGCGTGTCAATAAAATGGCGGTTATGCAAGATGCAATGGACGCATTATTAAATGCTAACTATACAAAAATCTTAACAGATAATGATGTAGCACCTATTGCTCAGCCAACATTGACAATTGATGAAATTAACGAAAAAGAAATTAAATTAACTTTCAAAATCGAAGTTAAACCTGAAATCACATTAGGACAATACAAAGGCTTCGGTATTGAAAAAGAAACAGTTGAAGTAACTGATGAAGAAATTGCTAACGAATTAAAGAATATGCAACAACAATTCGCTGAATTAACAGTTAAAGAAGAAGGCGAAGTTGAAGATGGCGATACAGCTGTCATTGATTTTGAAGGCTTCGTTGACGGTGAAGCATTTGAAGGCGGAAAAGGTGAACAATACCCATTATCAATCGGTTCAGGTTCATTCATTCCGGGCTTTGAAGAACAGCTAATCGGTATGAAGGCTAACGAAACTAAAGATGTTGTTGTTACTTTCCCAGAAGAATACCAAGAAGCAAGCTTAGCAGGTAAAGAAGCTGTGTTCAAAGTATGTGTTCATGAAATCAAATTCAGAACATTACCTGAATTAGAAGATTTACCACAAGAAGCCAACATCGAAGGTGTTAAAACTTTAGAAGATTTAAAATTAAATATCAAAACAAGAATGACAAATCAAAAAGAAGCAGCTGCCGAAGAAAAATATACTGATGAATTATACAATAAGTTGATTGATGCAACACCAATCGATTTACCTGAAGCTTTAGTTAATAATGAAATCGAAGGTATGATGAATGAAGTTAGACAAAACATTCAAAACCAAGGGTTAGATTTTGAAACTTTCCAAAAATTAACAGGTAAAGGAATTGAAACAATTAAAGAGGAATTAAGACCTCAAGCTGAAAAACGTGCTAAGTTAAACTTAATCTTAGAAGCAGTTGTTAAAGCTGAAAACTTAGAAGTAACAGAAGAAGAAATCGAAGAAGAAATCAAAGCTATGGCAACAACTTACGGTGAAGACTTTGAAAAGTTAAAACCTTTATTAGAAGGTGTTAAACCACAGATTTCTGCTGATTTAATGATGAGAAAAGCGCTTAATGTCATTCGCGACAACGCTTAATGAGAAAGACGCTGTTGCGTCTTTTGTTTTAGAATTTATAGGAGGTGTTAGATAAGATGGAAGATTTACAAACAAATCTTGTTTTACCTGTCATTTGTACTCGTGGAATGATCGTCTTTCCAAATAATGATTTGACACTTGATGTTGGTCGTACCAAAAGTTTAAAGGCAATTGAAGATGCAGCGGATATTTATGATGGCAACATTGTCTTTGTTTCCCAAAAAGACCCTGCAATTGAAGATCCGACTTTTGATCAATTATTTGAAATCGGTACACTATGTAAAATCAAAAAGAAGATTCGACGTGATAGTGCCGGAACTATTAAATTAACGGTTACCGGTGTGGATCGTGTGAAATTAGAATCTTTAGATGAAGTGAAAGATACGTTGTATGCTAAAGTTATGCCATTACAAGATGTTTTGGCAGATACCAATGAGGAAGTCGCTTTAGTTAGAAGTATCGCTAAAAATTTAGAATCCTTTATGACAAGTATTCCAAGCATTCCAATGGAAGTTCGCAATAACTTGGCTAAAGGTGTTTCTTCTAGTCGTTTAGCTGATACATTAGCGCATTATCTTCCTTTATCATTAGAGAAAAAACAACATATGTTAGAAGTCTTAGATGTCAATGAGCGTTTGATGTTATTGATTTCTGAGATTGAAGAAGAGAAAGTTATCAATGATATTGAACAGAATATCAATAAAAAGGTTCGTCAAAGCATTGATGAAAACCAAAGAGAATTCTATTTGCGTGAAAAATTGCGTGCAATTAAAGAAGAATTAGGTGATACCCCTAATAAAGATCAAGACAGTGATGATTTAAGAGCGCGTATTGAGGAAAATCCTTATCCACAGCACGTTAAAGAAAAAGCTTTAGATGAATTGCGTCGTTATGAAATGATGCCACCTTCATCAAGTGAAGCAAATGTTGTCAGAGGTTATTTAGATTGGTTGCTAGATACACCTTGGTATCAAGAAACTTCTGATAATGAAGATTTACAATTAGTCGAAGATAGATTAAATGAAGATCACTTTGGATTGGAAAAACCAAAGGAAAGAATTTTAGAATATTTGGCAGTTAAACAAATGACACAGTCATTGAAATCGCCGATTATCTGTTTAGTCGGGCCACCGGGTGTCGGTAAAACATCATTAGCTAAATCAGTTGCCAGAGCTTTAGACAGAAAATTTGTCAAAGCATCATTAGGTGGGGTTAAAGATGAATCAGAAATTCGTGGGCATAGACGTACTTATTTAGGCTCAATGCCGGGACGTATTATTCAATCTATGAAAAAAGCAGGCGTTGTTAATCCGGTTTTCTTATTAGATGAATTAGATAAAATGTCTAGCGATTACCGTGGCGATCCGGCAAGTGCGATGTTAGAAGTGCTTGATCCTGAACAAAATACTTTCTTCTCAGATAACTACTTAGAAGAACCTTATGATTTATCTAAAGTTTTATTTATTGCGACAGCCAATAGCTTAGATGGCGTTCCGGGACCATTATTAGACCGTTTGGAAATTATTGAGTTATCAAGCTATACCGAACAAGAAAAATTAGTGATTGCCCGTGAACATTTATATCCGAAGAAACTTAGTGAGCATGGCTTAACAGAAGAACAGTTTACAGTTAGTGATGAGGCTATCATGTATATGATTCGTCATCATACCCGTGAAGCCGGTGTGCGTCAGTTAGAACGATTGATGGCTAATTTGGCAAGAAAAGCAGTCGTTAAAGTGTTGAAAGAAGGTTTAAAAACCGTTCATGTCGATGTTAGTGATTTAGAAGCTTATTTAGGTAAAGCCAGATTTGAATATACGGGTAAACTAGATGAGCCACAAGTCGGTGTTGTTACAGGTATGGCATATACGCAGTTTGGCGGCGATATTTTACCTATTGAGGTTAATCATTTTTCCGGTAGCGGAAAATGTATTATTACCGGACAATTAGGTGATGTCATGAAAGAATCTGCTTCAATTGCCTTAGATTACATCAAAAGTAATGCTAATCGCTTCGGTTTAGACAAAGACGATTTTGAAAAACAAGATGTACATATCCATGTACCTGAAGGAGCGATTAAGAAAGACGGACCAAGTGCCGGTGTGACATTGACAACAGCTATTTACTCAGCCTTTACTAATCGTCCGGTTAGAAGTGATGTTGCGATGACGGGTGAAATTACACTTCGCGGTAAGGTTTTACCAATTGGCGGATTGAAAGAGAAGTCAATTTCAGCTCATCGTAGCGGTATTCGTACCATCATTATTCCAAAGGAAAATGAAAAGGATATTGATGATATTCCGGAACAAGTACGTAAGGATTTGACTATTGTCTTGGCAAGTCATATTGATACTGTTTTGGATACTGCGGTTGTGAAAGAATAGGAAGGAAAGGATTACCTTTCCTTTTTTAAAAAGGAGAAAACTATGTATCAAGTTAAACAATCAGAATATAAACTTAGTGCAGCTTGGCAATCACAATGGCCTGATGAAAGCTTACCTGAAATCTGTTTAGCGGGTCGAAGCAATGTGGGCAAGTCTAGTTTTATCAATACGATGTGCAATAGAAAGAATTTGGCGCGTGTATCAGCGACACCGGGGAAAACAAGAACGCTCAACTTTTATGAAATCAATCATGAATTACGTTTTGTCGATGTTCCGGGCTATGGCTATGCCAAGGTTAATGAAAACATTCGCATTCAGTTTGGTGAGATGATGGAAACCTATATTGCGCAAAGACAGAATTTAAAAGCGATGATTTTGATTTTGGATTTGCGCCATGCTCCGACAGCAGATGATGTGATGATGTACGATTTTGTTAAGCATTATGATTTACCGGTTATTTTAGTTGCAACCAAAGAAGATAAAGTGAAGCGTTCAGACATCAAGAAAAATGAGAAAAAAATCAAGGAAAAGTTAAACTTTAGAGATGAGGATATTTTGATTAAATTCTCAAGTTTAAAGAAGCTGAATGTCGATGCTGTTTGGGAAGCCATTTTAAATAAAATCAATGATGCATCAAATACGGCTGATGAAATAATTTAAAACTACCATTTTACAGTGCGTTAGTGCTGTTACCCGAATACAAATATACCCCCTTTACGCAAAGTCGTGAAGGGGGTTTTAACGTTATCAGATTTGTTTCATGGTTTTTGCTTAGCTTTTTTAGAATTCCAATTCGATATGGTAGAGCTTTGCCCAAAGGTATATCTGATAGAAATAAGCCAACAACTGAGGTCCCATCATCAATTGTCCATACCAAGGGGAAGTGAAGCTTTCACCTTTACTTTCGATAAGCTCAATAAGTTTAGGTTTATCGAAGAATTGCAATAAAATGTTATCTTCATCTTGAAGCGATTCCTTAAGCTTATGGTAGATTAAGTCGGTATAAATCGGAGAGTGTGTTTTTGGGAAAGGATTCTTTTTACGGTGCGCAATATCATCAGGTAAGAAGTCTTCAAAGGCTAGTCTAAGTAGTCCTTTTTCTTCTTGGTGGTGATACAGATATTCCCAAGGCATATTGTAGACATACGTTAAGATATCTTTAGAGGCAAACGGTACACGAACATTGAGGTCTAAACGATTGGTAAGGCAATAGGCTCTTAAAAGTAAAGTTTGCATAAACCATTCGATATTCAAATAAATGAGTTGCTTTTTTCTGTCATCTGTGTTTAATTCGTTTAAGGTGTTTTGGTAGGCTTCGATAATATATGATTTTAAGTCTAAAGCTTGAACTTTCTCATTAAAAAGATTGAGTTTTGCATCTAAATCTTTCATCCAAGGGAAATAGGGAAGTTGCGATAATTCCTCTTTATAGAACCAAGGATAACCGCCGAAGATCTCATCGGCGCATTCTCCGGATAAACACATATCCTGCTGTTGAGCGATTTCTTTGGCAAACAATAGGAAGCTTGAATCGATATCAGCCATTCCCGGCATATCTCTTTGAATCAGTGAAGCTTCTAAACTGTTGATTAACTCATCTTGTTGCAAAGTAATTGTTTGATGTTTTGTTTGATAGCGTTCAATCATTTCTTGGATATAGTCATCGTCCATGGTGGTTTGATAGGCATACGCTTTAAAGAACTTTTTTTGATCCTCATATTCAACCGAATAAGTGGCTAAGTCTTCATTGAACATACTAGCTATTGAAGTAATGATACTTGAATCTAACCCACCTGATAACATGGTTGAATTGCCTTGTGAAGATAGTTGTTTGACGATGCTATCAATCACAAGCTGTTTGATAGTTTTCACGCTTGTTTCAAAATCATCGTGATGTTGTTGATCTTCTAACTGCCAATAGCGTGTAGTTTCAACTTTTTGTGTAAAGTCAAGATAATGTGCCGGTCTTAAACTAAAAATGTTTTTATAGATAGTTTTCCCCGGACTCATGCTAGGACCTAAACCTAATAATTCTTTGATACCTTCCTTATCTACAATCGCTTTGTTTTGATAGGCTAATAGGGCTTTAATTTCATTTGAGATGACGATCGTTGAGTCATCTGTCAAATAATAAAGTGGCTTAATTCCTAACGGATCTCTAGCGGCAAATAGTTTATCACCATGATTGATGACAAAAGCGAAAGCACCATCGAATCTATCTAAGCACGCTTTTTGCCATGCGATATAACTTACTAAGACGATTTCGGCATGTGAGCTTGTTGTGAAAGTAAAACCATTCTCAATTAACTCTTTTTTAAGCGCTGCAGCATTGTATAATTCGCCAATAAAGGCAATTTGATACGTCATGTCATCATAGACATAGCTTAAAGGCTTCTCCTTGTTGATTACATCATTCTCTTTCAAATGATAATTCGCCAACAAACAGTGCTTATCTTGAAGCGGGCTATCGAAATCTAAATACTTTTGCGTATTCTCGATAGCTTTTTTTGAACTTTCCAAATCTTTAACATAATTTCCAATACAAATAATTCCAGACATAAATTGATCACCCACATTTATTTTATGCAAAAGGATATAAAAAAGACACCCAAAGGTGTCAATTTATTGTTGTGTATGTTTTGCTCTGTTTCTTTTGATGATTGAAATTATATCTAAAATAATCCAAATGACAATTGTCATTAAAAGGATAACTGCTAAGAATCCATCAAACATCTTCGATGTATTAAAGAAAGAAGTTAAACTATTCGTTAATTTACCAAAGAGCATAACGGATACATCGCCGATAGTTACAAGCAGGCGATAAACAAAGTAGAAAGAACTTTGAGGAGAGCTAATCCAATCTTTTAAACCAACCATCAAGATGCCGCCAAAGACACTAAGAATAATCGCGTCCATAATCGCATAACCGATGTTGACAATAAAGCTAATCACTAATGAAGGCGCATCATCGTCTTCCTCATCTTCTTCTTCCTCGAAATCTTCAGTGCCATCTAGTAAATCTTCTTCTTTAATGCCGAAGGCCTTTAGCTCTTCTTTCGTAAAGATTTTGGTATGTGTGATTTCATCATTTTTAAGCGGTGGAATATCTGTTTGGGTGACTTCTTCAATCATATCCATAAGATGTGTATCTAAAGGTGTTTCCTCTGTATCTGCTTCTTGCGTCAAAGCAGATAATGTTAAAGAAGGATCAATCTCTTGCATTGCATCTAAAGGATTATTTTCATAAGCGGGTGCTTGAGCTTCTAATTCTATATCTGTTTCATTCTCTTCTTCATCAACTATTTCTTCAATTGGCATTTTTTCTTCTCTTTTAGAAGCCAGAGCGTTGGTGATTGTCGTAATAATTTCTTTTTCTTCACTGTTCAAGGCATCTTCTAAGGTGTCTAAAACACTAATATCGGTTGTGTCAATTTGCGAACTAGGATCGCTTTTTTGTTCTTGAAGTCTGATTTGTTCTTCAACCTTATTTTTTTGAGCCCGAGAAAATTCTTCTTGATAAATCTTCTCGATCGTGGCTAGGGTAGTGGGGTCGTTGCGGTAAACATCTCGTAAATGTTGATAATTCTGATATAAGTCTTGTGTCCCACCATCGTATCTGATAAGTAAATACTGATCGGATAAAGGTGCCATTCTTCCTTCTAAAATAATATTGATGACTTCTAATAAGCTAGTTGCCACTTTTAAACAACGGATTTCCGCTTCCTTATCCGTATCTTCTAAACCGGGTACGGCAATAACGTTCATGCGCAAGCGATTGGCTGCCATAATTGCTTGTTTGTGAGAGGCGATTACCAAAGCTTCCGAAGCAGAAACTTGATATTTATCTAAAATATTTTGATAATACCTGGAATCCGGTAATACATATTGACAATCATCATCACAGATGACTTCGGTTGGCTGATGATAAAGTGCGGCTAGTTTAAAAAGCGGTTCTGTATAAGCTTTTGGGTGAGTTGAAGTAACGATACATTGAAGCTTTTTTTGTCGGAATAACTCCATCAACTCAACTAAACCGTCTTTATGTTTCATGCCATACATTTGACAATACGTCAACAAGTCTTTTTCAATTTTACTAATCATATTCTCTTGATTTAAAAGAGCGGCATCAATCGGATTATTTTGAAACATGGTGCGACAACTGCCTTGATTATTGAAAAAGTCTTCTTTATTTAAAGAAACATTGTAAAGTTTACATAAGCGTCGATAATAATTGTAACGAAGTCTAGTTAAATCGAACATTACATCGTCAAAAGAGAGAATGACAAGTTTAACTTGCTTTGTGCTTTGCTTATAGTACATGTGTAACACCTACCTTTAATTCTTATTATATCATGTTCTTACAAATTCTTTAAGTATGTATCTTAATAATTTACTTTATTTCCAATCTTTTTTAACTGAAACCCTTTACAAAACATAAGGAGGGTGGTATAATAAATTTGTAAAGTGAAGATGTATTCACTTATACATACCCCCTATTATCACCCTTACGTGAAAAAATCATAATAAACCAGCCCACCCCCGGGTTGGTTTATTCTTCTTTAGAAAGGATAAAAGCGATGGAAAAGAAAATTAAGAGTACAGAAAAATTTAATGGTAAGATATTTAAAGTGACCGAAGATGAAGTGTTTGTCGATAAAATCGGAAAGACGGCAAAGCGGGAAATTGTACATCATCACGGTGGGGTAGGCATTTTGGCTAGACATAAAAACCAAATTCTATTAGTTAAACAATACCGCTATGCGATTCAGGATTATACTTGGGAAATACCGGCGGGTAAACTAGAAAGCAATGAAGATCCTAAAGCTTGTGCTTTGCGTGAAATAGAAGAGGAAACAGGCTATCAAGCATTATCTATTAGACTGTTGACGACAGTTTTGGCAACACCGGGATATTGTACTGAAAAACTATATATTTATTATACCGACCGATTGGAAAAGCTTAATCAGTCGCGTTTAGGTGATGAAGATGAGGACTTGATTTTTGCGTGGTTTGATATAGCGGAATGCCTTGAAATGATTAAACATCAAGAAATTGTCGATGCCAAAACAGTGATTGCTATCTTAGGTATCGACCGCTTGTAATCAAGGTATTATTATTGGCTTAAGAGGGAAATTAGATAATAAAAAAACTGTAACAATTTTCTTGTTACAGTTGCATTCTTAATGGCGGAGACAGAGGGATTTGAACCCTCGCGCCAGTTTCCCGACCTACACCCTTAGCAGGGGCGCCTCTTCAGCCTCTTGAGTATGTCTCCTTTTTGACTGCTTGTATATAATAGCATAGTTTCAATGTCTTTTCAATATAAAATGAACATTTTTATAAAGATATTTTGTTTTTTTTGAAATTGCTAAGATGTTATCAAATCCAAGTACGATAGAAAGAGGAGGGGCTAATCTTGTTCATCTGTATGCAATCAGTCTTATTAAAAAAACGATAAAAATTGAAAAAAGTATTGATTTTTATAAAATACTCATGTATAATAGCACATGCGTTAGATGAAAAGATAATGTTGGTCTGGTAGTTCAGCTGGTTAGAATGCCGCACTGTCACTGCGGAGGTCGCGGGTTCGAGTCCCGTCCAGACCGCCAATATTATTAAAATATGCGAGTGTAGTTCAATGGTAGAACGCGACCTTGCCATGGTTGACACGTGGGTTCGATTCCCATCATTCGCTCCATTTTTTTAATCTCTCCTTAGCTCAGTTGGTAGAGCATCTGACTCTTAATCAGAGGGTCCACGGTTCGAGCCCGTGAGGGGAGACCATTTTTTGTATATAGACTCAAAATGCACTGAATTAACTTGTGTATTTTGAGTTTTTATTTTGCCGTCTTCTTTTTTGAAGTAGTTTTAGAAGACAAGTTTTATTTTAAATATAATCCGATTTCAATTCAGACTAAATTATGATAGAATAACTTTGTAATATTATTATTAGTCTAATTTATATTTTATGAATCAACTAGGTTATATTAGGGCATAGAAGAATAGGAGAATGAGCGTGTATCAAGTAGTTGTAGATAAAAACAGTGATGGGCAAAGGGCGGATAAGTTTGTTAAGAAGATTTTACCGTTAGCCCCAAACAGTTTTATATATAAAATGTTTAGAAAAAAAGACGTTAAATGTAATGGTAAAAGAATTGCGGAACAAACGATGGTTTACGCAGGTGATGTCATTGAGATGTTTTTATATGAAGATAAGGTTAAAGAATTTCAAAGTGAAGTACGTATTGAACAAGTGCCGATTACTTTTGAAATCGTCTATGAAGATGATAATATTTTAATTGTCAATAAGCCATGTGGTTTGCTTCTACATGAAGATGATAAGGAAAAGAAAAATACTTTGGCTAATCAAGTTTTAGCTTATCTGTATAGTAAAAAAGAGTATGATCCTAGCCAAAGTCAAGGTTTTGTGCCGGGTCCTGTTCATCGCTTAGATAGAAATACAAGTGGGTTAGTGATTTTTGGGAAAAACTTTACTTCTTTAAAAAATCTAAATGAGATGGTTAGACTTCGCCATTGTATTGAAAAACAATATGTAACAGTTGTCAAAGGTTATATGCAAGGGGACGGGCATCTAGTCGGTTATATGAAAAAAGATGAAGAGAAACAAAAGTGCTATATGGTGTCTAAGGAAACAAAAGGGGCATTGACGATGGAAACAAAATATCATGTGCTAAAATCAAACTCGCTTTATAGCTATGTAGAGGTCACTTTGGTTACAGGTCGCACGCATCAAATCCGTTTACATTTATCTAGTATTTCACATTCTGTTATCGGCGATCGCAAGTATGGTGATTTTGAAGTGAATCGAATAATGAAAGAAAAATACCATTTATCGCATCAACTGCTTCATGCCTACCGAATTACATTTAAGAGATGTATCGGTAATCTTCAATATCTGCAGGACAAAAGTTTTGAGGCTTCTGTTTCAGGTAAATTTTCTCAAATTGTTCAAGATTTGTTTTGAAACCGCTTCGCTAGTATAGTATAATAAAATAAGAAAAGCATGAGGAGGAATATAAAATGAAATATTATATTGGGATTGACTTGGGAGGAACAAATGTTCGTACACTGTTAGTGGACGAAGAAGGTAACTCATATAGTGAAGTTAAAGATGTCACAGAACGTGAAAAAGGTCCTGATTATGTTTGTGCTAAAATCATCAGACAGATCGAAGCCTTAGATTATAGTGTATGTGGTGGGATAAGCGGTGTTGAAGGTATCGGTATCGGTGTACCAGGACCAGTCGATACGGTTAAAGGTGTCATGATTATGGCGACTAATTTACCCGGATTTGAAAATTATCCGATTTGTCAGAAATTAGCCGATCGCTTTAACTTACCTACATTTATTGATAATGATGCTAATGTTGCCGGCTTGGCAGAAGCTTTGTTAGGGGCAGGTAAAGGTTTACCGATTGTTTATTATGTGACTATTTCTACCGGTATTGGCGGTGCTTTAATTGTAGATGGTAAATTGGTTTCCGGCGGACGTGGACATGCCGGAGAAATCGGTAATATCATCGTAAAAAATAATGGTTATAAATTCGGTGGTTTAAATCCGGGTGCAGCTGAAGGAGAGGCAAGCGGAACAGCTATTACACGAAAAGGTAAAGAAATTTTAGGTGAAGATGTTGTTAAACACGCCGGAAATGTCTTTGAATTAGCGGCAAATGGTGATTTGAAGGCTCAAAGTATTGTTGATGACACAATTGCTATGTTGTCCAATATGTTTGCCAATATTGCTCATACAGTTGATCCGTATGCTTTTATATTAGGCGGAGGTGTTATGAAATCTAAAGAGTATTTCTTTGAACGCTTAGTTGAACAATTTAATGCCAAAGTACACGTTGGAATGCGTGGACACATTAAATTCTTACCTGCGAAATTAGAAGATTGCGGTGCGATCGGTGCAGCTATGCTTCCAATGTCCAGATTGAAATAGTGACGTCAAAAGACGTCGCTTTTTTGTGTTTGTTACTGTTAATTCTGAAAGACTTATGGTATTATATAAAACACGGAGGGATAGCAGATGAAAAAAAGAGTCGTTTTAGGTTTATCAGGTGGCGTTGATTCAGCTGTAGCTGCCTATTTGTTGAAGGAACAAGGTTATGAGGTTATCGGTGTCTTTATGCGAAATTGGGATAGTAGCTTAAATAATGACATATTAGGTAATCCGACGAATAATGATGATGTCTGTCCCCAAGAGAAAGACTACCAAGATGCTATCAATGTCGCTAGGCATTTAGGCATTGAGATTCGTCGTGTTGATTTTATTAAGGAATATTGGGATCAGGTTTTCACTTATTTTATTGATGAATATGCTAAGGGAAGAACACCTAATCCGGATATTTTATGCAACAAACATATTAAGTTTAAGGCTTTTTTAGATTATGCCATGTCTATTGGGGCTGATTATATTGCGACCGGACACTATGCAAGAATTGAACATCATGAGAATGAATCGGTGATGCTTAAAGGTATCGATACGAATAAGGATCAAACTTATTTCTTATGTCAACTTTCACAAACGCAAATACGTAATGCCTTATTTCCGGTAGGAGAATTGACAAAAGCTCAAGTGCGTGAGTTGGCAAGCCAATTGGATTTACCTGTAGCACATAAAAAAGATAGTACGGGTATTTGTTTCATCGGAGAACGAGATTTCCGCGAGTTTTTGAAAAACTACATTCCTGCTAAACCGGGAAAGATGGTGGATATTGTGTCTAAAAAGGTTATAGGCGAACATCAAGGGATTATGTATTATACGATCGGTCAGCGTAAAGGGTTGAATATCGGTGGGGCTAAAGCACCTTGGTTTGTTTGTGGTAAAGATTATGATCAAAATGTGCTGTATATTGCTCAAGGTGATGAGAGCGAATGGCTTCATAGTCACGGAGCTTTGATTAGCGATATGAATTGGATTTTAGATAATCATGGCGATGAATTTCATTGTCAGGCAAAGTTCCGTTATCGTCAAAAAGATAATGGTGTCACTGTGAAGAAGATAGATGAAACACATGTCTATGTTACTTTTGATGAACCGCTTAAGGCAGTTACCCCAGGACAAGCAGCTGTATTTTATGATGGCGATGTGTGTCTAGGCGGAGGGACAATCGATAAAGTATATAAAAATGGAAAGGCATTGAACTATCTATAATGAGTGAAGTTTTAACAGGTAAAATTAGCCAAATATGTTTTTATAGCGAAGAAACAGCTTTTATTGTTGTAAACGTAACAACTAATGAAATGGATAGACCGGTCTTAATGACCGGTTATATGCCAGATTACAGCACGTCGTTAACTTATCGTTTTGAAGGTGAATTTACCACACATCATAAATACGGCAAACAGTTTAAAATATCAAGCTATGAAGTAGTTACGACAGACGATGGTGAAGCTGTCGTTCGTTACTTATCTTCTTCTTTGTTTCAAGGTGTTGGTCCTGTTTTAGCCAAACATGTAGTTGAGGCTTTAGGACCTGATGCTTTGAAGAAAATTGTAGAAAATCCGGACGCTTTAAATCAAGTGCGAGGAATGACGGAAGAGCGGAAAAAGGTCATAGAAAAAGTTTTGACTGAAAAAGATGAACAACATAAAACCTTGCAGTTCTTTTTAAGCCATGGCATTTCTTTAAAAATGGCAACGAAGATCATGGGGTTCTATCCGGAGGATACGGTTCAAATCGTTTCTGAAAATCCTTATTTACTAGCGGAAAATGTTGAAGGGATCGGTTTTAAAACCGCTGATGAATTAGCGCTTTCCTTAGCTTTTCAGCCTGATCACCCTTATCGTTTACAAGCTGCTTTGTTATATATCATTAAACAAGAGTGTATGAATCAAGGTAGTACCTACCTTGGCTATGAGATTATTTCTTCACGCTTTAAAAGACAATTTCCCATGATTGATGATATGACTGAAATCTTGGAGGCATTGTTGCGTGATGAAAAAATTGTTTTAGAAGATGGCAGGTATTATCCGGAAAGTTTATATCGAGCAGAAAAGATTATTGCCAATACTTTGAAAAAATATATTGCGGGTGTTTCTAATCCCGATTATGATTTTGAAGATGTAGAAGAAGGTATTGCGACATTAGAAGAAAAATGGAATATTGAATATGATGAAAGTCAAAGAGAAGCTATTTATGCTTTTTTAGAAAATGATTTGATGATTTTAAGTGGGGGACCGGGAACGGGTAAAACGACAATTGTTAAAGCGATGTTGACACTGTATCAAAAAATCGAACCGGGTAAGCAAATCGCTTTAGTCGCACCGACAGGTAGAGCAGCGAAACGTTTAAGTGAGGCTTGTGAGTTGGAAGCAACAACGATTCATCGTTTATTAAAATGGGACGTCTATACCAATACGTTTAACCATGATGAAAATCATCCTATTAGTGCTGACTTATTGATTATTGATGAATTTTCAATGGTCGATACATTTTTATTTAGTCGGCTATTAGCTGCTTGCGGACAAGTAACTAAAATCTTATTGATCGGAGATGAGGCACAGCTGCCTTCGATTGCCCCAGGACAAGTGTTGTATGACTTGATCGAAACTAAACAAATTGAGTGTGTGTTTCTTAAGCATATTTTCAGACAACAAGCCAAATCGGGCATTATTTCTATATCCCATGCCATTAGGCACGATGAATTGCACGCTTTAGAAGAAATTGACAATTATCAGGATATTCATTTTATGCCGTGCAAGGAACAAGATGTGATTCGCTTTGTTTCTAAAATTATTCAAAAAGCAGTTGATGAAGGCTATGACTTTTATGATTTTCAAGTTTTATCTCCGATGTATCAAGGAGCAGCCGGCGTTGATGCCATCAACGAGGCTTTGCAAAATTTGTTAAATCCTAAAGCTGAAAATAAACCTGAGGTTCGCATTTATCAACATATTTTCCGTGAAGGCGATAAAGTGCTACAGTTGAAGAATCGCCCTGATGATAATGTTTTTAATGGCGATATCGGGATTATTATCGAAATTCAAAAAAAAGACGGCTTTTACTACCAACAAGATAAAATTTTTGTTGATTTTGAAGGCGATATCGTTGAATACACAAGTCAAGATTTCAATCAGCTGACATTAGCTTACTGTATGTCTATCCACAAGGCACAAGGTAGTGAATTTAAAATCGTTGTGATGCCTTTTGTCTTTAGACATGGACGTATGTTGAAAAAGAATTTGATTTATACAGGTATGACTCGTGCGAAGCAAGCTTTGTTTTTAATTGGAGAAAAGCAAGCTTTTATTTCGGGAATTGCCCATAATGAAAATAAGCGAGAAACGACATTAAAAGAATGTTTTATACAAAAAGAAGCACTTTCGCCGTATGATTTTATTGACTAGAAGCAAACTAAAAGTGTATTTTTAGAAAATGAGGTGAATAAAATGATGAGAATGGCGGAAGTCATGTTGATTGCCGGAGTTACTGCGGTTGGTTATGGGATTACCCAAGATCCGAAAATGAAACGCAAAGCCAAGCGTATGAGTCGACAGTTGAAAAGAAAGCTTCATTTCTAGTGGGAAGAACCAGTCATGATGATTGGTTCTTTTTTTTGTCTAGGCATAAAAAAGTTAAAAATGCCCACCTTATAAATGGTGATGTTATGGACAAATTAAAAAATGAAAAATATATTAAACTAATCTTATTATGGTCAATTATAGCGATAACTTTCTATATTATCGGTGATATTTATCATGTTTTTAATTTGGTAAAAATAACGATTGAAGCCTTGATTCCGGTTTTAATCGGTGTTTTTATCAGCTTTTTATTAGAACCGTTGATTATTCGCTTAACACGATTGAAAATCAAAAGAAATATTGCGTGCTTCATGGTTTACTTAACGATAGCGTTTCTGTTTGCGGGTGGTTTAATCTACCTTATTCCTAAAATGACAGCTCAGCTTCAAGGGTTTATAGATTATTTACCAAGTCTATCC
>ERZ808028.185-NODE-185-length-64217-cov-9.327097_pt1 | contig 64217 bp, 66 predicted proteins | sample MGYA00380184_ERZ808028 | MGnify/ENA primary metagenome ERZ808028 (study PRJEB31490, sample SAMN06133397) | mouse gut metagenome | isolation source: J8_1 | host: mice | place: China: Chengdu | collected 2015-05 ... | reverse complement strand
ATTTGCCTTTTATTTTATCATAAAACTGTTTACTATCATCTTGCACAGTTGTTTACTATCATACTACACTGTACACTGGGTTCGCCCGCAAACGGATTTGCTCGAGGCTTCTCTCTGCATTCACCCCAACACACATACAGAATTCACAGGAAATTTTCCGTCACTGTATTTCTGTGCGCCCGACTCGAAAATACCCGTGATTTGTGTGCCGTCCGAATCAATGCCCTCTAACAGGGGCGGCAGACGTAGGCTGTCTGTTTGCACTTCCTTCGACAGGCAGTACACGGGAATGTCCGCATTTAAATATGTAATTTGATATGCAGGCTCACCCTTTGTAACGTCCGCAAAGCGCAGCAAACGCGAATCCGTATTGCGCCCGTAAGAGGTACTCAAGGCAAACGTGCCGTCCGAGAGCCGTGCAAAGCCCTGCACAAGATTCGGCGTGGTGAGGGCAAATGCGGGTACGGCAGGCGCGGCGGGCGTGTCTGAAAAGGCGTTTCGCGCGTCAGCCAGCCGATAGGCGTTGCACCGTGAGAAGTGCAGTTCGGTCATAGATATTTGCATATGATGCGTTTTGTCCGTGCCGTAGCGCGCATCGGCATAATACGTGTAAAATTCACCCGCATACAAAAATTCGCCGTCACAGTTTATATAAGAGCATTTTACGTCCGTCATCATCTGCTCGCGGAGCGTCAGCGCATCGCCGTTCGGGCGTGCGGCAAGTGCCGAAAGCGGGGTGCGGTATACGGCGTGGTCGTCGCTAAGATACAGGTATTCCGCGTCGTCCGCCACACCGCCGACGTGCCCGCGAAACGGCGTGCCGTCCGCATTCTGTAAATGCAGTGTTTTTGTGTGTTCGCCGCTTTCTTTGTCTGTAAAACTTAAAATCGACGCGTTTTCGGCGTGATAGTAAGAAATGACAAATGCATTCAGCGCTTCGCAGAAACAGTACCCCTGGGGAATATAACCGTTTTCCGTTTCGGGAATGTTCGCAATCGGTTGGTAGTTCTCATAATTGTTATCGCTTTTTACAGCACCGCGTACAGCCCGCACGACGGTTTCTGTGGTGTTGGCAAGAAATTTTCGGTATTCTGTTGCCGCACGCGGCGTGTTCGTACCGCCGACAAAGTATCCTGCTGTACAAAGCACAAGCGCAGAAAGTAAAACAATGGCGATACCGCGTCGAATTTTTTTATGTTTACGCATTTTCATTCCCCCTGTTATATTGTTTTCGGCGGCTGTTCCGAAAGAAATACACGGAACAGCGGCAGACAGGCAGAGAAAAATTTTTGGTAAGCCGCGCAGTAGTCCGCACTTTGCCTTGTGCGTTTACAGCCGCCTGCACGGCAAATCGGGTAAAATCGGCAGGTACGGCATCGCTCGGGCACGGGCAGGCTTTCTTTTAGAAATTCCACGGCTGTTTTGCTGACTGCCATAGAGCGAAAATCCGTATCGTGGATATTGCCGAGCAGATATTCGTCTGTGCAGTAAAAATCGCAGGGATATATGTTGCCGCCCGCCTCAGCGACAAATTGGTGCGAACAGTGTCCTGCTACGCCGCATTGCTCGGGCTGCTGCCCTAAAAACAGACGCACCCAGTTGTCAAACTGCCGAATACTTACGTATTGCCCGCGTACATAGTCCTTGACATACAAGTTAAATACACGAATCAGAAAATCTGCATACTGCTCCGCCGTCATATACAGCGGGCTTTGTTCGTTGGAATCAAATGGGCGCAGGCACGGAATAAACTGTAAATACCGAAAGCCCTTGGAACGGAAATAACGGTAAATGCGTTCGCCGTTCTCTGCGCAGTAGCCTGTGAGTACCGTCAAAATATTAAATTCGGCGCGATGACGTTTGAGTGTTTCGGCGGCAGTCAGGATTTGGTAAAACGAATTTTCGCCCGAGGGCTTTTTGCGGAATTTGTTACCTTCGTAATCTCCGTCGAGACTCAGTCCCGTTAAAAACTGATTTTCAGCGAGAAATTTTGCCCATTCGTCGTCAATTTTTGTACCGTTGGTTTGTATGCTGTAAAAAATCGGACTGTTTTTGCGGTTTTGCCGTTTTACGGATGCCGTAAAATGCCGAAAATACGGCAGACCCGCAAGCGTCGGCTCGCCGCCCTGAAAGGCAAATGCAACCGCACAGCCATCGGCAAATTGCAATGCCTTTTCAATGAGTATATCGGCAGTTTCCGTTTGCATCACGCCAAAGCCGAGATGTTCCCGATGCTCGGAAACATCTCGGTAAAAGCAGTATTCACAGGAAAGATTACAAAGTGACGAGGCGGGTTTAATCATGATAGAAAGATTCGGCATAGATACACGCTTTCAAATATAAGAAGTCAGTTTGTTACAATGCCGCGGCGGTTTTCTTTAAAATCCTTTTGAATTTCGTCCAGCTTTTCATGGAATTCATCCGAAATTTCAGGGTAAACGGGGGTGCGGTTGTAGTTTTCGCCGGGATCATCCGTTAAAATGTGCAACCAGTTTTTGCGGTATTTGTCAAAGAATGCGGAGTTGTCATTCTGTATTCTGTCGAAGTATTTGAAGGTGATATACTCGTTGTCGGTCAGCACATCGTATGTATAATCGGGATATTGCGCACGCACATCGGCAGTCGGCACGGTGTATTGAATCGCCTTAATATCTTCACGCTTCATGTGCAGAATCGGATGCTCTTTTGTATGAATGACGGAATCCTCTTTTAAAAGTGAGGTCATAGATACGCCGTCAATCACACGGTCAGCAGGCATGTAATCCGTTTTGCCGTTTTCGCCCGTAATTCCGCAAAGCGAAACCAAAGTGGGATAAAGGTCGACAAGCGTTGCGGATTGTGTACGCATTGTCCCTGTTTCGCCGAGCGCACCGTCGGCGTTATCCCAGCGAATCATAAACGGTACTTTTTGCCCGCCCTCATAAGCGAGGTATTTGCCGCCGCGCAACTCGTTGACAGAGCCTTCCAGTGCAGGACCGTTATCGCTTGTGAATACGATAATGGTATCCTCCAAAACACCCAACTCTTCCATTGTATCGAACAGCTGACCCAAATAGGTGTCAAATTCCGTGACGCAGTCTACATAGGTGCCCATACCGCTGACGCCGTCAAAATCATCGCCCGCATAAACGGGGGCGTGCGGCCACGGCGAGGTGTAATAGGCAAAAAACGGCTTGTCGCTCTTCGATTGCTCCGTGACCCAATCCACAATTTCCTCGTGAATCCATCGCGTTGCATTGGACTGGTCCTTTAGCTCGTCTGTGCCGTGCGCTATGGTGTATTCACCGTTTGCTTCACGCACATGATAAAAAGGTGTCATATCGTTGACGTGATGGCTGCCGTAGAAATAGTCAAAGCCTTGGTTTGTCGGCAGATATTCGCCGTAGTCGCCGAGATGCCATTTGCCGAACAGACCTGTGCTGTAACCCGCGGCTTGGAAGGCTTCCGCAACGGTGATTTCATCGCCGAGCATACCGTCTGCATTGCCACCCATCTCAATGGAGTTGAAAATGCGGGTAGACGCAAACGGTGAAAACGTATCGAGGGTGGGATACACCACATTGTCCGCATACCCGCGGTACGGGTAGCGTCCTGTCATGGCGGCGAAGCGGGCAGGGGAGCAAACGGAATAGGAAGAATAAAAGTTTTCAAAATTCAAGCCGTTTTCCCCGATGCTGTCGATGTTCGGTGTATTGTAAATCGCGCCGTTTAAAGAGACGTCGCCGTATCCGAGGTCGTCCATTAAAATGACCAAGACATTGGGATTCTCTTTTGTGGCGTTCTTGTCAATCTTGCCGAGGTAGTCATCCTGCCCGTCCCAAAGACGTTCCGTATTCGGGCGGGAGCGCAGATTCATCGTCAGTACATAGAAAATGCTTGTGCCAATCAGCAAAACACTGCAAAGTCCCGCAACTGCCTTTTTAGAAGCATCTTTTTTAAAGGTATGCTTTGCCGTGAAGAAAAGTCCCCACAGCGCAAGTGCAGTCGGTAGAATGAGCAACAGATTGCCCAAAAGCCGCGTGCCGAAATTGCCTTCGCCCTGAAGGAAAGGGTGTTCTGCGGAATTGAACCCCGCAAGACCCGAAGTGAACGCACCGAAGCCTGCATCCGCACCCCAAATGATGTAATAGACCACGACGCCAATGCACGCGGCGGCATAGCCGAAAATCATAGGCGCATAGACCTTTTTTTTGATAATCAGGCTCAGAAGCATCACGGCGGACAGAATACAGCAGTATGCCACGCACACAACGCTTACAATATTGAGCCGTACAATCCAAACCGAGAGCATTAAAGCAAGACCGATGCACATTAAAATCAGGGGGAACACTTTTTTAGACGTATCTAAAGTAATTTTCTTTTTCATTTTGCCTCTCCCTAAAAGCTATTTTTTTTAAAATTGCACTGAGAATTATACAATAGTTCTATTATTCCTGTCAAGGCATTTATGGAATCTGTTTGGATTGCACAAATCACGTTTCCTATGTGTGCTTGTAATTCTCACGCGCAAAGGCAGATTTTTCACAATCCCAACGGGGAATCACAACCCGTAGGAGCGAACTGCGTTCGCCCGCCGAAGTCAGATGAAATTTCGCGGAACAACACAGAGGTTGTTCCCTACGCATATATCGGATTTATATTGTGCCGTGTGAGATTCTTCGCCTGCGGATCAGAATGACAAATTTGTGCAGAACCGTAGGGGCGATTCACGAATCGCCCGAGTATAGGCGGATTTTGCAAAAAATCAACGGCAAATCGCAATCTTGTAGGGAACGACCTCTGTGTCGTTCCGAAAAATCCGCGCAACCCATCGGCGAAGTGCATCCCCGCAGGGGCGTGCATCCTTCCTACCGCAAATGCGTTTCGACGATCCGCCGAACGCTTACTTTTTTCGCTGTTTCTCCGTCATCTGAAAGCTCAAATCCACAAGCGGAAAAATATCCTCTGCCGATAAACTGCCGTCTAACAAAATTGTAATCCAATGCGCCTTGCTCATATGGTAGGCGGGCAAAAATCCCTTGCTTTGCAGAAGTGAACCAATCAGCAATGGGTCGCATTTTACGTCCAAAACATCCACCGTGCCCGCACCGGAAAGCCCGAGCCGTTCTCTTTGCACCTCCATCACCACCGCATACCATTTTCGGTTGGTCTTGTGGCGAAGCACTGCCGCTGTCGGTGTGCTTTCCCAAAGATATTCGGGTTCGGTGCCGTAGGCTTCTTCCGCGTAGCGAAAAATATCCTGCCTCGTAACTGTATTTTTTGCCATCATTTTTATTTGCCCTTTCCTGCGGAATATGCGGATTCGCTGTCGGCGTAGGGCTTGTCGGCAAGCTGCTTTTGCGCCCATAAAAACAGAATTTCCGTAAAGTGCTCAAACTGTTTCTCGGAGACTGTACAAAGCGATTTGAACTCGGCTTCCGACTCCAAAATCCGTTGCTCCGACGGGGAAACGGCAGAGCGTAAATCCGAACTTTGCTTGCAGTAGACGCCCGTTTGCAGAAAGCATATCGCCTGAATCACAAACCGTGCGGATTTATACAATCCTTTCAAAATCTCGGAACTGCGTTCGTGTACCGAATTGTGCACACAGGCGTGATAGATATTGCATACACCGCTGTGCACGGCGCGCTTGACTGCCGCACGGTCAAGGCGGTCTAAAAGACAGTCCAGACTGCCCTGTATCGGTGCAGTATCATAATAAAACTGGAATAAATCCGCAGGCTCCCAACGCTGTAATTCCGCTTTGCCCGAAAGGAAACCGCAAATTTTTTCACGATAGGGCAGGGACGCAAGCATTTCGCGGTAGCGTGCAATATCCTGCGGTTGTAAACTATCTAAAATGACAACGATATCGATATCGCTTGTGTCGGTTGCCTCGTTTCTGCCGTAACTGCCCTGCAGTCCGACAAACCAAATACGGTTATCAAAGACCCTGCCGAGTTCCGTGCAAAATAAATCCAACCATTTTTGAATGTCTACCATTTTTCAATCCTTCCAATTCCACCATTTGAGCTTTTCGGGGTCGTGTACCTCGTTTTCGGCATAATAGACCGCCATTCTGTAAACATACAGCGCACACCTGTCCTCCTGAAAGCCCTTTCTAAGGCAGTCTAAATTGTATAAATCGTTTGGGTCTCTGCCTTTTAAATCGGCAATACAGCGAATGCCGATATTTAAAAGGCTTTGCTCCATGCGTACCCCGATACCGGGGATTTTCTGTAAATCGCTTTGCATGCTATATTTCCTTTCGTATGTCAATAAAACCGCAATACAGTGTATCGCGGTTTTTGCGGTATAGGATACGGATTTTGCATTTTATGCTTGCCTGCGGGCAGCAGGTATATAACCTTTATAATATTATATATTTTTTACAGAGTCATGTCAATAAACAGAGGCTGCCGTTTACGCATGGCAGAACTTCGCTTGGGATAAAAAGGTGTTGCTTTGTTGAAATGCATATCCACATTTGTTATAATAATATTGTTAGACTGTCGGTATGTTTGATACCGCTGCATATACATAAAATGCAAGGCGGTTAAATGTCTTACAAAGGAGCGTTTGCAATGTGCGATATGAAAGCAAGAATGCACACAGGGGAACTGTATTTGCCTGACGGCGACGATATTATGGGAGAACAACTGCAATGTTTGGACCGTCTGTACGATTTTAATGCAACACGGCCTACCGAACTGCAAAAACGTGCGGATATGCTCAAAGAAATGTTTGCGGAAATCGGTGAAGATTGCTATATTGAACCGCCCTTCTATGCAAATTGGGGCGGTAAACACGTGCATTTCGGCAACTGTGTATATGCAAATTTTCATTTAACTTTAGTGGACGACACGCATATTTATGTCGGAGATCATACGATGTTCGGACCGAACGTAACGGTAGCTACTGCAGGGCACCCGATTTTGCCTGCGCTTCGGGAACGGGCATATCAATACAACATGCCTGTACACATCGGTAAAAATTGTTGGATTGGAGCTGGTGCGGTCATTGTTCCCGGTGTGACGGTTGGAGACAATACCGTTATCGGTGCGGGCAGTATTGTAACGAAGGATATTCCTTCCAATGTTGTTGCCGTGGGAAATCCCTGCAAAGTGTTGCGCGAAATCAGTGAAAAGGACAGAGAAAGTTATTTTAAAACCCGCAGAATTGAATGGGATAAAATAATATAAACTTTGCCGAATTGTGTAAAAAAGACCGTGAAACGCTTTAAACAGCAGTTTTACGGTCTTTTTTACACAATAATTTATGTCGGAGAAACAATATAAGGCATGTTCTTGCTGTGCTGAAGCATCGTTCTTCGAATGTTCTGCAAGCATAAAGACTGTTTTACAGTATGGAAAGCAAGGTATCTGTGTTTTTCGAGGAATATTCAATTTCTGAAGAGTAAAGCCGCGCAAATTCTGTCACGGTTGCAAGCGGCAGTATATTGTGATGCCAAAAATATAATTTACAAAAATACGAAATTATCTGTACACTGAGCACAGATAATGCCGCGCGCGCAGAAAATAACCCATCTGTTAATGCGCCTGCCAAATGCCGATAGATAAAATATACGGCAAGCTGTTCGAAAAAGATATCTGTTTCCTGCGGCAGGGAAATCTGAAAGACATCTTTCGGAGCGATTTGCAGTTCTTGCAGATTTTGTGTCCATACATCATCTAACCGTTCCAACTGCAGAAAAATTTCTGCCCATTGCGCAGGGGTGTTCTGCGGCAAAGTTGTATCGCAAAATGACAGTACGGCTTTCAGCCGAGATTCTATACGCTGTGTACGGTCCTGCAGAAACACAAATATTTTTTGACGGCATTCGAAAAAGTAAGATTCTTCTTTATCAGGGTTTATTTCAACTGTATCTGATTCGTGCGTGAGCGTTACAAATCGAATTTTTTCGGTAGTGCCGAGCAATAATTTTCCTGCCGATTCGCAGCACAACCCAAGTCCGATTTCCGTACGGTCAGAGAAAAAATTGCGGAAGCGCGGATGGTCTCGGCAAATTTGACATAATGCTTCTTCACCGAGTGTCAAAATTATATCGCAGAGGTTTTCCCGATTCAAAAATGGGCACCGCTCCGACACATCCAATCGAAAGTACACGCTGTCGCCGTTTGTTTCAATTGCATCTGAAAGCCGTGTACCGAATTCGCCGGAAATGCTTTGGTATAAGGCGTGTGTTTTTTCATCAATATCAATTTCCCATTCTGCACAGCAGGTGTGCAGACACTGTCCCGCAAGACAGTGAAAATGCTTATAAAAATGCGGCGCAACATACTTCATAAAAAGCTCCTTTAACAGATTCTTTGTTGAGTCGGTTTCAGCAGATTTTAACGGAAAAGGAAGCGTTTGTCAACTGTACAGCGTGACACTTGTGTAAAAGCTGTTGATATATTCTTGGCACGGCGATAATTGCAGATGTTCAGTTTATACAGAGAAGTCCTGTGAGCGGTGAGACAACTCTGAAGATAAAATATGCCTCCGATATACTATTTCCGCTCATGCACGCCGTGAGAGGTGTGACCCTACGATGAGCGCGGCATATTGCTTCCATCAATTTCTACTCACACACCTCGTATGAGGTGTGACAACTTCCGCAATCACAAACCACTCAATTAAAGCCCCCCTCATATAATTTTTATTCTATAGAAAAGCAAAAAAGCCTTGAAAAATCAAGGCTTTTTAAGTGGTGGACGTTAACGGACTCGAACCGCTGACCCTTCGCACGTCAAGCGAATGCTCTACCAACTGAGCTAAACGTCCTTTTTTGTTGCTGTTGTATTATATCGGAAATCGAATAAAAAATCAAGCCTTTTTTCAAGATTTTTTCAAAAATACGCAAAAATATAAACGGCAGGGGAAACCCCCGTCTCTTTACCGCATATAGATTTATGGTATAAGGTCTCCTGAAGATACAAAGAAAAACAGATAAAGGACACGGTGAGAATAATGCAGTCAACGGAAAATCATGCTTTTGAAAGGACAGAGGTGCAGTATACCCCGCGTGCTACACGGCGTACGCCCGCTTTCCCGGAAGAGGAGGAACAGCCGCCGCGAAAGGGTGACTTTCTTGTCCGCGTAACGGCGGTACAGGCAGTTATATGCGCTTTGGTCGTGTTGCTTGTGTTCGGACTTTATAAATCAGGTTCGGCGCGGTTCTCCGATTTGCGTACATCCTATGAAACGCTTTTTTCGAGAGATATGGAAAGCGCGGAACTGCGCGAGACACTTCGCCGTGTAACCGCATTTGTATTTAAACCGCAAAATGCATCCGTGCAAAGCTCCGAAACGACGGAACCCCCGTTCGAGACAGTCCCGACGGCTTCCGATACGGCGGATTACGGTGCGGGCGGCGAGGATTTGCTGCCCTCGACCGACAAAGCGTCTTTTGCACCGCTTACGGTCACAGGCACGTTTCATAAGCCTGTCGAGTATACGCGCATCACCTCAAAATACGGATACCGTGTGAATCCTGTGACGAATGAATACGGCTTTCATTCGGGACTCGATATGGCGGCGCCCGCAGGCACACCGATTTACGCGGCGTTTTCAGGTACGGTGGAAACCGTATCGGAGTCGGATGCGCGCGGCAAATACTTGATTTTGACGCACAATAACGGCTTGCAGACCATTTACTGCCATTGCAGTGCAATTTTGGTCGAAGCAGGAACAAAAATCAACGGCGGGGAGAAAATCGCCGAGGTCGGCGCAACAGGGCAAGCGACAGGACCGCATTTGCATTTAGAGGTGCTGCTGAACGGTATGCGGTATGACCCTGCGTGGCTGTTGGGATTGTATGCGCTTTGCGATTAAAAACACGCAGATAGAGCTTAGCTTTTGGTTCGCGTTTGTGGTTTGCTTTTTGCTGACGTGCAGTGACAATACGGTCATTCAGCTGACGGTGTTGTTTTCACTTTTGCACGAATGCGGGCATCTGCTGTCGGATTGCCGATTCGGCGTGCGTCCGCAGACAATCCGTTTTGGGCTGTTCGGCATGACGATTGTCCGTGCGGCGGATTTACGTCTTTCTTATCGGCAGGAAATTTGTACCGCGCTTGCAGGACCTTTTGTAAATCTGTTTTTTTGTCTGCTGTTTTTGGGATTGTATTGTAAGAAAAACGATATGCTTTTCTTACAGTGCGGGGTTGTGAATCTGTATATTTTCGCATTCAACGCCATGCCCGTATTTTCTCTGGACGGCGGGCGGGCGCTGGAAGCGTTTTTGCAGTCGCACCTGCAAAATGAAAACCGAATTTTAACCATACAGAAAATCGTTTCTCTGCTTTGCATTTCTGTTGTGATGTGTTTTGGTTTTCTGATTTTATTTTCAAGCAAACGGAATTTTACATTGCTGTTATTAAGCGTATACCTGATTTTTGCGCTGTTTCAAAAGTGCGGGACATAGCTTTTTGAATTGTCATCCTGAGCCGCAGGCGAAGAATCTCCCGCGGCACAAGACATATTGGGTAAATGCGTAGGGACGGCTTATCTCTATAATTGAAACAATGCCCGCTCGTAATCTTGAACATAATATCGTATATTGGTTCTGCCTTTTTGAATTACCGTGTGTCCCTCTTTTTCAAGCATTTCTTTTTGCGCCTGTACGCCGCCCGGGTATTTCGGATTTAATTCCCCGTTTGCCTTTAATGTGCGCCAATAGGGTGTTTTATCCGCGGTTCTCTGTTCGCTTGCCCATGCGGCGATGGAAACAAATATACCCGCGGTAATCGGCTCTGTAAAATCAGCGTTGTTTTGCTTTGCAAAGTATTCGCGGATTAAACCTACTGTAATCAATTTACCGAACGGCACACGCCGCATCACTTCGTCATACGCCATAGGCGGTGCAAAATACATTTTGTCTCCGCCGTATTTTTGTATGCTTTTTTCATCTGTAATAATTTGTATTTTCGGCATATCTTTGCTGTCGAGAAGCATCGCATTAAAATCTTTTTTCTCTTCGTTTGCCATAACCGTCTCCTTTGGATAGATTTATCCCAAGTATAGCAAAAGGGATACCGCTTTGCAATGAGACAGTTGAAAAAATATCTTTTTTCGTGTATGATAATATAGTATTGTATAGAATGAAAAAGAGGTATTTTATGTTAAGTCGTGCACAGGAAAAACTGCTCGCCAAGGTGCAAAAGCCCGCGCGGTATACGGGCGGGGAATTAAACAGCGTTGTGAAAAACAAAGCGGACGTAAAACTACGCTATGCGTTTTGTTTCCCCGACAGCTACGAAATCGGGATGTCGCATCTCGGTATGAAAATTCTTTACAGCCTCGTGAATGAACGCGCGGACGCGTGGTGCGAGCGCGTGTTTGCCCCGTGGGAGGATATGGAAACTTTACTTCGCGAAAACCGTATGCCGCTGTATGCACTCGAGAGCGGCGACGCGCTTTCGGAGTTCGATATGATTGGCTTTACTTTGCAATATGAATTGAGCTATTCCAATGTCCTGAATATGCTCGACCTCGGCGGCGTGCCGATTCGCAGTGCGGACAGAACCGCCCTCACGCCGATTGTGGTCGGCGGCGGACCATGTGCTTGCAATCCCGAGCCGATGGCGGACTTTTTTGACATCTTTTTGCCGGGCGAGGGGGAAGAGGTCACCAATGAACTGATTGATTTGCTCATAGCACATAAAGAAAAAGGGTCGGACAAGTTGACATTCCTGCGCGAAGCGGCAAAAATCGAGGGCGTGTATGTCCCTGCGTTTTATGACGTATCTTATCACGCGGACGGCACGATAGAAGCCGTTGCGCCGAAAGAAACCGCGCCCGCGACGGTGAAAAAACGGATTATTGCCGATTTGGATTCGGTGTATTACCCCGATAAATTTGTCGTTCCGTTTATTGACATTGTACATGATCGTGCCGTTGCCGAGGTGTTCCGCGGCTGTATCCGCGGCTGCCGTTTTTGTCAGGCAGGCTTTATTTACCGCCCGATTCGCGAGAAGTCAAGCGATACCGTCAACCGTCAGGCAAAGCACCTGTGTGATTCCACGGGGTACGACGAGGTGTCGCTTTGCTCTTTAAGCACAAGCGACTATACAGGGATTGAATCGTTGATTCCGAAAATGTTCGAGTGGGCACTGCCCGAAAAAATCAATGTGGCACTGCCGTCCTTGCGTGTGGACAATTTCTCCGAGGAATTGATGGAGGAGCTCAAAAAAGTGCGCAAAAGCGGTCTGACCTTTGCGCCCGAAGCGGGAACGCAAAGGCTTCGCGATGCCATCAATAAAAATGTAACGGAAGAAGAGGTCTTAAAAACCTCTGCACAGGCATTCCGCGGCGGCTGGACTTCCGTCAAGCTGTATTTTATGATGGGCTTGCCGACAGAGACCCTAGAAGATATTGCAGGCATTGCGGATTTGGCGCAAAAGGTTGTGAATGAATTTTACAAAAATCCCGACAAGCCGAAGGGCAAGGGCGTTACGGTAAGCATCAGCGTGGCGTCATTTGTGCCCAAGCCCTTTACGCCGTTCCAGTGGGAACCGCAGGATACCATGAAACAGCTTGTCGAAAAGCAAAAGCATTTAATGGAAAACGTACATACCCGTAAAATCCAGGTCAGCTGGCACCAGTCGCGCACCAGCTTTTTGGAGGGCGTGTTTGCGCGCGGTGACCGAAAGCTTTGCAATGTGATTGAATCCGCATGGCGCAAGGGCTGTAAGTTTGACGGCTGGGATGAATATTTTCTGTTTGACAAATGGATGGAAGCGTTCGAGGAAAACGGTATAGACCCCGCGTTTTACAGCAACCGCCGCCGTGAATTTTCGGAAATTTTGCCGTGGGACCATCTCGATTACGGCATTCGCAAGGCGTTTTTGGAAGAAGAAAACAAAAAAGCGCACGAAAGCGTCACCACACCGCATTGCCGTCAGAAATGCGCCGCTTGCGGTGCGGCGAAATTGAACGGAGGGCACTGCGATGCAAAATGACATCCGTATTTTTTTCACAAAAACAGGTATGGCCAAATACATTTCGCATCTGGATTTGATGCGCTGTATGAGCCGCGCGTTCAAGCGCGCGCAGATTCCGCTGTGGTTTACGGAAGGGTTTAATCCGCATTTGTTTATGACCTTTGCACGACCGCTGTCTTTAGGGCAGGAGAGCCTTTGCGAGGTCGTGGATGTGCGCTTGGTCGGTGAAATGACCTTGAAAGAAATCAAAAACCGTATGAATAACGCTTTACCGCAGGATATTATGGTGGTAAGCGTACAGAAGCCCGAGCACAAGCCGTCGGAAATCGCTGTGGCAGAATATGAAATCAAGCTGTTTTCGGATTCGCCCGAGGCGCTTTGCGCGCATTTGCAATCCGCCTTTGAAGCCCCGCAAATCACCGTGCGCAAAAAGGCGAAGCAGGGCAGAAAAAAGATAGAAAAAGAAATCGACATCAAACCGAATGTTCTGTCGTTTGACGCCGTCGCAAAGGAAACACACGTGCTTTTAAATGTAACGCTTACGGCAGGCGACCAAAACAATATTAACCCGACATTGCTCATAAACGCCTTAACTGCCGATTTTCCGTCGGAAATCGACAACACCGAAATACTCAAAACCAAAATCCTTTTGGAAAACGGCGAGCAATTTTGCTGAATCCGAGTCGAACACAATACGGTTATACAACTGACGGTTGAATCGCGCAACCGTTTGTTGAATCAACGGATATTTTCTTTACTTTTTATGGTTTTCTCCGTGATAATGGAGAGGCAGAGGCGGTCTTTCAAGATGCGCCGTATGCAGAAAGGAAGATTTGTATGGAGAAAACACTCGGAAAGAAATTATGTGCACTGCGGAAGTTCGCAGAACTGACACAGGAGGCGGTTGCCGAAACCTTAGGCGTATCGCCGCAGGCGGTATCTAAGTGGGAAAACGATTTTTCCTGCCCTGATATTATGATGCTGCCGAAAATCGCACGGCTGTACGGGATACGGATTGACGATTTGTTCAGCGAAGAGCCTGTGCCGACCGCACAGCCTGCTTTTGTACCGCCTGTAAAAAATGCGGATGTGCCGCTTGAAAAACTGTATTTGAATGTATATGTCCTCTCGAAAGCAGGGGATGACATTAAGGTGCATATTCCGTTTGTGTTGGTGCGTGAATTGGTCGAAACAGGCAAAAATATTTCAGGGATTTTCGGCACGGATTTGAGCGGCGTGGATTTGGAAAGCGTGTATCGGTTGGTGCAAAACGGTGCTGTCGGTGAATTCGTCACCGTGATCACACAAAACGGAGATACCGTTCGGGTCGTGGTGGAAGCATGAAGCTGTATTTGCAGATTCCGCCGCGTGAAAAGCCGTATGTGTTCCGTATTCCCGCCCCTTTGGTTTTCAATCGGCTCGGGTTTTTCATTCTGAAATGCGGACTTCAAAAAAATCTGCCCGCCGCGCGGCGTTTGCACTACAAAATGTTTCGTCCGCTGCTTCGGTGTCTGCGCGGATTTCAGAAACAGGGTGAGTGCTTATTAGATGCAAATTTGCAGAATAATGTGCACATTTCGCTGTATTTTTAAAAAACTTGGAAATAATGCTTGCTTTTTAAAGCGGAGTATGTTATCATATTCAAGCATTTTATGCGTTGGTTTCTTACCAACGGCAGTTAATGGCAACATTAAAGCTGGCGGTCCTCTGCATTCGTAGAATGGTATGAACGCCTGAAAAGAATTAGGAGGACGAAAAATGGACGCATTGAAAATCATCACCGAAGGCATGATTAAAGAGGAACGCCCCCACGTAAAAGTCGGCGACGTTGTCAAGGTACACGTAAAGATTCGTGAAGGCGAAAGAGAAAGAATCCAGGTGTTTGAAGGCACAATTATCGCAGTAAAAGGCAGCGGCGTTTCCGAAACCTTTACCGTGCGCCGTGTTTCCTACGGTGTCGGCGTAGAGAGAGTATTCCCCGTGAACTCCCCCAACGTTGCAAAGGTCGAGCTTGTCCGTGCGGGTAAAGTTCGCAGAAGCAAGCTTTACTATCTGCGTGACAGAGTCGGTAAAGCGGCTAAGGTTAAAGAGCTTATCTGAGTTTCAAAAAACCAAGCAAAACGGAGCAGTTTTTACTGCTCCGTTTTTTTGTGTCGTTTATGTGCATTTACCCGTTGGTCATTCTGCGCGATAGCGAAGAATCTCTCAAGACACAGGGTAAATTCGATTTTCGGTAGGGCGAGACCCTGCCCCCGCCGAAGCTATTGCCCATTAACATTGTACAAATCAAACAATAATACTTGTAAATGTAAAAAATATTTGTTATAATTTATATATTCTTAGAAAACAGGGGGACTGCGCTATGTATGGCTTGATTGACCACAAGGATGAAATCAATCGGCTTTTGTCGCGTTACGGTGTAAAATTCGGCATCTATAAGCAAAATGAATTTCACGAGCGCCTGTTTCCGTTTGACACCATTCCGCGCATTCTGACAAAAGATGAATTTGCCTTTTTGGAGCGCGGGCTTACCCAGCGCGTTTTGGCGCTGAATCTGTTTTTAAACGATATTTACGGGGAGAAAAAGGTCTTGCGTGACGGCATTTTGCCTGAGGATTTCGTGTACCGTTCCACAGGATTTCTGCCGCCTTGTGAGCATATTACCCCTTCAAAGCGGGTCTACAACCATATTTCGGGTATCGACCTTGTGCAGGGAAAGGATTTAACCTGGTACGTTTTGGAGGATAACCTGCGGATTCCTTCAGGTGCCTCTTACCCGATGATTGCGCGCGATTTGTGCCGCCGTGCAAGTCCGTCCACCTTTCAGAATAACGCTGTGTTTGATAACCGCACATACGGAAAAATGCTCAAAAAGGTATTGGATGATGTGAATCTCGGCGGTATCAATGTGATTTTAACACCGGGGCGGTACAATTCCGCTTTTTTCGAGCATTCTTATCTTGCCGAGCAAACAGGCGCGGTGTTTGCGATGCCGCAGGATTTGTTTGTGGAAGGCAATGTGCTGTATTACAGTGAGTATTCGGGGACGCGCCGCCGTGTCGGTACGGTGTACCGCCGTATTTCCGACGAATACTTAGACCCCATGACCTTCCTGCCTGATTCTCTTCTCGGCGTACCGCACTTGCTGGATGCTTACCGTGCGGGGAATGTAGCGGTTGTCAATGCACCGGGGAACGGCGTGGCAGACGATAAAGGACTTTACTATTTTGTACCCGCTTTGATTCGCTATTATCTCGGTGAAACGCCGATTCTCGAAAATGCACCGACCTTTTTGCCGTATTACGAAAAGGATTTGCACTACGTTGTGGACAACCTCGAAAAACTTGTCGTGAAAGATGTTTCCGAGTCAGGCGGCTACGGCGTACTGTTCGGTTCCAACCTTTCTTTACACGAGCGGGAAGCCCTGCGCGCGGCAATTCTCGATTGCCCGCGCCGCTTCATCGCGCAGGAAGTCATTGATTTTAAGGACTTATCCGTTTTTGAGGATGGCAAAGTCACCGCACGCAAAGCCGATTTGCGCGCATTTGTGCTCTACGGTGACGAAATATCCGTTTGGAAGGGCGGACTGACACGATTTGCGCGCGAAGAAGGCTCATACGTTGTCAATTCTTCACAGGGAGGGGGATTTAAAGACACATGGGTATTATCTCGATAAAATCTACAGACAACCTGTTTTGGCTCGGTCGGTATGTGGAGCGTGTGTTTACCACACTCAAAATGTTTACCGAATGCTATGATTTGCTGATTGATTCCGACGAGACGGCTTATATTGATTTTTTAAATAAGCTCGGTATTCCGAACACTTACGCCTACAAGCAGGATTTTATTACGAATTTTTTGTTTGACGAAAACAATCCGAACTCGGTCTTAAGCACGATGCTTTCCGCCTATGACAATGCTGTGGTGATGCGCAATGAAATCAGCAGTGAAACGATGTCCTATATTCAGCTTGCGGTCAACGCCATGCGCCGCGGTAAGGAAAGCACCGCGCCGATGTTAAAACTGCAAGAGGTGTTTGACTGTATTTTTGCTTTTTGGGGTTCGGCGGATGACTATGTGGAATCCGAAACGACTCGCAATATTCTGAAATTCGGCAGAAGCGTGGAACGGATTGATTTGTATACGCGCTTTTCACAGCCCCCTGAATTGATTCGCAAGGAATTCAGCATTCTTTTAAACCGTCTTTACAAGGTCGGCGTCGAATGCAATATCGGTGCGATTGACCGACTGATGAAGATTATTTTGGAAAAAGAGGATTTCGAGGCGGATAAGTTCACGATTCAGCAGGAGCTTGCACAGCTGTTTGTGACTCTGCCTGCCGATGTTTACACGCATTTATAAAAGGGGAGAAAGCACAATGCAGCGTCTGGAATTTTCCTATTCTATGAAAATTGAATTTTCTTCGCCTGTGGTGCGGCACTGCTTTTCCTTGCGGTGTCTGCCATTTTCCGATGCATATCAGCGTGTATGTGAACTGTTTTTGGAGGTTTCGCCGCATAATGTACTGACCGAAACAGCGGACGGCTTCGGCAACCGTATTTTGACGGACCGCATCACGCAAGAGCATACGGACTTTTCTGTGTATGTCAGCGGCGTTGCGGAAGTCGATATTGCCTCGAAAGAACAAGAGGAATTAAACGGGATTTATAAATATCCGTCGCAGTACACGCACTGCGGGGAACGCTTAAACGAGGTCGCGGATATTTGCCGCGCACAGTGCGCGTCGAAAACGCCGACCCAAACGGCAGGCATCGTGATGGCGGAACTGCGCCGCCGTTTTACCTATCAAAGCGGGGCAACCAATATCCAAACCACTGCGGAAGAAGCACTGGCAGGTGGGAAAGGTGTGTGTCAGGATTACGCACATATGCAAATCGCCGTTTGCCGTGCGCTCGGCGTGCCTGCACGGTATGTCGTTGGGATGCAGGAGGGAACAGGGGAAACCCATGCGTGGGCGGAAATCTATGACAACGGTATTTGGGTCGGCATTGACCCGACCAATAATAAATGGGTTGACGACCGTTATCTCACCTTAAGTCACGGACGTGATTTTGCCGATTGCGGTATCAACCGCGGTCTTTTCATCGGCGGCGGTACACAAACACAAACGATAGAAGCCACCGTGCGGGTCGTGTGAATAGAATCAAAACCAATCAATGGTGAATTGCATCCCGTAGGGGTCGACGACTCGGCGACCCGAGCGCAGTCGGATTTCATATAGCACCAACGGAGAACCGCAACTCGTAGGGGCATTCACAAATCGCCCGAGCGAGGTCGGATTCAACACAAAAACCACGGCGAATCGCAACCCGTAGGGGCGATTCACGAATCGCCCGCCAAAGTCTGCTGAAACCCTGCGGAACGACACAGAGGTCGTTCCCTACAAATCCCGTAGGAGTGGATGCCCTCGCCGCCCGAAGAATGTGTGTATGGAATTCCACATTTTATAAATTTTTTGCAACACTTCCCGCTTTACGGCAGTCTGTTTATAGGAAGGGGTTTTGAAACACAAACCGAGAATGGCGTGAAAGGGACTTTTAGTGATGAAAAAATCTATCGTATATATTTTTGTGCTGCTCGTAATCTGCATTTTTATTTCTTCTTGCAGTAAAAATCATTCTGCGGTAAAGACCGATTCTTCGACGACTGATCTTAGGGAAGAGCAGAATATGCATAACGCTTGCAAATTATTTGTGAACGGTCAAGAACTTATATTGCTGGATACGCCCATTTTGATAAATGCTGAGGAACAGTATGCAGAGCTTCCGCTCATAGCGATTTCAGAAGCATTAGGCGGAAAGACGAAGTGGATAAATCAAAATAAAGTCACGATTATTTTTAATGATGCAAAATATGTGTTAAATCCAACCCAAAACACTTTGATAAAAGCCGGAGATTCGTTTAATATTATCGCGATTGCGCCGGGAGCGAATCACGGGGGAAAGTATCGGATTTGCGGTGAAGAGTTTTTTGTTGACAGTGATACTTTGAGCTGGTTTGTGCATTTATTGGATGCAGAAATAACCATTGATTATGCACGTTCAATTGTCTCTATTCAAAGTAACACCCTTGAAATTTAAGGGCAATGTACGTATCGTCCGCCAAATTCGCGCAACTCCCGATTTTTCACAGACCCATTTTATTGAACGGAGAACCAAATGCAAAACATAGGCTATTGCGGCAATCACTGTAAATACTGTTTCTTCACAGCGTGTAAAGGGTGCAGGAGCGAAAACCCCGATTGCTCTTATGCGAACTTGTTCGCAGACGGCAACTGTCCGAATGCAGTTTGCTGTGAAAACCTGAATTTAAACGGTTGTTGGGAATGCAAGAATTTAGAACTTTGCCAAATTGGATTTTTCAGTTCCGGCGAAAACGATGCGAAAGCCTATGCTTTGTTCATCAAAAAATACGGATATAAAGCATATACGAAAACAGTTGAAAAGCTGATTGCCAAAGGCTACGATTACCCGAAGCAGTTTAAGAAAATCAACGATGTGCAGAAAATTCTAAAGATATTTGAAGAAGAGGTACAATATGGCAAATGAAACGTATGCGCTCGGTAATGTAATGGTAGACTGCGCCGATGAAAAAGAATTGCAAAATTTTTATGCAGAGCTGTTGGGGTGGGAAAAAGCAACCCTGTTTGCGCGTCCCGCCGTAAAAAGTCCGAACGGGATTGTGTTTTTATTTTGTGAAGAATCGGATTATGTGCCACCCGTTTGGCCTGAACAATCGGGCAAACAGCAAAAGCAGATGCACTTTGATTTTCAGGTAACCTGTATTGCCGAAGCGGTCAAGCGTGCCGAGGCTTTGGGTGCAAAAAAAGCCGCCGAGCAGTTCGGCGGCGATGATTTTGTCACAATGCTTGACCCCGCAGGGCATCCGTTTTGTCTGTGCAGGAAAGATACGTATTGATGAAAACATTTCAAAAATCCCGCAAGCCGCACCTTTGGTATCGGATACGGTCATTGTAACTTTTTTCGGAAAAACCGATTTACATACAACAATCCGAACGCAAGCAGAAGAATCAGGACACACAGGTCTGCTGACACAGCCACGGCGATAAGCGGGCTGGGCTGCATCAAAATCAGCTTGGCAGGAAAGGGGCATTCACCTGTTGCTTGGCGTAGGCAAAATGAAAACAGTATATATCCAATCGGAAACGCAATGCTTGTGAAAACGCGGCACGGCGTTTTTATTTTTGTGCAGTCACAAAACAGGAAAAACCGCAGGAGCACCAGCAGAGGACCGAATAGATGAAGCATCCAAAATGCGCCCTCTAATTCTAACCGAATCGCCACGGTTGCAATGAAAATCAGAATCAGCATTAAGGTGACATTTAAATGCAGGACCTCCGAAAGCATTTTTTTTCGCAAACCGCACACTGCCGAAATGCAATAAAAAATACCGCCTAAGAGACCGGTGATACAGCACCACTCGGCAAAATGTATGTATGCTCTCATCGGAAAAGCGGGGAGGTAGCCGATGAGCGTGGACGCCAAATACAAAATGCCGAGTAAGAAGTCCAACAAAACTTTCAGACTGTCGTTCTTGGAAAGGGCTTTCTTCATCAAACAGCACCTCACATATCTCTTAATAAAATCCGTGCCAAATCGTGCGCGGAAATGGTTTCATACTCGGATGTGAACAGACGCTTTAGGGCATAGAGGTATACAACGCTCCAATAATAATCTGCCAATTTCACGGGCGTACCTTCTACCACGCTTTTTTCTTTTTGCCCCTGCCGAATGATTTTTTCGGTTGCTTGATATATTTCGGAGATGTAGGTGGTGTCGGCAGAAATAAAATTGTTTTGTTCAAACATCATCTGCGTATTTAAAACGACCTTTGCCGCATAATTTTCATCCTCTGCAAGCTTTTGAATGATATTTTCCGACAGCCTGCGGATTTTTTGCTTAGCGGGAATCGGCAGGCGGGCAAGCAGCTTCAAATCCTTGATTTCGCCGCTTGTGTTGATTTGCGTGAAAATTTCCTGAAACAAATCCTCCTTGGAGTCGAAATAAACGTATAAAGTTCCCTGACCGATACCGATGTGCTTGGATAAGTCGGAAATTTTTGTGCCTGCGAAGCCGTTTCGCGCAAAATAAAGCATAGAGCTGTGCAATATTTTATTGCGCATTTGTTCTCGTATTTCCTGACATCTTTCGGGCGTTTTGGGCATGCGCACACATCCTATTTTATTGAATGAATATTTATTCAACGATATTTTAACAGAGAATACAGAAAAAGTCAAGTGCGATAGTATAATTAAAGCGGGTGCGGAGCGATGGCAATCAAAAGCCCTGCAATCTCAAAAAAGATTGCAGGGCGAAATTTTCTGTAAGCATCCCCGCCCGACCGCACACGGCAAATAGTAACCTGCAAATAAGCAGGTGGGTGTCTATCCTTGGGTTTAGTGCTCCCAACGTCCGCAGAAATTGCGGGAGGTCTGCACACCGCCTCGGAAATCCGACTCCCAAATAAAACGTGTTGGGTTAATATTGTACCGTGTGTTTCTCGCATCGGGCAGGTGGGTTTTACTTATATCATTTTGTCCGGCGAATCAGGATTCTTCCTCTTGAATGTCGAAAAATTCAGAAAGGCGTTCTTCAAAAATACTGCCGATTTCGTTGAATTCTTCGTCATCTTCAATCGGCTCTAAATAGGTTTCGCCGTCCTCTTCCGTGACCTTTAAAATAATCAGCTCGCCGTCATCCTCTAAAATCTCTTCCGCTTCATCGTAAACGGGCAAAAGCGCAACATAGCGCGCATCCTCGGTTTCAATGCGGTCTAACTCTTCAAATACGTGTTCCGTGCCGTCCTCATCTACGACGCTGACAATATCGGGGGTGTAATTTTCGTCCATTGTTTTTTGCCTCCGTAAAATTCTATTTGTATTTTACCCCGAAATTCACCGTGCGTCAACTGTAAAAAATTATGGAAACACGCAATTTTCCGAAAAACTTTGAAGCAATTCCGAAATACAATATTATAAATATAAATTTTAAAATATTTTACAAAAAACTATTGACAATATACAAATACGTGCTATAATAAAGTTGAACAAAGGGAGAACAGCAAAGAAATTCAAAAGACTTTCGTTCTGAAAAGCCCTTGTTACATTCTTAACGGAAAGATAGGAGGCGAATCCAATGTACTGTTTAACCGAAGAACCGCAGCATAAGGTTCGCTGTCCGTTGCGGTAAATTCGACGGCTGAATACTTGTCAGAAAGTTTACCGTAAGAAACAAATTTAAAAAATGTTCCGTTACAGTTTGCAAAATGCGACAGAGATAAAACGATTTTCGTTTTCCGTTGCCGCAACGGACAGCAAAATAGATAAAAAGTGAATAATATGAAAATGAAAAAAACGCTTCACGGGAATACCTGTGAAGCGTTTTTTGCTGTTTAAGCATAAATGCAAAAAGGCGGGTTTTCACACCATCCCGTAGGGGTCGACGACTCGGCGACCCGAGGGGGCTTAAATTTTACGGGCGGATGCGGAAGCCCGCCCGTGCGCGCCTTTGCTTCGCGCAACAGACAAATCCATACAGAGTATAAAAGACAGGGGCAATTTTCAATCGCTCCTGTCTTTACCGATTAGTTTTTCAGATCCAGTCCGCCCGGGAATTTGCTGTCGTCAATGATGTATTGCTCGTAGTTTTCGTTTTGCCAAACCTTGATGTAATCAACCAAGAATTCGCTGTCGTTCGCGTGGTCGAACTGCCCGATTTTCTGTCCGTGCGGTCCCCAGCCGTCGCCTGCGTCGATTTCCACGGTCAACCGTAAAAATTCTTTGACCTGCGAAACGCCGCCGCCCATTGTTGCCCATGTCGGCTCACCGTCAATGTAAAATACATAGTATTCAGGCGTCCATTTGAGCGCATAGGTGTGGTAGCCGTCGTATAAATCCTGCGAAAGCGTATTGATAATGGTATCCGATTTTGCGAATTCCCCGTAACCGTTCCATAAAAGCGCATGCCCCATACGGCTGTGGCGGTTTTTGCGGAATGCACTTTCAAATACATCGATTTCCGTGCCGTCTACGCCCTCGCCGGAGACCTTCCGCTGGTTAGAGGATTGCAGCCAAAATGCTGACCACAGACCGTCCGCCTGCGGGAGCTTTGCACGCACCTCAAAATAGCCGAATGCCTGTGCGAACAGTAATTCATCCTGCGAGCCCTTGTTATTGTTGTTGTCCCCTATGATGCGGCGCGTTTCAATGCCGCCTGTGAACCGTCCCGCCGCAGGGCAGTCGCCGTCACATTCGTGATTGTCTTCATAGCGGGCGTGAATGACCGCGTTGCCGTCCTTGACTTCAACCAGATTCGGACACCACCAACAGCCTTGGTCAGGGGATTTTTCATCGTCGGATTTCCAGCGAATCGCATGCGGCGAGGTCGTCCAAATCTCCTTTGAACCCGTGAACCGTTCGCCGAAGCAAATATTTTGGTTCAAGGCATCGCCCTCGAAATCGTCCTCAAATACCATATACCAACCGTTTTCGTCTAAAACGGGCAGGGACAAATCAAAGCCTTTGTTTTTCCAGCTTTCGTCATTTTTCTGCGGCTTTAAGCTCATACAAAGTATAACCGCACCGACAATGCCGAGCACAATCAAGACAATGCCGATAATCAAGCCCACTGTACGTTTCATTGTTTCTCCTCCGTGAATAAAGCAATAAGATGTGTATATATAGTAATGGAAATCGTTTGTAAAGTCAATTCATAAAAATGTACAATCAGGATAGAAAAATGTTATGATATATGCTATACTATCAAAAGATTTTGATTTTTGAACGGATGTGACCGTATGAAGATATTGGCTTTGGAAAGCTCCTGCGACGAAACCGCCGCCGCCGTGGTAGAAAACGGACGGGTTGTGCTTTCAAACATAGTGGCAACGCAAATTGAAGCGCATAAAATATTCGGAGGGGTCGTGCCGGAGATTGCTTCCCGTATGCATACCGAAGCAATTTCGGGTGTGACCGCCGAAGCGCTGGCACAGGCAGGTGTGACGCTTGCCGAGATTGACGCGATTGCCGTGACCTATGCGCCCGGACTCATCGGTGCGTTGCTCGTCGGTGTAAATTATGCAAAAGGACTGTCGCTTGCGAGCGGTAAACCGCTGGTGCCCGTACACCATCTGCGCTCGCACATTGCGGCGAATTATATTACGCATCCCGATTTGGAGCCGCCGTTTCTGTGTTTGGTGGTGTCGGGCGGGAATACGCTGCTTGTCAATGTGCACGGTTATACGGATTTTGAGATTGTCGGCAGAACGCGCGACGATGCGGCGGGCGAGGCGCTGGACAAAGCCGCAAGGGCAATGGGCTTGCCGTACCCCGGCGGCGTGAATTTGGATAAAACCGCCAAAGGCGGCGACCCGAAAGCATTTGCATTTCCGCATCCGCACGTGGACGGCGCGCCGTTGGACTTCAGCTTTTCGGGATTGAAAACATCGGTGCTCAACACCATACATAATGCAGAACAGCGCGGGGAAACTATAGAGGTGAAGAATCTCGGCGCATCGTTCCTGTCCGCCGTGGTAGATTCGCTGGAACGCAACACCGAAAAAGCACTCGAACAGTACCCCGAAATGCAAAAACTCGTCTTGGCGGGCGGTGTGAGTGCAAACTCCGTTTTGCGTGAACGGATGTTCAATCTTGCAAAACGGCGGAATGTCAAATTGTATCTTCCGACCCTTTCCCTGTGTGGGGACAATGCCGCAATGGTCGGTGCACAGGGCTTTTATGAGTTCTCGGCAGGCAAACGCGCGGGAATGTCCTTAAACGCGTGCGCCAGTATGCCGATTGCGGAAAATGAACAAGAATAATCCTTTTTGCCGTATGCAAAACAGGCGATTTGGGCATAGTGAATTAAAAAGGATGCGAAAATTGACAAAAAATTCACATTTTCTCTGTTGCTTTTCAGAGCGGAATCGTCTATAATATTTCAAAATGGAAGAATTTGTGAAATATGAATTTTTTCATTGGCAATTATGCAAAAAATGTCCGACGCTATGTCGGAATGAAAGTAAGGAGTAATGTATTATGGCAGCACTGACACAAAACAAGAGCGTTCTGAGTTGGATTGACGAGAAAATCGCTCTTGTCGAGCCGGATGAAGTTGTTTGGATTGACGGCTCGGAGGAGCAGCTCGAAGCACTTCGCAAGGAAGCCTGCGAAACCGGCGAAATGGTGAAGCTCAACGAGGATTTGCTTCCCGGTTGTTATTATCACAGAACTGCGCCCAATGACGTTGCGCGTGTAGAGGACAGAACCCTTATCTGCTCCAAAAAAGAAGAGGATGCAGGTCCTACAAACCACTGGATGGATCCCGAAAAGGCATACAAAATGCTGTACGACATCGCACGCGGCAGCTACAAGGGCAGAACGATGTATGTCATTCCCTATTCGATGGGTCCTGTCGGTTCGCCGCTCGCAAAAATCGGTGTGGAGCTGACTGACTCTATCTATGTTGTTCTGAATATGGCAATTATGACCCGCGTCGGCAAAAAGGTTATGGATGTGCTCGGCGACAGCGAAGACTGGGTACGCGGACTTCACTGCAAGTGCAACGTTGACCCCGAAAACCGTTGGATTTGCCAGTTCCCCGAGGACAACACCATCATTTCCGTAAACTCCGCTTACGGCGGCAACGTTTTGCTCGGCAAAAAGTGCTTTGCACTGCGTATTGCTTCTTATCAGGGCAAAAACGAAGGCTGGCAGGCTGAGCATATGCTCATTCTCGGCATTGAAAATCCGCAGGGCGAAGTCAAATACATCTGCGCGGCGTTCCCGTCTGCGTGCGGTAAGACAAACCTTGCTATGCTCATTCCGCCCGAAGGCTATCGCGCAAAGGGTTACAAGGTTTGGTGCGTCGGCGACGATATCTCTTGGATTCGCAAGGGCGAGGACGGCAGACTGTACGCTATCAACCCTGAAAACGGTTTCTTCGGCGTAGCACCCGGTACAAACGACAAATCCAACCCCAACGCATTGGCTTCCACCAAGAAGGGTACAATCTTCACCAACGTTGCACGTAATCTCGATGACAACACCGTTTGGTGGGAAGGTCTTGACAAGAATCCGCCCGTTAACGCAGAGGAGTGGACAGGAATTAAGACAAACGGCGTAGAATGGAAAGCAGAGGGCAAAAACCTCGCACATCCGAACAGCCGCTTTACTGCACCCGCAGTCAACTGCCCGTGCATCAGTTCTGAATTTGAAAATCCGCAGGGCGTGCCGATTTCGGCATTCGTGTTCGGCGGCAGACGTGCAAAGCTTGCTCCGCTGGTTTATCAGTCAAGAGACTGGAATCACGGTGTGTTCGTAGGCTCCATTATGGCGTCTGAAACCACCGCAGCAGCGGCAGGTGCAGTCGGTGTTGTCCGCCGTGACCCGATGGCAATGCTGCCGTTCTGCGGTTACAATATGGGCGACTATTGGAAGCATTGGATTGAAATCGGTGAGACCCTGGATGCCGACAAAGCACCGAAAATCTTCAATGTCAACTGGTTCAGAAAAGACGACGAAGGCAACTTTATGTGGCCGGGCTTCGGTGACAATCTCCGCGTGCTCGAGTGGATTCTCAAGCGTTGCGAGGGCAAGGTAGACGCGCAGGAGACTGCAATCGGTTATCTGCCCTATGCAAAAGACATCAATATCGAAGGTCTTGAGGATGAGGTCACACTCGAATCTCTCGAAAGCATTTTGGATGTCGACAAAGACCTTTGGGCAAACGAAGCGGAAGGCATCGCAGAGTTCTATGCAAAATTCGGTGACAAACTGCCGAAAGAGCTTGCAGAAGAGCTGGAAACCCTCAAGGCAAATCTGAAATAAGTTTTTGTTAAAGAAATATCTGTGCAGAACAGTTTCTATAATAAGGCAATTTCGGAATAACCCAATAAATTGCGCCCGCAGTACGAATTGTACTGCGGGCGTTTTTTCTTATCGTAGGGGCTCTTGTGTGTTGCGCCCCTTATCATTCTGAGCCATAGGCGAAGAATCTCAATCAGAACCATTCAACGGCAACGCACCGACCCCCGTAGGGGCGGGGTGCGGGTCTCCGGTGGAGACCTCTGCATACGGAAGTATGCAGAAGCACCGACCGAGCCGGCAGGCGAGACCTTCCACGCCCGCCCGAGCAAGGCGGGATTTCGCGCAAACCCAACCGTGATGCACGCCACCCCTGTAGGGGCGATTCACGAATCGCCCGCAATCGGACAGCTGCGAGGGCTGTCCCTACGATGTGCAAAATAACGTAAAAATTAAATGCACCGCCTTTCCAATTGGGGCGGTGCATTTGTTGGCTAATCCGATGTATTTTCAAAAACGATGTCGTCCTCAAATTCGTCGGGCGCGCTGATATACAAATCAATGTCCATTTCTGTGCCGGTGGCACAACAAAACTGCATAACCTCTAAGGATGGTGCTAAACAAGGTGCAGGCTCGTCAAATCGGACGGTCGGTACAACAACCAAAGTGAATTCTACATCAAAATCCTGTTTGATTTTCTTTAGAATGTCTGTTTTTGTCAGAAGCGGCGCAATTGTTTTCTGCATTTGATTTTCAACAAGTCTATCATACTTGTCACAAGTGCCGAAACGCCAATGCGCAAAGTCAAATTCTTTGCCGTCTTGTCTTTTATCGCCGATTTTCCAAGTCTTTTCGGGCTTGAGATTTAACATATCAGAGATAATATCGGGCTCGAAATCACCTGTAATTTGGAAATAGGTATAACATTGTGTTCTGTCGGTATGATAACAAATTCTTTCAAGATTTTCCATTTCATTATCCTTTAAAATAATTTATCTCGTACTATGTGCGATTCTTCGCTTGCGCTCAGAATGACAAGTCTGCACAAACGCGTAGGGGCAAACTATGTTCGCCCGCGAGTCGCTGGGGACGGCGAGCTTTACTTATAAATCCCCATCCCGAAACGCGCGCGCAAACCAAACGTCCTCTGCCTGAAAGCATTTGCCGTTTAAATAATTCAAACATCCTGCGTCCGTGGTGAAAGAAAATTGCAGTTTATAAGAATACAAAAACTGCTTTTTGTACCCGTACGCCTTATTTTGCGCGTTTCTGCCGTATTTGCCGTCGCCCAAAAGCGGATGCCCGACAGACGCGAAATGTGCACGGATTTGATGCGTGCGCCCCGTCAGCAAATCGACTTCCACCAGAGAAAGCTTGCCGTCGCTTTCCAATACACGGTATTTCGTGCGAATCGTTTTTGCGTTCGGGGCAGGTTCACGGCATACGCGCACCATATTTTTCTTTTCGTCTTTGATTAAATATCCCTCTAAAATGCCCGCCTGCGGCTGCGGTGTGCCGTGCAGAACGCATAAATAGTATTTGTGCAATTCTCTGTCCTTCATTTTCTGATTCAAAATCCGCAGACTTTCGGCATTTTTCGCCGCAATCACAATGCCGCCCGTGTTGCGGTCAATACGGTTCACGAGCGCAGGCACAAAGCTGTTTTCCAGTGCGGGGTTGTATTCGCCTTTTTCATATAGATACCGTTTAACGCGCCCAATCAGCGTGTCGATAAATTCGCGGTCGTCGGGGTGGCATAAAAGCCCCGCTTTTTTGTCGAGTAGGATAATGTTTTCGTCTTCATATAAAATATCCAGCGATTTCCCCGCGCGCAAAAAGTCATAAACCGTTTCGCTTTTTTCGAAAAATTCATCGGCAACAAAGATTTTTACGCAGTCCCCAACCTGCAGGCGGGTGGAGATTTCGGCACGCTTGCCGTTTATCTTGATGTTTTTTGTCCGAATCGCCTTATAAAGCAGCGATTGCGGTAAATTCGGCGCAGCCTTTTTTACGAATTTGTCGAGACGCAGTCCCGCATCATTTTGTGCAATCAAAAACTCTTTCATCCTGATTTTTCCTATACTATTATATACAGATATTTTTCGCGCGTTTTTTGCCCGAAAAAACTGTATTCAGTATAACACAATTCGCAAAAAAACGCTATAATTTTTAAAGTAAAGTCTACGAATCGATTTTCAGTGAAATTCAGACGGATTTTAACTGTGAAGTGGGGGAATACTACCGAAATTTTCAGAAAAATCTTCGAATCTGTTTGAAAATACAGACACAATATCTATGTGAAATCAAGGGGATGCATACTTTTTTTACATTTGCATATACTATATATGGAAAACAAGGCTTTTTTAACCGAAATTTCAGAAAAAATCCTGCTTTGTTACCCCTTTGTAACTAAATGTAAGATTTTTAACATTTTCACAAATATTCACCGAAATCAAAAGGTGTACAGCTGAAAAAAATCAGAAAAAGCCATGTTTCTGACAGATATTGACATTTATGATTGTATAAATTGAACAAAAAGTTATCTTTTAAAAATTTGACAATTAGCGGGGTTGGAAATATAATGACCCAAGTCACAAGCGATAATAACAGCGGCGCCGCAAGCGAACCGAGACTTCTCAATCTTTTCAGAGAGTACACGGTCGGCGTCCAACAGCCTTTCGGACAGCAAATTTCCTTTTTCCGATGAGGTATGAGTTAAAGGAGCAGAATGATGATTACAGAATTAAAAGGGTATGCAAAAGCGACCCGTGTGACCTTTTGGAAGGTTACCGCGCTGATGTTGGCGTTTGCCGTGCTTTGTGCCGGCACTGCTTTTGCTGCCGTTCCGAACGCCTATGTCGTGGACATTTATGACGGGTCGGAAATCACAAGAGTAGAAACGACCAAAACAAACGCTTACGAAATTGTGAAACAGGCAAAGATTGATTTGTCCGAAAAAGATAAGCTTTCTTTGGAAGCCTTTGTTCCGGGTGAGGACAGTGTGCTTACGGTTTACCGTGCGGCAGCCGTGACATTTGTAAAGCTGAACGGCGAAACGGTTTACACAGTCTGTGCGGGAACAGTAGCCGACTTGCTGACGGAGCTTTCTGTCACAGTCGAAGAGGGGCAGCTGATAAGTCTGCCGACAAGCACCGTCCTGACGGACGGCATGACTGTAAAGCTGACAAATGCGTATCATGTATCCGTTACGGCGGACGGTACGGAACAAACCCTGCTTTTGGGTGAGGGTACTGTAGAAGAGGCGCTGGAGACAGCCAATATCACCATGGGTGAAAATGATGAGGTTTCCCCCGCGGCAGACAGTGCGCTTTATGACAATGTTCGCATTACCGTGTACCGTGTGGAGTATTCAGAGCGTACCGTAACCGAAACGGTGCATTTCGCAAAGAAGACCGTAAAATCCTCTGCACTCTACAAAGGGCAGAGCGAGATTACACAGGCGGGTGAGAACGGCGAAAAAACCGTTACCTACCGCGACAAAATTGTAGACGGTGTTCGCATTTCTTCCGAAGCGGTCAGTGAAACCGTGTTGAAGGAAGCTGTACCGCAGATTACCGCTGTGGGTACAAAGCAAAAGGCTGTGGCGGTTGCAAGCCTTCGAAACGGCGGTACGCCGATATCCGAACTGACTGCGCCCGCTACCCTGCAAATCGTGGACGGCGCGCCGACGCAGTATTCCAAGATTATTACGGGTAAAGCGGCGGCATATACCGCCTCGCCCGGGTCTAAAACCGCAAGCGGACGTACGGTAAAGCCCGGTTATATCGCAGTAAATCCTGACCAGATTCCGTACGGCAGTAAGTTGTGGATTGTTTCCACAGACGGCATTGTTTACGGTTATGCGATTGCGGCGGACACAGGCGGATTTGTGAAAAAAGGTAAATTTACCGTAGACTTGTTCATGAATACCGAAGCCGAGTGCAGACAGTGGGGGAGCAGAGACGTAATTATTTACGTGCTGTAACCTTGAATATCTTGTGACGGTAAAGCCCCCGACTGTTTGGTCGGGGGCTTTTTGGGCGTTTCAAAAGTTTTAAATCGTTTGGTTGGATGCAATAAAAGTCATGCGGTCAAACTGTTTCTGCGTGCCGTGGCGGAGTCCGTGCCCGCCGTGATCTGAGGTAATCATAATCAGCCAATCCTCCTGCGCATAGGTCGGGCGGGCTTTGACGGCTTCCATCAAACGGTAAGCCACATTGTCCAAACGACAGACGCACGCGGCATAGCGCGGATTCGCCGTCGAAAAGCCCGTGCCGTGTCCGTTGTAATCGGGGCCTTCAAAAATGCCGAATATGCAGTCGGTATCACTCGCGATGCGTTCTGTAAATGCCGCCGCCAGCGCGCGGTCATCCGCATATTTTGCATAATCCAACGGCAAATTCCCGCGCGCGGCGATTTCGATTTCATCCTTATAGGTCACAGAGAAATGGTCCGGCCACTCTGCCAAAAATGCCGCTTGCTTTCCCTGCATTGCCAATTCACGCAGTACCGTCGGGCAATTTGTTTTCAGCGGCAAATGCCGCAGGACGCCGTTTTCCGTGCCCCACACACCGGTTAAAATTGCCGCCCAGCCCTGCGCTGTGGATGTTTCCTGCCGCGAATCCGATTCGCCGCCCGCGTAACTTAAATACAGCCCGCCCTCGGCTTTCAATGCCTGTACGGCGCTGTAAGCGGAAATAAACAATCCGCCCGTTATTTTTTCATCCGTGCTTTCGCACAAGAGATGCATCGCGTCCGCACGCGCACCGTCAAAGCCAATCAGCAAAGCTTTCGGCGTCTTGCCGTTCTGTTTTTTGAAATGTTTCCGCACAGCATCGGCAAAAACTGTTTGCGGCAATGCGGTTTTTGTGGTATTATTGAACACGCCCTGTGTATCCAGACGGGCAAGATATTTCTTATCTTCGTTTTGAAACAGCATATGTAAATATCTCCTTTATGTGAGGTTGTTTTTATTATGACACAAAAGCATTTCGGCTACAAGTCTAAAAATCATTTTTTCACATTTTTGCTGTGCTGGACGGCATATGCATCTACATATGTCTGCCGATTGAATTTCTCGGCGGCAATGCCCGAATTACAGGCGAATTCGGTGTTTTCCGAAACACGGATTGCCGCAGTCTCCTCTGTATTTTTCATCTGTTACGGTATCGGGCAGTTTGTCAGCGGTTTAATCGGTGACCGCGCCGACACACGCAAATTGGTTTTTTCGGGACTGCTGATTTCCGCACTTTGCAATATCGGTATATTTTGTGCGCATACCTATGTACCGCTTTTGCTGTTGTGGGCGGCGAACGGCATTGCGCAATCCATGGTTTGGACGCCGATTTTAAAAATCGCCTCGCTGAATTTTGATGCGCCCACCCGCGAAAAGTTCGGTATCGATATGTCCACAACCGTGCCCATCGGTACACTGCTCAGCTATGCGGTTAGCCTGTTGACGCTTCTCTTTCTGCCGTGGCAATATGTATTTTTAACCTGCGGACTGTTTGAGCTGTTTGTGTCCGTTATTTGGATATTCGGCACACGCGGACGTTTTCGCCCGAAAGCGGAATATTCCTCTGCCGATGCACAAAAAACCGATATAAAAAACGGGCTCGGCAATACCTTCAAAGCGGCATTGTCGGGCGGCGTACTGCTGATGCTGATTCCGATTGTCATCCAAGGCACGCTGAAGGACAGCGTCACGCAATGGGTGCCTGCATTTTTTACAGGCACATTTGGCTCTGACACCTCGTTTTCTTTACTCTTAACCATGCTTTTGCCGATTGTAAATGTGACAGGCGCGTATTTTGCAAAAGCGATACACAAAAAACTGCACAGTGAAATCGGCACGTCCATGATATTTTTCGGGATTTCGATTGTGTTTTTGTTGATTTTAAAGCTAGTCGGTACAAAAAGTATAGTGTTTTCACTGATTTCGATGGCGGGCGTAACAAACTGTATGTTCGCCGTAAATGTGATGCTGATTACCATGGTGCCTTTGCAGTTCTCCAAACTCGGCAACGTCAGCACTGTCGGCGGACTGCTGAATGCGGTTGCCTATATCGGTTGCGGGGTGCTGAATCTGCTGGCAGGTCGGCTGTTGGAAACGCAAAACGGCTGGAACAGTCTGTTTTGGCTGTGGATTGTTCTTGCTACCATTGCCGTAACCGTGTCCGCCGTGTGCATACCGATGTGGAAACGGTTTTGTAAAAAGAATGCGGAGTAAAGCCGATAAAAAACTGTCCAAAACCTTTTTCCTCCCGTCTTCAGAGGGAGGTGGCACGCGCTTTGCGCGTGACGGAGGGAGAGAAAAGCGAATCAAGTGAAGTTTGCTGACTACCCCTCAGTCGCGTTATACGCGACAGCTCCCCTGACAAGGGGAGCTAAATTTTTATCCATTTTCTGCACTCTTGTGCATAATACGGCGGTATACGAGTACGCCGATACCGCTTAAAGCAAGGGTTGCGGCGTACACAAGCCCGGCGGCGAGATAGTTTTTCTCGCCGAAATACGCACCGCACATCGTCGAGGTAATGATAGACGGAATTCGCGCCACGGCGGTAATCAGCAAATATTCCCACAGACGGATGTCCGTAAATGCCACAAAATAGGTCAGCAAATCCTTCGGCGCGCCCGGAATAAAATAAATTAAAAACAGTAACGGGCGCAGTTTGCGGTTATCCTGCAAAAAGGAAAATTCCTTCAGCTTTTCGGGGTCTGTAAAGTGCGAAACAAAGCGCATCCCGTATTTTTTGGAAAGCAGTAAAATTACGGCACTGCCAAGCTCCGTGCCGAGCATACATAGCAACAGCCCGCCCCAGATACCGAACGCATAGCCCGAGCCGACCTCTAAAGGCTCGGCGGGAATAAATTTAAACACGGTCTGCGCCGTGCGTATGCCGACAAACGCAGCTTCGCCCCATGCGCCGAAGCTGTCAATCCAAGCCCGAAAAGCCTGCGGGTCTTCTATAACGACCAACAGCTTTCTGCCGAATACAGCATATAAAATCGCAGTCAGTCCGAGAAGAATGCCTACGGGCAGAAGCAGGCATACCCATTGCCGCCGCGTCATGGCACACAGCTTTTCTTTTGCACTTTTTACAGCTCTGTTCATACGCTTTTTGTCCGCAAAAGTTTAGAGGGGCAGCGTGCCGCGTGCGGATAAAACTGTATCAGCTCGCCTTTGTAATTCGGTTTCCACGGCTTGTACTTGCCGTCGTAGTGCAAAATACAGGTCTTCTGCCGCACAAGACTTTCCGCACCCGTTTTGCCGAATTTTTTTAAAATACGGCGGTACACGCGTTCATCGCAGTTGTAGACTTCTGCGTCCAACGGCAAAATACGGTCACCGTATAAGGCGTTGAGGACGTCCTGGTCTGCCAAAAACAGCGTGGATGCATGGCGCTCTACAAAATCAAACACATCGTTCGGCGAAAAAAAGGCGCGCAGTGCCCGAAGGTTTATCAACAGCACACCCGCGTTGATGTATGCGTTTTTCGGCGACATGCCGAGCCGTGTGGTTTGCACAAAATTGGTAAAGGAATTCATGTGCGTACAGCCCGCAAAGAAATTGTCACCGAACGGCAGATGATACAGCGCGGAAATATCGCGGAGTATCAGCGTGTCGGGGTCGATGTACAAAATGCGTTCCAGCGTTTCGGGCAAGTACATGGAAGCAAACAGTCGGTAATAGGTCGCTTTGGTAATTCGTTTTAATACAGGTGCTTTTTCAAATAAGGCATCAGGTACGCGAATGCCGATGATACGGCTGCCGCTGCCGTCCACTGCTTTTCCGATTCGCTGAAAATCCGCTTCTGTTAAGTGCGCATATGCGACATATATATCAAACGCCGTGCGCGGATTGGAACGAATCAGCGAAGAAAGCATTGTACACAAGGGCGTGACATAATTGGAATCTAAGGTGACTAAAATATTCATAACCGTTTCTCCTGTGTATTAGTATGTCTATAGTATATCCCGCCCCGATTACAGAAAGATGAAGAGAAAATATAAAATCCGTTAAAACCGTTCACAGAGTTCTAAGAAAAAGTTAAAAAACTTCAATCAAAAATAAAAAAACAGCAGACTTTGCAAGCAGCATCAGCACGGATAATGCAAAACCGAATCCAACCGCCAAACGCGCACTGCCGAATTCCGCTGATTTTACCGATGGGGGCACGGCGTTCAGCTTGCAGATACCGACACAGCCGCATAAAAGACCGAGTAATGAGAAAAATAAGGCGAACACCAACGCACTCAAGCCTAATATTTGTGCAATCCTAAAATTACGGCTGTGCATTTCTGTCTGGGTTCGGGGAAGCCTGTGTTTCTCTGTTTTCCGTGTTTTTAAAATATCCTGATACATAAAATCGACCTTTTTCGCATTTTCTTTATTCTAATTCTTAAAATGTAGAATGCCAAGCATAATTTGAGACTTTTGATTCTCTGTAATCGGCAAAAAAATTCCTGTATTATTTTTTCGGTGATTGAAATGAAATTAAGTCATAAACAGAAATACCGCCTTTTGGGTCTGAATATTGCCTATTACCGAAAGCTCAACGGTTACACACAGGAGGGTCTTGCCGAGAAATTGGATATTGACCGTACTACCGTCAGCAAAATCGAGCTTGCCAACGCAGGGGTTTCTTTGGATATTATTTTTGATATTGCGGACTTATTTGAAATTCCCGTAGAAAAGCTGTTTGTATTTCGCTGAATCGAAACAGATGTGAAACAAAAATACCGCATGAAGCAGATTCTTCACGCGGTATTTTAAAATTTTTGTTGACAAACCGAAATTGTGTGTTATACTGAATCAAAATGAAAGGCAGGTGAACACTGTGCAACTGTATCTTTTCCCGATGAATATGAAACCGTCCGACGCGCACGCGCGTTCGGCTTATTTGCGTTGTGTTCATCGGGCTTTTGAATAACAGATTTTTAAAATTTGCTCTTCACACCGCCGATGCATAACGCATCGGCGGTGTTTTATATATTTTTGTTTGTTTTCTCAAGACGCGTCAGGAAATAAGCTAACAAAATTTTAAACAAGGAGAAATGCATATGTACACACCGATTTTAGAAACCGAACGGTTAATTTTAAGACCTTTGTGCGTAAAAGACGCGCCTGCGGTTTTCGCGTGGGCAAGCGACGAACGCGTGGCAAAATATATGATATATCCGAAACACGAGACGATAGACACAACACTCGAATGGCTCCGAAGCATTGACCACAGTTCCGATGCGGATTACGACTTCGGCTTTGTGGAAAAGACAAGCGGTGAACTCATCGGCTCGGGCGGCGTCTATTGGGAAACTGACCGTCAGCAATGGCGTGTCGGCTACAATTTGCGGTATCAAAGTTGGGGCAAGGGCTACGCCACCGAGGCGGCGCAGGAGATGATTCGATTTGCAAAAGCGGATTTGAACGCTGTAAAAATCGGTTCCTGTCACGCTGTGGAAAATACCGCCAGCGGACACGTTTTGGAAAAATGCGGACTTGTATTCCATCACCACAGCACCTATCAAAAATTTGACGGCAGTGTCACGTTTCGGTGCAGAGAAGTACTTTGGACGAAGGACGGAGAAGAATTGACACACCATAAGGGCACACAGACCCTTCGCACAGAGCGGTTATTGCTCCGCCCGTTTCGCAGTACAGATGCGGCAGATATATACCGCTTTGCGGGGAATCCGAAAGTGACGCGCTATTTGAGCTATCAAACGCACCGAAGCTTAAAAGAATCTCAAAAAATTGCCGACTTGTGGGCGCAGGAATCCAAAGAAACTGACAAATATAACTGGGCAATCGAATTGGACGGCACAGTCATCGGCAGTATTAACGTAGTGCAGTCCGACGGGCTTTGGGATGCGGGACTCGGTTGGCAGATTGATTCCCCCTATTGGAATCAGGGTATGATGACAGAAGCCGCCCGTGCAGTCATTGATTTTTTATTCCGCGAAGTAAATTTTCACCGCATTTACGCCGCGCACAATACGCGCAATCCCGCCTCAGGTCGTGTGATGGAAAAGCTCGGTATGCGCAAAGAGGGTCTTTTCAGACAGCATTATTATAAAGCGAGCTTCGGCACAGGCGACAGTCAATGCTATGGGATTTTACAAGAGGAATGGCTGGATGTGAACGAAGCGGAACAGGAGCGGTTTTATGAACTATGTTGAAGAATACTATGCGCAATATGATGAAGACGCACGGTTTCTGCGCAAAAGCCGCCAAACAGAATATCTGACAACGATGCGCTATATTCAAAAATATCTGTTTTCGGGCGCACGGATTTTAGAAATCGGTGCGGGTACAGGTCGGTATTCCTGGGCGCTTGCAAAGCAGGGATATTGCGTAGATGCCGTTGAGCTGTTACCGAAGCATATTGAGCTTTTAAAGCAAAAATCAAAGAGTAACAGCAATTTACATATTTATAAAGGCAATGCGGTGGATTTGGGATTTTTACACAGCAACACCTACGATATCGTCCTTTTGCTCGGTCCAATGTATCATCTGTTCAGTGAAGCTGACAAATCGAAGGCACTCGCCGAGGCAATACGCACGGCGAAACCGAACGGCGTTATTTTCGCGGCATACTGCAACAATGATACAACTGTCTGCAATCTGTTTTTGCAGCGCCGGATTGCAGAATTTCGGAACAGCAACACACTTACCGAAAATTTTCAAATAAAGCCGTTGCCCGAACTTGTATTCGCTTTTTCACGCAAAACGGCTATCGACTGCCTGATGCGCAAATTCTCTGTTCGTCGACTGCACTTTGTCGGTACGGATATGCTGTCTGAATTTTTCGGTGACGCAATAGATGATTTCAGCGATTCGGAATTTCTATTGTATATGCAGTACCATTTCCAAATGTGCGAACGGGTAGACAGCGTCGGCATGTCTTTTCACTTTTTGGATGTTTTTCAAAAAGACGGCAATAATTCGTGATTTTCTCAGGAGGTGGGGGTATCTGTGCGGATATTCACCCGCCGCAGTCCGCAAAAATCCGCAGAACGGTACAGTGCCGTTCTGCGGATTTGAATCAAAACTGAATTTGTGCTATTGTATTGTTGCACAGAAGAACAGACTATATAAACCGCTTTTGATAAGTTTCCATATCAAACAAATCTAAGGGGCTGTCTTTCTTCAAATACAGCGGATGATGCGGATGTCCTTTTACGGAAATTTTGCCTGCCGAAACCCATTTGGCGTTGTGGGCGTTTCCGATGGCAATAATTTCAGACAGGCAGAGATTCAAATATTTGCGCTTTTCCACAATATTGCCCCAAGCCGCCCAAACCGTCGGACGTTCGCCGCGGCATAAGGTGAGCGCATATCGGAATGCGTTCTTGTTTTCTTCGTGCAAACGGGCGTTGAAATTCCGTTCCATATCGTCGGGGTCGGTGGCGCGTTGGGCGTAGACATTGAGCATAATAAAGCTGTCGAAGCCGTTGTGCAGTGCAATGCGTTCAGCGGATTTCAGGGTGTTGTCAAGTGCATCGGGCGCGGCGGTAGAGGGATTGATGCCGTAGCAAATGAGCGGATTTTCCCCGCGCGTGCCCAATATGTAACGGTATTCGTCATATTTGTTCGGCACAAACAGCCAGCGTGCGACATCATAATCAGCGGCAGGCTGTAAGGCGCTTTCCAAAGCAGGGGCAAAATCCAAAATCTCCACTGCATTGGTTTCACATTGCGGGATATGCATTTTTATTTCACCTCTGTTTCCGTATTTTCAAAAAATTCCGCTTTCCAGGAGAAAGAAAATTCTTCGCCTGCGGGCAGTGCGACAATTCCTCGCTTTTCGGAAAAATCGTTTTTCTTTTCGTAACTGTCATTGATACCGTACCACGGCTCAATGCAGACAAACGGCGCGGCGGGCTTTGCCCAAATCGCAAGAAACGGCGCGTCTCCGAACGTGAAGCGCATTTTCGTGTGCGCCGCTTCTCGGTGCAGTGTAACAAAATCGGACTGCACGCCCTCAAAAATCAGCGCGTCTTTGTCAAACAGGTGTTCCGTCAGCAATAGGGTATCGCTGTTTTCAAGAATCAAATCCGTTTCGCCTGTAATCACGGAATCATGGTCAATGCGTTCGCTGACAAGCGTTTCCTGCTTTTCAAAAACCAATTTATCCCCGAGCGCGCAGTTGAATGCAGGGTGCGCGCCGAGCGAAAAATACATCGTTTTTGCATTCGGATTTTTAACGGTGTGCGTGACGGTGAGGCTGTTTTTGTCTATGGTAAAGGTAATATACAGCTCGTAGTCAAACGGATACGCTCTTTTTGTCTCGTCATCACTTTTCTGCAAAAACACAAGCTCGTTTTCCCGTTCGGAAATGCAGGTAAAATCCCTGTGCCTTGCAAGTCCGTGACGGATGATTTCATATTCTTTGCCGTCAATGCGGCATTTATCGTCTAACAGTTTTCCGATAATCGGAAACAGAATCGGGGACTGCCCGTTCCAAACGGATTTGTCGCCCTGCCATAAAAATTCGTGTCCGCTTTCTTGGGACTGTATGCTTGTGAGCACAGCGCCGAACTGCGCGATACGGATTTTAAGATATTCGTTTTGAACGGTATAAATCATGGAAGTCACTCTTTTCCTAAGAAACTATAAAAATAAAAGCAGATGTTTTAAAGCATCTGCTTTTATTCGATTACGCAAGAATTATTTCGCTTTGGCGGTTTTGGCTTTGCCGAGAATTAAATTCGTGATGATGCCGAGAATCAAGGCGCAGGCGATAGAGGTGAGCGTCACCTGACCGAAGCTGACGGTAAGCCCGCCGATACCACAAATCAGAATGACGGCAACCACAAAGAGGTTTTTGTTTTCGCCGAGGTCAACGTCTTGAATCATTTTTAGACCCGACACAGCAATAAAGCCGTAAAGCGTTACGCAGACGCCGCCCATGACGCAGTTCGGAATCGTCGCAAGGAAAGTGACAAACGGTCCGAAGAACGAAATGACGATTGCCATCACCGCGGTGGCAAGAATGGTAACAACGGAAGCGTTGCCCGTAATCGCAACACAGCCGACGGATTCGCCGTAGGTGGTGTTCGGGCAGCCGCCGAAGAGCGCGCCCGCGATAGAACCGACGCCGTCGCCGAGCAACGTTCTGTGCAGTCCCGGCTCTTTCAGAAGGTCCTGACCGATAACCGAGGAGAGGTTCTTATGGTCTGCAATATGTTCTGCGAAAACGACGAATGCAACAGGCACATAGGCCACTGCAACGGTTGCAATGTATTTTCCGTTTACGGCGGAAAGACCCTTTGCCGCCATCAGGAACGAAAAATCGGGAATCGCGAAAAGCTTCATGTTGCTGAAAACGCTGAAGTCGATTACCTGCAATGCGGTGTTGTTTGTTTTGAGACCGATGACGGTGAAAATTGCCGCCGCGGCGTATCCTGCAAGAATGCCGATGATAAACGGAATGAGCTTTGCCATTTTTTTACCGAATACCGAGCAAATCATAACCACGAAGAGGGTTACAAGTCCGCAGGCAAGCGCGACATAGGGGCTTGCGGCGGACACGAAGGATGTACCTTCCACAATCGCACCGTCTACGATTTCCTGTGTGGGCACTTCTGCCATAACCTTGCCCAAGGTGAGGTCGCTGACGGCATTGCCCGCGAGTGAAAGACCGATGATAGCAACCGTCGGTCCGATGACCACGGCGGGCATCAGCTTGTCAATCCATGCAACGCCTGCAAATTTGATAACCAATGCAATGACGACATAAACAAGACCTGCAAATACAGCGCCGAGGATAATGCCCGCGTAGCCCGCTTCTGCCGAAGCCGCACCTGCAAAGGCGGCGAACATAGAGCCTAAAAAGGCGAACGAGGAGCCGAGGAACACAGGGCTTCTGAATTTTGTGAAAAGCAGATAAACGATTGTGCCGACGCCTGCGCCGAACAGTGCCGCAGACTGCGACATCCCGTTGCCGACAATGGACGGTACGGCGATGGTTGCCGCAAGAATTGCGAGCAGCTGCTGAAACGCGAACACAATCAGCTGTCCGAATTTCGGTTTGTCTTTGATGTTGTAAACAAGTTGCATTGGATAACCTCCTAAGTTTATTTTATCTTAAAAAGCATAGCATAGTCTCTTTTAAAAGTAAAGGCAAAAATTCCTTAAATATTCCCGAATCCGCACTTTTTCGTCACAATCCACCTATTGACAAACCGTCAGCCTCTTTTTATAATAATTTGCAATATACTAAAGATTTTACAGAGGTGTTTTTCAAGATATGCTTTCTTATATTCTCTCTGCGGCGGTTGCGTATTTGCTCGGGTCTTTGAGCTTCGGCATTATTCTTTCCAAGGTGAAATACAAAAAGGATATTCGCGACTACGGCTCAAACAACGCGGGTATGACCAATACCCTGCGCACGTTCGGCAAGCGCGCGGCGGCGTTTGTGTTTATTTTTGACGCGCTTAAAGGCTCTGCGGCGGTACTTTTGGCAAAATATGTGCTGAGCTTTTCAGGCGACGCACAGCTTTGTGCATACATTGCGCTGTTTTTTGCGGTCGTCGGGCATATGTTTCCCGTCTATTTTAAATTTAAGGGCGGCAAAGGGGCGGCAACCGCACTCGGTGCGACTACGGCGCTCGCACCCCTGACTTTTCCGCTTGTCATGGTTCCGTTTTTTATTGTGGTGCTTACAAGCAAAATGGTCTCACTCGCTTCGATAATTTCAGGTATTCTTTTGCCGTTTATTACGTTTGGTATTTATTATTGCAAAGGCGAACCGACGCTTGTACCAACGGTTTCCACGGCGTTGGTTGCCGTGTTGATTGTGTTCATGCACCGTTCCAACATCAAACGGATTCTGAAAGGTGAAGAAAGAAAAATCGGCTCCGATAAACCGAAAGTCGAAAAAGATAAGAACTGATATTTACAGCGGCATGGGCAGGTAGGTATACCACATATACAAAAGCCCGATTTGCACAAGTATAATGCAGGGCAGTCCCCACATGAAATTTTTGTGCCGTGTTTTATGCCGAATGGTAAGCATTGTCAAATACATCGGCAGTGCCGCGCCCAATATACCCAACATCAGGAGAGTCCGCTCGGGGACTCTTCTTTTTTTGCGCTTTGCGGCACGTTTATCATAAACTGTCATAAATACCCCTATGACGGAAATACAAATACAATAGACAAGCAAAATTTTTGCTTCCAAAACCATAACATCACCGTATTTATTATATTATGTGTTTGTTAAAAAGTCAAAGGGGTTTAGAATATGCAAAAACGGTTTCTTTTGGCAGTGCTCTTTATTGCCGCGGCGGCGGGGGCAATATATTTTTTTCTTCGGCAGAGTGCGCAGATACAGCCACCGCAGGAGACACCGGCCACACCGCCGACGGTTTCGGCAAGCGAAGAGGTTCGTGCGGTATGGGTGAACTACAATGAGCTGTCGATGAAATCATTGGGCGGCGGGTCACAGGCGGATTTTCAGAACAAGGCGGAGGAGATGTGCCGAAATATCCGCGCGTCGGGAATGAATACCGTGATTGTACATGTGCGCCCGTTTTGCGATGCGTTTTACGCATCCGAGCTGTTTCCGTGGAGTATATATCTGACGGGAACACAGGGGCAGGGGGTAGACTATGACCCGTTCGGGATTTTCTTGGCGGCGGCGAAGGCGCAGAGCCTTTCCGTACAGGCGTGGATTAACCCGTACCGCGTACTTTTGTCTGCGGAATGGGAAAAATTAAGCGATAACAACCCTGCAAAGCAGTGGTACGAAGCAGGAAAAACAGAGAATTTGCTGTTGACTGAGGACGGGATTTATCTCAATCCCGCATCCTTAGAAGCGCAAACCTTGATTATTAACGGCGTACGTGAAATCCTGCGGAAATACGACGTAGACGCAATCCATATGGACGACTATTTTTATCCGACCACTGACCCGTCTGTGGATGCACCGTCTTACGAAGCTTATCTTGCGGCAGGCGGCAGGCTTTCGCAGGACGATTGGCGGCGGGAAAACGTGAGCATGTTTGTAAGTGCGCTGTATGCGGCGGTTAAGGCGCAAAATCCGCAGGTGCAGCTTGTCATCAGCCCCGGCGGCGATATTGCACGCAATCATGACCGGCTGTATGCCGACATAGAGCGTTGGGCACGCGAATCGGGATTCTTGGACGTTTTGATGCCGCAGTTGTATTACGGCTTTGAAAATGCCGCGAAGCCGTTTGAAAAAACTGCCGCAGAGTGGGCGAATCTGCGGTTTGCGCCGAATGTTTCTCTGTGCTTCGGGCTGGCAGCTTACAAATGCGGCAAAGAGGATGTGCACGCAGGCACAGGTGCGCTCGAATGGACACAGCACGAGGATATTTTGGCGCGTCAGCTGACGCTTTGCCGCACCTTGCCGCATTACGGCGGCTTCGCATTATATACCTATTCCAGTATTTACATGGCGGATTCTGACGAAATAATGAAAAAAGAGTGGAAAAATTTCAGAAATGTGTTACAATGAAAATAACCAAAGATAGAACGTAATCAAATGAAGGGGGGACGAACCGACATACAATGCATACATATAAAAAGCAATGGATAGGTGCGCTGGTGCTTTTGCTGTTGAGCGTGCCGATTGCGTTTGCGGCATATTTGCAAGGTACGGTTTTGACCCTGACGGATGCACCCGTCGCTTCAGAGGTGTCTGTGTCGGAAACGGAAAGCGCGTCGAAGCCGCTCCCCGAGGACACCGCTGCGGAGCCGACCACCGAAGCCCCTGTGCTTCTGCGGGCAGTCTCGCCGAACAAAAATCTTTCCGCAGACGGCGGCATGGTATTAGAGGTTTCTGCCGAAGCGGTACAGGGTGCAAAGGTAACCGTAGCCCTTGGTAAAACCACCGTTTCTCTTGTGCCGTCCGAAGAAACCGCAGACGGGACAGGCTATGTGACTTACAAAGGCTCGCTGACACTTCCCGCAGGGAAACCGAAAAAGCAGAAGCTCGGCACACTTCGTTTTACGGCTGAACGAAACGGACAAACCGAGACGCTTTCGGGCGCGTCTGTTACAGTGAATGCACTGCAATATGCCGATATTCCCATAGACGTTGGGCAGGGCGTTGTGAAACCGCCTGAAATTTCGGGCGAGGGGAGGGTGGACGTGCTGTCGCCCGAAACCGATTTCGGCAGAGGTACGGCGCGTATTTTACAGGTGACCGCCGATTATGCCGAGACCTGCCCCGGCAATACCGCAGACGACCAATCCTCGCCGCTGTGCACGCCGTTTCTCGGCGGTACATACGATTATATTACGGGCGAGGGCACGTTTGACGGCAAGGCGTATTACATTACCAAATCGGGCTATAAGGTAGAGCAGGCGGATTCAAAAAGCTTTGACGGCTATGTGTTGCCGACCAACACCGCCTCGGTGTATAAATCCTACACGAGCGGCGAAAGCCACGTGATTTTAACGATGAACTGGAAGGTGCCGTTTGTTTCAGAGCTGAAGCCGCAGGCATACCATAAGGGCTATACCGACCGCGTGTTTAATGTGACGAACTGCACGGCGCAGTATATCGATTTTACGTTTTATTATACCAATGCCGCCGAAGGGTCTGCGGACTTTTCGGGCAGTAATGTTGTAAAGTCCGCAGAATGGCGCAATGTCGGTGTAAACGGTACATCTACTCTGCGCGTGTATCTGCGCCAAAACGGCAAATTCTGCGGTTACCGTGCCTATTATTCGAGCGATAACCGATTGGTTATCAGTTTCCGTAATAAACCCACATCCGTGCGGAATGCGGTTGTGGCAATCGACCCGGGGCACGGCGGACGCGACTGCGGTGCGATTGCCGTGAACGGCGCATATGAATCTGCGTTGAATCTACGCGTATCTGCACTGCTTAAGCAAAAATTGGAAGCGCATGGCGTGCGCGTGGTGATTTTTCGCGCGGGAGACGTCTATTTGAGTAAGGATGAACGGCAGGGCAAAGCTCGTGCGGCGGGGGCGGATGTGTATATCTCGCTCCACCACAATTCTTCGCCGAGCGCTTCTTTAAGCGGCACCGAGGTGTATTATTACCGCGCGTATGCACAGCCGTTGGCAAAGAGTATTCATGCAAATCTCGCAGGTGCTTGGCAGGATATTTACAAAAATGACGCGGAAATGCGTGCAAAAGTCATACCGAAAGACGGGGGCGTGCGGTATTATCCGTTTGGTGTGACGCGTGTGGAGGAGTGTCCGTCCGTGCTTATAGAATGCGGCTATCTTTCCAACACGGCGGAGTGTGACGCATGTTTTGACCCTGTGAATCAGGACAAGCTTGCTTCGGCAATTTGCCGCGGCATTGTGGGGTATTTGAAAAACAACTGATGTATAAAAATATGCAGTGCGAAAGAAAGGATATGGTGTGCACATGAAAAATAAAAAAGTTCTGCGTTCCGTGCTTGCAGTGCTGTTACTGCTGTGTATTACGTTGCTGCCCGTATTTGCTTTGACGGGTACGGTAACTACACAGTCAGACAATCTGCGTGTACGTACAGGACCGGGGACAGGCTATGATTTGCTGTATGCGGGCGGTCAGTTGGTACAGCTTGCAAAGGGGACAGAGGTCACCGTTCTCGGAGAATATAAAAGTGATAAGGGCAATACAACGGATTATCCGATTTGGTACAGAATTTCTGCAAACTTCAACGGAAAAACTGTGGAAGGCTATGTTGCGGCAAATTATATTACCTTAGACCCGGAAACCACTGACCCGCCTGTTTCCGGTGCGGATATTGATATTTATGCAGTGCCCGAGGCATACAGACCGTATTTAAAGCCTTTAATGGAAAAACATCCCAATTGGAAGTTTGTATTTAAGGATACGGGTCTGGATTGGAATGTCGTAATGGACAACGAGTGCTACCGCGGAAAACCGTTTCGTAATGTGGTCAGCCGATACAGCAACGAGGCGTATCGTTATAAGGACGAAAACGGCAATTATTTGGCATCCTCCGAGCCGGGTTGGTATCAGGCTTCCGATGCAGTGGTTGCCTATTATATGGACCCGCGCAATTTGATGACGGAATCGCGTATTTTCCAGTTTGAGTTACAGGGCTATAACGAAGCGCTGCAGAATGTGGCAGGCGTCGAAGCCATTATTAAGGGCAGCTTTATGGAGAATACATATATTACGGCAGACGACGGCAGACGTTTGACCTACGCCCAAGCTATCTATGAGGCTGGGAAAAAATCCGGTGCCAGCCCATACTTTTTGGCGTCAAAAATTATTCAAGAGGTTTCCCGTAACGGAAGCGGTTCAACAAGCGGTACATATACCGCGAAAGACGGTACGAATTTAAGCGGTTATTATAATTTTTATAATATTCAGGCAACGGCGGGCAATGACCCGATTAAAAACGGCTTGACTTGGGCGTCGCAGGAGGGCGGCAGCTACGGCAGACCGTGGACAAGTCCGTATAAATCCATTATCGGCGGCGCACAGTGGATTGCGAACGGCTATATCAACCAAGGGCAAAACACCAATTATCTGCAAAAATTCGATGTGGACGACTCCGACGGTAAGCTGTATTGGCATCAGTATATGTCCAATGTCGCGGGTGCAGTGAACGAATCGAACATTTCTTTTAAGGGCTATGTCAATAACAATATGTTGAACAACGATTTTGTATTTGTAATTCCGCTTTACAAAAATCTGCCCACTGAGCGTTCCCGCCTGCCCGGCGATACCTCGGTGGACCCCGCACCGATTCCCGACCCTGACCCACCCGTAGACCCCGACCCACCCGTAGACCCCGACCCACCCGTAGACCCCGACCCGCCTGTTGACCCTGACCCGCCGACCCGCGGCGATGTGAACGGCGACGGCAAAATCACGGCTGTCGATGCCCGCTGGGCATTACAGGCAGCTTCCGGGGTTCGCACATTGACTGATGCACAATTTGCGCAGGCGAATGTTAACGGAGATGAAACAATTTCCGCTGTAGACGCCCGCTGGATTTTGCAGGCGGCATCAGGTGTAAGAGATTTACGCGCATAAAATAAGCAAATCATAAGGCACGCAGAAGCAAACGCTTCTGTGCGCCTTATGTTATTTATTACACAATTAGGGGGGCGCCTGCATCCAACCCGCAAAAATTGCACAATCCCAACGGCAATGCGCAAGCTGCGTAGGGGACGCTTCACGAAGCGCCTGAGCAGAGCGGAAAATTTGCACTACCCGTAGGGGGCGTGCATTGCGCCTGTAAAATCAGCTGAAGTTTCGCGGAACAACACAGAGGTTGTTCCCTGCGAATATATCAAATTCACTATGTGCTATGCGAGCAAACTCCCTCAGGCACACACTTTGTGTGCCTGAGGGAGCGATATAAGGTTTTATAGATTTAAAACTTCACTACACGCAGAATGACAGTTTTGTGCGTGCTCGTCTGCAAGTTTTCTTTTCTCGCTACACCACTGTTTTATAAAACTTAATGCAAAACACTGTGCCCTCGCCGACGCGGCTTTTCGCCTCGATGGTGGCGTGCTCACGCGCCAATATGGATTTGGAGAGCGCAAGACCTATGCCGACACTGTTTTCCGAAGCGCTCTCGCCGTGATAAAATCGGTCAAAGATATGCGGCAGTTCGGTTTCGGGAATACCGCAGCCGTTGTCGGCAATGCAGAGCATATCGTAAATATTGGTTTCCTTGGTTGAAAAAACGATTTTTCCGCCGTCCTCTGTATGTTCCAAGCAGTTTTTTACGATATTGCCGATTGCTTCAGCGCTCCAACTGCGGTCCCCCGTAAATGTGAAATCCGAAACTGCCGAAAAATCCAGCGTGATGTTGCGCAGATCGGCGGTAATGAGAAACGGAGAAACCGCTTTTTCGACCACGGAAGCGATTAGCACAGGTTTTTCTTCCAATTCAATCGTGCCCGCATCCAATTTGGAAAGCTTTAATAGCGTGACAATCAGCCAGTTCATTTTTTCTGTTTGTGCTTCGACGGTTTCCAAAAACTTTTCACGGTTTTGCGGGTCGGTTTCCGTCTTTAAAATATCCGTCATCACCGTCATTGCGGCAAGCGGTGTTTTCAGCTGATGAGAAATATCCGCGAGCGAATCCGCAAGGCCGAGTTTTTCTTTTTGCAGTGCCGCATTTTGCGAACGCAAAAGCAGAATGATTTTATACAGGTTGTTTTTCAATATAGAAAGTTCACCCTCGGCGTTGTCCTGAATGTCCAAATCATATTCACCCGTACACACGCGCATCAGATAATCATTCAGCTTTTCAATTTCCCGATAACGTTTTTTGGTGTAAAAGATATACCCCAACAGTGCCGACGTACCCGATACAAGCACAAGAAGTGCGCACCAAAGGTTTAAAAATACACAGACAAATGCGGTGGTCGCCGTAGTCACCGCACCGAAAAGGATTGTATTCCGAAATTCTTTATTGTTCTGCATTGTCAATCACATACCCGAGACCCCGCACGGTTTTTATAATGACAGGGTCGTCGGAATTCTCCTCAATTTTGTCCCGCAACCGTTTGATATAAACGGTGAGGGTGTTGTCGTTGACAAAATCCCCGCTGACGTCCCAAATTTCTTCCAAAAGCTGTGTGCGCGTGAGAATGTGCCCGCGGTTATGCAAAAGAATTAACAGCAATCGGTATTCCATAGCGGTCAGAAAAACATCTCTGCCGTTCTTATATACCTTGGCTTCGTTTGTGTGTACTTCCAAATTGCGCAGACGGATAATTCCGTCGGGGGTGTCTGCTTTGCATCGGCGCAGAACGCTTTTCATCCGCGCAAGCAGTTCTTTTATGCGAAACGGTTTGGAAATATAGTCGTCCGCGCCCAGCTCCAAGCCCATCACCACATTGACCTCGTCGTCAAACGCGGTCAGAAAAATAACGGGTGCGTCGCCCTTTTGCCGCACGGCGCGGCATACGTCATAGCCATTGCCGTCGGGGAGCGTGAGGTCGAGAATATGCAGTGCGAAATCCTTTTCGGCAATGGTATGCAATGCATCCGCCACCGTTTTGCAGACGGTTACTGTGAAGCCCTCGCTTTTTAAAGAATAAGCAAGACCCAGAGCAATCGCATCATCATCTTCTAAAACCAAAATATCCATCTGCGCACCTTCCTTTTAGAAGAGTATAGCACAAAGCGCTGCAGGTTTCCATTACAAAACGGTCACTTTCCGTAGGCGGCAAACAGTTTATAGGTTTTGCCGGCTTCCGTCGGGAACACAAGAAATCCGTCCGCAGAATAGTTGTCGGCACAGCCGTTTTGCGCGTCATGGTGCAGTGTGCCGTTTTCTACAGCGATTCGGCAAGTCTGCCCTGCACGGGAGAGGACTTCGGCAGTTTGCAGCCGCCCGTTTTTCCAAATCAGATGCAGTTCGAAATTTCCTCGTGCAACGAGTCCGCGGATTTCACCGTCGCGCCATGCGCTCGGCAGTGCGGGCAGTAAATCAATGCCGCCTCGGTGGCTTTGCATCAGCAGTTCTGCCACTGCCGCCGTGAATCCGAAATTGCCGTCAATTTGGAACGGCGGGTGCACGTCCCAAAGGTTTACATGAATGCCGTAGCGAATCAGCATTCCCATTAACCGTAAGGCACGGTCACCCTCACAGGTGCGTGCCCGCGAGCAAATGCGCTGTGCCATTGCCCAGCCTGTGGATTTGTCGCCGCGGTCATTTAAGGATACAATCGCCGCTTGGAGCTGTTCGGGATTTTTGCGGCGGTCAATGAGATTCCCGGGATACAGCCCCAACAGATGGGACAAATGCCGATGGTGCTTTTGCCCGATGGTGCCGAGCGCCGTTTCATGGTACCACTCTTTAATTTGCCCGCTTTCACCGATTTCAATCGGGCGCAGTTTTTCGAGAATTTCTCTGCGGTGCGCGTGTTTTTGCATATCTTCGCCGAGTACTTCGGCGGCTTGCGTGACGTCGCGGAATAACTGCCAAAGCATGGATTGCTCATACGTGTTGCCTGCGGTGCGCGGACCGTGTTCGGGGGAAAAGCAGGGAGAAGTGATTAACCGTCCGTCCTTTTCCAAAAGCATGGATTCAAAATAATCTGCCGCCTCGTCGAGCATCGGGTAGATTTTTTCTTTCAAAACCGTTTTGTCGCAGGTGTATTCATAGATCTCATACACATTGTGCAGAATCCATGCCACCGCCACAGGCGACCAGCCCCACGAAAAATCCCAGCCGGGGCAGGTCCAGCCGAACGGCGTATTCTGTGTATGAAAAAGAAATCCGTTTTTCTCGTCCCCGTGACTTTCGCGTCCCGTATACACCGCCGCCGTCACGCGCCCGGGGGCGCAAAGCGCCTGCACATAGCGCAAAAGCGGATTGGCACATTCCGAGAGATTCGCGGTAAAGGTCGGCCAGTAGTTCATTTGCAGATTGATGTTTAAGTGGTAGTCACAGTTCCACGCGGGTGTATTAGAGTGATTCCAAATGCCCTGCAAATTGGAGGGCATAACATCCGTTTCTCTGGAAGAGGCGATGGTCAAATACCGTCCGTACTGATACAGTAATTCCTCTAAGGTGCGCCGTGCTTTTGCGTTGCAGTTTGACTTGTTATAGGTGTGCACCAGCTTGTCTGTCGGGATTTGGGCACCGCCGCCCAAAGAAAGCGAGGTGCGGGTATACAGTGCACGGTAATCCGCCATATGCCGTTCCAGCAATGCCGCAAAGCCAACGGATTTTGCCAACTTTGCCGTATTTTCTACGCGTGCCGCCACGGCTTCAGGTGTTTCGCCGCTGCGGTAAACAGGGTAGTTGTCGAGATAATCGGTATCTAATGCGAAATAAAGCGTCAGACAGCTTGCATTTTCTATGCGCAGTGCGTCGCCGTTCGGCGTAAGCGTGCCGTCGCACTCTGCCTCTAACCGTGCGCAAAAGACCAAGCCGTTGTCCTCTAACGCGCCGAAATGGGAAAGCCCGTTGCGGTCTGCCGTGACCTTTGCGTCGTGATGGGACGGATAACGCAGGGTGAGATTCAGCGGTGCGTTTTCGCGCCGAATGCGCAGAACAGCGGCGTTATCGGGGTGACTGACAAAATAGGTGCGGGTCTCCGTCACCGTTTTGCCCGATTTTTTCCATTGGATTTCCGTAGTCGATACCGCCGTATCCAAATCCAATGCGCGGTGATAGGCGTTTGCCCGCCAAGCGGGTGAATCAAAATCCATTTGGATTTCACCGCAGCACTGATAGGCGCCGTAGCCGTCCTGCTCGCCGACCAATTTGTTACAAAGCTTACTGCCCTCGGCGTCGTTGCCCTCGGCGAAGGCGGCGCGTGCCGCTTCAAAATAGTCGGCGCGTGTTTTGCCGTTTTCGTCTGTACCGCAAATATTGCCGCCGCAGTAATTCGGGCGCTTCGGCGAGGGACCGCCCGTCCAAAAGGACTTGCAGTTGACTGTAATTTGCTCTTGCTTGATACCGCCGAGCGCCGACAGCCCCAAAGACCCGTTGCCGAGCGGCAGAGCGGCTTGCTCCCACACGGAATCGGCGGCGCTTTGTCGCGGATTCCGTTTTAATCTAAGCTTTTTGTACGGTTTTTCAAAAAAAATCTTCATATGTATATTCCTTTTTAGTAATCTATCCCTCATTATAGCATATGCATAATATTTTGACAATCTGTTAACATTGATTCCATTCGGATTTCGTTTTTGGGAGAATGGGGAACACACAGCTTACATCTCTTTGATTTTCTATTTTAGAATAAATAATTTTTAAATAACATAAAATATTTATTGACAAACGATAAATAATATGGTAAAACAAAGGAAATGAAACTCCAAGGGAGGAATTTTTATGCGTACACAGTATGTTCGGTTTTTACGGGCGGTTTTGATTTTGTTCGGTGCGGGACTCGCGGCATTTGCCGTATTTTTGCTCCCGCATTTTGCAGAGCTTGCCGCACAGCATTACACGGAGCTTAGCTATTTAAAAATCCCGATTCTGATTTTCGCGTATTTAAGCGCTGTGCCGTTTTATATCGCACTGCACGAGGGCGTGCAGATTTGCGGTTCGATTTTAGACAGCGAACCGTTTTCACAGCGAAATCGTACAGCCTTTCGGCGGGCGGGGATTTGCGCGCTGACGGTTTCGGTTTGGTATTTGGCTGGGACGCTTACCATGCTGGGGCTCGGTGCACAGCGTCCGATTATTTATGTAGTCGGCGCGTTGGTAAGCTGCTGTGCGCTGATATTCGCCTTGCTGTGCGCAGTGCTCGACCAGCTTTTGGCACGCGCGATTGAATTGCGCGAAGAAAACGAACTGACGGTGTAAGGGGGCAGAGTATGGCGATTCTTGTAAATTTAGATGTTATGATGGCGAAGCGCAAAATCAGCGCCACGCGCCTCGCAGAAGAAATCGGCATCACACTGCCGAATCTGTCGATTTTAAAGACGAATAAGGCGAAGGCGATTCGCTTTTCCACGCTGGATGCAATTTGCCGCGCCCTCGACTGTCAGCCGTCCGACATTTTGGAATACGTAGAGGATGCGGAAGAATAATGAAGCAACCGTCTCTATGTATTAAGGCGGTATTCTGACCACCGATAGATTGAAGCGGAGAAATAGTATGCATAAATCCTTTATATTTTCTATGTTAGACGGCATATGTCAAGGTGTCTTGTTTGCAATATTATTAAAGTATATTACATCAACCGTGTGGTCATATTCCGTCGCCGATATTTCTGTTTTGCTGATTTTAGCTGTTTTATCTGTATTCAGCAGTTTGTTTTTGCTTCGAAAAGCGGTGAATCCGTTGTGGAAATATTATTTGTTGCGCGGTGTATTTTTTATTTTAATATGTATTTTGTTTTTCGTAAATCAATTCACACTGCGTCTTTGGCTTTTTCCTGTACCGCAAAGAGAACTCACGGATGCCGAGGGGATTGTAATTTTTATCGCTGTGCTTGTCTTTGTATTTATTTTTACAGCAGAGTGTGTACTTGGGACAATTTGGAAGCACAGATTGCGTAGGAGCGATACGTGAATTGTTCATGAAAATCACACAAACCTTTTCCTCCCGACTTCCGAGGGAGGTGGATGCGACAAAGTCGCAGACGGAGGGAAAGAAAAAATTGTACCGTTTTAAGCGAACATCTTTTCAAAATTTTTGCAAACAATTTTGGGGCTGTGTGTCCCTTGGCGTCACATTGCTTTGCGGTGCACTGCTTCACCTGTCGGAAAAGCTAAACGGTTTCACACTGCGGGTGCTTCCCCGCGAAATCTTATGTGTGCTCGGCGCAATCGGCATTGTTATTTTTCTGCTGTGGATAAACTTCAAGCTTTGGCAGATTACGAAGAAGCGGGAAAATAAGCTGTTTTGGCTTTGTATTGTGCGCAATGTTCTGTATCTTGCATCCATAGCGGGTGTGCTCGTGTTCGGGTTTTACTTTTTTATTTTGATGGTGTTTGCCCATACGCCCGAGCACGTCGTCGAGAAAAACGGCATCAAAATGGTTGCAAGTGTCAACAGCTTTTTAGATATGAATGTGGATTACTATGCATATAAAAATCCGCTTTTCTACGGCAAATGCTTAGGACACGAGTGGTACGGCAGCGGCGGTGGCGACCCGCTTGATGCTGATCCGCCGTTAGAACCGAACAGCTGGATGTTTTATGATTTGGACGGCAATATCATTGACCGCGGTGAGCGCGGTTATGCAAATATGTACGGCTCGGAAATCGAAAAGCGCCTATCTGACCCAATGTTAGAGGCGTTTGCAGACCCCGTGCATTTTGACACGCGTGTACAGAAAGATTTGCAGTCGGGTGTGCTGACCTTTTCCTCTCCGTTGTCCGTATATATTGACAGCTACAACGGCAGTTTTTATAAAGAAAAGCAGATGTGTTATTTCCCGCCGTCCCAAAACTGGCAGTGGTATCGTTACGGTATAGCGCACGGCAATCCATTGCTGACACGTTGGTATTTTACCGAAAATACAGCGGATACAAAATGCCCGACTGTTTCCGTTTATACAGCGGGCACAGCGCAGAACGTGTGGAAAACAGAGTTGATTTTCGATATCTACGCGCCGCACGAAATACAGAGATTACAGCAGGATTTGTTTCATCATTCTATGCGTGTGTTTTTTGAAGACACCACCTATAAGGTGCGCGGAGATACTTATCAAATCCTCGAACAGTCTGCACGGGAAAATGTGTGCCGATTCCCGTCTGACACCGTGCCGGGTTATGCAGTCAAAACACTGTGCTACCAAGGCAGTGTTGGGATTTATGCCTATGTCATAAACGACTCCGAACTGCATATCTGTTTTGTACCGCTGACGGAGGAGTTGCTTCGCGAATACGAACGTCAAGGCGTGACGCTGTATGATATAGCAAAGGAGTTTAAGCGTTAGGAGTGAGGATATGAAAAAATATTGGGGGATTTTGCTAAGCGGAACAGCAATAGTCGGCGGACTGTTCGGCATATACGCCTTCGCGGCGTATCAGGAAAATCAGATTGTCGCAGAGGCTTGTTCAACCCTGTTTCATTTGCCGATGCTGTCGTTATTGCCGCTGTTTCTCAGCCCCTTGTTCGGCACTTTTGTAGGCAATAAGATAAAAGAAAATAAACAGATTTACCGCCTTTCTATCGGTGTTTTTGCACTTTCCCTGTCGGTACTTTTTATTCCGATTCCGATGATTGCGGGGGAATGGAGCATTTTTAAAATCCTTGCCGCTACGCTGTTCCCTGCGGTGCTTTCAGTGTTAACCTTCCGAATCGGCACGCTGTGGGGACGGCATAGGGTGTATTATGCCGACACCTATGTTGTATACGCTTTGCGGCAGATGCGCAGTGTTTGGATTTATTTCTTATTGGTATTTTCTTTTGCGTTGGAAAGCATATTGATTCCGAGCGCTGGATACCCGAAAGACCCGAATGACCAGGAGTTTTTCTTCTTTTTTATTTGGTATCCGTTTCTGTTTATCCATCCGATTATCTGTGCGGTTTTGGGATGGAATATCAAACGCCGATACAATATTTCTTTTGAACGGGGATTGGCGTTCAGTCTGCTTGTGTTTTTCCTGTTTGCAGGCGTTGAGGCGTTTGTGCTTCTGGCTTTATCGGGTTCATATCGACCGTTCCTATTGGGGTTATGGTGTCCGTTGCAGAAATTTTTATACTGGCTGCTGCCCGGGGCAGTGACTGGCGTTGCTTTCGCAATCGGCTTGGTGCACAGAAGAATCAGAGCATAATAAACTGCCCATGGTATTTAACCCACGGGCAGTTGCTTTTGTATTATTTATAAATTCTGAAAATTCAGTTCTTCAAGCTCTGAATCGGGGCGGGGATTCTGCCGCCGCGGTGAATGAATTTTGCGGGGGAAGCAGTATTGAGCTTCATCACGGGACCGTAGCCCAAAAGTCCGCCGAAATTGAGCGTGTCGCCGATTTCTTTGCCAATCGCGGGAATCACGCGGACGGCGGTGGTTTTGGAGTTAATCATGCCGATTGCCGCCTCGTCTGCGATAATGCCCGAAATCACTTCCGCACTTGTATCGCCGGGAATGATAATCATATCAAGACCTACCGAGCATACGGCGGTCATTGCCTCTAACTTTTCAATAGAGAGCGTGCCGTTTTCCGCCGCCGCAATCATACCTGCATCTTCGGAAACGGGGATGAACGCGCCCGAAAGCCCGCCGACGTGAGAGGACGCCATGACGCCGCCCTTTTTGACCGCATCATTGAGGAGCGCAAGACAGGCGGTTGTGCCGTGCGCACCGCATTGCTCTAAGCCCATTTCCTCCAAAATGTGCGCCACCGAATCGCCGACAGCGGGGGTGGGGGCGAGGGATAAATCCACAATACCGAACGGCACGCCCAAGCGTTTCGCCGCTTCTTTGGCAACGAGCTGTCCCACACGTGTGATTTTAAAGGCAGTCTTTTTTACGGTGTCGGCAACATCGGTAATATTGCCGTCGGGGATTTTTTCAAGTGCCGCACGCACGACGCCCGGTCCTGAAACACCGACGTTGATGACACAGTCGGCTTCACCTGCACCGTGGAAGGCACCTGCCATAAACGGATTGTCCTCAGGCGCATTGCAGAATACGACCAACTTCGCAGGACCGATACAGCCCTTATCTGCGGTGATTTCCGCCGCCTTGCGCACAATCTGCCCCATGGTTGCAACCGCGTCCATATTGATGCCCGCTTTTGTGGAGCCGATATTGACACTCGAGCAGATGTGCTCTGTTTCGGCGAGTGCCTCGGGAATGCTCTGAATCAAAGCCTCGTCGCCCGCCGCAAAGCCCTTTTGCACAAGCGCCGAATAGCCGCCGATGAAATTCACGCCGACCGTCTGCGCGGCTTTTTCTAAGGTTTTTGCATACAAAACAGGGTCGCCGCCGCTTGCCGCTACGAGCATCGCAATCGGCGTGACGGAAATGCGCTTATGAATAATCGGAATCCCATATTCCTTTTCAATGTTTTCTCCGGTTTTTACTAAGTGCTCCGCCTGACGGCAGATTTTTTCATAAATCTTGTCGCAGGACGTGTGAATATCCGAATCGGCACAGCTCAAAAGGGAAATGCCCATCGTAATGGTGCGGATGTCGAGATTTTCCGCCCGAATCATATTGATGGTTTCTAAAATATCCTGTGTGTTTATCATAGTCAAAGTACCTCGTCAGATTCTGTGCATCGAATTGAAAATATCCTCGTGCATAGCGTGCACGTAAAGATTCATCTCTTCACCGAGCGCCTGTGCTTTGTCCGCAAAGGCGGTAAAGGGGATGGTGCACTGCGAAACATCTGCCAGCATAATCATACAGAACATATCCTGCAAAATGCTTTGGGAAACCTCGATAATATTGACATTGTGCTCGGCACACATGGCGGACACTTTAGAGAGAATGCCTACGGTATCGTGACCGACCACGGTAAGAATTGCGCGCATAAGATAACCTCCGAAAAATAGATAGACTTATCTTAGCACAAATTCAAAAAAAATTACAGGGATTTTTTACTTTTTTTCAAAAAACTGTATTCCATACCAAAAAAATATGATAATATATCTATATATTATCTCTTTTAAATGGGGGATTTCGATGTATCAAAGAAAATTGGACTTGCATGTGCATACGGACAATTCGCCCGACGGCAAACACTCTGCCATGTTTATCTGTGAGTGTGCGGAATTCGGCGGAATGCGCGCGATTGCCTTTACGGACCATTGCGAGGTAGATACGTATAAAGCGGAACAATACGATAAGCGTGTGCGCCAAGCGTATTTTGAAGCCTCTAAGGCGCAGTCCGCGTTTTGCGGCAAGGTTTTGGTGCTTCGCGGGATTGAACTCGGACAGCCGCATTATGACAGCGCTACTGCCGCAGAAATTCTCGCTAAGCGCGAATACGACGAGGTCATCGGCTCGGTACATAATCTGCGGAACCGCGAGGATTTCTACTTTATGGAAAGCTTTACGGAAGAAAGCGTTAAAGCGCTGATGACAGAGTATTTTGACGAGATTTTAAACATGCTTGAGTGGGGCAATTTCGATATTTTGGCGCATCTGACGTACCCGTGCCGTTATTTCTTCACAAAATCGGGCATTGCGGTGGATTTGGCGGATTACAAGCCGCAGGTGGACGAGATTCTGAAGCTGACCGCCGAAAAGGGCAAGGCGCTCGAAATCAATACCGCAGGATTGCGTCAAGCGATTGGCAAGTTGTCTCCCGAATTTGAAACCGTTAAGCGTTTTCGGGAACTGGGCGGCGAATTTGTGACCTATGGGTCGGATGCACATCTTGCTGAGGACGTCGGCAAAGGGATGAAAGAGGCCTATGACGTGATGTTGGCGGCGGGATTTACGGAGCTGACCTTTTTCCAACAGCGCACGCCTTTAAAAATGCCGATTGAATGAGAAATCGAAAGGAAAACATATGAAAGTAAAAGCGGCGGCAAAAATCAATTTAATGCTGGATGTGTTGGGTACATTGCCTGACGGCTACCACAGTCTGTTTATGCTGATGCAGTCGGTCAGCTGTTACGATACCGTTACGGTAGAACGCACAGACAGCGGTACAATCGAAATTCTGACGGATGACCCGCGCGTGCCGATGGATGAAAAAAATATCGCCTACAAAGCGGCGGATGCTTTTTTTGAAGATGCGGATTGTGAAAATACAGGCGTGTCCGTACATATCGAAAAGGTGATTCCCATGGCGGCGGGGCTTGCGGGCGGCAGTGCCGATGCGGCAGGCGTTTTGTATTGCCTGAACCGCTTGTTCGGTATGCCGTTTTCCGACCTACAGCTTGCGAAAATCGGTGAAAAGGTCGGCGCGGACGTGCCGTTTGCACTCACGGGCGGCACGGCACTTTGTATGGATAAGGGCGGCGTGATTGCGCCCTTACAGCCGATTACAGATAAATTTGTTGTACTGTGCAAGCCCGATATGGATGTGTCTACCGTCGGGGCATACAAAAAAATCGACGAAGCCGAGCGGATTCGCCATATGGATAAAAATGCCGCGCTGTACGCCGTGCACAATGGGGATTACCGTTTGCTTTGCGAAAAGGCAGGCAATGTGTTTGAGCAGGTGATTGAAGTGCCCATGCGCCCTGTGATTAAAGGGATTATGCGCGGGCACGGTGCGGATTTGACCTTAATGAGCGGCAGCGGGCCGACGGTGTACGGTCTGTTTTCAGAGAAAACGGCGGCAGAAAAATGTGCCGCCGCGTTACAAGCAAAGTTTCACGAAGTGCATTTGTGCAAGACTGTGCCGCAGGGAATCGAAGTGGTCGAACCGTGAAAAACCGTTTTGCCGCAGGACTTTTGGCGTTTGGATTGCTTGTAATAGCATTATTATTCATCTTTTCCGCTTTTCAGGGGGAACGTGTACAGCCGCATGTGCCGTCTGAATATACTGTACAGTCGAGGTAACTTATGCGAGTTTCAACCAGAGGTAGATATGCACTGCGCATGATGCTGGATTTAGCCATGCATGATAATGGCGAATACATTGCCCTGAAGGATATTTCCGCACGGCAGGGCGTTTCCGTTAAGTATTTGGAGCAGATTGTTTCCGTACTTTCCAAGGCGGATATGCTCAAAAGCGTGCGCGGTCCGCAGGGGGGCTATAAGCTGGCAAAATCACCCGACAGCTATACTGTCGGGGATATACTGCGCGTTACCGAGGGGAGTCTTGCGCCCGTCGCGTGTCTGGACAGCGCACAAAACGACTGCCCGCGCGCCGAAACCTGCGCCACGCTCGGCTTTTGGCAGGAGCTGTATGACACGGTGTGCGGTGTGGTCGATAAAACCACTCTCGCAGACCTTGCCGACCGCGTGCGGCAAAGCAACGGAATGGATTTTATCATTTAATGATACCGTAGGGGCGGGTTTCCACGCCCGCCCGCAAAAATTCGTACAAGTTGACGGTGGGGTACAACCGTAGGGGCGCTTACGCGTTGCGCCCGCGCAGGGTTCCAATGTTCGATACACCTAATGTTGAACCGCAAACCCGTAGAGGCGCGCATTGCACGCCCGCGGAATATCGCTGACCCAGCGATTCGACTGTCATATTATAAGTTCCTATGGAAGGAGTATTTTCAAATATGAGACCTTACGGTTTGGTTTTGGCAGGCGGCGGGGCAAAAGGCGCTTACCAAATCGGCGCGTGGAAAGCCATGCGTGAAATCGGCGTGGAAATTGAAATGATTGCAGGAGTGTCCATCGGTGCGATAAACGGCGCGCTGATTGCGCAGGGCGACTATGACCGCACGGTAGAACTGTGGAGCAGTATCGAGGTCAAGGACGGCATCCAAATGGAAGCACAGCTGAAGTCGCCCGAAAACCTGTTCAGCTTTTCCAATCTGCCGCAGATTTTTCACGAAATTATCAAAAACGGCGGTGTGGATGTGACGCCCGCCCGTAATTTGGTTGCGGAATATGTAGATGAAGAAAAGGTACGAAAATCCGGTGTGCCGCTGGGGCTTGTTACTTTTCAGGTTTCTTCTTTAAAACCGGTTGAGCTGTTTGTGGAAGAAATGCAGGAGGGGCTTTTGGTGGACTATCTGATGCTGTCCGCACGTTTTCCCGGACTGCACAATCAAAGCCCCGACGGCGCGAAATACTTGGACGGCGGTATATATGACAATGCACCTGTGCGTATGCTCCGTCAGCGCGGCATCAATCGGTTTATTGTGGTGGATATTTCCAATATGAAGGGCATCGGGCATAAAGATGATTTGTCCTGTGCCGACATTATTTATATCCGTCCGAATGACCCAAAGGAATTGGGCGAATCCTTTGAATTCGACAAAAGTATGACGGAAAAGCGCATGCTGATGGGTTATCTGGACGCGAAAAAAGCGTTCGGATTTCTGCGCGGGCAGAACTATTATTTTCAGCCGAAGGAATATAAACTGATGCAGAAAAAATACGGCTATAAAGCCGTGTCGGAGCTGGAAATCCTTGCCGCGCAGTACGGAGTGGAACGGCTGACGGTGTATACGCATCACAAATTTATGCGCGCCCTGCTCTCAGCGGAAGAAACCGCCGAGGCAGAGCGCAAAGAAGTGTCGGAAAATCCGATTTTGAAGGTTGCCAAGCCGATTTTGGAAAAGGCTTCGGAAGAAATTGTCAAAAAAATCCGCAAGCCGAGAAAATACGCAAAGCTTTCCGAAGCGGGCGCGGCACTGGAGCTGTTCCGCAGTGCCCGCAAACGTACGGCAATCCCAAAGGCAGAGGACTAAACCCGTTCGCAAAACATAGAAATATACATTTCCCCCGAAAATACGGAAAAACAGTGTGCGCCTGCTTCTCCGACAAAGCCGAAATCGACAAAGCCGAGATTATCGGGCAGAATGCCCGCCGTGCGCACAAGGGTGTCTCCGTCTTCCGCTTTTTCGCTGACCGTCAGAACCGTCACCAGCTGTATGTACGTTTCATACAATGCGCTGAAGGCTTCGGGGGTATTCTGCATGTCCGAAGCCACCGCTGTTATCTGAAATGCCGTTACGGTGCCTGCCGCATCTGTCTGCAGCGTCAGCAAAGCAGTTTCGCCGTTTCCGAACGGCAGAGATGCGTTGTATTCCCGTGTGTCTTCCGCCGCTTCCCGAAAAAAGGTTTCCGACAGAAGTGTTTCGCTTTTTTGCAATGCGTTGAAGCGTCGGCAGAATTCGGCGGTGTCCATGTTTCGCTGTTGTGTACAGCCGCACAACAGCAACGGGATAAACAGCAATACAGAGGCAATTCGTCTAATAAGTCTTGTTTTCATTTTTTCGTTAATCCTTTATTCATATTTTCTTTACAAAAATATATGGCAATTCCGTCCGAAATATTATACAATTATTCTGTTTTAATCTCGTATATCTGAAAGCGGTGATATTTTGTTTAAGAAAACAAAAAATTGGACCCGAAAGAAAAAAATTACGGTTTCCGTATCCGTCATTTTACTGACTGCTTTGGTGGTCTCGGTGCTGTATGCGAATTTCAAGCCCGCTGAATTGCCCACATACAGCTTAACGGAAGCCAAAATCGGGGATATTCAGTCTACCTTTGATACGCAGGGGACGGTGGAATCGGGCAGTACCGAAACCTTTAACGCGGCAAGCGGCGTGCGGGTGATGTCTGTAAATGTTTCTGTGGGTGACCGCGTTACAGCGGGGCAGCAGTTGGCAACCTTTGATACCTCAACGCTCACCGCACAGCTGAATGCTTACAAATCCGCTTTCGATAAAGCGAAAGCCTCTTACACAAAATCCGCAAATGCCGTATCCGATGCAAAACGCGAGCTCGGGCAGGTCAATTCGCAGATGCCTGCGCTTCAGCGCGAAATCAGCGCATTGGAGTCGGAGATTGCCGCGGCGGAGAATACACAGGTTTCTGCACCCGCCGCTCCGTCTTATTCCGAGGCGGAAATCCGCGCGCTTATCGAGCAGCTGCGTAAGGGCGGTATGACGGAAGAACAAATCAACGAGATTATCGCCGCTGTACAGCAGGCGGGAGCCGTGGATATTGAAGCGGCAATCCGCAATTCGACTGCGGCAAAAAAAGCGGAATTGGCGCAAAAAAAGGCACAGCTTTCCGCCTTGGAAGCACAGAAATCCGTTTATGAGGCGCAGACCGACGAAACGGTTTCTGAGCTTTACAAATCCGTGATGGAGCAAAAATCCAAGGAGTATGAAAGCTATAAGGCTCTTGTGGAATCCCTCGCAAACGGCTGGACTGCGGCGGCGGACGGTATTGTAACCGAGCAGAATCTGGTTGCGGGCGAGATATTTACGCCGAAAGCACAGCAGTCAGGCGGGATGGACCTTTCCGCGCTTATGAATATGGCGGCGGGGAACAGTGACGTTGCCGCAACGCTTACCGATATTTTCTCCGCTACCGGCGGTGCGGATGCTTCTGTCGGCGCGGGAATTGTCGTGGAGAATTACGGCGAATTTTACGCAAGCTTTACCGTCGGCAAATATGATTTGTTGGATTTAAAGGTCGGTCAGCCGGCAACCGTTTCTTCGCTTGACAAAATTTACGATGCGGAAGTCAGCTATGTCAGCGCAACGGCGAGCGCTTCTTCGGGACTCGACATCAGCTCGATTACCTCGTCTTTAACAGGCGGCAGTTCGGGCAGTTCCAGCAGTGCGCCCGTTAAGGTGAAAATTCTCAATCCCGATGAAAAAATCGTTATCGGTTTTGATGTGGACATCCGCATTAACACCGAAAAGACCGAAAATGTTTTGACCATTCCCGTAGAGACCGTGTTTACCGATGCGGGTGAAAATTACGTTTTTGTATACAATGCAGAGAAAAAGACGGTTGTCAAGCGTGCAGTCACCTTGGGCATCGGGTCGGATACGGTTTACGAGGTGCTGGACGGCATAAAGGTCGGCGAGCAAATTGTGATGAATCCGAAAACCGCTTTGCAGGACGGCGACAAAATCGCTGTACAATAAGGCGGTGAGACATTGGATATTCGTGAAAACATACGTATTGCCATTTTCAGTATCCGCACCAATTTAATGCGTTCGCTTTTAACCATGCTCGGCATCATTATCGGTGTAGCGTCGGTCATCGCCATCATCACCGTTGGAAACGGCAGCCGCGATTACATCATCGGTATGATTCGCGATATGGGCAACAGTGCCATTAACATTATGGTAGATGCCAACAAGGCACAGCCGTCCGACTATATTACCATGGACGATATTGAGGCGATTAAGGCGCTGGATACGGTGGAGCATGTGTCGCCCTATGTCATGACCATGGGTGCTTTAAATGTAGAGGATAAGGGCGCTATCGGGATTTTAATCGGCGGCAATACAGATTTGCGGTTTGTAACGAGCGGCGACTGCGTATACGGACGCTTTTTCAATGAAGCGGAATATACGGCGGGCAGACCGGTCGGCGTGATTGACGCCACCAGTGCGCGCCAGTTATTCGGTAAGGCAAATGTCGTCGGAGAATATGTGAACTTCACTTTTAACGATGTTGTCACGCGGATTAAAATTATCGGCGTAACAGACCTTGCAAGCTCCTTCGGTATGGATTCCGAGGAAATGATGGAATCCATGCAGGCGATAGGCGGCATGCAGATGTCCGGCGGTATGTTGATGGTGCCCTCGACCTTGTCCTCACAGGTGATGGGGTCTTTAGACAGTTTTGATACGATTTATATTATGGCAAACGACGAGAACGATTTGGAGGGCGCAGGCAATGCGGCGCTGAACCGCTTGCGCGCGCGCCATAACAACGGGGACCGCGACTGCTACCTTGTCACCAATATGGCGACGTATATTGATTTGCTGGATACTGTTATCAATATATTTACCATTTTCATTGCGGCGGTCAGTGCCATTTCGTTGGTTGTCGGCGGTATCGGCGTCATGAACATTATGCTGGTGTCGATTACGGAACGCACGCGGGAAATCGGTATCCGAAAGGCGCTCGGCGCAAAAACCTCGACCATTTTATTCCAGTTCCTGACGGAATCCATTATTCTTTGCTTAATCGGCGGACTTATCGGTCTTTTAATCGGTGTGTTCGGTGCGGCGGTCGTGTCGCATATGATGAGCATCCCCTTAGAGGTGAAGCCAACCACCGTAGCCATCGCTGTCGGGTTCTCCACGGCAATCGGTGTGATTTTCGGTGTGTATCCTGCCCGCCGTGCTGCCAAAATGCCGCCGATTGAGGCATTGCGGAGAGATTAACGAACAGCAACAGCATAAAGAAAAGCAATTCGAACAGCATTTGCTCGGATTGCTTTTTTGTTTCAAAGAACCCGTAGGGGCGTAGGGCTCGTCTTGCTCGCGCCGCATAAATCAGAGCACATTGATTGAGATGCACTAACCCCGTAGGGGCGGATGTCCTCATCCGCCCGAGCAAATGCAAACGTTTGCACGAAACCAATGGATGCGTACAAACTGTGTAGGGGCGATTCACGTGTCAAGAGTATGAAGGTAAACAAGAGAGTAAGATGATTGTAAACAGATTACAGTCTTGAAATTTTACGGTGAAT
>ERZ808028.184-NODE-184-length-64502-cov-5.493752_pt1 | contig 64502 bp, 61 predicted proteins | sample MGYA00380184_ERZ808028 | MGnify/ENA primary metagenome ERZ808028 (study PRJEB31490, sample SAMN06133397) | mouse gut metagenome | isolation source: J8_1 | host: mice | place: China: Chengdu | collected 2015-05 ... | reverse complement strand
GTTCTGTGATTGGTACTTCTTGTATACCCTGAAAACGGTGGTTTTCTGCATTTACTAGCAGCTATATTACATAATAGCTATATTACATAATAGACACTTCCGAAGTGAATATTCTGAATATTTGAGAGTGGGAGCTAGTTAATTTTGTTAATAATTGACAAACCATGGTAGGATTAAAGAAATATAAGTAAGAAAAGAAAAGTAGTTAGCAAGTGTAGTTTGGACTCGTATTTGAAGTGGGTAGCTTGATTCACAGTGCACGTTGAAAAAGAAATTGATTTGGAACTTTTATGCGAATTATGCGTATAAGAGGTGGGAGGGGAAAGCGATGAAAAAGATTTTATTTGTCTTCATGATGGTGTTTTTATTAAATGCTTGTTCATCTGTAAAGAGTAAGGATATTACAATTGAACCTTATAGTTTAAGTGACAAGGAGCAGCAATTGGTTGATCAAACAGGTGTTGATATGATTGAGTTTTTTAAGCTTAATGGAGATCTAAATGGGCTTGATTTGCATTTGTCGATTGAAGTTTATGAAGATGGAGAGTTTAAGGAAGAAATTTTACAAATGTACGGCATGTTAGAAGATACATTTGAGGATGAGTTTGTGTCCTTTGCGTTGTCTAAGTATGATGTTTCGGAGGATGAAAGAGTGTTTAATTTGAAAATTAACTCTCCAAGTGGCTCCATTGGTGGTACATCTTATCCAAGTTTAGAGGTTGCAAGTACGTATGGCTTGCTTTTAGAAGAAAAAATTACACTTGAAAAAGATGTACCTGCATACTTAGCAGGTTGGGCTGGAACGACAAAAGATACATTGTCTTCCTTGCATGCAGAAAAAGGTCAGCTGCCTGAAAATATCAATCAATATGAACAAGCATTACTTTTTAAAATAGTGCTGACAGAAGCAAGCGAAGAATAAATGTTTTTTGAAGGGTATTTCTGCGACGGTGCTTGAATAATGGAGATTGAAAGTGAAGATGTATATTTCATTCGTAATTTTAAGTTAGGGTAAGGAGTTAGTTGAATTCATTTTGTAATTATTAAAACTAGATTTTAAAAAAATGCCAGTCACCGTAATGGTTTTGACTGGCGTTTTTATTATGAATGGTGCTCATCTTCAATCGCCTCTTGCTGCGTATGATGCACTGTGCCGTGTGGATGTTCAGGTGGCGCGTAAATCGTGAATAATTGTAACGGGACAGGGCCAGTATTTGTAATGTTATGCCATTTTCCTGCTGGCACGAAAATAGCAGACATCGGATGGACATATTCCGTGAAATTTAAATGTTCTTTTTGATCCCCCATTTGTACGAAGCCTTGACCATTTACAATATAAAGAAATTGATCTGTATCTGGGTGTAATTCTAAACCGATATCACTACCAACAGGAATATTCATGATTGTTGATTGTAAATGAATTCCCGACCAAATCGCAGTTCTGAAATTAGGATTCAACAAAGTAGCTTGTTGAATATTCAACACGAAAGGCTGTTTTCCCTGATCTTGAAGTGCTTGACGAAATGTATTTGAGGCGTAATAGGGAGTCATTTGGACGGGATGTGTATAAAGATTTGAATATGGATAATTCAACAAAATACCTCCTTTGCAAGTTCTATCTATGTATATGCAACGATCTAGTGGAATGCTCCTTCGCTTTGTGCCAGGCACTTTTATGTTAACAATTCCGAACATTCGCAATCTTGTGTCAAACGATCCCCCGAAATGAAAAATTATGAAAAAACCTTTCATACTTTGAAATTAATCTCTAAAATAGAAGGTGTAGATAAATTTGTGCGTATGACAAATGAAGAGGAGGAATTAAATGCAGAAAGCGAAATTATGGACGAAGGATTTTGTAATTGTATCGAGTATCAATTTCTTATTAACTTTAGTCTTTTATTTATTGATGATTGTAATTGGTGTTTATGCGGTGAATCATTACGGTGCGACTGTAAGTGAAGCTGGTTTAGTCACAGGAATATTTGTTGTGGGGACGTTGATTGGGAGATTATTTACGGGTCGGGCGATTGATCAAGTTGGGCGTAAAAAAACGTTAATCATCGGGTTAATTTTATTTACGGCGACTTCTCTACTGTATTTTATAGATCTTAATACAGGCTTTTTAATTTTTTCAAGGTTTGTGCACGGTATGATGTTGGGTATTGCAAGTACAGCAACAGGTACGATTGTTGCACAAATTATCCCACCTACCCGAAGAGGGGAAGGAATTGGTTATTATAGCATGGGGGCTACATTGGCGACTGCAATTGGTCCTTTTTTAGGGTTAGTTTTAACACAATATATGGATATAAAAGTTATTTTTATCCTTTGCTTTATACTTGGGGTAGTTAGTTTATTAACAGCATTTACCGTACGAATTCCGCCGCTAGTTATTAAAAGTGAGGAAATGGAACGCGTTAAAAAAGTTCAACTTTCTCAATTTATTGAGCCAAATGCCATTCCAATTTCAATCATTACATTAATTTTAGCGTGTGGCTATGCAGGTATTTTATCGTTTATTAATTTCTATGCGTCTGAATTACAATTGGTTGAAGCAGCCAGTTTCTTCTTCCTTGTTTATGCCGCAACTGTGCTATTAACGCGCCCATTTACTGGACGTTTAATCGATATTAAAAATGCCAATTATGTCATGTATCCAGGGTTAGTTTTGTATACAATCGGTTTATTATTATTAGGTTTTACAACGAATGGCTTTATGTTACTTTTATCGGCTGTTTTTGTAGGGCTCGGGTTTGGTAATTTACAGTCTTGTATTCAAGCAATTGCGATTAAAGTGACTCCGATTGAACGAGCTGGACTAGCAACATCTACATTTTATATTTTCTTAGATGCTGGGCTTGGAATTGGCCCTTATTTACTCGGATTTATCATCGCATTTACAAGCTATTCTCAGCTTTATATCATTTTAGCAATGGCAGTATTTGTAGCAATCGGGCTTTATTACGTATTACACGGAAAAAAAGAAGCAACTTTATAACAGAAATAAATGCTATTCAAGCGTTGAGAAACTGGACGTCTTTAAATGGAAAGAACCAATTACTATTTATAAAGGAGAGGATTGAACATGTCGGTTTATGAATATTCAGCAACTGCAATGTCAGGGGAAGAAAAATCATTAAAAGAGTACGCAGGGCAAGTGCTATTAATCGTCAACACAGCAACAAAATGCGGCTTTACGCCCCAACTAAAAGATTTACAAGCACTACAAGAACAATACCAAAACCAAGGATTCACTGTTTTAGGCTTTCCATGTAATCAATTCGGCAATCAAGAACCTGGTCCAAACAATGAAGTAGAGAAAGTTTGCCAATTTGATTACGGCGTACAATTTCCATTGTTCCAAAAAATTGATGTCAAAGGTGAAAATGCGCACCCATTATTTCAGTATTTAACATCAGAACAAAAGGGCTTTTTAACTGAAGCAATCAAATGGAATTTCACAAAGTTCCTAGTTGACCGCAACGGCGAAGTCATCGCCCGTTACGCCCCAACGACAAAGCCAGAAAATCTGAAGGTTGACATAGAAGAAGCATTATAAAAAATTATACCAAAAAGGCATTGCTCTTCGCAGCAATGCCTTTTTGGTATAATTTTGTTGTGTGCCAGGCACTTTTGGCGTGACTATTCAGAATATTCACACGTCATTATTTGGCAACGTCTGAAGCTATAGCCACGCTGAAGAGGGTTCATGTTAGTTACATGAAAATAGTAGGTGAACGGTGTTTACTTATAGTTCTTGTAATGTTAAAATAGTTACAACAATTAAAATAATGATAGTAATAGAGGGGTGAAGAGGTGGCGGAGTACAATTATTCATTTAAGTCATTTCTACAAGCGAGAGATTTTTTAAGTGATGCAGACAATCCATTTTTACAAAAACTGTTTTCAGAGTTATTTGAGGACGAGTGGGAGGAAATGATTGAACGTGTCGTGACGTTTACTGATAAGGTTTCATTTGACTGGCGGGCTTTGACGAAAGAAATTGCAAGACCAGAAAATCATCCTAAACTAAGACATTTTAATGCGTATAATGAGCGAATTGATGAAGTGATTCGCCCGCAAGAAGCAGTACAATTATCTAATGAAGTTTTTTCTGAGGGATTGTTCTCATCAAATCAGTCGAAATATGAAGGAATTATTAAGCGGTATTTTTTAAGTGGTAATGGGGAAGTCGGTGTTACTTGTCCGATTGCATGTACAGATGGACTCATTGCTTTAATCGAAGCATTTTATGATGAAGTACCGAAAGAAGTACAGGAAATATATCGCTTAACAAAAGAAGGACAAGATGGCAAGTTTGCAGTTGGTGCACAGTTTATGTCCGAAATTCAAGGTGGTTCTAATATACCTGCAAATGAATTGAAGGCGATAGAAGAGGGCGAGATTTACAGATTGTATGGTAATAAATTTTTCTGCTCTGCCGTTCATGCTGATTATTCTGTAGTAACAGCAAAAGTAGAACATAGTCATCAAGTTTCAGTTTTTGTAGTACCGTCTTTCATTGAAGGTAAGCGTAATCAATATCAAATCAATCGTTTGAAATGGAAATTAGGAACGACTGAATTGGCTTCGGGTGAAATTGATTATCAAGGTGCGATTGCATATCCAATTGGTCCTTTAGATCGAGGAATTGCGAATGCGGTAAGTATTGTTTTAACCAGATCGCGCTTGGATATAGGGTTTTCAAGCGCTGCATTTGTCATGAGGGCTGCACGAGAAGCCAAACTATACGCTCGTTTCCGTCAAGTTTTTGATCGAAAAATAGATGAATTTCCAATGGCAGCTTTTCAATTAGATGAGTTGGAAGATGCTGCAAAACGTTTGACAGCAACATCTTTTCAAATTTACAAGAGATTTTCGAACTCGGAAAAATTAAGTGAGTTAGAACAATTTGCGGTTCGTGAATTGATTTTATTACAAAAAATTTATGCTTCAAAAGAAGCTGTAGAGAAATTAAGGTTAGCAATTTCTATATTTGGTGGGCATGGTGCAATTGAAGATTTTTCTGCGATTCCAAGGCTTTTTAGGGATGCGATGGTTAACGAGTTATGGGAAGGACCACGAAATGTTTTATTAGCACAAATTTATAGAGACATTCATCGTTTAAATCATAAATTTACAATTCAAGAAATTTTAAAAGCGATGTTCAGCCATTTAACAGAAAGTGACCTACGATTGTATGCGGAACAATTAAATAACGTAATGAATATCAATTTACTGGAATTTCCAAATGAAGTAAATAAGCAAGCCGCAAAAAGATGGGAATTAGTTTGGGAAGAATTATTTTTATCTTATCAATATGAAGCTAGTCGTATCGTAGGAAATCAGCCGATTTTATCAGAAGACATTCTATCATCATTTTAAGGGGGAAAATGAAATGGACATCAATATCGGAAGCATTTTGGAAAATCGTTCAGTAATGATGGGGGAAAAAGTAGGATTTATTCATAAAGATTTACAATTAACATTTTCGGAAATGAATGACCGCGCCAATGCCGTAGCAAGTTATTTACAACAAATTGGATTAAAAGAAGGAGATACAATTGCCATTCTATGTAAGAATAATGAACATGCCATCGCTATCTTCTTTGGAGCGGCTAAAATTGGTGTCATTTCGACGATGGTTAATTGGCGATTACAAAAACCTGAATTAGAATATATTTTATCCCACTCCGAAGCAAAATTGATTGTTTTTGATGGTGTTTTTAAAGATGTAATTGAACAATTAAAATCATCTATTCCAGCAACGCATTATTTATCAAATACAACAACAGCACCAACACTTTTTGAAGTTTACAATATAAACGCGAATGAGCCTACTTACGTTACTTCAGGTGATAAACCGATTTTAATGATGTATACATCAGGTACTACTGGAAAGCCAAAAGGTGCTTTATTATCACATAATAATTTACTAGCATCATCAATTGGACTATCACATACAATATCTTGGTACGAAGAGGATCGCTTCCTTATGGTTGCTCCATTTTTCCATATCGGTGGAATAGCACCACTTATGACGAATATCCACACTGGTGCGACGATGATTTTAATGGAAGACTTTGAGCCAGTAAAAGCTTGGAAGTTAATCGAGCAGGAACAAGTTACAACAATGATGACAGTGCCTGCGATGTTGGCGTTTTTATTGAAAACTGTTGAAGTTGTAAAACCAGATTTGTCTAGCATACGTAATATCACTTGTGGTGCTTCTGCGGTACCAGCCCCATTAATTTTAGCCTGCAGAAAGTTAGGAATACCGGTACAGCAAGTGTATGGTATTACTGAATATACTGGTGCTGTTTCATTTTGGAAAGAAAGTCAACATATAGAAAAGTACGATTCTATGGGGAAATCTGTCATGCATGGTAAAATCGAAATTGTAGATCCCGATACTAAAGAGGTTTTGCAGCAAGGTGATGTTGGTGAAATTATGTTGACAGGTCCTCAAGTTTTTGTTGGCTACTACAATAATGAAGAAGCTTATGCTGAAACAGTAATTGACGGTAAGTTTTATACAGGTGATGTCGGTTATTTTGATGAACAAGGATTTTTATATGTAGTAGATCGGTTAAAAGATATGATTATTAGTGGTGGAGAAAATATTTATTCCGCGGAATTAGAGCTCGCCTTAGCAACTCACCCTGCTATCTCTGAAGTTGCAGTAGTTGGAGTGCCAGACGAAAAGTGGGGAGAGATTCCCAGAGCTTATATTGTAAAAAAAGAAGAGACGTCATTGATGGAAGAAGAAGTCATTCATTATAGTAAAGAAAAACTTGCTTCTTATAAAGCGATTAAAGAAGTCCTTTTTGTTAATCAACTACCTAGGAATGCGGTAGGTAAAGTGTTAAAACAACGATTAGTTGAAATTTGAATAATGGGATGAATGCTTCATTTCGATTAAAAATAGAAATATATTAAAATAAACATAATGTCTCTTTGCCTAGAGACATTGTGTTTATTTTATTAGCAATGAGATATATTCATTGGAAAGTAATAAAATATGCTCAAATGCTTTTTCTTCACTATAGGAGGCATAGTTTTTATAAGTAATTAGCAATCCATTCAAAGTAGAAAATAATAATTGCGCTTGCTGCTTACGATTTGTAGAAAAATGTTTCGGTAAAGCAGCTTCAAACATCTTGATGATTTCGATTGTTTCTTCGAGTGGAGTTGCAATTTTTTGCGTACTTCTCATTTCTAACATAGAATAGGCCATCATCTGGTAAAGCATATCTTTCTTATACATATGGTGAAGATATGTTTCTACTAATTGTTCTAAACTATGCGCAGTATTTAATTCACTTATCAGCTTTTTAGCCTCTATTTTCAAAGCAGTCATATGTAGATGTTGTTGATTATCAAAATATTTATAGATTAGGGCGGGTGAAACAGCAGCTTCTTTTGCAATATCACGTATACTGACATCAGCAAATGACTTTTGACTAAATAAATAAATTGCAGAATTTAAGATTTTTTCTTTACTGTTCTTGCTTTTTTTATTAGTCATCAATTGATCCCTCACTTTTCTCTATTTTAACATATTATCAGGGTATGTGCTTTTATGGTTGCTGTTGTGTGCCAGGCACTTTTGGCATAACAATTCAGAACATTCGCGGACTCGTGCCAGGCACATTGAAGAAAAAATTCAAGTCCCCTCAATTGAAAAAATAAGCAAATGTGTCTAATTCGTGAGGGAAAAGATGGTATGATAGAGAAAGCAATGCGAGAAGGGATAGAGGATTCAATGTCGAATTATGAAGAAGCGCTACAACAATTAATTGAGCAAGCTGCAACGAGTGGGAAATTATTTGAACAACATCAGGACGAAGCGCGTGCTGATAAGATAGATTTATTTGGTGAAAAGTTAACGAAACAAGAATATATGATTGGGTTTGCGGGGCATTTTTCTGCGGGGAAATCGTCGATGATTAATGCGTTGACGGGTGGGGATTTATTGCCATCGAGTCCGATTCCGACGAGCGCTAATATTGTGAAGGTGCGCAAAGCGGATAGTGATTATGCGATTTTACATTTATTGGATGGCACTGCAACGAAATATGAAAGTACGAATTTTAAGGATGCGATTAAGTCATTTAGTAAAAATGGTGATGAAGTTGCTTTAGTTGAAATTGGGCACCATGCATCTACTTTGCCAGAAGGCATTACTGTAATGGATACGCCAGGCGTGGATTCGACGGATGATCGTCATCAGCAATCGACGGAATCGGCGTTACATTTAGCCGATTTAGTTTTTTACACGATGGATTATAACCATGTGCAGTCAGAATTGAACTTTACGTTTACGAAAGAATTATTACGTTACAATCCGAATGTTTATTTAATTATTAACCAAATTGATAAGCATCGTGACAGTGAATTGCCATTTGCCGCGTTTAAAAAATCGGTTGAAGATTCATTTCGAATGTGGGGTGTGGAACCGAAAGGCATTTTCTACACATCTTTAAAAGATTTAGAGCATCCGCATAATGATTTCGAGAAAGTGAAAACAATAGTGGATGAAGCGATGGACGATTGGCATACACACTTTATTGAGAATGCACATCAAACGTTAGAAAAATTAAAAGATGAGCATTTAGCTTTTTTAACAGAGAAAATGGAAGAAACGAAAACGCAATATGAAGAATTATTAACTGAAGATGAATGGCAACAACAAGATGCAATTGAAGCGGATCTAGAAGAGGCGAAAAAGACGATTAAATTAATGGGTGAAGATCAATTCAGTCGTAATTTTGACCGTGCACGCTATGACTTGATTGAAAATTCGACGATCACACCATTTGAAATTCGAGAATTATTAAAACTTTATCTAGAATCATTATCCAGTCGTTTCAAAGTAGGATTTTTATTTGGTGCTAAAAAGACTGCTGAAGAAAAACGCATCCGTAAAGAGAACTTTGAAAATCAATTAACAGCTTTATTGGATAAAGAAATTAATGCACATTTAAAGTTATTAATGAAAAAAATGTTAAGGGAAGCCAATATTTTAACAGACGAACGTTCATTAGCGATTGATGGGATGAATTTCAACTTTCAATTAGATACGATTGAAAAAGATTTCCAACCATCTGACACAATTACGGGCGATACTGTACTAAATTACGCAAAACAAATGCGCGCCAATATTCAAGTTGCTTATAAAGAGCTGACGAATGAGTGGAAAGAAGAAATGGCGGAAATTGTTAAAACGTCAGGTGCGGCAACAGCTGGAAAAGCGCAACAGCAATTAGCAGAGCTTCAGGAAAAAGTTACGGCTTTACAGCAATTCACGATGTACGAAACGCAACAACAGACATTCCAAAAACAATTGGATTATCCGACGATGACGGTTGTGAAAGCACGTGATTTACTCATCAAGTCTTGGCAACAAGAGCTAAAATTACTTGATTTGGAAGCTTTCCAACAAGGAGATTTCTCTGAAGAGGTTGCTGCGGCAGTTGAAGAGGAAGAGGATCAGACGACAGCGATTGACACAGCAGTTTTAGAAGAAAAAGTACGACATGCGAAACATGTTGCGCATGTTTTAGAAACAGTTGATGGCTTTACAAATATGGCGAAATACTTAAAAGAAAAAGCAGGAAGACTCGATAACCAAGCGTTTACTGTCGCATTATTTGGTGCGTTTAGTGCGGGTAAATCATCGTTTTCAAACGCTTTAATTGGTGAGAAAATTTTACCAGTGTCACCAAATCCAACGACAGCAACGATTAACCGTATTCGCCCAATTGAAACGGGAAAAGCGCATGATACAGCGGATGTCGTATTAAAATCGGAAGCACGCATGCTAGAAGACGTCAAGCGTTCTTTCGAAGTGTTAGGCATTACAGTGACCACTTTAGAAAATGCACAAGAGCAAGTGGAAAAAGCGATGGCCGTGTCGCTAACGGACGAACGTTTACAAGTGCATAAAGCTTTTATTGCGGCGTTTGGTCGTGGTTATGACCGTTTACGTCATCAGCTTGGAACGACGATTCATGTGGAAAGAAGTGAATTCGTTAAATATGTCGCGGAAGAAGAGCGCAGTTGTTTCGTTGAATCGATTGACTTTTTCTATGATTGTGCGTTGACGCGACACGGCATTACATTAGTAGATACGCCAGGAGCCGACTCGATTAATGCGCGTCATACTGATGTGGCGTTCGAATATATTCGCAATGCCGATGCGATTTTATTTGTGACGTATTACAATCATGCATTCGCACGTGCAGACCAAGAATTTTTAATTCAATTAGGTCGTGTGAAAGATGCATTTGAATTAGATAAAATGTTCTTTATCGTGAATGCGATCGATCTCGCGAAAGATGAAGAAGAGGCTGAAGCGGTTAAAAATTATGTTGCGAATGAATTACAGAAATTTGGCATTCGCCGCCCACGTGTTCATGGATTATCAAGTATTGAAGCATTACAAGCAAAAGTAGACAACACAAGCTACCCATTAATGGAAAACTTTGAAGCGTCATTCCACCAGTTTTTAGCGCATGATTTAAAAGGCTTAGCTGTTCAAGGATTAAGCGAAGAAACAGAGAAAACGATTGAACGTTTGCGTTTATTAATTGAGAAAACAGAACAAAACTTATCGCAAAAAGATGTGCGTTTGCAACAATTAGCGACGTTAGAAGAAGCGATTCAAGCTCGTTATGCCAAAGACTTCAGCAATGTTTTGATGAAAAACGCGCAAAATGAAGTGAATGAACTCGTCCATTATGTACATCAAAGAGTGTTTTTACGTTTCAATGAATTTTTCCGAGAAGCGTATAATCCAGCCGTCTTTAGTCGTTTAAGTAAAGAAGTGGCACTCCAAGCATCTTTGAAAGATTTAGTGCAATTAGTTGGTTTTGATCTTACACAAGAAATGAAAGTCACTAATTTACGCATGAGTCAATTCATGATGAAGCAATTAATGGATCGTCAAAAAACAGAGTTAAAAGCATTGAAAGAGCTAGACGAAACGATTGCACCTGTGTTGTATGAAGCAGCTGAGGGCGAGTTTTTAAGTTTTGACATGCCATTTGAAGTAGTAGACGCTTATAAAAAAGCACACCGTTTTTATAAAAATGAACGCTCGTTTTTCGAAAAAGGGGATAATGAAAAGACGAGAAATGAATTGGAAGAAATTTTGAAAGTCGATGCTCATAATTATTTACAACAACAAGAAGCGCGCTTTAACGATTGGCAACAACAATGGATTGAACAGCAAGCAAGTAGTTTAAAGCGTCATTTAGAAGAAGAAAGTTTAGCGCAAATTGCAACTGAACGTGCATCACTTGAACAGGAAGCAATTTTAAAAGAATGGCATCGTTTATACGATGAAATTACAATGAAGGAGCTTGTATAATATGGGGAATGTATTTATTTCAATCGATGAAATTGGGGTTCAAAATGTAGGGAATTTTAAATGGATTGATGCAAGGTTTTCTTTGCAAAATCCAGCACTTGGTCGTGAAAAATATGAACAGTCGCATGTAGAAGGGGCTGTTCATTGGGATTTAGATGTAGATTTATCGAATGCTAAAAATGGGGATGGACGTCATCCATTACCGACCGAGCAACAATTGATTGAGTTGTTTGAAACGAGTGGCTTACAATTAGAAGACCAAATTGCGGTTTATGATGACGGTGGAAATCCATTTGCAACACGTGTTTGGTGGGTTTTACAATATGCCGGCTTCAAACATGCACGTATTGTGTTGGAAGGATTTGACACTTTACAGGAAAAAGGTGTGCCTGTACAAGTTGGTAAGCCGAATGTTGAACGTACTACGGTAGCTCCTGTTTGGAACGAAGCGATTTACGCTGATCGCAACTTTGTTGAGAATATCGTTGCAGGTGAAGAACAGACAACACTCATCGATGCACGTGCAGCTGCGCGTTACCGCGGAGAACATGAACCGCTAGACCGCATTGCAGGTCATATTCCGACGGCACTCAATTTTGATTGGGAACAATTGAAAAAAGACGGTCAATATAATTTAGATGAAACGGTGAAAAAGCAATTAGAACAAGTAATTGACGGTCAGGAGTCACTTGCAGTATATTGTGGAAGTGGTGTGACGGCAACGCCTTTATATGCGATGTTAAAACATCATGGATTCGATAACGTACGTTTATATATCGGCAGTTATAGCGACTGGGTGTCAAAAGATGATGCACCGATTGAAACATCATTAGATTGAGAGGTTAACAGATTGAGATACGCATTAATTGGAGACATTCATTCCGACCGAGAAGCTCTTCAGCATGTGTTAAAGCAAGTTTCAAAGTTAGCTCCTGACGCCAAAGTGATTGGTACGGGTGATTTATTTGAATGTAAGATTAGTAAAAAAGACATTACGGATCAGAAGTTTCAACAGTTAGAAGAGGTCATGAAAAATCCACCTCATTTTGCAGAGTTGTTGAACTTTCCTACGGTTTATGGCAATCAAGAAGAGCGGATTTTATTAATTACAGAAACTGAAGAAAGTTTACGTGAATGGATTGAACAATTGCCAAAACAACTTGAAATTGAGGGTGCGACAGTCATTCATGGTCACCAATGGCAATGGGGCGGGAATCCATGGTCTTTACAACAAGCAAATACAGTAGAACGACTCGTCTTTTACGGGCATAGTCATACATCGATGTTATCAATCGACAGCGTCTGGCAAACGATTGAATTCGGAAAATCATACGATGTGTCAACAGGACAAGTGCTAGTCAATGTCGGCTCAGTTGTAGACAATGAGGAATGGGTGCTCTATGATGCAAGAGAGCAACATATTATATTTTATAAAGTAAATGAAGAAGGATGAGTATACATGACTTTTGAAGAAATTTTACCACGCTTAAAAAACGGTGAAAAAATTATCCGTAGCGGCTGGGGCGGCGCTGAATTATACGTTAAAATGATTGGTGCCGAAACACTAGAAAATAAAACGATGAACCCATACTTTGTCATCGATGTAGAAGGCGAAGGGTATACGATGTTCCAACCAACTGTGTGCGATATTTTAGCAACGGACTGGGAAATTGTAGAATAATGATTGCACAGCTCATGAAATTTCATGAGCTGTTTTTTCCAGTTTGGCAGTCGCTCTTGTTCGCTAGTGTCAGGCACAAACGGGAGAACAATTTTGAATATTCATCGGTTCGTGACACAATCAAGGGAACGGATTCGGAACATTCACGGTCACGTGCTAGCACGCTTAAACATCCAACAAGGAGGGCAATAATGAAGTTTGAAGAATTTAAAAGACAAACGGTTTTTATTACGGGTGCAGCGTCGGGAATTGGCTATGCACAAGCAACATTATTTTTAGAAAACGGTGCGAATGTTGCTTTATTTGATCAACAAGAACTTGGTTTAAAGAAGCTGAAAGAATTATTTCCTTCTCAAGTCGTTTATACAGTTGGTTCTGTAAAAAATCAACGAGATGTGCAGCTTGCGGTTGAAAAAACACAAACCGAATTTAAAAGAATCGATATTTTATGTAATACTGCAGGTGTTTTAGATGGCTTTAAAACGACTTTGGAAACGGATGAAGTACTTTGGGATCATATTTTTGATACGAATGTGAAGGGCACTTATTTTGTAACGAAAGCTGTACTACCGTCGATGGTTGAGAAACAACAAGGAATTATTATTAATATGGCTTCTATTGCTGGGCTCATTAGTGGTGGTGGAGGAGTGGCTTACACGGCTTCTAAGCACGCGATTGTCGGGTTTACAAAGCAACTTTCTTATGATTATATAAAACAAGGGATTCGCGTGAATGCGATTGCACCAGGGGCGATTCAAACACCGATGAATGCAGCGGATTTTAAGGGTGACGGAGAAATGGCTAAATGGGTTGCGAAAGAAACACCTGCTGGACGTTGGGCCGATCCGAAAGAAGTCGCGCAGTTAACATTGTTTATCGCGAGCGCCACGGCAAGCTATATGCACGGCAATATCATCCAATTAGACGGTGGTTGGATGAATAAGGGATAGGCAAACATAAACTTTTTTGTTATAATAGACGAGCATGAAAAATAAATGCACTACGACACTTCCAATCCTTTGGTCGTAGTTATTACTAAAATAGTGAGGGCTATTTTACAAAGGAGTTTTGTTAAATGAATAGTACAACGGTTAAAAGTTCGTCACGTATTCACGTTTCGGACCTTGCCAAAACTGGGCTTGTTGCAGCACTTTACGTCACTGTTACGTTAATGTTGTCAGTCATTAGTTTTGGCGTTATTCAACTTCGCTTGTCGGAGATGTTTAATTATTTAGCGCTTTACCATAAGCGTTATATTGCAGCAGTGACATTGGGAGTTGTCATTGCGAATTTTATGTCGCCAACTTGGATATTAGATGTACCAATTGGTGGAACGGCCACTTTATTATTATTGTTATTATGCCGAGCTGTGACGAAAAAAATGCCGAATAATGTTTGGAAAATCGCGACGACAGCCATTCTGTTTACAGTTTCGATGTTTACAGTTGCACTCCAATTAACATTCTTATTAGGCTTACCATTTTGGCCAACGTATCTTTCTGTCGCATTAGGTGAATTTGTTTCAATGGCAGTCGGTGGAATAATCATTCATACATTAAGTAAAAAAATAGATTTTACAAAATAAATGACAAGATTGTTGTAGAATTCGTAGAAACGAGTTCTGCAACAATCTTTTTTGGTTCTTTGTCAAATGATGCAAGTCGATACGAACGATATATAGAAATTTATCATTCGTATCGACTTGCTTTTGATTAGGCCGTGCTAAAAGGCTATTGTTATGATTCTAGATTTGCTAGTAATACTTATAGTGAAAAGGTTACTCTTGGCTTTTTTAGAATGTCATAGCACTTTTTTTCTATTTGAAACGAACGGTTTTCTGCAAGAAAGTTATTTTTACTAAAAGTAGTTGTTACTTTAAATAAACTTGAGGGACTCAAACTATATAATCAATCTATTTTTTGTAGATGAGTCTCCTTAAAAGAATGCCCATATTTTAATCCAAATCCCAAGGAGCGGTCTAAGTAAATATGAGCAACCCAAATAATTACAATCATTAATAAGGTAGGTAAATCATTTAGAAGCGCAACTACTAGTAGAATAAGTGGAAGGACTAAACTATGTCCTACATTATAAAAATGAGAACCAATTTTAGCATTGAAAAGATAGCCAATCATTGATATGTCAGGTATTAATAACAAAAGGGAAAATAGGAGTATTGAGTAGTCAAGATGCAAATAAAGTAGTAGACAAGTAATGAAACCTATGGCATATTCGAAGTGAATTATTTTACGAAGTCGCATTTTTCCTCACCTCCTTTTCCATTCTCCTATACATCTCCTCAACTAGAGACTCGATTTCGTCTTTATTCTCAGCGATGCTCCCTTTTTCTATTACTTTATAGGCTGTTTGTAACGCTTCTGTAGCTGCAATGTAAAACTCAATCTTTCTTTGTAAACTGGAGATTTTATCTTTAAATAAAGCTGCAGATTCCTCATTGCACTCACTGGAAATTGGTTTTTCTTCTAACATTAATAACATTTTAATTTCTCGTAAAGAAAAACCAAGTTGCTTGAGAACGAGAATATATTTAATAGCCTTCTCACATTGTGCATCATAGGAACGATAGCTGTTATTCTGGCGAAGTGGTTCTAGTAGGCCTTCCTTTTCATAATAACGAACAGTGTCAGTCGTTAGTTTATACTTGGTAGCAAAATTTTTAATTTGCATGGTTAACTCCCTCCTCTGAATAAACTTTATCATTGGAGTATACTCTAATGTCAAGAAGCGTTTATTCTTAAAGTCCTAATTATTCAAATCATAGAGTGGGGAAAATTCCTAATGACAAGTTTATTAATTGTGTTAAGAAAGTGTACTGTATGTTATAAAAATTATTGATTGAAAGGAAGAGTCCTTGGCAAACAGTGGTTTCAACCATGTCATTTTCGGTGCATAGAATCACGATTTTTCTTTAGTATTTCATCAAAATAAGACGATGGCGCTTGAGCATTTGAAGACGAAGTTACTGTAGTGTTTTTTAATTTATGCATCGCAACTTGATTTAATAAAGGCAGAAGTTGTCTCCGAATGAGCTGCGATTTTTCGTCAACCTCTTGCTTCTCACGCATCATCGATCCGTAATCGATATATCCTTCTTGTTGATCGCAAGATTTCATGATAAACGACAATCTAATGATCCATTTTTCAATATCTTGTTGGAGCAATTCGTAGTCAGCTGATTCCAACGCTTTACTAGGATTGATATAAAAATCGATTAGTTGTACTGGTTCTGTTGGATGTTGGAACGTACATTTTAATGTAATACGATGAATTTGTTTGTGAAAAGTTTCATGACGCTCTTCATCGTACTGTGCATTTGGAAAATCGCTAATCCAAAATCTAGCTTCAGGAGATTTTCTACTCAATGTTAATATGGCTTGTTGATTCACGATTTTCTCTAAAATAAGCAAGTCCTTAAACGGATAACTTTGCAGTGTGTAAACAGTATTAGCAGCAACATCGGCAATCGTTTTGACTGTCGGATCTTCTGGAGCATAAATATAAATCATTTGTTGATGTTGATCTAGTATGATTTTTTTGCGTAAATCAGCACTAATATAACTAGTTTCATCCTTTAAAGAATTTTGGGTGGGCGATAATTTTTGTAAACGTTGCCGGTGTTTTTTCTGATGGTTTTCATCGATTTTTGTACTGAATCCAAGTAAACTAAGTGAAGCAATGAACCATATGATGCCATACAGAAATGCACTACCGATAGATTTTGCAAATACTAAGTAGATGAATACGATGATGGAAATAAGAAATGTCAAGCAGCCAAATCCTAGGAAAGCTGAAGATAGTTTTGATTTCATTTAACTGTCACTCCTTTTGTAGATTACGAATGAGCTTCAATTTAGTTCCCATTTTCCGTAAAAAATTGCTATACTTATTTTAATGCAATTCGAAAGTAGGGAAATGATAATGGGTTCAAAATATGTAGATTTAGTAATTGGGATTTTTATGGCAATATTTGCTTATACGCGTTTTACGAATGGTCAAATGGGATTCGGGATTTTATTTTTAGTTCTTTTTATCGCAAATATGATTGTGTTTGTGATGAAACATCGCAATCAAATACCTGAGAAGAAAAAATAAAACGTTTAGAAAGCCTTGTGAGATGGGCTTTCTAAACGTTTTTTTTATGCTGGATTTTGTGTTTTTTTAATAAGGCGAACGATAAATTCGACAATTAACCCTAAACCAAGTCCAAATGAAGTGAAAATGAATAAAGATAAAATACCGATTGCGTCACCTTGTCCATTAATATCTTGGATAAAGCTACGAAACATATCAAAAAAGCCTACGATGTAACCAATTCCAAATATCGGAAGTGCAATTTTTAATTTGTAAAATAACATCGCGGCAAATGCAATGCCGATTATTAAACCAAAAACGACAAAAGCGACGAAATTTAAAACTTTAACATCCTGGCCTAGCACATTTCGAAGCCCAACGACTAATAATACAAATGTTACAATTCCAGTGAAAACGCCAACTTTTCCATAATGTTGATCCAAAACTTACACCTGCTTTCTACTACTCCTTCTCGCATTGTACCAATAAAATGGTAGAAAGAGAAGGCACAATCCTGTGTCAGGTGAATCGTTATGTAAAGATGGCACATAAATTAGCGCACACAAAAAGCAAAGCCATAAAAGACTTTGCTCATTGTAAATATACTTTATTTCTTAGCGATAATCACTAATTTACCTAAATCCAATTCTGATTCTGCAGTAGCTGCTTCATCTTCTGATAAACCTGCAGCATGCATTTCACTACGTAATTCATCACCACGAGATGAAACGAGGTTTTTCATTTTGCTCCATAAACCTTGTTCAGCTACTCCAACCTTCTCAGTGTCCAGTGCTTCTGTGATGTCTTTACCTCTTTTTTCATCATGTGCAAAAATGTAAATCTCATCATGGGAATAACCTTCCGAAACGAGTCGTTCAACTTCTTCCTTTGCTTGTACTACGTTTTCGACTGTTTGTTTCAATACCATTATAAATCCCTCCAATTTGATTACACTATATGTATACCAAGGTAGAAGTGATTTTAAACATTTATTTTTGGAGGAATAAAGGAGTGACCTGTATCGCAATCTACTCACACTAAAATCTTTTCCCACCGCCAACAAAAAATTCAATAACACAAAATATTTGTTTTAGTCAACACACTCCCACTGAGATAAAGCTTTTCAGTGGGGGCTCTGAGTTTATTACACAGGTCTTCCTTACCCAATTTGACGTTCTGTGCAACAAGCATTTTTAAAAACGCTCCCCAAAATACTGTTTTTGGTTGGGTATGACGATGATTAATCGCATTCCCACTTGCACCACCCTTTCGAAAAAGAGCAGTTCTTTCGTACGAAAGAAGCCACCATTCAGCGTTGCTGGCGTGTGCTACAAGCCCTGGCAAATGCCCGGTACACAAGGATGGTTGACGCACCCACTAGACCGTGCCTAAGCAACGGTTTTACGTTTTTGTACTTCTAATACATAGGGATTTTTGATGTTTAGACACCCTTTTAAATCCACGACATTAGACTTTTTCAGAATATTTAACGCACCATTAATATCCGCGTGAATACATCTCCCCGACAGGCATTGATATTGCCCACGGTTGAGGCGTTTTCCGCTGAATAGATAGTTCGTTTTGTCATCAGCGCACCAAACTGGCAATTCGTCTTGATCTAAAAAACGCGCTTTGGATGTATAACTTTCTTCTTGCTTCACAAAACGGATGCCTTCTTTTAAACACTTATTTTCGATGGCACTCATCAATTTGTTAAATGGGATTTGAACGAAGTTTTGGTTATTCTTTTTGCCTAAATTACTTTTTTGTTTCCAACCTTCATTATGTCCGACGACAATCGTGTCAATGTTTAATTCTTTGACTTTCTTAAACAACATGCCGATTGCTTGGGAAATATACCCGTTGATTTGATGGTTTCGTTTGTCCCACAACTGAGCCAATTGATTCGTGACGACACGTTTTGAAATGCCATTTTCAATATTTTTTTGTTGGAGTTCGCTAATTTCTTTATTGAAATATTGATTCATGGATTTCAGCTTTTTCCCATTGATTAAGAAGGTGTCTCCGTTATTCGTTGCACAACTGATTAATCTGTCTACACCTAAATCGCAACTTAGCACATTTTTCGTTGTCGTAGGTTGTTTTTTCATTTGAGCCGCTTGCACTTCATACGTGCGTGTAGTGCACCTCAAAGAACCGACCATTTTGCTTCGGTACGATTTCAATGTAAGAGATTTTTTTGTGTAATAAGTTCTTTGGCATTCGAATTTTAATGGAGCCAAATCGTTTTCTAAACATCGCATTCATCGGAATAGACCAGTAGCCTTTTTCGTCTACTTTCGGAACTTGATAGATTTCGATGATTCTCTTCTCCGTTGATTTTGAATAATCAGGAAACTTAGGTCGCCCTGTAAACTTGCCAGGTTCTTTTTTCCATACCTCCAATGCCTTAAAAAAGCTTTTCACCTCACTGAGTAACGTTCTACGAATCGCCTGCACGGAATTCGATTGAACGCCGTAATAGTTGACGTCTTGTTTCATCGCCGCATCGATTTCTTTAGTTGTGGCCATCCGATTTTCGTTCAGGTAACATTGTTTAATCGTATATAAGCCAACATTCCGCAGTGCTTTGGCGCTATGCGTCATTCGCTGAAGAAGACGAAACTCCTTCGCTGTTAACATGGAACGACCGATGTTTTGTTTCTGTGTAAAACGTTGAATATTGTTTAGTTTCTTATTTTTACGTAATACCTTCGCAGCTTTCTTCCTTGGCATATTTGTTCACCTCCCGTTGACTTTCCAGGCTATTTTACGCCCCAAAAGCCCATTTCAGCAATCAAAAACTAAGTGATCATCTCACACGATCTATTATTGATTATACCAAAATCGAGCAATTAAGAACGAACATTCTACCTATCGGCTGACGACAATTCATCCCCACCTGAATAGTTTGGCTTAGCCCGTAACACTAATCAGATGGAGTTTTCTTGCCGGTTGCGATAACTGATATGAAGTAGTATAATGAAAGAATTGTATTTTTGAAATGAGGAAAATAAATGAAACAATCAATTTATGGTTTAACGTTAGATCAGTTAACAGAATGGTTAGTTGAAAATGGTCAGAAACGTTTTAGAGCAGACCAAATTTGGGACTGGTTATATAAAAAGCGTATTGCTTCATTCGATGAAATGAAAAATATTAATCAAGACTGTATTAAACTGTTGGAAGAACATTTTTATGTCGAATCACTTGTTCAAACGGTTAAGCAAGAATCAGTGGACGGCACGATTAAATTTTTATTCCGCTTGGATGATGGGAATTTAATCGAAACGGTATTAATGAAATTCCCTTATGGTTACTCAGTTTGTGTGACAACACAAGTTGGCTGTAACATCGGCTGTAGTTTCTGTGCAAGTGGATTATTAACGAAAAGTCGTGATTTAACGAGCGGTGAAATCGTTGAGCAAATTATGCATGTGCAAAAACATTTAGACGCAAAAGGTTTAGAAGAGCGCGTCAGTCATATTGTTGTCATGGGTATCGGTGAACCGTTTGATAATTACACGAATTTAATGGCCTTTTTACGTATCATTAACTCGCAAAAAGGTTTAAGCATTGGTGCGCGTCACATAACAGTTTCAACGAGTGGGCTGGCACATAAAATTCGTGAGTTTGCAGAAGAAGATATTCAAATTAACTTAGCAGTGTCTCTTCATGCTCCGAATGATGAGCTGCGTACGAGCATTATGAAAATTAACCGTGCGTTCCCAATTGAGAAACTGATGGATTCAATCGATTATTATTTATCGAAAAAGAACCGTCGTATTACGTTTGAATATATTATGTTAGACGATGTCAATGACCATTTGGAAGAAGCACGTCAATTGGCGAAATTGCTTTATCATAAACGTCACTTATCCTATGTCAACTTAATTCCATACAACTCTGTTGATGAACATGGTCAATATCAAAGAAGTAAAACTGAAAATATTGCCGCATTTGAAAAGTTATTAAAGAGTAAAGGGATTCCATGTGGAGTTCGTTGGGAAAACGGTGCAGATATTGATGCAGCATGCGGTCAGTTAAGAAGCAAGCAAATTAAAAAAGAAGCAAAATAATAAAAAGCATCGTCATCTAAATTGGCGATGCTTTTTGTCATGAAATCGTTCGAAATTGAAAACTTATTATACAGAAATTTGTTATAATATGCATAGAGATTTAAACGATGTCAAAAGTTTTATAAACGAATGATATTTCCCAGTTAATTGTTAAATGGTTGAGCAATAGGAACAAAGTCATCGTAAAAATTGAAACGACATGTTGTAGAAAGAAAAAGGGGGAGTAGTCGTTGAAAAAGTTACATTTCATTTGGTGCATGGCATTTATTTTTATTATCTTAACTGCTTGTTCTAAAAATGATGCGACGCCTAATCAGCGTTTAGCATTGTATTTAGACGAGTGGCAACAACAAAATTGGCAAGTGATGTATGAAGACTTTATCTCAGCTGAGACGAAAGAGCTTTATGGACAAGAACAAATTATTGAACGAACGGAAAAATATGTAGAAGATTTACAGTTAGACTTACAAAGTGTGGAAATTCATCAAACAGATACAGAATTTACTAAAGATGAAACAGCTTATGTTACTGCGACAATGCACTTTAATACGGTAGCTGGAGAACTTGAATATGAAAAAGATTTCGCACTCGTTTTTGAAGAGCAAAATGAAGAGAAATCGTGGTTTTTAGAGTGGGATCCCTCTTTTATTTTGCCTGATCTAGAATTGGAAGATAAAGTAGGTGTGCGAAAAGTACCTTCTAAACGTGGTGAAATATTTGATCGCAATGAAAAAGGACTTGCATTGAATGGAACAGGTGCAGAAGTTGGCGTCGTTTCGGGTCAGTTTGATGCGGCAGGAAATGGACAATATTTAGCAAATATATTAGGCATCAAAAAAGAGTATATTGATCAACAATTGAGTCAAAGCTGGGTTCAAGAAGGTCATTTTGTGCCATTGAAAAAAATACCTTTCACGCAAGATGAACTATACAATCAAGCGATGCAAGTGCCAGGCGTGGCGGCTCAAAAAGTAGAACTTCGTGAGTATCCATACAACCTTGCTTTTGCCCATTTAATCGGTTATACAGGTCAAATTAATGGTGAAGAGTTGGAGAAAATGAAGGACGATGGCTATACAGAAAGTTCGATTATTGGAAAACGCGGTTTGGAACAATTGCTAGAAAGTTCATTAAAAGGAACAGACGGCTTAGAAATTTACATTGAAAAAACGAATCAAAACGGCGAACAAATTACAGTCGTGGAACAACCTGCAGTAGACGGTGAATCTGTATATTTAACGGTAGATGCCGAGCTACAAGATTTAGTTTATAAATCGATGGAAGAAGAGCCTGGAATGGCAACGGTGATTGATCCTAAAACAGGAGAAACATTAGCGCTAGCAAGTTCACCTGCATTTGATCCAAATGAATGGGCGATTGGCATTAGTGGAAGTCGTTATGATGCACTCGCAAATGATCCGAAGCAACCTTTATTAAATCGTTTTGCTTCTAGTTATGCGCCAGGTTCTAGTATTAAAACGATTACAGCTGCGATTGGTTTAGAAGCGGGCACATTAAAACCTGAACAAACGTATAATTTCTCGGGGAAAACATGGCAACAAAATGCATCTTGGGGTAATTATAAAGTAACGAGAGTATATGAGACGCCAAATCCAGTGAATTTAGAAAAAGGGTTAATTTACTCGGATAATATTTATTTTGCGAATGAAGCGTTAAATTTAGGCAAAGATGGTTTAATTAAAGGCTTCGAAAAATTTGGCTACGGAGAAGAATTGCCTTTTAAATACAGCCTAAGAACATCACAAATTTCCAATGATGGTGCTTTAAAATCTGATGGACAATTAATTGATACATCATTTGGGCAAGGGGAAATGCTCGTTAATATTGTGCATCTTGCGTCTATGTATAGCCCAATTATTGAAGATGGAAAAATGATGAAGCCAATTTTATTTGCAGATGAAGAAAAAGGTCAAGTTTGGAAAGAAGATTTATTATCTGCTGAACACCAAACATTATTACAACAATATTTAAGAGCGGTCATTGAACAAGGATTTGCACAATCAGCAAATATTGAAGAAGTGAAGATTTCTGGGAAAACAGGGACTGCCGAATTGAAATCAGGCGGTGAAACGCGTGGTCAAGAAAATGGCTTTTTCGTTGCGTACCCAACAGACGCAAAAGATTATATCATCGCTATGATGATTGAAGGCGTTGAAAGCCACGGCGGCAGTGATCATGTCGCGAAAAAAGTAGCAAATGTGATGAAAAATAAATAGTCAATTCCTCATGTGTAATTTCCTGTGAAATAGGGAAACCATAAAGTAGGAGGAGATTCTCATGAAGAAATTAAAATTACTGGCAACATTGTTTGCTGTCAGTTTATTATTAGTGGCTTGTGGTTCAGGTAATTCCGACACACCAGCACCAGACAAACCTACTGAAGACAATTCATCGTCGCCAGGCGATAGTGGGACGAATGGAACGAACGGTGAAAATTCAAATGATCCATCAACGGATGATATAAATTCAAATGATGGAAATGACTCAGCGACTGGTGAACAGGATGAAGTGTCTTTAATGGAAACATTGCCATATAAAGAGTTTGAACTGGAAGTAGAGTATGCAGATCGGAATGAATATGAAGCTGAATTAAAATTAAAACACGGCAACCGAGTGGAAGCTGAAATTGAAGATGATTTAAGTGGCGTGAAAGTGAAAGGTTCGGAAGCATTTGATCAACTTTATGCGCTTGTAGAAAAGCTATCCATTGAACAAGGAACGAAAAAAGAAGACGCGATTCAAGATGTCTTAACGGTTTTTGACTTAAGTAGTGATTATACAGAATTTGAATTGGAAATTACATTTCACGATGGTACAGAATTAGAGTTTAAAGATAAAAAATAATACATGTAGAAAAGCTCGAACCTGAATAGGACGAGCTTTTTTATTATGTATGAAATAATAAATATACAAATATATAAATAAATATACATAAAACCCTTTCTTTTCTAAAGAACTTATAGTAAAGTATTTTATATCTTAATTTTCATAATTATTAATACGTATAGGGGAAATGCGTTATGGAGAAAAAACGAATTGTCGTTAAAATAGGCAGTAGTTCATTAACGAACGACTACGGAGAAATTGATGAAGCGAAACTACAAGATCATGTAGAGGCGTTGGCGAATTTAAAGTTACTTGGACACGAAGTTTTACTGGTCTCATCAGGTGCAGTAGCGGCAGGTTTTAAAAGGTTGGGTTATCAAACGAGGCCCGTAACATTGAAAGGGCGTCAAGCAGCGGCGGCTGTTGGCCAAAGTTTACTCATCCAATCGTATATTGCACAATTTGATGCATATGATGTCATGCCTGCCCAAATTTTAGTAACGAGAGATGACTTTACCAATCGAGCTCGCTTTAAAAATGCTTATGAAACGATGAGTGAGTTGCTCGAACGCAATATTTTACCAATTATAAATGAAAACGATACAGTATCTGTGCGCGAATTAACTTTTGGAGATAATGATATGTTATCGGCACTTGTGGCAGGGTTTATGAAAGCAGACCAGCTCATTATTTTAACTGATGTTAACGGACTATATACGGATAATCCAATGACAAATCCAAATGCAAAAAAAATCAATGTGCTCACTTCCATTTCTGATGATTTACTGCTTTGTGCAAATGAAGAAGGTTCGAAAGTTGGAACAGGTGGCATGAAGTCAAAATTATTGGCAGCGAAAACCGCATTAAAAGTAGGCATTCCCGTTTTTATTGGCACAGGAGAAGGGAAAGAGAAATTAGTGGATATTGTTGATGGTAAAGGGGATGGTACGTATTTATTAAATGAACAGCACAATACAATTACAATCAATCAGCAGTGGATTGCGATGCATGCAAAAGCAGTGGGTCAAATTTATATTGATGCGGGGGCGGAAGCGGCGATTTTATATAATAGTAAAAACTTATTGCCAGCTGGGATTACGAAATTTGAAGGCAAATTTAATAAAGGTGATATTGTCGAAGTGTTTGGAAAAAACGGTTTAATTGGTAAAGGGGAAGTGACGATTTCAGCAAAGGAATTAGCGGCTACAGTCGGTAAAAAGACTTGTGAACAAACTGAACGTGTGAAAAAAGGGCAAGCGGAAGTTATTCATCGATCAAAATGGGTTGTCATTTAGGAGGGAATTATGATGGAGAAAACAATAACATTAAATGAAGTAGAACAAAAAGGACAAAAAGCAAAGGCGATTACTGCACAATTAGGGGCAGCAACAACAGCTGAAAAAAATGCGGCATTACAATTGATTGTCACTCAATTAGAAGCAGATTGTGACTATTTATTAGCTGAAAATAATAAAGACATTATATTTGGAAAAGCAAATGGGTTAACAGATGAAGTGTTGGACCGTATTTTATTAACGAAAGAACGCATTGAAGCGATGGCAAATGCGATTGGAGAGTTAATCTTATTACAAGATCCTGTTGGCGAAGTTTTTGAATCGATTGAAAAAGATAATGGTTTATTGATTCAAAAAAAACGTGTACCAATTGGGGTTGTAGGAATGATTTATGAAGCGCGTCCAAATGTGACGATTGATGCGGCAACATTATGTTTGAAAACGGGGAATGCAGCGATTTTAAGAGGGAGTTCTTCCGCGCTACATTCCAATTTAGCATTAATCCAATCGGTGCGTAAAGCGCTAGAAAAAAGTACGTTACCAGTCGAAGCGGTACAATTAATTGAAGATACGAGTCGTGAAACCGCGAAAACATTATTTACATTAAATAATTGTTTAGATGTTTTAATTCCACGTGGTGGTAAAAAATTAATTGAAACGGTCATTCAACAATCGACGGTTCCAGTTCTTGAAACAGGCGCTGGCAAATGTCATATTTATATCGATCAATTTGCGAATCCTTCAATGGCACTAGACATTGTGTTAAATGCCAAATGTCAAAGACCTTCTGTATGTAATGCAGTTGAGACACTACTGATTCATGAAGTCTGGTTAGCGGATAATGGGGCGCAGTTAGTCGAAGCTTTGGAGAATAAGCAAGTGCTCATTCACGGGGATGAAAAAGTATTGCTTTATACAAAGTCTGGTAAACTTGCGACAGAACAAGACTGGTCAACGGAGTATCTCGGTTTAGAAGTGGCAGTGAAAGTAGTTAGTTCTGTCGAAGAAGCAATGGGGCATATTAAAGCGTATAGTACAGGGCATTCTGAAGCAATTGTGACAGGAAAATTGGAAACGGCGGAGAAATTTATTAATGAGGTAGATGCGGCAGCTGTTTACCATAATGCCTCGACTCGGTTTACAGATGGTCATGAATTTGGCTACGGTGCAGAAATTGGCATTAGTACACAAAAGCTACATGCGAGGGGACCAATGGGGTTACAAGCTTTAACATCTAGTAAGTTTGTCATACAAGGGACCGGACAAACAAGATCATAATCATGAACTTTATATGACAATCGAGAAGAAATCCGTTAAAAATACAAGTTTCTAGTATAATCTAATAGAAGTATGTATTTTGGAGGGTTTATTATGAAAAAAATGCTCTATGGTTTTATCATGATTATGGTAGTCGCTGCACTTGCGGCTTGTGGTAATAAAGAAGATGATACGTTAAAAGAAACACCTGAACTTCTTCCACTTGTTGCAAAGCTAACAGTAACAAATGAAGTTGAAGTAGACGGAAAAGTTGAAATGTCAACGGTTGTTACGTACGGAGATGATTTTGTAGACGATGCAAATGAAGTTATCTATGAAGTTTGGGAAGAAGGCAAGAAATCAGAAAGTACAATGATTGAGTCAAAAAATGCAGGTGAAGGTGTTTACACGGCAGAAACATCTTTTGCATATGATGGTATTTTCAACATCCAAGTACATGTCACTGCAAAAGGTTCGCATACAATGCCGAAAGAACAAGTCATTGTTGGTGAAGTTGCGGAAGATGAGCATGCGGGACATGGTGAAGGGGACTTCCATACGGAAGGTTTTTCACTTCATTTCATGAAACCAGAAGCAGTAGAAGCAACTGTTGAGCAAGAATTGACTGTGCATTTAGCAATTGACGAAGTTGAATTAGAAAATGCTGATGTTCGTTATGAAATTTGGCATGAGTCAACACCAGATCAACATGACTGGGCAGATGCTACAGAAGTAAAAGCTGGTGAATACACAACAGACTACACTTTCGCTGAACAAGGTGCTTATACAATTGTTGTGCATGTAGAAAATGATGAAGGTCTACATGAACATGAAGAGCATATTATTGATGTAAAATAAACGTCGAAACACACCCTTTGAAAATTCGTTTGAATGGCGGATTTTTGAAGGTTTTTTTGTTTTAATTAACTCAAATTTACAGACAAATTCGCTTGTCTTCGTTAAAATAAAGATACATTCAAATTAAGAACTTGTTTCAAAATGTACATTCGAAGACAATAATGAAATCACTTCATATTTTGGTCAAGTGACAGATAAAGGAGATTAAAAAATGGCAGAGCATACTTTTCATTTAACAGCAAACTGGCCAGGAGGACGTAATGACGTTGGAACAATTGATGCGGGACAACTGAAAACGGAAGTGTCGATTCCACCTGAAATGGACGGGCCGGGAATTGGTACAAATCCTGATGAAATGTTACTTGGAGCAGCCGCGACTTGCTATATTATCACGCTAGCAGCGATGATGGAGAGAGGGAAGTTGCACAAGGAAAGTTTGACAATGGAATCAGTCGGGCTTGTCGATGTGACAAATGGGGTCATTACTTATAAAGAAATACTTCATAAACCTGTTATTGTATTAAAAAATGATGCTACGGAAAAAGACATTAAAAAAGCACATGTTCTTGCAGAAAAAGCGGAGGCATCTTGTATGATTAGCCGAGCAATTCGAGGCAATGTGGAAGTTCGTTTGGAAACGATTGTCCAGTTACAAGAGAATGCCTGATATTTTCACGCAAAGTATCACTTCGGCGAATACATGATGTTTTTGTCTTCATTGTTAATCTAACAAAACAACATGAAATACTGATCGGTTATGGTAGCCATTAGCACGTTGATTTGCATGGGTGCATACAAAATTATGTGATGATGAACTGTAATGCTAATGGTCTTGTTATAATAAACACTCATTGGAAAAGAGTTTTCAAAAGAAGTTTGAAAAAATTTATTAAAGGGAAATTCATTCTTTTGCAGTAAAATAGGAGAAAGTGTAATAACCTATTCAATTTATGGAGTTGGATTGTTGGTTTACTAACTCAATTTTTCAGAAATAATTCTAAAATTGCCAGAATGAACTGTTTATTAATGACGGAGGCTAGTCTCTATATGATAAGAATAACAACGGTTTTTGTTCTATTTAAAAAATGCAGGTCGGGAAGTCGTAATAAACGCAATCTGTCACATATTTTATCAATTATATTTCGGGAGAGGAAATTTTGTAGAATTCAAATTATTAATTTCAATCATTGCCTTTTCACTAATCAGGGGTTGTTTAAGTTCAACCAATTTTGTTGTGTATGAAGAAAGCGTAACGATTTACCCGAAGGATGAAAAGATCATTCAAGAATGACTCGAAGATAATGATGGAAATCCGTTGAGGTTATATGAAATGAGTGATTCAAAAGAAAAGTTTAGTTACATCTACGTATTTTCTGATGGATTTAGTAGCGTTTTTGTCGAACAAAGAGAAGGTTAGCTCGTTTTTATTCTTGCACGAATTATTATACTTCCTGCAGAAATGTTTGATTAGAAAAAACTATCCCTTCAACTATCGGATCTTAATTATTAGAGAATGCTTACTTTGAAATTGTTAATAAGAAGAAAAAGACTAGCTACATCAGTCTTTTTCTCGATAACCCATTAAATTAATGTCATGAGCGACCCACCAATCGCCCCAGTGAGCACAATAATCCAAGGTGGAAGCTTCCAAAAAGCGAGCATACTAAATAAAATTACAGCTAAAGCAAAATCGGCAGGTGATAAGATTGAACTTGTCCAAATCGGAAAATAAAAAGCTGAGATGAGGATGCCAATAACAGCCGCATTTATACCCATGATTGCCCCTTTAATGTTCGGATTGTTACGTAAAGTATCCCAAAATGGTAGTGCACCGAGAATCAGTAGGAATGCGGGTAAGAAAACTGCAAGTGTTGCGACTAATCCCCCTTGCCAACCTTTCATAACGGCTCCCAAGTAGGCCGCAAATGTAAATAAGGGACCCGGTACTGCTTGTGTAGCTCCATAGCCCGTTAGGAATGCCTCTTCACTAATCCATCCATTTGGTACTAACTCCTGCTCTAATAAAGGCAAAACGACATGTCCCCCACCAAAAACTAAGGAACCTGCACGATAAAAGCTATCGAACATAGCTACCCAATAAGATCCAGTGATGTCTCTTAAAATCGGTAATAGAAATAATAAACCGAAAAATAACAGGAGACAGATGATCGCAACATTTTTTGTTACTGGAAATTTCGTTTTAGTTACTTGAACTTTATGGTGTTGTTTAAATAATAGGAACCCGATGAAAGCAGCTAGTAAAATAACACCTATTTGAGAAAAAGTTGATTGCCAAAGAAGTGTGCCTATGATGGCGAATATTGCGATGGCTTTTCTTTTTAAATCAGGAGCCAAATTTTTAGCCATCCCAATAATAGCGTGTGCAACAATCGCTACTGCGACAATCTTCAACCCATGTATCCATCCAGCGTTTCCAATATCAAATCCAGTGAGTAATAAAGCAAAGAGAATCAATGCAACAACTGACGGTGATGTGAATCCAATAAAAGATATAATTCCACCTAATATCCCGGCACGCATCACGCCTATACCAATTCCTACCTGGCTACTAGCTGGTCCTGGTAAGAACTGTGCTAAAGCGACTAAATCAGCATAACTTTTTTCATCCATCCATTTTTTTCTACGTACATATTCTTCGTGAAAATACCCTAAATGAGCTGTTGGTCCACCAAAGGAAATTAAACCAAGTCGCGTTGAAACTAAAAATATTTCTAAGAGTGATTTAAAACCTTTATTTGGGTTACTTTGATTCATAGCTATCTCCTATTATTTTTTATTTTCTATAAAGAGTTCATAAGCTGTTCTCTGAGCTTCATTAATAACTAAATCGCTTATTTAGTTATTGTATCGTACTTTTCATTGTTCTATCCACGCCTCTCTCGAATCCTATTAAAAGTTCATCAGATTCTATTAAATGTCTAGTAGGATAGAATGTATCGGCATTACTACTGTAGTCTAGTTGCAAAAATAATTCTAGTATAAACCGAAAATCAAGATGTTCTTTCACATAAAGTTATAGGTGAAAATGAATAAAACCAAGAATTAATCCACGCCATACTTTGTCCTCAAAAATATCGCCATAAATCTTAATAAAGAAATTAATCGTAGATTTTTATTATTTCAAGTTTATAGTACACTCTAATTATTTTCAATGAAAATTCATTATTTACATAATCTTTACATTTAGGACTAGATAAAATATTGCTTATGTATAGCGTGATAAATAATAGGTTTCGTTTTTCAGCGCTGAAATAAGAGGGTTTTATTAATCATCATTAAATAAAATATTAAAATAAATAAAGACGGTCGGTTCTTAAAGTAGGCTGAAAATGTGGTTACAGCAACAGAGTGTGCATAATTTACAGCGTGCGAGTGGGTGTAGACATATAAAAATGAATATATCTACATTTGTACGAAGAAATGAAATATTTCCCCAAGTTATTCCGTAAATGAATAACAAGTGCTAAAGGCGAGGAAGAATTATGCAGATACGCTTAATTACAAGTATGATAATGACTGTACCTACATTTGTATCATTCATACGAGTTGTAAATTTGGACGCAAATTACCTCGCCGTAATCATTTTTGTTTATGCTGGTTATTTCATTTATAAAAAATTAAAGTTGAAAATGAAGAGGATTATTATTAAATAATGAGAGCAATACGTTTTTGATAGAATGCGATTCTACATATATTTTATTGGGAAATCAAAGTATAAAAACACCAATCCAAGTATAAGATTGGTGTTTTCGTTATCTGAGGATTCTTTTCCATTGAATTATTTTTATTTATACAACTTCCTAAATTCATCACGTGCCTCTTCTGAAAGCGAGCCGCCGAAATCCATCAACTCTACAATGTCTTTAAAGGCACGTTCTGGAATGGCTAATGTTTCTAACTCTTCCATCGTAAAGCCTAAGTCAATCAAACTTTCATTGCCATTTTCCAATTTTTGAACGAAATCAGGCTCAGTGACAAAAGGTGTGGACATGCCGACAAAATCTGAAAACTGCAATGCTTCCAATGCTTTTTCAGGAGAGTTAATGCCACCTGTTGCCATAACGGGAATGCGGTTGCGGAAATAATGATGGACAACTTCATTCATTAATTGGCCTTTATACTGACCTTGACGAATCGTTTGTACATAAATATTTCGCCCCCAGCTAGCCGTTGCTAGATAATGGATGTTGGTAATTTTTAAAATCTCATCTACTAAATATAAAAAATCTTCTACACTATAACCAATTTCATCTCCGCGTGTTTCTTCAGGTGTCGCCCTAAATCCGAAAATAAAGTTTTCTGGAGCTTCTTGATTAATCACTTTTTGTACCGCTTCCATTACCTCCAAACAAAAGCGGCTGCGGTTTTCTAAACTTGTCGCACCGTATTGATCTGTTCGCTCATTGGAAAAAGTAGAGAAAAAGGTTTGCAATAATAAACGCTGTGCAATGGAAACTTCCACTCCATCAAACCCTGCTTGTATCGCACGACGTGTAGCATCTGCGTATTTTTGTATGACGTCTTCTATTTGAGCAATTGTCATCGCTAACACTTGATGTTCTACAGGACTGTTTAAGGTCATTTCACTCGGTCCGTAAACAATTTGATCGCGATACATCGTCGCTTTAGAAAAACGTCCCGCATGTGTTAGTTGAATGACAGCTTTAGCACCATTTTGCTTCATTGCAGCTGCTAACTTCGCTAAGCCCGGTATACAGTCATCTGAATGAATACCGAATCCATACTCAAATAATTGTCCGTCACGATCAATATAAGCTGCCCCCGTTACTTGTAAAGGAGCAGAATTACTACGGCGTTTTGCATAAGCCAAATCTTCTGTTGTAACGAGTCCTTCCAATGTCGAAGCGTTCGTAATCATCGGGGAAAGGACGAAACGATTTGACAGGGATATGCCATTTGGAAGGATCAGTTCTTCGAATAAAGGTTTAAATTGTGGTGAAGTTTTCATGTATGTATCACACCTTATCATTTTTAAAATTACAATTTTACTTGCTATTTAACGTATCATATGTATTCTGTTAAATCTAGTTCAGATCTATCTATTTATTTCTAACATTGAAATATGCTATGCTAATAAGGAAAATATGAAATGTTAAAGGATGGTTGACAATGAAGAAAAGAGCGAATTTTTTATTTATCGAAAAAAATGAAGACGTTTATACAGTGAGTATGACACCTGAATTACAAGATGATATTGGAACAGTTGGTTTCGTGGAATTTTTATGCGAAGAAACTTTACAAAAAGACGACCCAATTGTAAATCTTGAAGCTTCTAAAACAGTTTTAGAAATTAATGCACCATTAAAAGGAACGATTGTTGAGAAAAATGATGCAGCAATTGATGAACCTACTTTATTAAATTCCGCAAAAACGACTGATAATTGGATTGTGAAGTTAACAGACGTTGATGAAAATGCGTACAATCAATTAGAAGAAGCATGAATCAATTAGAAAGACTCGATTTCTTAATCGATTATTTAAAGAGTGAACAACATGCATCGGCTGTGGAACATGAGCAAGATGCGACGTTTGAAGGGAAATTGGCAGATTTTCGGGCGCTTTGTAATATGCGCCCCCCGAAATCTGTAAGTGATGACTATCTTCAAGTGCAAGATGCATTTTTACAACAATGGAATGGTGAGCGACAACTAACATCCATCGACATGCTTGAACCACTAGCGCCACAATTGTATCTTTGGCAAGGGGATATTACGACTTTACAAGTAGATGCGATTGTAAACGCCGCCAATCATGAGTTGCTTGGCTGTTTTAAACCGAATCACGAGTGTATTGACAATATCATTCATACGCGTGCTGGTGTGCAATTGCGCTTAGCTTGTCATAAGTTGATGGAAGCCCAAGGGCGTAAAGAACCTACAGGGAGAGCGAAAATCACGGATGCGTATAATTTACCAGCTAAAAAGGTCATTCATACAGTTGGTCCGTTTATTACAAAGCGTGGTGTGAGAGCTTTAAGTGAACAATTACTCGCTTCTGCTTATACATCTTGTTTAAAATTAGCGGACGAACAAAAATTACAATCCATTGCTTTTTGTTGTATCTCAACAGGTGAATTTAATTTTCCGAATGCTCATGCAGCGGCAATTGCGATTGAAACGGTAAAAACGTATCTTCAAGAGACGGGTTCTAAAATAGCTGTACTGTTTAATGTATTTACGGATGAAGATGATCAAATTTATCAATCATACTTATTGGAAAAGGGAGATTGACATGCAACAATTACAATCAAAATGGGCGACATTATCTACTCAGGAAAATAGGAGCCAAGCAGAACTTTTACACGGACTGCTAGAAGAAGCCGAAGCGGTTGTCATCGGCATTGGTGCAGGGATGTCTGCTGCAACAGGCTTTACATATGTAGGGAAGCGTTTTACAAATGCATTCCCTGATTTTATTGAAAAATATCGTTTCTTTGATATGTTACAAGCGAGTTTATTTGAATTTGAAAATCGACAAGAATATTGGGCGTTTCAAAGTCGTTTTTGTTTATTAAACTTTTTTGATCAACCAGTGGGGAAAGCGTATGTTGATTTAAAAGAGATTTTGCAACGGAAAAATTATCATGTCATTACAACGAATGCTGATAATGCTTTTTATGCAGCTGAATTTAATATGGATAAAGTGTTTCGCATTCAAGGAGAATACGGTTTATTTCAATGTGTAGAGCATTGTCATCAACAAACGTATCAAGACGAAGCGCTTATTCGTAAAATGGCGGCTGAACAACAACATATGGTCGTCGCACAAGACTTAGTGCCGTTATGCCCGAAATGTGGAGCGGATTTGGAAATTAATAAACGTACTGAGGAAAAAGGTATGGTGGAAGACAGTCATTTTCATGAGCAGAAAGCGCGTTATGAGCAATTTTTACAGGACAATGAAGGGAAGAAAATTCTGTTTTTAGAAATTGGTGTTGGTTATACGACACCACAATTTATTAAACAGCCATTCCAACAAATGACGGAAGAAAATGAACAAGCACTTTTCGTAACGATGAATCAAAAAGACTATTTTATCCCGCATGCAATTCGCTCACAAACGATTCGAATTACAGAAGATATTGAAGATGTGCTTGACGCGGTCGCAAATAAAGCTTAAAAGGGGATTTTTAACATGTATTTGATTGAACCTAAACGCGATGGGAAATGGATTTATGATCCAGGAGTTTCTATGGCGATTCAAGAGTATGTGAAAGATCATGTATTTTTAGATGATGACGTATTATTTCCATATATGATGCAACCAGCCGTTCAAATTGGTAAATATCAAAATGCTTATGAAGAAGTGAATCAACCGTATATGGATGAGCATGATATTCGATTAATTCGCCGTGCAACAGGCGGTGGGGCGATTTATATGGACGACCAAAATATGAGTTTTTGTTTTTTATTCAATGATACAGAAAGTCTCGATCGCAATTATGCAGCTTTATATGAGCCAGCGATTCAAGCATTGAAAAATCTTGGAATTGATGAAACGCTTTTAGGTCAAAAAGGCCGTAATGATTTGGAACTAGATGGTAAAAAGATATCAGGTGCTGCGATGGCCATTCAAAATGGACGTATTTATGCAGGTTATTCATTATTACTCGATCCAAATTACGAAGCAATGGTTGAAGTTTTAACGCCAAACCAGAAAAAGATTCAATCGCACGGTATTCAATCTGTTCGCAGGCGTGTCGGTTCGATTCGCCCTTATCTTGCAGAACAGTACCGCGATATGACAGTGTGGGATTTTACGGATTATATGATTTGTCAGCTTTTAGGAATTGACGATGTGAGTGAAGCGAAACGGTATGAATTCACAGCGGAAGATTGGGATGGTATCGATAAAATTGCCGCTGAAAAATACAATAATTGGGATTGGAATTACGGACATTTTAAGCAATTTGAATATCGATTAACTGAACGTTTTCCAATTGGTACAATGACGCTTGGTTTAACAATCGAACATGCTAAAATTGCTCAACTTCAAATTACGGGCGATTTCTTTGGGTCAAAAGATGTACATGATCTCGAGCAATTGCTGATTGGGACGAGATTGCGTAAAGATGACTTGCTGAAGCAATTAGAAAATGTTGATTTGACTGCTTATTTCGGTCAACTAACGAAAGAAAACTTTGTCGCGTTTTTATTAAGTGAACAGCAGGTAGAAGTGTAAAATGGTGAAATTAGGTCTATTAGATTATGCTTTAATCGATGAAAATAGCGATGCGATTCAAGCTTTTCATCAAACGATTGAGCTGGCTCAATTTGCAGAAAGCTTAGGGTATCATCGTTTTTGGATTGCAGAACATCATAATGTACCTGCATTTGCATCAAGTGCGCCTGAACTAATGATGATGCGCGTATTAGATGCGACAAAACGTATTCGGCTCGGCTCTGGTGGGGTCATGTTACCGCATTATAGTCCTTATAAAGTAGCTGAAAACTTCCGTATTTTGGAAGCATTTCATCCAGGGCGCGTCGATTTAGGTATAGGCAATACGATTGGGACAAAAGTTGTGAATGCAGCACTGAATGAACATAAAGAGCGAAAGTTGAATTATGAAGCGAGTATCGTCGATTTAACAACTTATTTTCAAGATCAAGCGGGCGATACCCATCGTTTTCCGAACATCGTTGCCAATCCAGTCATTCCAACTGTTCCTGAAATGTGGACATTATCGACAAGTGCTCCACGGGCTAAAATGGCAGCACAACTTGGCATCGGTTTTACATATGGCCATTTTTTAGTAGGCGATAATAGAATCGAGCAAGCCATTGAAGCAGTTGAAACGTATCGTCAACATTTTAAGCCGTCGAGGTTTATGAAAGAGCCAACTGTTTCACTCGCGATCATCGTTGTCGTTACAGAAACAGAAGAACAGACCGAAGACTTTCAAACGGTGTTAGATGCTTGGTTATTAGGAAAAGAGAACTTTAGTTATTACACACAATTTCCATCGGTTGAAACAGCTTCTCGGTATGTGTATTCAGAACAAGAAAAGAAAATCGTTGAAGCAAACCGACAGCGTGTCATTATCGGGAATGCGGATGATGTGAAAGCGAGAGTGGATGCATTAGTTGGGAAACTTACGGCTGATGAATTATTATTTGTGCCATTAATTCCAAGTTTTGAACAGCGTAAAAAAACGATCGCTTTATTAGCAAACTTATTTCTAACATAATAAAAAAGCAGACGAAATAGTTCTTGAAAGCTGTTTCAGTCTGCTTTTTGTCGTGTACTTATTGCGTCCATTGTAAATAAACGAGTACGATGCCTGTAATCACCATCGCGATATGACCTGGACAAATGGGTGGGAATTTCCGTTCTTTGCCGTCACAAGTATGATAAGGTCCGCATGTTTTACAACCAAATAACCGTTTCCACATAAGAAAAAACTCCTTTTATAATGCTCTCTTCATTGTATCCCCCATAGGGTATAAAAGAAAGGAATTCCACCATACAAAAAATATTTTTTTTCAAGAAATTTCTCCGCAATCAAATACGCATTAAAAATCGCGGTCCTTCGATATTTTTAACAAGAATTCATTTTCCAAATCTAGCATTGAAAAATTAGAAAAATGAAATCTACCTGTTGCGTCTTTTAAAATGTTGTGATAGCTTAAAAATGTACAAGAAATTCATTAAACTTCGGGGCAAGGTGAAATTCCTTACCGACGGTGATCAAGTTTTGCGTGCTTGTTAGTCCGTGACCCGTTTTTCTTTTTAGTAGAAAACGGCGGAGCTGGTGAAATTCCGGCACCGACAGTTAAAGTCTGGATGGGAGAAGAAAATGAAAATTGTACAATGCCTTTTTAAATGCATGCCTTTTTAAACCGTGACAGAATCATGCATAACAGATTCGACGGCTAAAAAGGAGGAATGCGAATGATCCATGAAGAAATGATGAGAGTAGCACTTCAGCTTGCTAAAACAGCTGAAGGTCAAACATCTCCAAATCCACTTGTCGGTGCAGTATGTGTAAAAGATGGACAAATTATTGGAACTGGTGTGCATATGCAAGCTGGGACACCACATGCCGAAGTTCATGCTTTAGAAATGGCGGGGGATCAAGCCGTTAGTGCAGATTTGTATATAACACTTGAACCTTGTGCACATAAAGGGCGCACACCGCCTTGTACGACAAAAATTATAAAAAGTGGTATTTCCCGAGTAATTATTGCAACTGAAGATCCAAATCCACAAGTAAGTGGAAAAGGAATTGAAGTGCTCAAGAAAGCTGGGATAGAAGTAGTTTCTGGTATTTTACAACAAGAGGCACAGTATTTAAATCGCGCATTTTTCCATTTTATACAACACGGTACGCCATATATTACACTGAAAGCCGCCACAACCCTAGATGGTAGGCTCGCATCAACTACGGGAAATAGTAAATGGATTACGTCAGAAACCTCAAGATCAGACGTCCATTCTCTTCGACATACCCATGATGCTATTTTAGTAGGCGTTGGAACCGTTTTACAAGATAACCCTTTCCTAACCACCCGTTTGCCCCATGGTGGAAAGAATCCAATTAGAATTATTTTAGATCGACAATTACGAACACCTAAAAATGCACATATTGTAACGGATGGTGCAGCAGAAACAATACTATTCACGCAACTCGAACGAAAAAATACGGGTTTATTTGAAGCGCATCCAAATCTGACCGTTGAAAATATCGCGCCAGACCAACCATTTTTAGCAACTGTTTTAAAAGTTTTAGCAGCGCGTGGCATTATGACGTTACTTGTAGAAGGTGGAAGTCGCATTCATTCAAGCTTTATTGATGCCAATTTAGCGGATGAATTGTACTTATATATCGCACCAAAACTACTTGGCAACGGTGCAAGTTTACTTGAAAGTAATGCCATTCAACAAATTAAAAATAGCCATCGATTGCAATTTTTAGATGCCAAATTAATCGGAGAAGATATTCGAATACACGCCCAATTTGTAAAGGATGATTTATCATGTTTACAGGAATTGTAGAAGAAATTGGTGTAGTGCAGGCGATTCGAAAACAGTCGAATGTTTACCAATTTCAAATTAGTTGTCATACAGTTTTAGCAGATGTTAAAAAAGGCGATAGCATTGCGGTAAATGGTGTTTGTTTAACTGTGAATGATTTTCAGGAAACCTCTTTTACGGTAGACGTCATGCCTGAAACAGTGAGTGCCACGACAATGAATACATTAAAAATAGGCAGCTCTGTTAATTTAGAACGTGCGATGGCAGTGAATGATCGTTTCGGCGGCCATTTTGTGAGTGGTCATGTAGATGGTGTTGGAGAAATTAAAGCCATTTATCCAGACCAAAATGCAATCTGTTTGGAAATTGAAATCGAGCAAAACTTGCATCATTATTTGACAGAAAAAGGTTCAATCACTGTTGACGGTACATCACTCACGATTTTTAAAGTGACTGAAAAAGGCTTCGTTATTTCGCTAATTCCAGTAACGCAAGAAGATTCCATTATTGGTTCTAAAAAAGTAGGACATAAAGTGAATATTGAAGCCGATGTACTGATGAAATATGTAGAGCGTTTGCTGACGAAAAGTGAACGACAAGATGAACAACAGATGATGCAACTTTTACAAAATAATGGATTTTTATCTTAATTTGAAGATGGGGTGAAATAGATGTATGCAACAGTTGAACAAGCGATTAAAGAATTACAAAAAGGCAAACCCATTATCGTTGTCGATGATGAAAATCGAGAAAATGAAGGGGACTTTTTAGCGTTAGGACGGTCAGCAACTTCTGAAATGATCAATTTAATGGCGATGGAAGGTAGAGGGTTAATTTGTGTGCCAATTGATGAAACGTATGCCGAGCGTCTAGCTTTGCCATTGATGACATCATCAAATAGTGACCCACACCGCACAGCGTTTACAGTATCAATTGACCATTATACGACGACAACTGGTATTTCAACGATGGAACGTTCTCAAACGATTTTAAGTATGTTGAATCCAGAAGCTAAGCCAACTGACTTTAATCGTCCGGGACATATTTTTCCGCTCATTGCGAAAAGTGGGGGCGTTTTAGAGCGTCCAGGTCATACAGAAGCGGCAGTTGATTTAGCGAAATTAGCTGGCGTTGAACCAGTCGGTGTCATTTGTGAAATTATGAATGAAGATGGCACGATGGCAAGAATTGACCAACTCAAAAAGATAGCGGAACGTTTGGATTTAGTGATTTTAACAATCGCTGATTTGATTAGCTATCAACAAAAGAACACCGCAATTGTAGAAAGGCAAGTTGCCATTGACTTACCAACTGATTTTGGAACATTTGAAGTAGTGGCGTTTGTTGAGAAAAAGACTGGAAAAGAGCATCTAGCCTTTATAAAAGGGAATCCGAAAGACGCCAAAAATGTATTAGTACGACTCCATTCTGAATGTTTAACAGGCGATATTTTCCATTCGAATCGTTGTGATTGCGGCGAACAATTGGAAAAATCGCTGCAGCAAATTCAGGGAGAAGATTGTGGTGTTTTGCTTTATTTGCGTCAGGAAGGCCGTGGCATAGGACTGATTAATAAATTAAAAGCTTATGCCTTACAAGATCAAGGTTTTGATACCGTCGAAGCAAATGAACAATTAGGTTTTCCTGATGATGCGAGAGATTATGCAGTTGCCGCAAATATATTGCAACAACTCGACATTCAAACGATTGATTTATTAACGAATAATCCGAGGAAAATGACAGCTTTAGAACATTATGGAATTGAAATTCGTCAGCGCGTAGCAATTGAATGCCCAGTAAAAAATGAAAATGCATATTATATGCAAACGAAAAAAGAGAAGCTTGGACATTACTTACATTTGTAAAAGGAGCATGAACATGGGAAACATATTTGAAGGACATTTAGTAGGAACGGATTTAAAAATTGGGATTGTTGTCGGACGTTTTAATGAGTTTATTACGAGTAAATTATTAGGCGGAGCGGAAGATGCACTTTATCGACATGGCATTTCAAAAGAAGCGATTGATATTGCGTGGGTGCCAGGTGCTTTTGAAATTCCAATTGTTGCACAAAAAATGGCTACGACGAAAAAATACGATGCCATCATTACATTAGGGACGGTCATTCGAGGGGCTACACCACATTTTGATTATGTCTGTAATGAAGTCGCTAAAGGCGTATCGAAAATTAGTTTAGAGGAACAACTTCCCGTTATTTTCGGCGTCTTAACAGTTGATACGATTGAACAAGCGATTGAACGTGCTGGGACGAAAGCGGGTAATAAAGGTTGGGATGCAGGAATGGCGGCAATTGAAATGGCGAGCGTACTAGCTCAAATCGATCAGCACGAAGCATAAAAAAATGATGATGTCAGTTCAGTGAAAGAATTAAGTTAGAGTGTTGAGCAGCGAATGATTCTCGTGAATGCTTGAATTGTTTTAAGAAGCGGCGAACCATTTTTCTGATGGATTGAATCTTACTAGCGAATGATTGAAACCTTCTAAGGGATGGTCATATCCATTTCAAGAACTCATACAATGAATGATTTCACCAACTAGGACAGATAAAACTGTACTTAATATAATAGCGCCCGACTTCAATTCACATTTTCATATATGACAATCAATAAAAACACTTTCCCGAACGGCCAATGTTTGGGAAAGTGTCTAATGTTAATTGGTAGCAGCTTCTTGTGCAATTGTCGTACGACGTCCAGCGCCTAAGCCAGAGATGAAGAGAACAATTGTCGCAATGATTAATAAGCCAAATGGAGCCATCCAACCGCCAGTGAAATCGTATAAGAAACCGAATAATACAGGTCCAGTTGCAGCGAGTAAATAACCGATTGATTGCGCCATTGCGGATAAATCAGCCGCTTCGAAAACATCATCCGTACGAAGCGAGAAGAACATCATCGCTAAACTGAAAGCTGTTCCAGTTCCAATTCCCATTAAAATAGAAGCTGGAATTATTAAAGCCATAACACCAGATGCGACGAAGACAATACCAAGTATAAGTGTAATCGCTGTAAGCCAAACGAGCTTTAACTGATTATGCATTTTAGCTGCAATAATTGGCATGATGAATGTGACAGGTAATTGCGCAAATTGGATTAAAGATAACATCCAACCTGCTTTACTTGCGTTCATTCCACGTTCTTGTAAAATTTCTGGATACCAAGCAGCGAAGCAGTAGAATAATAGGGATTGTAACCCCATAAATAATGTGATTTGCCAAGCGAGTTTCGAATGCAATAAAGATTTCTTTTTGCCATCCGTCACTTTTTTAGTTTGGGGTACATCTCTTTTGAATAATTGTGGAACCCAAAAGATGACAGCTAAAATACCAACAATCATCCAAATTCCTACTGACAATTTCCAACCTGAACCTGCATTGGCTAATGGAATACTAAGTCCTGCTGCGAGTGCCGCTGTTAAGTTCATAGAAATGGAATAAATTCCAGTCATGACACCAATGTTTTTAGGAAATTTCATTTTGACAAATGCGGGCATTAAGACGTTTGCAATTGCAATACCTGCCCCAATCAATAAAGTACCTGTATATAAAGGAACAATTCCAGCTAAAGGTCTTAACACGAGACCAATTGTTAAAACGATTAGAACGAAAAATAAAGTTAACTCCATGCCGAGTTTTCTTGCTAGTTTCGGTGCAAATGGAGATAATAATCCAAAAGCGAGCAATGGAATCGTCGTTAATATGCCGATTACTGTATTCGAAACATTTAAATCGTCTCGAATTAAACTAACGACAGGTCCAACTGATGTAATCGGTGCGCGTAAATTCATCGCAATAAAAATAATGCCGACTACTAACAGAATGAGCCCGAAGGTAGATGGTTTCTGTTGTTTTGCAACTTTCGTGACAACGCTCATTCGAAATCCTCCTAATTAATGTCTTCCTCATTAAGCCTAACATTTCAACCATTTATTGTAAATCAAATTTCTAGAACTCAAAATAGCAATTTCCATCTGACAATTTCGACTTATTTTTGAATAAAAACCGATTATGTCGAGAATTTTATCGAAAAACGTTATACTATTGAAAGAAGTTAAAATGAAAGAGGGATTGCAAATGGCAACTGAAAAAGGAAATTTACCGGAAAAATCATGTTCAATCGAGCGTCTTGTGACAATTGAAGCGGATGTTCAAAAAGTATTAGAAGGTAAGAAAAAAGCGACAAGAAGAAATGGTGTCTATGCTTATCCAGGCGAAATAATGGAATTAGATGGCCAAAAAGTGAAAATAGATGCGCTTTATCAACAAACTTTAGGTGAAATGACAGATGAAGATGCAATTGCTGAAGGATATGAGTCAATGGCTGCCTATAAAGATGCTATTTTATCAATCCATCCAAATATGCCGTGGGTTCCGAAAATGAACGTGTGGGTTCACGAATATAGCCTGAATTTAGATTAATGTAGATGTTATGAAAGTAGAAATCTACTCAACATTTGTCTTTCTGCACGTTATTAGTGCCGTATTATCAATCGGACCATTATTTGTTATTCTTCCGTTGATTAAAAAAATCAAAAAAGGGACGATTCCCGAAGAATCCGTTTATTTATCCATCATTAAAGTAATTGTGCGAATTGTTATGCATGCAGGTCATGCACTCGTCGTAACAGGTGTGTTATTAATTTTGCTTGGACCATGGCCATGGCATACATCATGGGTCATCATGACAATCGTCGTGATGGGACTGTCTGGCATCTTTTTGGCAACCGCATTTACAAGAGTCATTCGCAATTTTGATCATTACGGAACAGATAAAATAGCTGTATTAGATCGTCTAAATCAAACAACATGGATTTATATCGGACTGATGCTGTTATTATTATGGCTAATGGTACAAAAACCAAACTTTTGGTAAGAAAAAACCATTTGTGCAAAAAACGCACAAATGGTTTTTTCATGTCTGGATTTTTCTCGTGCCTGGCACAAAACGTATAACAATTCAGAATCGTTCACTTGTTTGTGCCAGGCACTTCTATAGAAACGATTCAGTATATTCAAGAACTCGTGCTAGACACTTCTAGTCACCCAATTCACAAAAAACTGTTTGGAACTTCAGGTCCACTGATGTTCCAAACAGTTTTAATATTATACAGTCGCTTCGATTTCTTCTGTTAATTCAACGAGTTGATCGATTAACTCTCCGATATAAGCGATTGTATTGCGTAAAGGTTCTTCTGTTGTAATATCTACGCCAGCCATTTTACTTAATTCAGCTGGTGTTTTTGTTCCGCCCGCTTTTAGCACTTTGATCCAATCATCTACAGCAGGTTGACCTTCTTCTAAAATACGTTTGGAAACTTCTGTTGAAATTGTTAAGCCAGCACTGTATGTATATGGATATAAGCCCATATAATAGTGTGGTTGACGCATCCAAGTAAGCTCTGCACCTTCATTAATTTCTACTGCATCGCCCCAGAAATCTTCTAACACTTCACGTTTTAAATTGTTCAAAATTGCCGCATTTACATTTCCGCCTTTATCAACAAGTTCATACACTTTACGTTGGTAAGCAGCTTCTAGTAAATGCGTGACGAAGTTGTGATAATACGTTCTCGCAACGATTGAAGAAATAACCCAACGTTTAAAGCGCACATCTTCCGAGTTTTTCAGTAAGTGATTAGCCATTAACATTTCATTCATCGTCGACGGTGCTTCAATGAAGTACATCGAAGTGCGTGCATTGAAAATATTTTGCTCGGCATTGGCATTATAAAAATGTCCCGCGTGGCCAAGTTCATGCGCTAAAACGAAAACATCTTCCATACTACCTGTCCAAGAAATTAAAATATATGGGTGGTAACCGTGTGGACTCGAACAAAATGCGCCTGTTGATTTCCCTTTATTTTGCGCAAAATCAATCCAACGCTCTTTATACGAACGATCAACCATTTCAATATAGTCCTCACCCATAACAGCTAAGCCTTCGTCAATATACTTTTTAGACTCTTCAATGGAAATCTTCGGCTCAAAAGTAGGATCTAAAGGTACTTTTAAATCTGCAAACGTCATTTTTTCTAAACCATAAACTTTTTGTAAAAGCTTCGCATATTTGCGCATATGTGGTGCAAGTTCTTTTGTAATTAAGTCAATTTGACGTTCATACATTGAACGATCGACTTCTTGATGTTGTAGTAAATAATCAAAAACCGTATTGTAACCACGGATGTCTGCAGTCGTTTTCTCTGTTTGGACATGCGTATCATACGTTTTAGCAGTCGTATGTTGATAGTCACGTAGCTTTTTCGAAAAAGCTTCAAATGCAGCACGACGTTTAGCAGTATCAGGTTCTGATTCCCAATCACCTTCAAAAGATACATAGCTTAATGGATAGCTTTTGCCATCAACGATGAAATCATCAAAATTCATATCGACCATTTTTGTCGTATTGTATAAGCCATATGGTGCGTTAAATGAAGCAGAAAAAGCTGCTAATGTTTTTTCCACTTCTGGATGTAATTGATAAGGTTTAAGTTCTAATAACTGTTGTAAATAAACTGCGTAGTTATCATCTTTCGTAATCGCTTCTTTCAACTCATCTTTTGATAAAGCAAGTAATTCACTTGTTACGAAAGAAAGTGAACTGTTTAATTTCGCACCGACAGAACCTAACTTACTGGCACGCATTTGTGCTTCATCATCTGTTTGGTCTGTACTCACCGCTAAGTTTGCATACGTGCCGACTGGAACGAATAATTGTCTAATTTTTTCATAACCTTTTAATGCTTCAACTGCAGAACTTGCATCGACAATTTTCCCTCTAAATTGCTCGACAAATACAGCTACTTCTTTTTCCAGTTGTCCAACAGCAGTTTCATAGTCTTCTTCTTTTGAAAATACATGTGATAAATCCCAAGTTTCTTCTACTTTGACTTCAGAACGTGGTGGTAATGCTTGTACCAATGTCATCTCTCCCTTTATCCAGCAAAATTGTTCGATTTATTACGGATATCGAATTAATTATTAGTATAACGAATTGGGAAAAGAAAGTAAAATCATTGTTTTCAGAATAATGGTATTTACTTTAAATTTGAAATGACATAAGCGAGTTCATGTTGTTCAAAAACTTCTAAAATATGTAATAGCGTTTCCTTTGAAACGTGAATCGACTCATCATCTATCATTTCTTCGATACTTTTTTCCAACAACGTCGTATCAGGGTAATGTGGATAAGCTTCTTCGTAAATTATTAAAGGGTCTAATTGTTTATTTTTGCACCAATTAATAAATAATTGAATCATCACTTTTTCATCTGCTTGATACTGTTCGATAACTTTTTTGCTAAGATCGTCCATCATCATTCCTCCTCAAGATGTATTTTATCATAATTTATAATAGCCCTTCATAAAATAATCTGTTTGACTATACACTTTTATTCATCGATACAATTGAACGTATTCTGCGACAAGAGTGAAGGGCATCTTATAAGTATATATCAGTTAACTAAAAATCATAAAACTTATATTAAATATATAACTAATTCAAATGAACTAAAAAATATTTTAATTTGTAATAATTGATGATTCTAAACTACTAAATTATGTTATAATAAAGAAGTAATTGATTAATAAAACAATTGAAAAAGAGGTGGCTTTCTTATGGTGCAATTAAAGAAAAGTCAAATTGGAAAAACGATTATTGTGGATGAAAACCCGTTATCAAGATGGCTGTTTTCCAATACCACATCGGCATGGATTTGGTTACTATTACGCTTGTATTTAGGCTATTCATGGTTGATGGCAGGGATTGGGAAAGTAAAGTCAGACGCATGGACTGGCGACAATGCCGGCGTCGCGTTGGAAGGATTTATGGGGGGTGCTTTATCAAAAGTCGAAGCGGGAGATGTCGCAGGTTGGTACGCAACATTTTTAGAAAACTTTGTCTTACCAAATGCAGTACCATTTTCTTATATGGTCGCATGGGGGGAAGTGCTTGTAGGGATTGGGTTAATCGTTGGTTGTTTAACAGGAATTGCAGCATTTTTTGGAGCAACAATGAATATGTCATTTTTACTTGCAGGAACTGTTAGTACAAATCCAATTATGTTTATGATTGCTTTACTGTTAGTATTAGCATGGAAAAATGCAGGATGGTATGGTGTAGATCGTTGGATTTTACCGAAATTAGGGACGCCTTGGTCCGAAAAGAATAAATAGTAATAAAAAAAAGCGAGTGCATTTGAAAGCATTCGCTTTTTCCATTATCGATTCTCCAAAAAATAAGTAACAAGCCAATCGACATCTAAAGGACCATCGACAATTTCATAATAGAGGCGACTGTCTTGAATGATAAGCGCTTCATCTAATAAAATTTTCAATTCACGTCCATTGATATCTTCTAACTTTACGACATATTGATCGGTTTCATCTCGTAAGTTTAATTCACTCGCATCGATTTTACGAATATGATAGTTTTCAAAAAAAGTTAATAGTAAATGAATTTCATGAGGTTCGTCAACAATCCAAGCCTCAGCCCCTGAATGCTGTGGAGAGGGTTTTGAAAAAGTGAGCGTTTGAAAAGGAACTTTCATTTCATCTAATAACGAAATAAAAGGTTGTTCTTTCAATTCGTTTTTACTTTCTAACATCATATAAGCACCGCCAATAACGAGTGCTAATAATAATAATGCACGTAATTTCATATAAATACCTCCACCAATTCATTATTTGACTAGACATCAAGTGATAAAAACACAAATCATTTTTTGAATTTGTAGAAAATACTTACAAAATGGTATACTGTACATATATTTTATGAAAAGGGGATGGAGAATATGACAGAAAAAGTAGTGCATGCCATTCAAGATGATTATCCAGATGATTTTGCTTGGTGTTTAGGTTGTGGCCGTTTAAATAAAGAGGGGTACCATTTTAGAACGGGTTGGGATGGGGATGAAACGGTAACGTATCATTCTCCATCTGAAAAAGAAGTCGCAATTCCTGGTTTTGTTTATGGGGGCGGAATTGCATCTTTTATTGATTGTCATGGAACGGGTTCTGCATCTTTATATTTGCATCGTAAAAATGGTTTTGAGCCAGGAAGCGGAGAAGAGCCACCACGTTTTGTAACAGCATCTTTAAATGTACAATTTTTAAAGCCGACACCTCATGGTAAAGTATTAAAAGCAGTTGGGAAAGTAGAAGAAATTCATCCGAAAAAATATAAAGTAGCTGTGGAAGTATTCGCTGGAGAAGAGCTTTGTGCAACCGGTGAAGTCGTTGCAGTCGTCATGCCTAAGACATTCACACAATCATAGATGAAGGAGGTATGAAGTTGTTTGAAGCTGCCATTATGTTAATCATTATGTCCGTACCTATTACGGCAATTGTCACAACGCATCAACGTAAAATGCAGAAAATTAAACAGCAAGGTGTCAGAGATGAAATTGAATTGGAAAAACTGAAACAACAAAATTTCATCGCAGAGACAGAAAAACTACGCTTGGAATTGAAACAAAAACAATTAACTTTTCAAGAGGAATTTCATAACGAAGATTGAAAGGTGAGGTGGATTAAGTGAGCAACAAGCAGCCGTATAATGATTTGATCGGGGACATATTATCAAACTCTGATGACCGAGGGCAAATTGATCATTTGGATGGTGCAGGTAAACCTTTATCGAAAGAGTATTTTTCAGGGGATACTTTTCAACATTTTCAAAAAATTGCTAAAGATGCTGGATATAAACCTTATTGGCTAAAACTACAGCATGAAGTAAAGGCGTTATTAGAACAGTTGATTGCTGAAAAGGAACAAATGGATTCTAAAGAAGTTAAAAAATTTGTGAAAACTATTAATCAAAAAATCGCACTTCATAATAAAAATTGCCCACCTCCATTTTTGAAAGGAAAAATATCAGCTGAATCGGTCAGCGAAGCGATCAAATTTTGGCAATAAACCTAAATTAAAATGAAACCTTTTGAGTCGATTCATCGTAAAAGAGATATACAAAATTCGACAACAATTGAGGAGGATGAAACTCATGGAAAATAAAGGTTTACGTGTCTTAACACATGCAAGTGCATTTTTTGCACCGTTTTTAGTACCATTCATCGTATTTTTAGTTGCTCCAGATGATTTAGTAAAAAGAGTTGCGATTCAAGCAGTATTATTTCAACTTGTTTTAGGTGTTCTTGTCTGGGTATCAGTCTTGTTTTCAGTTATTTTAATTGGGATTCCATTTGTCATCGGCTTTGGAATTATGTGGTTCGTTGTACCGATTATTGGTATTATCAAAGCATTAAACGACGAGCACTATGAATATCCAATTGTAAAACATTTCTTTTAAAATGAGCGCTGCAAAAACTCCGAGACATCCATTGTTTCAGAGTTTTTGTGCGTAAATTGGTAGAGTGAGGAAGGTGATTCAACGAAGTTTGTTTTATTCCCCGAAGTTCATGCCGTATTGCCTTAAGTTAGCTCTTTATTCCCCGAAGTCCTCACTTCCGCATCCTGCTTTTCATTTCATCAAAAAATCTATAATCCATACTGTTTCATTTTCGCATACAACCAAGTGCGGCTAATGCCTAGAATTCTACTTGCTTCGGATTTATTGCCATTAGCGTTAGCGAGTGCTTCGATAATGAGTGTTTTCTCTTGATCTCGTATCCTTTCTTTAAACTCATTTTTCGGAACACGTAACTCGGGTGGGGGAACGCTGTTTGTTCCATTCCCTTGATTAATCACTTCCATAGGTAAATCTACTACATCAATGATACCGCTTCTTGTTAAATTCGCCGCGCGTTCAATGACGTTTTGCAATTCCCTCACATTTCCCGGCCACTCATGCATCATTAATTTCTCTAGTGCCTCTCTTGTCACATACTGCACGGAAAACCCTGCTTGACCTAGCTTCTTTAAAAATGCGTTAACAATTAGCGGCACATCCTCCAATCGCTCTCTTAATGGAGGAAGCTCAATCGGCATGACGTTTAAACGATAATATAAATCTTCTCGAAATTTCCCAGATGCTACTAATTGCTGCAAGTTTTGATTCGTGGCAGCAATGATTTTACAATTTAATTGAATGGCTTCATTGCTACCAATCGGTTCAAACGCTTTTTCTTGTAAGACACGCAGTAGTTTTGTTTGTAAAATGATTGGCATATCCCCAATTTCATCTAAAAAAATTGTACCATTTTGGGCTTCTTCAAATTTTCCTTTACGTCCACCTTTTTTCGCACCAGTAAAAGCACCTTCTACATAACCGAAAAGTTCGGATTCGAGTAAATCATGCGGAATGGCTGCGCAATTAATTTGTACAAACTTTCCATGGCGCTCGGATGCCACATGAATGCCACTAGCGAATAATTCTTTTCCAGTACCACTTTCTCCTAATAAAAGAACATTGGAAATGCTTTGTGAAGCGGCAAATGCTTCTTCTTTCACCCGTCGAATGACGGCAGATTCTCCGATAATATGTGCAAATGAATAGTTGACACTTTTTTGTACATGTAATTCTTTTTGGTAATAACTCACTTGCTTTTCCAACTGTTCTACGCGATGCAGGGCTTCTTGTAAACTTTTCAAATCGCGGTATGTAATTTTACAAACTGCCCCCGTAATAACTGTCTCATGAACAAGCGGCAATATCGTTATGAGACACTGTGTTTCACCAATTAATTTGGCGACGTTCATCACTTTACGCCCCGTTTTTAAAACTTGCTCTATTCCTAAATGGTGAAAGTTTTCTTCAATTATTTGGCCGATAATATGCGCTTCATCTATCTGGTACAATTGGCAAAACCCTTCATTTACCATCGTAATATGTCCGTCTTGATCGACAATTACGACACCATCATAGGCTAGTTCTACAACTGAACGCAATTTTTCTTCCCATTCTTTGGAAATAGACAATCTCGCTTGGATTAAATCAACATGTTTTTCATAGCCGAATAAAATTTGTGTCGTTGATAATAAACCGATTGTTACGCCGTGGACATTAACGACCGGTGCATGTCCAATTTTACGTTCGAGTAATAATTCGCGTGTATCACTAATTAAATCAGTTGAACGAACGACGATAGGTTGCTTGTTTAAAAAGGAATCAATTAGCATATCAAAATCTTGGAACTCCGCAAGTGCTTGAATCATTTTGTTTTTCGTAATAATGCCTTGTAACTTTTGATTTGGATAAATGACAGGAATAATATTTGATTGAACAGTTGTAAATAATTGCAATGCTTCTCCGACAGTTTGGTGAGTTGTCATAACGGGGAAGTCTCGAATCATAATATCTTTCACAAACATTGCTTTCACTCCTTCTTGTAATTTTATCATTTCTGAATAGTTTGTAAAGTGTAAACTGTTAAGGAGAATGTACATAATAGGTGAAAAGTGTATCGGATTGTTTACAACTTTCCAATCGATGACGAGTGAAAATGATTCAACTCTTTTACAATGAAAAATTAGATGCAACAAGCACAGACGTTGGTATTGCCCGTTTGAGTAACGAAATATAATTTTCAAATTCCAACTTATCCAGCTATTTTTAATAATTGGCATCGTTCTTGCAACAATGATTAAGTGAAAAGACTTATGCAAAAGGGGGATTGTATGGGAATTTTAAACGGTTTAAAAATTTTAGATTTTACAACATTATTACCAGGTCCATTTGCGACGATGATGTTTGCGGATATGGGGGCGGACGTGTTACGAGTTGAATCGCCAACACGCGTAGATATGGTGAAAGAAATGACACCACAAATTGACGGTTTATCTGCTACACATCATCAATTAAATCGTTCTAAACAATCGATTGCATTAGATTTGAAAACTACGGGTGCAGTCGAGCTCGTTAAAAAATTAATTCAAGAATACGATATTGTGATTGAGCAATTTAGACCTGGCGTGATGGAGAAATTTGGCTTAGATTATGAAACTTTGAAAAAAGAAAATCCAAAATTGATTTACTGCTCGATTACAGGTTACGGGCAAACGGGACCTTATAAAAATCGTGCGGGCCATGATAATAATTTTTTAGCGATTTCGGGAATGCTCGACTATTCCAGAAGAAAAGGAGAAAGACCTGTACCCCAAGGTGTGCAAATTGCAGATTTGGCGGGTGGGTCGATGCATGCGGTAATCGGAATTTTAGCTGCTGCATTAAAACGGACAGAAACTGGGAAAGGCGACTACATCGACATTAGTATGACAGATACTGCATTCTCGTTAAATGCGATGTTTGGTCCGGCTTATTTGGCAGAGGGAACTGAACCAAAGGCAGAGCAATTATTATTAAACGGTGGTTCTTTTTATGATTATTACGAAACAAAAGATGGTCGTTATTTTTCAGTTGGTAGTTTAGAACCGCCATTTTTTAAAATGCTTTGTGAAACATTGGAAGCACCAGAATTGTTACCGCTCGGTTTAGCGACAGAACTTGAAGAACAACAACAGTTAAAACAAGCTTTACAACAAAAGTTTCAAGAGAAAGATTTTCGCGAGTGGCAAGCCATTTTCGGAGAAGATTTTAACGGCTGTGTAGAACCTGTTTTAACGTTTAAAGAAGCGACGGAGCATCCGCAATTACAAGCGCGTGAAGCAGTTGTCGAAGTGCCGACAACCAATGGCGAAACTTTACAACAACTTGCTTTCCCGATTAAATTTCAACATGCGAAGCCTGTTTACAAACATACAGGCAGTAAACTCGGGGTGCATGTCGAAAATGTTTTAAAAGAACAGGGCATTTCACAAGCGCAATATGAAGCTTGGCAACAACAAGGTGTTTTTGGAGAAGAAAGGAGGGTTAGACGATGACAAATCAAGCAGTCGTTAGCGAAATTAGAGAAGGTGTTGCTTGGCTTTATTTGAATAAGCCGGATGACTTAAATGCAATCGGTAAAGATTTATTAGAAGCATTGACGAAAGCATTACATGAAGCGGAAGAAAATCAAGCAGTGCGCGTCGCTGTACTAACTGGTAAAGGAAGGGCTTTTTGCGCGGGTGCCAATTTGAAAGAGCTTCTTGAATATGTTGAAAATCCTCAAATGGAAGACAGTTTATTCGATAAAAGTGAGCAATTATTTGTTACTTTGGAACGTTTTAAAAAGCCACTCATTGCGGCAATAAATGGTGTAACCGTAGCGGGTGGTTTAGAAATTGCGATGACTTGTGATTTTATGATCGCTTCTGATCAAGCGCAAATTGGAGATGGACATGCAAATTTTGGCGTTATACCAGGTGCGGGCGGTGCTGTGAAATTACCGCGAAAAATTGGAATGAATCATGCCAAATATTTACTTTTCACTGGTGAAATGATGTCCGCAAAGAAAATGGAACAATATGGACTTGTTGAAGAAGTGGTCGCTCATGAAAATTTAGAAACACGTGTACAAGAAATCGCTTTAAAAATTGCGGAGAAAAGCCCACTCGTCTTAAAAACGATGAAACAATTGGCGAATGATGGCGTGGAACAACCGCTAGAAATTGCATTAAAACAAGAGTTGCTCGCATTAAAAGTGCATACGCAATCATATGATTTAAGTGAAGGTTTACGCGCATTTAGCGAGAAAAGAAAACCAAATTTTAAAGGCTATTAATTAAAGGAGACGATGACAATGGACGTAAAAGGAAAAACGGCAATTATTACAGGTGGCGCATCAGGACTTGGTTTTGAAACAGCAACGACTTTAACAAATAAAGGTGCGAATGTCGTACTATTTGATATTAATGATGTTAAAGGGAAAGTAGCGGTAGCTGAATTAGGGGAACAAGCCCATTATGTGAAAGTGGATGTAACGAGTGATGCATCTGTAGAAAATGGCATTCAAGAAGTGCTAGAAAAGTTTGGAGCAGTGCATATTTGCGTTAATTGTGCAGGTGTTGGAACGCCTCAAAAAACGCTCGGTCGTAAAGGTGCGATGCCACTGGAAAACTTTAAACAAGTTATTGATATTAACTTAATTGGTACGTTTAATGTTCTGCGTTTGGCGGCACAAGCGATGGCAGAAAATGAACCGCTTACTGAAGATGGTGAAAGAGGATTAATCGTCAATACTGCATCTGTTGCCGCATTCGATGGGCAAATGGGGCAAGCGGCATACGGAGCTAGTAAAGCAGGTGTTGCAGGCATGACATTACCAGTTGCAAGAGATTTATCGGAACATGGCATCCGAATTAATACGATTGCACCTGGTTTATTCCGTACACCGATGGCTGCTGGATTACCGGATAAAGTGATTGAGAAACTGGAAAGTATGGTCGAGTTTCCGAAACGTTTAGGTAAGCCATCAGAATATGCTCATTTAGTATTATTTATGGTGGAAAATAATTATCTTAACGGTGAAGTGATTCGACTAGACGGCGGCATTCGTATGCAACCGCGATAAAGAAAAGGTGAGGTGAAGAGCATGATTTTACAAAAAGGATTGGTATTTAGTGCGAGAAAAGATCCACAAAAACTAGCAATTGTAAATGATAAACATCGTTATACGTATGAACAATTAGAAACAAGAGCTGCAAAAGTACAAGCTTCCTTGAAAAATCTTGGTGTACAAAAAGGAGATCGCGTCGGTTTATTATTATTAAATGATTTTCGTTATGTAGAGCTGATGTATGGGGTTACTTCGTTTGGCGCTTTAATGGTGCCGATGAATGTGCGCTTTTCAGCAGAAGAAAATTTATATGTACTACGTGATGCAGGCGTTGAAGTGCTGTATTTAAATAAAGAATTTATCCAACTTGTACCTATTATTAAAAAAGAAGTGCCTTCTGTCCGTCATATTATTTTAGCGGAAGATTTAGAGGATGAAAGTTTTCAGGACGAGGCTGACGTATTATCTTATGAAGCTTTACTTGAAGCAGAAATTGCTAGCAAACTGCTGATGGATGAAGTAACAGCAGAAGATGTCGCTGGTTTGTTTTACACAGGTGGGACGACAGGACGTTCAAAAGGCGTCATGTTAACACATCAAAATTTAGTTGCAAATGCGATGCATGTCGTGATGAATTTTAATATGCATTCAGATGATATTTATTTACACGCTTCACCTATGTTTCATGCGGCAGACCAAGCAGCTTCATTTGCATTAACATTTATCGGAGGTACGCATGTCACGTTAAGGCAATTTACACCAAAAGGCTTACTTGAAACGATTGAAAAAGAACAAGTCTCCCTCGTGATGTTAGTGCCAACGATGATTAATATGATGATTTATTCGGCGGACTTTGATAAATATGATATTTCTACATTGCGCATGATTTTATACGGTGCATCTCCAATGGCGGTCGAATTATTGAAAAAGTCCTTTGAAGTAATGCCTCACGTCGATTTAATTCAAGCGTATGGCATGACAGAAGCATCGCCTATTTTAACCTTGCTTTTACCAAAAGACCATCATGTGACCGAGGAAACTGAGCAACGTCTGGCATCTTGCGGTAAACCGGTGCAATTTGTGGAAATGAAAGTCATAGGTGATAATGGTGAAGAACTTGGTACGAATGACATTGGAGAGTTTGTTGCGAAAGGTCCAAATATTATGAAGGGCTATTGGAATTTAGAAGAAGAAACGAAGAAAGTGTTTCAAGAAGAGTGGTATCACACAGGGGATATGGGTTACCGCGATGAAGACGGATTTTATTACGTTGTTGACCGCGCGAAAGATATGATCATTTCAGGGGGCGAAAATGTCTATTCTGTTGAAGTTGAACAAGCTTTATATACCCATCCTGCAGTATTAGAATGTGCCGTCTTTGGTTCTCCAGATGAGAAATGGGGAGAAATCGTTCGTGGGGCAGTTGTTTTAAAGCAAGGTGTAGAAGCAACTGAAGAAGACATTTTAGACCATATTCGGAAGCAATTAGCGAATTATAAAGTACCGAAATCGATTGAGTTTTTACAAGAACTACCAAAAAGCGGTGCGGGTAAAATTTTGAAGCGCGTCATTCGTGAACAATACGCAGAAAATACGCTTTCTTAATGAGAAAAGGAGATAAGTCAAATGAATATTAGTACATCCTTAACATTAAATGCTAACCGTCATCCTGAAAAGCTAGCCGTTGTTTGTGAAGGTAGAACGTATACGTATCAACAATTAAATGAAGAAGTAAACCGCTATGCCAATGGTTTACGTAAACTTGGATATGAAAAAGGACAAAAAGCAGCTATTTTCATGAAAAACTCCGACCATTTTGTGATCGCATTTTATGCCCTTATTAAAGCAGGCTTCGTCATCGTTCCTGTTAATTTTAGATTAACGGCACATGAAACGAGTTATATATTAAACCAGTCGGATACGGTTGTTGTCATTTGTGACCAAGAATTTGAAGAAACGATTGCGAAGTCTTGTGAAAGTGCTGAACATGTAGCGCATGTGTTTGTTGTAGAAGAAGCGACTTATAGCGAGCATAAAAGTTTTGCATCTTTAAAAGATGACGCTATTAGTGAACCAGATGTAGTCGTTAAGCGTACGGATGATGCGGAAATTTTATTTACATCTGGCACAACGGGATTGCCAAAAGGTGCATTATTTGACCACGAACGGATTATTAATGTCAATACGGGCGTCATTATGGGAACAGAAATGAATGCGAATGATCGACTCATTCATTTGGCGCCGATGTTTCATTCTGCGCAATTAAATTTATTCGTCATTACTGGCATTATGCTCGGTACTTTAAATGTCATTCACCGAGATTTTAATCCAGTAGAAGTGTTAAAAGCGATTGATGATTATAAAATTACGTATTTCTTTGGCGTACCTGCGATGTATAATGCCTTATTACAAGTTCCGAATTCGGAAAGTTATGACTTATCTTCAATTCAAAAATGTTTTTACGGCGCTGCGCCAATGGCACCGAAAATGATCGAACAATCGGTTGAACTTTTTGGCACAGACCAGTTTTACAATTTATGTGGCTTAACTGAAGCTGGACCAGGTGGCGTCATTTTATATCCTGAAGACCATAAAACGAAACTTGGTGCTGGTGGAAAAGCGATGTTTTTAACGAATGCACGTGTCGTTAATGATGATTTTGAAGATGTAGCACCTGGTGAAACGGGGGAGTTTATACTTAAAGGCGAAACAATTATGAAAGAATACTATAAAAAACCTGAAGAAACGCAGAAAACGTTTAGAGACGGTTGGCTATTAACAGGAGATATGGCGACAGTTGACGAAGAAGGTTATATTACCATTGTCGATCGTAAAAAAGATATGATTATTTCAGGCGGAGAAAATGTTTATTCAGTAGAAGTCGAACAAGTATTAAATAGCCATCCGAAAGTATTAGAAGCAGCGACAATTGGCTTTCCAAGTGAAAAATGGGGAGAAGTTGTCGGCGGTGTAATCGTCGTAAAAGAAGGCGAAACGATTGATGAAGAAGAATTAAAAGCATTTTGTCGGGAGAAATTAGCTGGCTATAAAATTCCAAGACAATTTGAATACGTCGATCAATTGCCAAGAAATGCTTCGGGGAAAATCTTGAAATATCAATTGCGTGAAACATTGGAACAATCATAAAAAAATGGGGTGTAGGTATGGCAGAAGTTGTCATTGTAGAAGGTGTAAGAACAGCGGTAGGGAAAAGAAAAGGGGCATTATCCGATACAAGACCTGATGAACTAGCAGCAGTCGTGTTAGATGAATTGGTGAAGCGTGCCAATGTCGATAAAGCACTGGTAGAAGATGTGATTTTAGGTTGTGTCACACAAGTCGGAGAGCAGGCAGGAAATGTCGCACGAACAGCTGCACTAATCGCAGGTTTTCCAATTCATGTACCAGGTGTAACGATTGATCGCCAATGTGGTTCGAGTCAGCAAGCAGTTCATTTCGCATCACAAGCAATTCTTGCAGGAGATATGGATATTGTCATTGCAGGTGGAGTTGAAAGTATGACACGTGAGCCGATGTTTTCAAATGTTGGCGATGTGCGTCCGAGTGAAAAATTAACGTCACAATATGACATTGTCAATCAAGGCATTTCAGCGGAGAAAATTGTAGAGCAATGGAAGTTATCACGCGAACAATTAGACAAGTTTTCCGCAGAAAGTCATGATCGTGCATTTGAAGCGATTCGTAACGGACATTTCAAAAAAGAAATTGTGCCTGTAGAAGTGGCGTTAGAAGACGGTACGAAAACAACATTCGACCAAGATGAAGGACCGAGAGAAGGTACGACAGCTGAAGTATTAGCGGGCTTAAAAACAGTTTTTCAAGAAGACGGAGCGATTACGGCAGGAAATGCAAGTCAAATGAGTGATGGTGCTTCCGCTGTATTATTGATGTCACGTGAAAAAGCGGCTGAACTTGGTTTGAAGCCGAAAGCGAGAGTCATTGCGCGCTCAGTTGTCGGTTCAGATCCAACACTCATGTTAACAGGGCCGATTGCAGCAACGAAAAAAGTGTTGGAAAAAGCGAAGTTAACGATTGAAGAGATGGATACGTATGAAGTGAATGAAGCGTTTGCGCCAGTGCCACTCGCTTGGTTACAAGATGTTGGAGCTGACGCAGCAAAATTGAATCCAGATGGTGGGGCGATTGCTTTAGGACATCCACTTGGTGCGACAGGCACGAAATTACTCGTTACAATGTTACATCGTTTGGAACGAACCGGTGGACGTTACGGACTGCTAGCGATTTGCGAAGGTATGGGCATGGCTAATGCGACAATTATTGAACGACTAGACGACTAATCATGGAAATTACAACTCTCTGCATTGATTAATGAGTAGATTTCAGTTAAATTGGAATTAACGGAACTTTCGTTGAATGGGGGTTCATAAGTTAAAGTTCCAAGTGTAAAAAAGGGAGATGTAAAACATGGGTACGTACGAACAAGGGGATTTAATTTGGCAACCATCAGAACAAGTTATCGAACAATCGCAGTTATGGAAATTTCAAAAATGGCTAAAAGACCATCATCAGTTGGAGTTTTCCAATTATCAAGATATGTGGAAATGGTCAGTAACTGAATTGGAACAGTTTTGGGGAGCTGTTTGGGAATTTACAGGGGTTGTTTCGACTTCGCCTTATGAAAAGGTATTAGTGGAAGAAAAAATGCCAGGTGCCGAGTGGTTTAAAGGTGCTAAGCTTAATTTTGCGGAAAATATTTTTGCACAGAGCCGCGGGGAAGAAACAGCTATTTATTTCAAATCAGAATTTGTGAAAACGACTGCAATTAGTTGGAATGCTTTAGAACAGCAAGTTGCTTCTGTTGCAGCGAGTTTACAAAAATTAGGTGTTCAAAAAGGAGATCGTGTCGGCGCTTATTTACCGAATGTTCCGGAAGCGATTGTCGCATTTTTAGCAACTGCAAGTATTGGTGCGATTTGGTCGATTTGTGCACCGGATTTCGGTTCATCGAGTGTGATTGATCGCTTTAAACAAATAGAACCTGTCGTATTATTCGCGGTTGATGGCTATTCTTATAACGGAAAATTATTTGATAAACGTCAAGAAGTGGAGAAAATTCGCCAAGCCTTACCGTCTGTTAAAGAAACGATATTCTTACCATATATTCAAGAAGAACTACTAGAAGATACAATTTCTTGGGCATCTTTACTACAAGAAGAAGCGACAACTGAAACGGTTAGTTTACCTTTTGACCATCCATTATGGATCGTTTATTCATCGGGAACGACTGGATTACCGAAACCGATTGTTCATAGTCATGGCGGCATTATCGTTGAGTACAAAAAGATTTTAACATTACAACATAACCAAACCGCTGATGACACAGTTTATTGGTTCACTTCTACAGGTTGGATGATGTGGAATTTATTAATGGGTAGTTTAATTACGAGCTCGACCATTGTTTTATATGATGGCAGTCCATCTTACCCGACGATGTATAGTTTATGGGAGCTAGCGGAAGAAACAGGCGTGACATCATTTGGAACGAGTGCACCATTCATTTTAAATTCGGCTAAAATGGGGATTTCACCGAAAGAACGTTGTGATTTATCGAAAATTAAAGCAGTCATGTCAACAGGTGCACCGCTTACGACGGATGGCTATGGTTGGGTATATGAACATGTAAAAGAAGATGTATGGCTTGTGTCCATTAGTGGTGGAACGGATATTTGTTCAGGTTTTGTCGGCGGTATTCCAACTGAGCCTGTCTATGTCGGCGAAATTCAAGGTGCTGCATTAGGAGTTGCTGCTTATGCATTTAATGAAGAAGGAGAAGTGCTGACGAATGAAGTTGGTGAGTTAGTCATTACAAAACCGATGCCTTCTATGCCGATTTATTTTTGGAATGATGAAGCGAATGAACGTTATCAAGATAGTTATTTTGATGAATTTCCAAATGTGTGGACACATGGTGACTGGATTCAATTTGATGAAAAAGGATCTTGTATTATTTATGGACGTTCAGATTCAACGATTAATCGTTCAGGCGTAAGAATGGGAACGAGTGATTTGTATCGTATTATCGGTTCGGTTGAGGAAGTTGTAGATAGTCTTGTCATTGACTTAGAACAAATGGGTAAAAGTTCAGCGTTGTTATTGTTTGTCGTTTTAAAAGATGGGCTAACTTTAGACGAAACGATTGCACAAAAAATTAAACAAAGCATTCGAGAAGAGCTATCGCCACGCTTCGCACCGGATGAAATTTATGCCGTAGCGGATATTCCAAAAACGTTAAATGGTAAGAAAATGGAAGTCCCAATTCGTAAACTATTACTAGGTTTTGATTTTAATAAAGTGATTAATATAGATTCCATGAGCAATCCAGAAGTGCTGCCGTTTTACCAAGAACTGGCGAGTGAATTGAATAAAGAAAGCATTTCATAATAAGTAGTCTATGAAACAGAGGAGGGAAATGATGGGGAGATATCGTTATGAAACAGAAGATCATGAATTATTTCGAGCATCATTAAAGAAGTTTTTGGAAAAAGAAGCCGTTCCACATTATGAAACGTGGGAAGAGGAGCGTATGGTTCCGACAGCGTTTTGGCGAAAATTAGGTGAAATGGGTTATTTATGTCCGCAAGTTGACGAAGCTTACGGCGGTTTGGGACTTGATTTTAGCTTTGGCGTCGTCATTTCAGAAGAATTGGAAAGAGTCGGTTCGAGTTTAGTCGGTATCGGTTTACATAATGATATCGTTGCGCCTTATATTGAAGCTTATGCAAATGAAGAACAAAAATCACGCTGGTTGCCGAAATGTGTGACGGGTGAAATGATTTTAGGCATCGCAATGACTGAGCCAGGTGCTGGTTCCGACTTAGCAAATATTAAAACGACAGCGGTACAAAAAGGCGATCATTATATCGTCAACGGCCAAAAAACGTTTATTACGAATGGTATTAAAGGCAATGGTTTTGTCGTAGCTGTCAAAACAAATCCAGATGCAACGCCGAAACATGCGGGCATTAGTTTATTGTTTATCGAAGAAGGAATGGAAGGCTTTACTAGAGGGCGCAAATTAAATAAAGTAGGTCTCCATGCACAAGATACGGCAGAACTTTATTTTGAAGAATGTAAAGTGCCCGTTGACAATTTAATCGGTGAGGAAGGTAAAGGCTTTCTCTATATGATGGAGAAATTACAGCAAGAACGCCTCGTAGTCGCGATTGCTGCTCAAATTGCTTCGGAAGATATGTTAGAGATGACGATGGATTATATTAAATCCCGTGAAGCTTTTGGCAAGCCGATTAGCAAGTTTCAAAATACACAATTTACAATCGCAGACATTGCGACGAAAGTAGAACTTGGTAAGGCTTTCTTGGAATCATTAATTGAAGACCATTTAGCTGGAAAAGATGTTGTGACAAAAGTATCGATGGCGAAGTCTTGGTTAACAGAGTCTGCTGGCGAAATTTCCAAACAATGTATGCAGTTGCACGGTGGCTATGGCTATATGGAAGAATATAAAATTGCAAGACGTTACAGAGATGTTCCAGTATCCGCCATTTACGCAGGAACGAATGAAATTATGAAAGTAATCATTGCGAAAAATTTAGGCTTGTAAGATGAATTGTAGTTTTTGGCAAGTGAAGTTTGTATAAGAATTCACAATGAGCATAGGTATTTCTACTACTGTATGGAAAAATGCAGAGTGGAGGTGCCTATGTTTCTTATTCATTGTATGTCAAAGAAAAAAAGGGCCTATTTCTAGGTCCTCTTTTTCTTTGAATTATTCTATCTTATACCTCTAGTAGATTAAAAAACTCGACAATCGAGCCCGTTAGTGGGTAGGGTAATACTTTTACTAATTCATTACTTTTCGTATTTCTTTGGGAATCATCACTACTTCTGTTTTAAGGTCAACAAAACCATAAGTTGAGTCAATGCATTCCTCCCAGTATTCTAAATGTTTTTTTGCAATCCATTTTTCATTTTCCGTTATTTCTACGCCTCCATCCCCCTGTACAGAATACCAATACATAAATTCTTCACCATTTATTATCTCTCGAAAAATTGTTTCAACATACATTTTTTCGTCGACTAATCCGTCTTCTACTTCGTCTATATTAGCTTTTAGAAAGTCTAACCATTCATCCACTTTTTGTGTTTTACCATCTTTCACTTTAAACCTTGTCAATTCTACATTCATATTATCCCACCTTGTCCTTTATCCAGTATTCAGTACAATCCCGGTTACGTTCCATAAAGCCATAATCTATTAGGGACCTTCTAATTATTGCATAATCAGTATAGACAGATTTCAATACTTCATTGATTTCTTTTTCTGAGTATACTTTATTTAACTCAAAGCGACCTACAATATGTTCCAACACAATTAACTTTCTTTTTTCTTTTCTTGGAAAAACTTCTAGTTGGCACTCAGTCCCCCTTTGTCTAAAATAATATTGTATTTTCTAACTAAATGATCCGTTTGTTGAATAAGATTATTAACTCTCCCTTATTTTACCATGAAAGTTCTATTTATTCCCTTTAATTCAATTATTTCAAAAAAGATGTTGTGATTTGTACAGAAAAGCAATAAATGTATTTAAACGGGGTTCGTCTTGCAATTAAGTAACAAAGCACCATTTAATATGTAGTTGATTGCTCTTGCGAACGACCGAATCTATTTCAAAGAACCATCTCATGACTCAAAGTGTCAGTATTACATAAGATGTGTTCAAAAATGTCATGTCTTAAAAACGGTAAGGATGTATACTAGTTTTATGGTAAATTTTCGAGGTGACGTATGATTACATTAGGTTTTATTCGGCATGGTGAAACGGATTGGAATAGAGAAGGACGGATGCAAGGGAGTATTGATATTCCGTTAAATCATAATGGTCGAGAAATGGCAAAGAAGTTGGCAGCTCGGTTAGAAAGCGAGCAAGCATGGGAAGTAGTTTACACGAGTCCATTACAAAGAGCGGTGGAAACAGCGATGTATATTGCGGAAAAGCAAAAAGTAACGATGCATCGTGATGTAAGAATAAGGGAGATTGGTGAAGGATTGATCGAAGGATTGACAGAAGCTGAATGTGTAAGAAAGTGGGGCAATCATTGGCAACAGCTCGAACTTGGACGTGAACCCAAACAGCAAGTCGAAGAGCGATTTCAAACTTTTTTAGAAATGCTTGAACAAGGACGAGAACAAAATGTGCTCATTGTTAGTCACGGTAGTTTCATTGAAGCGGCTTTACAATATTTATGCCCAGAGAAATGCTTGGATCAACGACTTTCAAATACTTCGTTAACAATTGTACGTTTTACGGAGAATTGGATATGCGAACAGTATAATTGTATGCATCATTTGACAGAACAATATAAATTTTAAGTGAGTAGCGGACAATTCTCATCCGAAATAGGGTATAATATTTCGATATAAGAAATAAAAGGGGTGGTTTCGATGGGGGAGAAAGCAACCGATCATTTTAATAATCCAGTGTATCCAATTATGTTCGCAATTGGGGCAGTGCATTTATTAAATGATTCTTTGCAAGCAGTTGTGCCAGCAATGTTCCCGATATTAGAACAAAGTATGGGACTGACATTTACACAGCTCGGATTAATTGCGTTTGTTTTAAATATGACATCATCTGTTTTACAGCCTGTTGTCGGCTTTTTAAGTGATAAAAAACCGAAGCCATACGCATTGCCAATTGGAATGAGTTTGTCATTGGTTGGAATTGCAGGTTTAGCATTTGCACCGCAATATTGGATGATTTTATTATTTGTTGTTTGTTTAGGATTTGGTTCGGCAGTGTTTCATCCAGAAGGTTCTCGTGTTTCATTTATGTCCGCGGGTAATAAACGTGGTTTGTCTCAATCGGTTTTCCAAGTAGGTGGAAACACAGGGCAAGCGTTGGCGCCATTAATCGCAGCTTATATTTTAGTGCCATTTGGTCAAAAAGGAGCGGCACTTTTTATTATCGTCGCAGCACTTGCGGTTATTATGCTCATTAAAATTTCTGCATGGTATCAAGCTCAATTAACATTGGAAGCAAAAAACAATCGTAAAAAAGTATTGATATCTTCTATCGGACAATTAACGAAAAAACAAATCGGTGTGGCGTTAACTTTATTATGTTTAATTATTTTCGCAAGATCGTTTTATGTCATTAGCATTACGAACTTTTACATATTTCATTTGATGGACGCTTATCAATTATCGATTTCGAATGGGCAATTACTCATTTTCTTATTTTTAGCAGTTGGCGCAGCAGGCACGTTTTTTGGTGGTCCTTTTGCAGATCGTCTCGGTCGAAAGAACATCATTATTTTATCATTAGCTGTACCAATTCCATTATGTTTATTATTACCGTATATGCCACTTTGGGCGGTTATTTTATTGCTCGCAATTATCGGCTTTGTCATTATGCTGAGTTTCTCAGTTACAGTCGTTTACGCACAAGAACTAGTGCCAAGTAAAATCGGGACGATGGCTGGCTTAACAGTCGGTCTTGCGTTTGGAATGGGGGCAATTGGTTCGGTTGTTATTGGAATATTAATGGACGTGATCGGTGTTTATCCGACAATGATTGTCATTTCATTTTTACCAGTCCTTGGCTTAGTCGGATTATGGCTACCAAGCGACCGAAAAGCGGCGGTTGT
>ERZ808028.183-NODE-183-length-64549-cov-7.016674_pt1 | contig 64549 bp, 55 predicted proteins | sample MGYA00380184_ERZ808028 | MGnify/ENA primary metagenome ERZ808028 (study PRJEB31490, sample SAMN06133397) | mouse gut metagenome | isolation source: J8_1 | host: mice | place: China: Chengdu | collected 2015-05 ... | reverse complement strand
GTAATCCGAAGTCATATGGATTCCGTCCTCGGTGTAGTATTCATCCTTTACCAGACTTCCGTTATCAATAAAGGTCACGCCTTCTTCCTCACACAATTCCATGAGTTTTTTATTATATTTTGATATGTTCCCATACAGCTCGTTCTCGTCAACCACTTCCTGGGTGACTGGCAAGATACTGTTTACATAAATCTTTGTATCCGGCAGTTTCTCCTTAAGCTCGTCTATCACATGCCGATATGCGCTTATGAATATTCCCGCATCTCCGGACGCAGCCTTAATATCATTCAGCCCATAGGCAAGGAACAATACCTGGGGGCCTATTTCGATTGCCTTGGAAACATGATTCTTAATCATGCTCACCTCTGTCTCACACACGCCAGTATCCCGTTCTGCCGTGACAAACGACTTGTCAAGAGCCTGGTTCTCATACAAACCCTGGGCAATGGAATCCCCAAGCACATATGAATTGGCAAATTTCTCGCTCACAGTCCGGTTCGCCCAAGCCTCGTCCGCCGCACGCTCTGCCTCCTCAAGCTCATGAATCTGCGCGTCAATCTCTGCCGTATCCGCTTCCTCCATCTGGGCAAGCTTCGCAAGCCCCTTGCGGGGGTCCTCCCTGGGATTCATCACTCCAACAGCAAACACAATCCCTCCAATGACCATCCAGATAATCATAGCCGCAACAGCCAGACGCAGGACGACGTCTCTTTCTTCACTTTTCTTCTTCGTCTTCTCTTGTCCTCTGCTCACGGAACCTCGTTCTCCTTAAGCCGCTGTTTACACCCCTGCCATGACACTAGTGTTCAGAACACCATTCCAACACCAGGAGAAAAAAATGCATATATGAGAATATTGTACTGTTTTTCCCTGTAAAAGTCAAATATATGCTATACTATTCCTAAATAACTACGATTTTAACAATAAGCAAAGGAGTTTTTCCCATGAATATGTTCACATTATCAGCCAAATCCTGTATGTCCCACCTTCTACTTAAGGAGACCTTTGACCAATTCTCATTTATAGAGGGAGAGATCACAACCTTTAACAAATTTACTCTGAACGGATTCCTTTATAAAGACTTCTTCGACGAGAAGCCTGAACGAAGCTACTCCTACTGGCGCGAGCTTCGGGATTTCTGTTTCAATATTATTAAGGGGAAGCGCACGCCCCTTAACTTCAAAATCATTCTCTCCCTTGCGCCGGAGCATTTCGGAGACTTTCTGAAAGAACATCAAATCCAAACCTTTTCCCCTAACGACATCACAGGGCTGTACCTGAATTTCCATTACGACGGTACGATTCTGCAATGTATCACGGGGATTTCCATGCGCACCTTCACTATGGATAAGTCCCTTGAAAAAGAATGGGATGCCTATGTGGAAAGCTTTTTAAGAAAAGCAGGGATTGAGCGGGAAAAATAGACATAATTTTGTCAGAAATATTGTATTTTTTGTACAAATCAATTATAATTTATTTAGACTTTTTGTTAGATGAACTTAAAAGGAGATAAGAGAATGAGAAGTAAAAAAAGAACAGATGAGAGACCGGCATCACGGTCCCTGATGCACAAATGGGGCATCACGGGAAAACTGGTCATAGCAATCGTGGTCACCATAGTGATTATGGTTGGCGCACTTCTGCTAATCGTCCGCAGCCGTGTATCCGATGCGCTGTTGGCCAAAAGCGAGAACCTGCTGGAGGAGACTACAGACAAGGCGATTCAGGAGGTTAATGCATGGATGGGCAGAATATTGGCAACCTTGGAGATGCAGCGGGACACGATTCAATATGAAGATATGGATATCCCACGCATGGTAGAATACATCAAACATACCACCAATACAAATGACGCTTATCCGGCGGGATTATACGTTGCAACAACGGACGGTACCCTGTACCATGCATCCTTTGTACCAGGGCCAGACTACAACGCACTGGAGAAACCATGGTACAAGGATGGTATTACCTCCGAAGACTTTATATTTGGAGACGCATATTTTGATGAAGACAGCCAGTCCTATGTTGTGGGCGCATCCGGCGTATTAAAGAGTGGATCCGGAGAAGTCAGGGGCGTTGCAGCAGCAGACGTATATCTGAATTCCATATCCGATATCGTAGCTGATATTCGTCTGGAGAAGACAGGAGGAATCTTCCTCGTGGACACCAGGACCAATACCATCATCGGTCATCCGGATAAGGAGATGAACGGAAGGTCCATGGGGGAGTTCAGCGGGGATTTGTATGCCTATGCTTCCACAAAGATACAGGAGAAGGCGACAGGATTAAGTCTTTACAATGACGATACGTACATAGAAGTAACCAAAATACCGAACTGCGACTGGATGGCAGTATCCTATGTATCCAAAGACGAGGTACTTGCAGATTTGAATACTCTGACCGGCATCATGTCGTCGGTAGCCGCATTTGCAGTCTTAATCATGGTAGCGCTGATTATCATCCTTGTAAGAAACATCATCGGAAAGCCGGTAGCTGAACTGAACAATGTAGCGGCAAGAATTGCAGAAGGCCAGCTAGATCAGTCCATTAACCACACCTCTAACGACGAGCTTGGCGAACTGGCGTACAATTTCGGCAAGACTGTGACACGTCTTCGTGATTATGTAGACTATATTAACGAAATTTCAGAAAAATTATATGAAATCTCTCAGGGCAATCTTGCATTTACCCTCACCCATGAATATCTGGGAGAATTTGCGAAGATCAAAGACTCCTTAGATCGTATCTCCTGGTCCCTCAACGAGACTTTGGGACAGATTAATGTAGCGGCAAGCCAGGTAGCTACTGGTTCTGAGTACGTCTCCGACGGAGCGCAGACTCTCTCACAGGGCTCCTCACAGCAGACTGACGCGGTGGAATCCCTTGCCTCTCATATTTCAGAGGTTTCTGACGGAATTCAGAAGACTGCACAGGGAGCAAAGCAGGCAAGCCAAATATCACGGGATGTCAGGACGCGTATTCTGGAAAGCAATGATAAGATGCAGCATATGAATGAGGCAATTCAGAAGATCAGTGATAAATCAACAGAGATTCACAGTATTATCAAGACGATCGAGGATATTGCATTCCAGACTAATATTCTTGCACTAAACGCCGCCGTAGAAGCGGCAAGGGCAGGAACGGCAGGCAAAGGCTTCGCTGTAGTGGCAGATGAAGTACGCAACCTTGCCAGCAAGTCCTCCGAGGCGGCCAAGAATACCACTACACTGATTGACCAGACAGTAGAAGCCGTGACAGAGGGTACAACCATGGCTGAAGATACAGCCGCATCTATGATGGAGGTTGTTGCCCAGGCTGAAGAAGTAAGCAGGTTAATCGAAGGAATTGCCGAATACTCTGCACAGCAGGCAGAGGCCACAGAAGAGGTTACCCGTGGTATCGCACAGATTTCTGATGTAGTACAGTCTAACCTCTCTACGGCAGAAAAGAGCGCTTCTGCCAGTGAAGAGTTGTCAGGTCAGGCAAGTATGCTCAACGAACTGGTATCAAAATTCCGACTGAAAAAATAATAAACAATTCGTATCCCCAAGGAATCATGTCCTTGGGGATAAATTTTATCTAAAAAGAGGGCTGTCCTAAGCCCCCTTTCCATTTACCAATTATTTTGTAAGCAGCATCATAACTTCATTGCTTCTCTGTACAAATGCCGTCATTTCTTCCGGATTCAGCGGCTTATGCGCCAGCATAGCCAAATCATACAACTGCTTGCAGATAATAGACACATTCTCATTTTCCTTATTGTCAACCACAAACTTAACCAACGGATGATTTGCATTCAGGATTAATGTGCTTTCTTTGCCCATATCCATGCCGCCCATATTGCCCATGCCGTACATCTTCATCATTTCCTGCATACGGCGGTTCTGCTCAGACAGTGTAATCATAGACGCAATCTTCTCATCCTTCAGCTTCTCAATCTTCACATCCAGCTTGTCATTGCCAAGCTCCTTGCGGAAAATCTCAATCAGGCTGTCAGAAATCGTCTTAAATGCTTCCTTATCTTCCTCTGCCACTTCTTCCTTAACATGGTCCGTTACATCAGCGTCAATCCTCTGGAAGCGGATGTTTGGATTCTTCTGCTCTAACTGAGTGATGAACGGAGAATCAATGTTATGGTTCATGATGACCGCATCCTGTCCCTGATTCTTGAACATATTGATGTACTGGCTCTGCTGAACCTGATCCGTTACATAGTAGATGGTAGTCTTAATCTCCTCTACCTTGTTCTCGTCGCTATTCTCGCCTTCAGCGTCCTCTTTCTTGTCGTTGGCCTCAACCACCTCGCCGCCGTTCTCCTCGATGCAGTCCTTAAGGGTCAGATACTTCCCGTCAATGTTCTTGAATAAGATGACATCCTTCATCTTGTCACAGAACTTCTCGTCTTTCAGGCATCCAAACTTGATGAACGGGCTGATATCATCCCAGTATTTCTCATAGTCTTCTCTCTTTGTCTTACACATTCCGGAAAGCTTGTCAGCCACCTTCTTGGAAATATAGTCTGCAATCTTATTGACAAATCCATCGTTCTGCAGCGCGCTTCTTGACACGTTTAGCGGAAGGTCTGGACAGTCAATCACGCCCTTCAATACCATCAGGAACTCTGGAATGACTTCCTTGATATTGTCTGCAATAAATACCTGGTTGTTATATAACTTAATCGTTCCCTCAATAGAATCATATTCTGTATTAATCCTTGGAAAATACAGGATTCCTTTCAGGTTAAACGGATAATCCATGTTAAGATGAATCCAGAACAGCGGCTCTTTATAATCTAAGAATACCTTGCGGTAGAACTCCTGGTAATCCTCGTCTGAGCAGTCGTTGGGATGCTTGGTCCACAGCGGATGAATATCGCTTAAGGAAACCGGCCGCTTCTCAATCTTAACCTTCTCCTTAGCCGGCTCTACCTCAACCATCTCTTTTACGCCGTCTTCGTTCTCCTTCTCCTCCATCTTGGCTTCTTCGTGGATATGCTCAACGACAACATCATCCTCCTTCAAGTCTGCCTCGTCAATGGTCTCGTACTCTGGCTCTGCATTCGCCTTGGATAAGAAAATTTCTACCGGCATAAAGGAGCAGTATTTCTCAATCACTTCCCTGACACGGTACTCATTGGAAAATTCCAGGCTGTCATCATTCAGGTACAGCGTAATCTCGGTTCCCACGCCTTCTTTATTTCCCTCGTCCATCTCATACTCTGTTCCACCGTCGCTGACCCAGTGTACCGGTGACGCCCCTTCTTTATAGGACAGCGTATCAATATGCACCTCGTCTGCTACCATGAATGCAGAGTAAAATCCAAGTCCAAAATGACCAATCATATCATCTTCTGTGGTCTTGTCCTTATACTTCTCAAGGAATTCAGTCGCACCGGAAAATGCAATCTGGGTAATATATTCTTCTACTTCCTCGGCTGTCATACCAAGTCCGTTATCTATGAACTTTAAGGTCTTCTCCTCTGGGTTCACCTCTACCTTAATAGAAGGCTTGTAATCATCTGGTAACTGGTACTCTCCCATCATGTCCAGCTTCTTTAATTTTGTAATTGCATCGCATCCATTGGATACCAGCTCACGTGCGAAAATGTCATGATCAGAATATACCCATTTCTTGATAATTGGGAATATATTCTCGCTGCTGATTGATAGATTTCCTTTCTTTGCTGCCATCTTTATCACTCCTACCTCATTTTTTAATTTATACCTTAATGGACACAGTCCACCAGCCCCCCTAGGGGCATGCATTACGGTGTGCCCTTTGGGTATACTTCAATATCGGGCATGTCCCTCGCCTAACAGATATGATAATACCTTCGATTTTAAAAGTCAATAGAAAATTAGCACTCTTTTAGATTGAGTGCTAACAAATTTCTTAAAAATATAAAAATTTTATAAAATGGTCTATTTGTATATTACTCTATACTCTTAAGGGATTCCACCATATCAATCCTCTTAAGCTTAAAATACATCACCCCATTAATCATCAACGAGAATACCACCGTCAAAATTAAGCTGTAGACGAAGCTTGGCCCATTAATATTCCTTCCAAACATAGCGGAATCCACCTCAACCGTCTCGATGATAAACAGATGCAGAAGTTTTCCAAGTACAACACCCACAGCAGAGCCCAAAAGCGTCAATAAAACATTCTCACGGTACACATATTCCGCCACCTCCATATTGTAGAACCCTAAAACCTTAAGGGTGGCCAGCTCACGTTTACGCTCTGCAATATTAACGGTATTCAAGTTATAGAGCACCACAAAGGCCAGCATTCCCGCTGAGATGATTAAGACAACAATAACCAGATTCAAGCTTCTAAGCATATCGTCCAACTGTTTTTCAATATCGTGAGTGTAGCTGACATTCAATGCTCCCTCCTGTTTCAGTATATTCCTTCCCAACTTCTCCAAATCTGTATTAGTGGCGGAATCTGCCACTTTGAACAGAATACTGTTGTATTCCGGTTTTTCGCCGTATGCATTTTCATAACAGGCGGGTGTAAAATATATGTAATGACCCATATAATTCTCACAGATCTGCCTAATCTTCACTTTTTTATTGCCGTTTTCCTCATCCTTAATCTCAATAGTATCGCCTTTTTTCGCATTCAGAAGCTTCGCCGTCTTCTCGCTTACGATTACACCGTCGTCTGTCAGCTCATACCCTTCCTTCGTCTTCCGGTCATGAAAATCTACGAACTGCAAAATATCCTCCACATTGCCGAACACACATGCATATGCTGCCCTCTCCTTCTTTCCATTTACAAGTGTAATATTCTGCATGTATGCGTCCATGTACACGTCAACCTGACTCTCATCCTCCAGCGCTTTCTCAATCTCTCCTTGCTGTTCCTTCGTGATATCCTCCGTAAGATAGATACTCCCGTCATAGAACTGAATCTCGGCAAACTGTAAATTGGCAATTTCATAACAGGAATCCTTAAGTCCGAAGCCTACCAGCATCAAAGCCATACATCCTCCAATTCCAAATATGGTCATGAAAAACCGCTTCTTATACCGCATCAGATTCCGAATCGTGGATTTCCATGTAAAATTCAGATGCCGCCAGATGACGCCAATCCGTTCCAAGAATACCCGACGTCCATTCTTAGGCGCTGGCGGCCGCATCAATACAGCAGGCTGTGCGTCTAATTCTCGATAACATGCCATGACCGTGGCAAATATGGTACAAAACATTGCAGCACCAGATGCCATTGCAGCATATTTCCAGTCATAGGGCACGAGAATCTTAGGTAAATGCTGGTACAAAATCCCGTAAGCATAGACAATAATGTATGGAAGAATCTTTTCCCCAATCAGAACGCCTAAAATACTTCCTCCGGCAGTAGCCAACAGTGCATAGCCAATATATTTGGAAGCAATCGCACCTTTGCCGTATCCAAGGGCTTTCATTGTTCCAATCGACGTACGCTGTTCTTCTACCATACGCGTCATACTGGTCAAACTGATTAACGCTGCCACAAGGAAGAACAACACAGGAAATACCCGTCCAATCGCACCAAGCCGTTCTGCATTTTCTCCAAATCCACTGTACTCAATCAAAGTGCTTCGGTCATACACGTACCACTTTGGCAGCTCAATATCTTCAATATCTGCTTCTGCCTCGGCAATTTTCTCCTCCCCGTCTGCAAGCTCGGCCTCTGCTTCTGCCTTGCCGTCCTCATATTCCTGCTTCGCTTCAACAAGCTTTGCTTCATTGGATGCGATTTCTGCCTCTCCGTCGGCAAGCTTCGCCTCCTGTCTCTTAATCTCACTCCATCCCTCATTAATCTGCTTCTGGCCTGATGATAGCTGTGCAGGCACAGACGCTAGCTCTGACTGGGCTGCCGCAAGCTGATTTTTAGTGGCGGCAAGCTGTGCCGCCGTATCGTCCAACTGCTTCTGGCTTGCGTTAATCTCAGCCATTCCAGAGTTATATGCCTGCCTCTGCCCCTCAATCTTCATCATAAGCATCTGAGCCGTTCCTTCCAGCTCGGCAAGCTGCTGCGTAAGCTCAGGGGGAATCTCAACCGAACCGCCTGGCGGTGTGTCTCCCTCGGAATCACCTGGCTCATTACCGTCTCCATCACCGCCTGACGGCGTGTCTTCCTCGGAACCATCTGGTTCATTTCCATTCCCAGAATCCTCTGGCGGATTGCCACCCTCTGGCTCGTCCGATTCATCACCGCCCTCGACCGTCTCACCTGTCCGGCTGATTACTGTCCCGCCTGACTGCCTCGTTCCAGTTCGTCTGACTCCAGCCAGGCTTGTCTGGGACTTGATGGCTTCAATCTGTCCTTTTATGGCTTCAATCTGTCCAAGCACAGTCTGGTAGCTCTGTTCATCCGCCGCAAGCTGCGCCTCAAGACCGACAAGCTGCTGCCTTCCTGCTTCAATCTGGGCCTCTGCATCCGGCCTTGCCGCCTCGTACTGCGCAAGTCCCTGCTCATAAGCCGACTTACCGTCATTTAACTGGGCAAGACCAGAACGGTATTCAGCTAACGCAGAATCCAACTCCTTTTGTTTGGAATTCAAGGTTGACTTTGCTTCCCCAATCTGTCTCCTACCGTCCTGTATCTGTACCCTCGCATCTGCAAGCTGTCTCTCTGCATCCGCGATCTTCTCTGCCGCATCTAAAAGCTCCCTCCTGGCTTCTTCCTTCCCTTCCTCAAGCTCGGCCTTCGCCTCCTCAAGCTTCTCTTTGGCCTCGTCTTTTAAGCTGTCTTTGCGGACCACAGCCCGTTCGTCCACAAGCTCCTCCACTCTCTCAAGAACTTCCTCAATCCGGTTATCATAGGCATCGGTAAATGCCAGCAAAGCCTTCGCGCCCTCCACCTGGAGGTAGACCTCTGTGAAGACCTCCATAGCAAAGGTATCCTCCGGCACCACTAGAAACGCCTGGATACTGCCGTCCCCTACCGTTGAACTCCCTCTCCCGTAGGACAAATAGCATGGGCTGTTCCCAAGCCCCACCACCTCAAATGTATCTGTCTTTAACGTATCCGAAATCTCGTCATCCGTTCCTGACTTAAGCTCTATCTTATCCCCAATCTGAAACTCTGAATTGTCATCTGCAAGACACTCTCCCTTTTTTTCAGGAAGCCGCCCCTTGCTGACCGTCACCTGATTCATCTTCTCCTGCAAAGACATGACATGGAGAACCTGCTGCTCATCCTGGGTAGTGTAGAGAAAATCCCCACTGTACGCTCCTTCTGCATATGCGATTCCTTCCCCTTTTTCCATGACGCGGACATCCTCCTCTGTCACACCATAGGTACAGACTGCCTTGATATCCATAAGCTGCGCCTCATCAAAATAAAAGTCCCCGCTCAGTCTCATATCCGGCTCAGCGGCACGTATACCTGAGAAAAATGCGACTCCAAGAGCAACAATAAACAGAATCGACAAAAACCTTCCTGGACTCTTTTTGATTTCCATATAGAAATCTTTTCTTGTGACCTTCTTTCTTCTTTTCGTTGTCTGATTCGTCCTATTCATCTGATCGTCCTACCATTCTATCGTTTCCACCGGCACCGGATATGGATTCCTTACGATATCCGCCACCCGTCCGTTTTTAATCTTAATTACACGGTCTGCCATAGGCGCGATTGCCGAATTATGGGTAATGAGAATAACCGTCATACCTTTTATCCGGCACGTATCCTGCAAAAGCTTCAGTATGGACTTTCCCGTATTGTAGTCCAATGCCCCTGTGGGTTCGTCGCACAAAAGAATCTTAGGATTCTTTGCCAGCGCCCTTGCGATCGACACCCTCTGCTGCTCTCCTCCGGATAGCTGCGCAGGAAAGTTATTAAGCCGTTGTCCCAAGCCCACTTCTTCCAATACTTCTCTGGCATCCATAGGAGCTTTGCAGATTTGCAGAGCAAGTTCTACATTCTCCAAAGCTGTCAGGTTCGGAATCAGGTTATAAAACTGGAACACAAAGCCAATGTCATCCCTGCGGTAAGCCGTAAGCTGCTTCTGGGAGTAGGCGGTAATATCCTGTCCGTCCACAATCACCCTTCCCTCTGACGCTGTATCCATTCCGCCCAGAATATTCAAAACCGTGGTCTTTCCCGCTCCACTCGGTCCTACCACAACGGCAAATTCTCCCTGACTAATCTGGAAGTCGATTCCATCCGCCGCCATAATCTCTACCTCTCCCATACGGTATCTTTTCTTTACTTCTTCTAATGTGACAAACCCGCCCATATATGTCCTCCGTAAAAGTGCAATTTATTTTTCTATCTTTTTTCTATAGATTTGATAATAACAATTCCATTCAAAATCATCTGCCGGTCTAAAATTTTTTGGAAAAAAAGAGCGCAATATTTCTTTGGTTTCTTCCCCCTTAAGCTCTGCTCGAAGTTCTTCTTTGATACCATTTGCTTCAAAAAAACGCTGAATTTCTTCGATACCCTCCTTAACCTTCTCTGCCTCAACAGAATAATCCATATTGTATCGCGTATCCATCTCCCATCGAGTCAATGTATCTGCTCGGTCCTCAATCCATGCGGTTAAATGGATATTTGAACCATTGTCCCTGGACATACGGACTAATTTGTAGATATCATGGGTATTAGGTACAGTGACTCCTTTACATTCCAGAAACGCCTTCAATAGCTTTTCTGTGGATTGCTGTAAATGGTAGGCCACACCGTTAAGAAATGCCTCGTCATTCCTTGGAATCCTATAGATCTCTCTTGCAAGCTCAAACTCTGTATAAGCAGACCTGAATAAACGAATATCACACATAAATTCCCTCCCTGTCAAAAACAACTATTCCCTTTTTTTCTATCTCCTCTTTTAATCGTGCTCCGACTGCATCCAAATACACAATATCTGTTTCTTCCATATATTCCTGAGGATAATTCCTGAAGCCCCGCTCCGTATCATAGCGTTCAATACAGATATCTAAATCACTAAAACTATGGCAGCCAAATTCCACACTGCTTCCGAAGATAATGGCCGCCTTTATGTTCGGTTCCTGCTCAAAACATGTGACATAGCTGTGTACAAGCTGCTGCTTCAGTGGATGGATATATTGTATATTCTGAAAATGAATTCCTTCTTTCGTCTCAAAACGAAAATGTAAATCATAATTGTTATATTTCTTCAAATATCATACCTTCTTTTAAACTTTCTTCTTGTACGAAGCTATTATATCACGTATAATACCAGAATAGAAATCTAATATTTAAAAACTATACTAAAAGATACAGCCAAAGCACTGTACAATGGGAGGCGAACATATGAACACGGTAAATATATCACTTGCACAATCTGACTCTGAGCTCTATGAAATTGCCCAACTGGCGGAAGAAATCTGGCATGAACATTTTACCCCGATTATCGGTGAGGCACAGGTAAACTACATGGTTGAAAAATTCCAGTCCTATCCTGCTCTGCAAACGCAGATTAAGCAGGAGGGTTATGAATACTATCAGCTATACAGCTCACACACCTTTGCCGGCTACATAGGCATTCATCCAGAGGATGACGCGCTGTTTTTAAGCAAGCTCTACATAAAAAAAGACTGCCGCGGTCAGCATCTTGCGACAGCAGCCTTAAATTTCCTGATTGAGCTGTGTAAAAAGAGGGGGCTTAAGAAAATATGGCTGACCTGCAACAGACATAATAACAACACGCTGGCAGTCTATGACCATCTGGGCTTTGTAATCACCGACGAGCAGGCCGCGGATATCGGAAATGGCTTCGTGATGGACGATTATATACTAACCTATACCTTAATGGACACAGTCCACCAGCCCCGCTAGGGGCATGCATTACGGGGTGCCCTTGGGTATACATTGTAGAACAAAGGCCATGACAAAAGGAAGGCCCATCAGCTAAGCTGAATAAGCCTTCCTCAATACGTTAAATATCATTCTGGGCTCTTCTGGCTTCTTCCCTGTCCTCTTTCGAGAAATTCATCTGGAATTCCTCCGTCTGCTTTGCCGCCGTCTCATCATCTGGGTCCCAGCCTTCCAGCTTCGTGGCATGGACCCCATACTTCTCAAACAAGGCAAACAGCTTCGTCAGCCTCTCACGGAAATCCTCATATCCAAGACATTCTTTTTTGCACCACCCAACTTCCGCCAAAGCCGCGAACCTTGGCCAGCACAGTTCCTCCAGCCTCTCATTGTCTCTTATAAACTCTGTCCAGACCAGACATTCCATCCCCAATACAGAAGCCTCTCCATGCTCGCCAAATTCTGCTGGGGCAGTCTCAAGGTCATACATATCCTTCAAAGAATGCATTCCATAAGGATAATCACAATAGCAATTCTCTACCATTGCAAGAATTGCCGTTCCTCCCTTATAAAGATGGGCCTGAATCTGGTTATCCTTATCCTCTGTCCATAACTGCACTACAACCCCTTTGTCCAGGTTGCCCCCATAGACCGCCTCATTCCAGACAATGGGAATTCGTCCCTTTGATTGCAGATAGGAAGCGATTCGATTACAGAAATACCCCTGAAGCTCCTGAGCATTCTTAAGCCCTTCCTCCTTCATACGCTTTTGACAGTTCTCACATCCATTCCAACGCTCCTTGGGCGCCTCGTCGCCCCCGATATGAAAATATTTTCCTGGGAAAAGGTCCATAAGATCGTCCAGAAGCTTCTCTATAAATGTAAACGTCTCCTCCCTGCCTGCGCAGAACAACTCCTTGAATATCCCTGCCTTCATACCTACCTCAACAGGCTGGCCAAGGCAGGACAGGTTGGGATATGCCGCCAGAATTGCCGTCACATGTCCGGGCATGTCAATCTCAGGCACCACCTCAATCCCAAGCTCTTTGCAGTAGTCAACAATATCCTTGACCTCATCTCTGGTGTAATACCCGCCTGACTTCTGGTCAGAGTGGTAGTTTCCAAAATGATCCCCCGCCCGCACAGAGCCAATCTCATGAAGCCTGGGATAGCATTTGCTCTCAATCCTCCACCCTTGGTCATCCGATATATGCCAGTGGAAATGATTCAACTTAAACTCTGCCGACATCCGAATCATCTTCTTCAACTCATCTACAGAAAAATAATGTCTTGCGCAATCAATCTGGAATGAACGGTAGGAATATGCCGGTCCGTCCTCAATCTCCATACAGGGCAGGTCCTCCCCATATATCATCCTCAACTGCTCTAATGTGGTACGGGCATAGAAAAACCCTGTCTTTCCGCTGCCATCAATCCAAATCTGTTTTGGTGAAATATAGATGCGGTATTCTTCCACACCCAATTGGGGACAGAGCCTCTCCTTTACCGGAACCTCCGATGGCGCTGTTCCTTCTGTAAGCTTCATTTTTCTTGGTCTAGGTATCATAATTATTCTCCTTCTCTATTGGTCCATTGCCTTGCAGCACAAGTAACCTACCACCCTTCCTCTGAGTGTATCCAATATTTTAACAACTGCTGTTCATAATTCTCCGGCCGCTTCCTCCATTCGCTGGGTGACACGCCCGTAACCTGCTTAAAGTTCCTGTTAAATGTTGACAGCGTCGTAAAACCACATTTCCCCGCAATATCCGCCATGGACTCATCCGTATTCTTCAGATAATTGCATGCTGTCTGAACTCGCACCAGATTAATATATTCCAACGGTCCCATATGCATATATGTAGAAAAAACTCTCCGGAAATGAGTCTCACTGATATGGCACCATTTTGCAAGCTCCTCCACCTTCAAAGGCTCCATATAATGAAGCGTAATGTAATCCAGCGCCCTCGAAACAGGAATCGTAATCTTCCCGCTTATCTCTACCGGACCTTTATCATCAGGATTCTCCCTTGCGATACACACCAGAAGCGCCACCATAAGACCTTTGGCCTCCTCCAGATAAAATTCCTTTGTGTCCCGCATAATATCAAGGATTCCCCGAACCATCTTCGCAATCCCCGGAGCCTCCTCAATCCCCCTGAAAATCGCCTGAGAGTTAATCCTGTGAAGAAGATATTTCATACGCTTTACGTTGCCGCCCTTCTGATACAGCTCGTCCAGAAGCCCCTCCACATCCACAAACACATACTCCCATTTGCTGACCGTCCCTGGGTCGCTGTTGGTCGTATGAGGATAGTTCTTAGGAATAATCGAAATCTCTCCCCCTGTATACCGATAGTCTCTCTCCCCCAAAGTAAGCGTTCCTTCCCCCTCATAGCAGTACCCAATCTCCAGGTAATTATGAAAATGCAGATAATCAATATCCCGCCCGTATGTCTGTACCCATCTCTGGCCAAGCAGCGCAAGGAGCGGGCTTCCCTCTGGCATCCTGTAATACCTAAATTCTATCTTTGGTTTTCTTTTCTTAGACATAATATGTGTTTCTCATCTCTCATCTTTCCATACCTTATTTTATATTTACTTTACCAATCTATTTCTTTTCCGTCAACCTATTTTATTCTTATACTCATATCCACACAGACAAAGAATTTTTATGCCATCTTATGTTTTTCTTAAGAAATTTTATAAACATTTCCAGTTTTTGACATACTTGTGTCACAATTACATTATATAATAAACTCATCACTTAAAAGAAGACGGTAGTTGTACTTCACATTACATACAGCAGAGCATACCCAAGGGACGCACCATAATATATGTCCTTTACGCAGGGGAACTTTGTTTAGTAAGGTATGATTACCGGACTTCGACTAACAATTAGTTAAAATTTAGATAGATTTTTTCATCCCCCTCCAGAGACCTATGCAAATGCATAGGTCTTCTTCCTTTTACGAACCTTCGGAAGATATATTCATTTGCCGCACTCTCCAGCCTGTCATCCAACTTCTTAAGACTGACTGCCCCATATTTTCTCTCAAGAGCCTTTTCAAGCAAATAATCACAGATTCGGGGATTCTTTGGAAGCAAAGGTCCATGGAGATATGTTCCAATCACATTTTTGTAAATCACTCCCTCATAGCCGCTTCTTCCGTCATTGCCAGCGCCGTACAATACCTTGCCAAAGGGCCGATATCCATTAATATAAGTGCGTCCTCTATGATTCTCAAACCCCACCACCGGAAGCTTGGACAGCTCGCTTTCAAGAATAATATTTCCAATCAGCCGCCCCTCATCCTGCTCTGTATAAATATTCAGCAACTTCAGCCCCTCTATTACCCCCTCGTCTGTCTGATAATATTTCCCAAGAAGCTGATAGCCGCCGCAGACTGCTATCACAACGCCCATATCCTCCACATAGTCCTGAAATCTTTCCTTTATCTTCTTAAGCTCTTTACAGACAATCCTTTGCTCCCTGTCAGAGCCTCCTCCAAGGAGAATGATGTCAAGTTTTGAAAAATCAATGCTGTCTCCCATATTAAACTCTATGGTTTCTGCCTGGATGCCGCGCCACAGACATCTGCGCATCATACACACAATATTCCCCCGATCTCCATAAAGGTTCAATAAATCCGGATAGAGATGCCCGATTGTAATTTTCATATCTGGTGTTCTTCTCATTTCTTGTCCTCACATGATGTATCATAATATTCTGATTGGATATCTTAACATATGCGCTTCAAAATATTTTGGGTATAAAACAACGCCGTATAATTCACCAGCACATACAGATTCCTGCTTCCCTTCTCTATGTATCTGCTTACCGCCTTCTCTACATCTGGCTCAAGCTCTGACGGAATTCCTGCATATTTCAGCCTCAGCATCAAATCCTTGCAGCGGATTCCACTGACCGTAACAGAGCCTGCCTCCATCCCTTTAAGTCGTTCAAAATCAACGTCCCACAGCCAGGAAATATCCGCGCCGTCCTGGTCATTGTCATTAATGACAACCACCAACTCCTTTGGCGCTTCATCCTGCATCATCACGTCAATACTCTGGTTGAAGCCGGTGGGATTCTTCGCAAGATTCAGCAAAACTCTTGAATTCCTTATCCAAAATTCCTCCATCCGCCCATTTTTAGGATTAAAATCTGCAAGCGCCTCCTGAAAATGCTCTGCCTTCACTCCTGCTGTCCGAAGCCCTGCGTATGATGCCAGGATATTGTATACATTATAGAAGCCTTTCTGGTCTGAACGGAAGCATCTTACGCCTACCGTAAACCTAATCCCATCCCCAATCTCAACATTCTGCCCGTCAAACTTTATAGGGGGCCTTCGGAAGCCGCATTGAGGGCAACAGTAATCGCCAAGCTGTCCGTAATGATAGAATTCATACCCAAGCTGTGTGCCGCATAATCTGCAGAAACGCCCCTCCCGCGTCTCACAGGCAGAGCTCTTTATATTTACAGGCTCACTAATTCCGTAAGTGACATAATCGCTGCCGCTGTCCATGACAAGAAACGCCGACAGGGGATCGTCCCCATTGAAGATAACCTTCATCTGAGGAGCAGCCTGCATCCCATGTTTCAGGATATCTATAATGGTGTCAATCTCCCCATACCGGTCCAACTGATCCCGAAACAGATTCGTAAGAACCATATAATTGGGGGTAAAATGTGCGAACACTTCTCTGGTTGACGCCTCGTCAATCTCGATACAGGCGTAATCCGCCTCCAAAGTTCCGTCTCCTTCTGCCCCCAGGACAAATGCTGCCACAACGCCATTTAACATATTCGAGCCTGTGCGGTTACAGATGACCCGCTCTCCCTCCGCCTGAAGCGCTGCGCACAGCAGATTATTCACTGTAGTCTTTCCGTTGGTCCCACACACTACAAAAACTGCCTTTCTCACCTGCCCTGCAAGTTCACGTAAAACAGACGGACAGATCAGAAGGGCGATCTTCCCTGCCCATGTTACTCCCTGCCTGTGGAAGATATGGACGCATATCTTTTCTGTGATTTTCGCTGCCCAGACAGCAAACATTCTGCGTAATCTCATAATTACAGTGATTCCTTTGCCTTTCGTATTTTTTTCATTCTAACACAGGTATATGTGATTCGTATTTGTAAATCTCATGCGATTTCGTCACATAAGTAATGAAAAACAATCACGGTCATCCCTAATATATAGAAATTTATTAAAATAGGTATTCCCTCATGGCAGGTAAATGTGTTATAATATAGAGCATGCAGCGGTGGTCGAGTTGGCTGATGGCATCTGCCTCGAAAGCAGAAGAGCCGCAAGGCTCCGGGGGTTCAAATCCCTCCCGCTGCGTTTTTTTCTTTTCTGACAGGATTTATCCTGCATTTCGGCAGAATCATGCATATCACAACCGTCGTTGCCAGTATTCCCGCCAAGCTTCCAAGCATTCGTGAATCCGCATAATAGAGCGGATGGTTCAAAAGGGCAAGGAACGCCTGCTGCTTTTCATCAAAGAGCTGCACAAAGAACTGGAAATCTGACCATGCAGTCGGTACATAGTCATCGGAAAAGCTCACGCTTAAAAGCAACAGAGCGCATACGCCTGCAAAACCCGTGACAGGCGCCAGGAACATAAGCATTTCCGGCAGCACTTTCCCTATACATTTTAAAATGTAAAACAGAATCACCCAGAGGGGCAGATATAAAAGAAGCCTTCCGATTCCCAGATACAAGTCACACTCTGAGCTCCATCCCTTTCCTTCTGGAAGAATCCCCGTCAGACGCTGCCGTACTACCGACAAAGGAATACCTGCCGCTTCAATGCGGATGCAGGGGTACGTCCTTCCCTTCTTTCCTTGCAGCATACACAACTGGCCTTTTGTATCCACAATCCCTCGCACAATGTATGTGTTTCTTCCCATTGTTACCTCCTCTCCCGTCGCCTCATAGTCTCCGAACAATGAATCCGCTGTCTTTTTGCTGAGCACGCACCCTTTCTCGTCACTGTCCGTCACATATGCTCCCGCCATCAGCCTGTAGGGTGTGACCAGATTCATGTTGCCCGCAGTCTCCACCAACTTTACTTCACTTTCACGCCCCAAATCCTTGTTTTTCAAAATCTTTCCAGTTGTCTCCCGAAACAGCGCGATATCCTGTATTTCCCGCTTTGCGTCATCGGAAGCATTTTCCCAGAAGCTCTTAATCTGCTCTCTTGTCAGTATATTCTCTGGATAGTAGAAGCCGCTCTGTCCCTTAAGCTTAGTCAGCCTGACATAGAACCCTGCCTCTGCTCCGATTACGCAGCCAAGTAAAGCCAATAGAAAAAATCTTACCAGATATGGCCTTATTCGCTTATACGTACTCTGTCACCTTCTTTCACATATTTGTTGGATTCTGTGATGAGCTTTGCCTCCTTTGGCAGATTTGTTTCCACGGCAGCCGAACGGTCATCTTTTTCAAGAACCGTAACATTGACCTTCACGGCAGTATAGGATTCCCCCAGAACACTGGGCTTCATCTCTGCAATCAGTACATAACTGCTTCCTGCCGCCTCATGAAGGGCTGACAGGGGAATCAGCATGTCATAGCTGTTCTCCCACTTCTGGCTGTACTGATAGGTCAAACTTGTTCCCACGCGGTAGGAGCCTTCTGGAAGTTCTGCGTACCAGACGTATCTTCCTTCTTCGTTCTGAGCGATTCGCTCAATCTCAAGTGTCTTAGGCTTCGTCTCTCCCTGGAGCACCGCCTTAATCTCGTCTCCTGCCTTAACCGCTGCGATTTTATCGTCCGGAATAAGGCCGCACGCTTCCATACTTCCAACCACCAGAACAATCTGTTCTTCTCCTGTCGTAATACTTCCTTCTGCAGCTTGAACAGTTTCAAATACCCCGTCAGCCTGAGACGTTACAATCCCTCCCGCTTCCTTCAGCGCGGAAATCTTATCCATTTCATTCTGTAATGCGGTAAGCTCTACCTGCATCTCATTTAGCGCCATCTGGGATGCATTCTGTGCTATTGCATCGTTTGCCTGGCTGTTGGCATCGTCCTGCTGTGCAATCTGATAGACGCCCTGAGCCGTCTGGTACGCCCGTTCAGCCGCCTTAAGAGCAGCGTAGGCCCCATCCATGTCAGACCTTAAGCGCTGCTTTTCTTCTTCCAGCAAAGACTCATCCTCCTGGGACTCAGAGGGGATCCTGGCCGCTACTCGGTCATACTGATTCTTTGCCTCCTGATAATTATTCTGCGCTTCTGTAAGCGCATCCGCCGCCTCCTCAAGTGAAAGCCCTGCCTGGGCGGTTGCCGGCGTCCTTGCCTGAGCTAACCCTGAAAGCCTCTGCTGCTCCATGCGGTATCTAAGCTTTTCTATCTCTTGTGCCTGCTTTGTCAGCCTCTCCTCCAGAAATCCTAAGTCAAACTGGAGTATTCCTTCGCCTGCCTGTACGGTACTGCCCGTATCTTTCAAGATATCCGCCAGCTTCTGTCCCTCTGGCAAGGACTGATAGACCTTATCCTTAGCGCAGATACTGCCTTCTCCCTCAAATTCCTCTACAAGACTGCCGCGGCTGACTCCTTCTGTCTTAACCTTTGCCACAGTCATGGAAGCCGCGCCGCGGGCAATCAGTGTACAGCAAATCATGGTGATAAAAAATGATAAGATTATTTTTAATATTTTTCTTTTCATAATCACTCCTTAAGCCCCGATGCCTCAATCCCTTTCTGCAGATAATCCCTTCCCCACAGGAAACCAAGTACAGCCGGCAGAAGCATCACCACAGACGCAGCAAAGGCCACGCTCATCTGCTCTGTCGTAATCTCCGGAAGATACAGAGAAAGAGGAAGCTTCGACTTTGTTCTCAAAAATGTCATTGGCGCCTCCATCCCGTTCCAGTATTCCAGGAAATTCAAAATCAATGCGGCTATGATTCCTGGGCTGCCAAGAGGAAGCCCTATTCTCAGAAAGCATATAAATTCTCCTGCGCCGTCCATCCTGGCTGCCTCAAACACTTCCCTTGGAATTGCCAGAAAGAATTTTTCCATAATAAATACCGGAAATGTGGAGAAAATTGCCGGAAAAATTACCGCCAGATGTGTATCCAGAAGGGCCAGCTTTGACAACACCAGATAGCTTGATACCATTGTCACCTGAAAGGGCATGACCATCAGAATCATATAGAGAAGAAACAAAGGCTTTCTTCCCCGAAACTCGTATCTGGCAAACGCCCATGCCGCCATAGTCCCTACAATGGTCTGGCCAAGCAGGATCGAAAACACCTGTTTAACCGAATTCCAAAACATCACAAAAAAATCCGGAGAATCCAGCAAAAGCTCTACGTAAGGCTTTAACGTCGGATACACGGGGAGAAGCCTTGCTGACAGCTTCTCCATATTCCCTCCTAAGACTGCGCCGTAGGCTTCCTTCATTTCCTGGGGGCCCATAAGTGAGTTTAAGACCATCATAAGCACAGGCAAAATCATAATCAGCCCTAAGGCGTATAAGATTATATATATGGGGATTGATTTTCTCCACTTCATTCTTTAGTCTATCTCCTGCTTTTCATTCCAGTGTTCCAGTATATACAAAAGAATACTGACTACCGCTGCCATCATGACTGCCGCCGCACTCATTTTCTGGGTATCCAGCTTCGTGAACCAGTTATTAAAAAGATGCTGTAACATATATATGCTTTCATGGGGATAATCTCCGGCAATTAGATATGCCTCCCGAAATACCCGAAATGCATTGACAAACGACAGCACACCAATCATGACGATTCCTGACTTCATCTGGGGCAGAGTAATATAGAAGAAACACTCTTTATTGCCTGCCCCGCTGACCTTTGCCGCTTCATACTGCTCCTCACCTATCCCTGAAAGGGCTGCAACCCACAGCACAACGTCATAGCCCAGGTTCTTCCATATATAAGAGAACACCAGTATCCAGAACGACGCCTTTGTATTCATCCAGTCCATTCCATGGAGATGGACAAGCTCCAATACCTCATTCAGAAGTCCATTTCCATGGAACATGATTTTCCAGAATACTACCAGGGACGCTACTGGTACAGCCATAGGGAGAAGAAACACTGTCTGGAAAAACGCCTTTCCCGTAGGGATATGATACAGCAGCAGCGCAGCGCCAAAAGACAAGGCCAAAAGCAGCGGAAGACAGATGCTTAAGAACTTTAAGGTATGCAAAGCCGCCTGTTGAAACGCCTTATTTTCCAGTACGTCCTGATAATTCGTAAGTCCCACAAATGTATTTCCCACAGCCTTAAAGAAAGAGCGGCGTATTACGTCAGCAAAGGGGATCAGTACAAACACCGCCGTTCCCACAAGGCTGGGGAGTAAAAAAAGATATGCTGTTCTATTCCGCAAGGTAAGTGTCCACCTTCTGACAGATTGCTTTTGCAGTTTCTTCCACAGACTGTTTCTTGCTGTAACAGTTTTCCATTTCCATAAGGACTGTATTTGCAACCATATCGTCCATCATAAACGGTACATTCAGCCCCTCTATCATCTGTATCAGCCCTTCTACTTCATCTCTTACAGGATACATAGCGCCTATTTGTACATCTTCTCCGGTTTCCGGATTGCGTGCGCCGGTACTGATACTCAAATTCTGGGCCTCAGAGGTCTCCACATATTCCGCCATATAGGAAAGGGCGCTCTTAAGCACTGGAAAACCATCTGAATTGTCAGCCTTCTGGACATCTTCATCAAACAGACACTCAATAAATTCTGCCGCCAAATCCTCCTGTTTAGAAGAAGCGTTAATACCTGCAATTACCTGTGGTATATAATATTGCTTCAAGCTCTCTGGCATCTTTGCGCTGTCTCTTGCCAGCGTGTATGGAACCATGGTTGATATCAGACCGTTAATTTCTTCAATCATCACAGGATCATTCCTTAACCCCATACCAGAGCTGAAACGAGTATTCATCTGATTCCAGACGCCTGACATAAATTCTTCTTCGATAACCCCTGTATTCTGTATCTCGCACAGCTTCATCCAGTCATCCAGAAACTGTGCAAGCTTTTCTTCATCCAAACCGCCCTGCTCATTCATAAGGTCTTCGTAAAAGGTGTTGAATAAGGTCATTCCCGCAAGGTCGTGGGTCGTGGTTCCAAACAGCCTCTCTGTGGGATTCTTCTCCAGATAACTATGGAAAGCATCCGGATTCTGACAGGCATCTGCCTTTGCATCCTCCCCGAAGATAACTGGCAGGCTGACTCTTGCCGGAATTGCATATATCTTCTCTGAAAGAACGGCTGCATTACCCACCACATTCATCAGAACGCCTTTTTGGGACAAACGGTCCGCCAAATCCGATAAATCCATAAGAATCCCTTTTTCCATATAGGACGTTATGGGCAGTCCATCCAGAATCAGGACGTCAGCGCCTCCTTTGTTCAAAAGCTCCGCATTCAGCGTACGGATGGCTTCAGATGCAGGCGTATCTTCACTTCCTTTGGCAGTATGGTAATCTACCTTGACTTCTGGGTGCATATTCTGAAATACATAAATCGCCTGGGATACAGTCTGGTTTTCTTTTAGACCGTAGATGCTCAGTGTTTCGTCTCTGACAGCCTTTACATTTTCGTCATACTGATAGCACATCAGCCTCTCGCCGCCTCCGGAAATGCTGTACAATCCATAGAATTCATTGTTATTTCCACAAAGAAAGCTAATCAGATATGCCGAATCCATACTCATCAATACGCCTGTCCCGTCCATTACCGTCTCCACGATACTGCCCTGCTCTGTAATCCTCTGAATTCCTTTGGAGTTTACGAGATACCAGATTCCATCTTCTGCCGGCACAAGCATCGACTCCTCAAGCTCTTGCTTTACCTCCACATCCTTCGTTTTTTCCAAATTCTCTATATCGTAGAAATCAATACTCTTTCTATTCTTTCCGAAAATCGCAATACTCTGGTCTGATATCCCCATCACATTCTGGTGGTCTGATAGGACGGGGACGGGCTGCGGTATCTCGGATACCTTCTTTTCATCCTTGTAGAATTGCACCATTCCGTCCATACTCGCAAGGATCATGGTTCCGTTTTCCATTACCGCCATGTCCACGATTAGCTCTGTCCAGCCTTCTTCGTTTACTTCCAGACACGGCCCTGGAGTACAATCTTGCGCAGTCCCGTCTCCTGCATCTTTTAAAATGTGCTGCCCGTAGGGAACATCCTCTGAAGCGGGAATTGCCATTCCGTATATTCCCCCGTCTTTTCCTAAGTAGATATGTTCAATCGGAAGTCCAAGCCTGTCACGGGCGTCCGTCATCCAGGCAACGTCTCCTAAATCCGCCCATGTTTCATTCTGATAGCTGTAAATATGGTAGCCACTCTCATTTTGGGTATAGAGTTTTAGCTCGTTTTCCTGGTTTATGATCCCGACTGCTTCTCCTGCCCCTTCCGGCAGAGCGATTTCCTGTTCTACATAGCGTCCCTTTGCAGAAACATTACCGTCTTTTTCGCCTTCCTTATCACTGTGCTTCCCGCATCCGGCGCTAAGCCCTGCTGTGAGCGCTACAGCCATGAGAAGGCTGATTATTTTTTTCATTTTCATAAGCATTACTCCTTATATTGATTTTCCATATTATCATACCAGCTAAATCTTAGAAAATCTTTGAGGACCTTATGTAATTTTTAAAGATTTTTTTGAGATTTTCATGGTATAATAGGGAAAATTTATTGTTATTGAAAGGTAGAAGGGATGTTGAAATCATGCGGATTTTAATTATTGAAGACGATGAACAGCTCTGTGAGACTTTGCAATTACAGTTTGAACATCATGGAATGGAATCGGACTATGTCCATAGCGGACTTGATGCGCTCTATTATGTTATGCAGTCAGTCTATGACCTGATTATATTAGACCGGATGCTTCCCGGCATGGATGGAATTGCCCTGCTTAAGATTATCCGTGAGAATAACGTTCATACCCCCATCATCCTGGCAACGGCTGTGGATTCTGTGGAGGAACGGATTGCCGGACTAGACAACGGGGCGGACGATTATCTTGTGAAGCCCTACGATATCGGTGAGCTGCTTGCCAGAATCCGCGCCCTGTGCCGCCGTCCAGATACTCTGGAGGATAAGAGAACCCTAACTTTTGAAGACTTGGAGTTTTCCCTAGCAAACCTTGAGCTCTCCCTTAAGAGTACGGCTTCTGTGGATACAAAACTTCATCTCTCCCGCCGAGAAGCTGTTCTGCTTGAATATTTTCTCCTTCATCCCAATCAAACGCTGGCCCGTCAGCTTATTTACACGCGGGTCTGGGGGCCTGACGGGGAGGTGGAGGACGGGAATCTGGATACCTACATCTATTATCTTAGGAAACATCTGCGTACCATAAAAAGCAGAGTTCATATCCAGACTGTCCATGGAATCGGCTACAGACTGGAGGCAGAAAAATGATACAGAAACTTCGCCGGCGCCTGACCCTTCTTTTTGCCATTCCTACCAGTCTAATCTTATCGGTGATACTCTGCGTTCTTTTCCTCTGGCAGTCCTCCATAACCAAGAATGAGCAGATGGTATCCCTGCAGAATCAGATTCTAAATCTGACCTACCAGCTTGAAGGTGCATATTTCTTCTCGGACGACTGGCTTGCAAGCTTAGAGCAGGACCACAGCCTAATCATCCATATCGAAGAAAATATGATTCCTCTGTTCTTCTCTGGCTCCTGGGCGCCTCGTACAAAAAGAAGTACTTTGATAGAACTGGCCAAAGAACAGGCGCGCAAGGAGCATATAGATACCTCCATGCGTCCCTATTCCTCCACCATACAAAAGTCTTCCATTTTTACTGTACAAGGCAAAAATCATGATATTTATCAGGGAACCGTGGTCATTCTTGCAACAGAAGACGGATTCCGCTCTCTGACCCTACTTTGCGACATTACGCAGATAAAACGCCAGGAATCCTTAAAGCTTCTGTTCTTCCTGATCTTGGACATATTGGGAATCCTGGCCCTTTTTCTCGTGAGCCGTTTTGTGGCCGCAAAAGCTGTAATGCCGGTTGCCGAATACCACAGGAAACAGACAGATTTTATCGCCGCCGCCTCTCATGAGCTTCGTTCTCCCCTGGCTGTGATTCAAAACTGTGCTACCACTAGCCTGTCCATACCTGAACAGACAGAGAAAATGAACCGGCTCATCCTAAGGGAATGCAGCCGTTCGGGAAAGCTAATTAAGAATCTTCTCTGGCTGACCCATGCTGACATAGAAAAAAAAACGCTGAAAATGGAGCCTGTGGAAATCGACCTTCTGCTTCTTCACCTGTTTGAAGCCTATGAGCCTCTCTGTAATTCAAAAAATATTCGGCTTTTACTTACGCTGCCGGAAGATATGCTTCCCTCTATAACCGGCAATGGTCCATGTATCCAACAACTATTTTCTATTTTTCTTGATAATGCCATCGCATATGGTTGTGAAGGTATGGGAGATTCCTGTAGTCAAAAGCCTTTCATTGAAATTAAGGCCCAGATAATAAGAAAGATGCTTTACGTCTCCGTCTCGGACCATGGCGTGGGGATACCGGATGAAGAGAAAGCTGTGATTTTCGACCGATTTTACCGAAGTGACGCCTCGCGGAAGGAAAAAGAACATTTTGGACTGGGACTTTCCATTGCGCATTCACTGGCAAAACAGTTAGGGGTAAAGATTAAGGTTTTGGATACCCCAGGCGGGGGCTGTACCTTTCAGGTGGGATTTGGAATATAACCGCTGGTTAATTTTAAGAAGAAAAAATAGACAATATCTCAATGGTTCTTTCTGTCTCATACTGCTATACTCAAAGAGTATAAAGAGGACCCAAAAGGAAATAAAAAACAGGAGGATAAATACCATGAAGATTAACGAAATCATCCGTAAAAAGCGACTCGAAAAAGGCTACACCCAGGAGCAGATTGCTTCTTTCCTGGGAGTCTCCCCGCCGGCAGTCAACAAATGGGAAAAGGCAAGCTCTTACCCTGATATCACTCTTCTTCCCCCACTGGCACGGCTGTTGGGCACAGACCTTAATACCCTACTTTCCTTTCAGGAGGAGCCCACAAAGGAAGAAATCGAACATTTTATAAATGAACTTGCTTCTGCTGCCGAGACAGAAGGCATTGACCATGCGTTTCGTATGGCCCTTGACAAATTTCACCAGTACCCCGCAAGCGACAGCCTGCTGCTTCATACGACGCTGGCTCTCGAAGGGCTTATACTCACCCACGTCGGAAGTACCAAAGATAATCCATATATGGATACTATAGAAGATTTATATAGACGGGTTTCAAAAAGCAATGACAAAGAAGTGGGGAATCTAGCAAAATCCATGCTAATCTCAAAACATATCGGGCGAAAGGAGTTTGAAGCCGCCGAAAAATTACTGAAGGAGCTGCCTGATAAAAAAGATGCATTTGACAAAAGACAACTAAACGCCAATCTCTATCTAGCACAGGAGGAGTGGGCAGCGGCCGCACAACTAATTGAGCAGAAAATACTGTCTGAAATCAACGTTGTAGTATCTTCTCTGTACACGCTGGCAGAAATCGCCTTCAAAGAGAACCAGATATCAGATGCCGAAAAACTGACCGATATTGCCAAACAGACTACAGGGCTCTTTGACTTGTGGGAATGTAACGCACACATTACAGATTTCCTACTTGCCGTAGCCAAAAAGGACACCGACAGAAGCCTTGACGCCCTGCGTAAGCTCATTACGACTCTTGACAAAGAATGGAAGCCAAAGGAGTCTGTCCTGTACCGCCATCTTTCATTCAAGGATACGAATAAAGGGACCGGAATCGGACAAATGATGCGTCTTGGAATTGTGAGTGAACTGGAAAATCCGGAAAACCACGCCTATGATTTCCTGCGTGATCATCCGGATATACAGAATCTACTTGGAAAATACCGTTAGGAATTCCTTGAGATATTCCTCCATAGAGCGGTTCATCTCATTAGAAAAGTCCGACTCATACTTTCTTTTCCAGAAAGCCTCCATCCACTCGTCATAGCCCATGCCTGACGTTCTTCCCTCAAACATGGCGCGAATCTCCTGACCGCTCTTATCCTGGTAGTCATTCTCGCAGACGATATCGGAAAGAGCGAATCTTTCCGGCTTCTTCCTCTCCTTCTGCTGGTCTGTCGGATACCCAAAGACCAGCATACATGCCGGATATACGTAGGAGGGAATGCTTAAGAGCTCCTTTATATCTTCTGCATTTTCCATTACGTCTCCTATGTAGCATGAGCCGATTCCAAGGCTCTCAGCGGCTGTCACGGAATTCTGGGCGGCAATCACGGCATCCTCACAAGCCAGCATAAGGTCTCCTGGGCCGGGTCTGCGCGGCTCTAAGCCTGCCTCCCTGTAAAACGAAAGCCATTTCCGGCAATCTGCACAGAACACAAGCACCATCTTTGCTTTTGCTATAAATGGCTGATGGTCGCAAAGCTCTGCCAGCCTCTCCTTTTTGCTCTGGTCCGTAATATCGAGAATCGTATACAAAATCTGGCATCCCGCAGTTGGAGCCTGCAGAGCAGCATTTAGAATCATCTCTCTGTCTTCTTTTGAAATCTCTTGCTCAGTATATACACGCATGGATTTTCTTGCGTACAACCCTTTTATGATCTCATTCATCAACTCGACTCCTAATTACATGCCCTTGGACATTTCTTCGCAAACCTTCATTGCCTCAAAAACTGCACTCCTAAAGCCCAGCTCCTCCAACACGCGGACTGCTTCGATTGTCGTTCCTGCCGGAGAACATACCATGTCCTTTAACTCGCCTGGATGCTTTCCTGTTTCCAGTACCATCTTCGCACTTCCAAGGACAGCCTGGGCGGCAAACTGATAAGCCTTGGGCCTTGGCATTCCGCCGGAAACCGCCGCATCAGCCATAGCTTCAATCAACATAAATACATAAGCAGGTGAGCTTCCGCTTACGGAAACTACAGTGTCCATCAGACGCTCAGGAACAATCTCCACGCGGCCAAAGCTCTCCAGGAGGGTGCACACATATGCAGTCTCCTCCTCTGTCATATACTCGTTAGGGCATGCCGCCGTCATCCCTTCTCCCACCATTGCAGGCGTGTTTGGCATTGTCCGAACGATTTTAACGTTCTTGCCAAACTGCTCTGCCAGCCAGGCAAGTGTCTTACCCGGCGCAATGGTAATTACAATCTGATTGTCACGAATGTCATCGCGAATCTCATGGATTACATCCTCATAAAACTGAGGCTTCACGGATAATACAATGACCTCCGCCTTCTCAACCACCTCTTTGTTGCTGTCGGTTACATGGATTTTGAACTGTGACTTTACCTTCTCTCTTCCCGGCGCAAATAAATCAGCGCCGATCATTTCATCTGCTGAAATAATCTGCTTCTTGATGATTCCTCCCACAATAGCTGACGCCATGTTACCGGTTCCGATAAATCCTAATTTCATATGAAACACCTTCCTTATGTTTTGTATACAAATAAATAATTTGTATACAACTTTTATTTATACTGACTATAACATGGGATTTGCCTTAAGTCAACCTGTTTTTAAGAATTCCACACAGTCCCGATTCCGGCCTTGACTGCCTTGTCGTAGATTTCCCTTGCAGCCACCAAATCCTGGGCTGCAACGCCCACCGACTTAAACACAATAATCTCGTCATCATTTTCACGCCCTGTCAGCTCACCCTTGAGCACCTTCCCCAAATCGCCGGTAAAATCCTCCCTTGTAATGGTGCCATCCTCCAACGGAATCAGGATGTCGCCTGCCTCTGACAACACCGCTTCCTCTGAATCAAAATAAATCTTGGATGCCCGTCTCAAAATGGCAGGGTCCATCTCCTGCATATGATGTTGATAGGAGCCAATACAACTGACGGTAGCCCCTTTCTTAATCTTCTTCCCGTCAAACACAGGTTTTTCTGCCGGAGTTGCGGTTATTATAAGGTCCGCGTCTTCGATCGCCTCATCCGAGGATGCCGCCGGTATAAGCTTGACACCGTAATGTGCCATCTCTTTACCCATCTGCTCTGTAAATGCCTTCGTCCGTTCATAATGCAAGCCGCAGATTCGCACCTCCTCAAGCTTTCGGGCTTCCAGCATTGCTTCAAGCTGAGCCGCCCCCTGACCGCCTGTCCCAATCAGCGCGCCTACCTTACACTCCTTCTTTGCCAGAACGTCGAAAGCCGCCCCTGACGCCGCGCCGGTGCGAATCTGCGTCACATAGCTTCCGTCCATTAAGGACTGTACAACTCCCGTCGTTCCGTCAATCAACATAACCTGGGCAGGCAACGCAGGCAAGCCCTGGTCAATATTGTGGGGGAACACGTTGACAATCTTGAGAGAGGCGGCAGCCATCTCCTCTACGTAAGCCGGCATAAACAGAAAACAGCCATCATGTACCGGCGCCTGGATATTGGTGCGAAGGGGAGCGTTACATTTCCCATCCACCAACAACTGAAAGGCTAACTTGTTCGCTTCTATTGCATCCCTCATTGTAAATACTTTGCTTATATCCTCTCTTGACAAAAGTAACATGGTTTTTCCTCCTTGTTAATACACATGATTTTCCAAGTAGGTTTACTATAGCAAAAAATGATAGTTCAGACAATAGCATTGAATCAAATTTGGTTGCTCATTTCAAACTTTTATAGTATGATGAACATGAATGTCAGTCATAATATTATACCAGTTTTATTTTTAACAAAATGGAGGAACCCTCATGACCGAAAAGACCGTATCCCTTGCCACACAGGCATACGATAAGATAAAAGAAAATATCCTGAATCTGACCTATCCCCCCGGCATGCCCCTCACTGAAGCCATGCTGGCCACAGAGCTTGGCATGAGTCGAAGCCCCATACGGTCAGCCATCCAGATGTTACAAACAGAAGGGTTAATCGTATCCGACTATTACAAGTCCATGACCGTACGGGAGATTACCGACAAGGACATAAAAGAGCTCTATCAGATTCGAGAGCTGTTAGAAGGCGCTGCATTTCGGCTCATCTTCGCCTCCGGACGCAGCGAAGAATATTCTTACCGCCTTGAGGAGAAGATTGTCCGCATGTTTGCAACTGCGGAGAACACCTATGAGTGGGAAATCGCTGATACCGCCATGCACATGGAGATTATCAGCATCTTTGAAAATGAGCGTATTAACAAAATCTATGAAAATAACCTGTGCGAACTAATCCGCATCGGACAGTATTCCGTCAGAAATGGAATGTTGATCTCAAAGACAAATGAGAATCTGAAAAAGATGATTGAGTACATGCGAAAGGGCGACGTTAAGCAGTCCTTCGCAATACTGAAGGCTGACCATTTTGAGATTGGGCGAGACAGCGCGTTAAAGGCAAAGAGATATCTACCACCCTCGAAGCTTCGCTGACGGAACCTTTTTCCTGACGATTGCCAACGCCTGTTCCATAATATTGTCATTATACTTATGGAGCCCCTTCTGTATCACATGCTCTGAGTTTAGGAATCTCTGGAGATAGTATTGCTCTGCCTTTGTAATCCATTTTCCAATAGACTCAAAATCCGACCGCTGATGATATTCCAACACCACAGTAGTACAGAACTCATAGGGTACGGCGTTGCTGAGCAGAAATTCCGCGCTTTTCTTGACATTTTCCACATCGTACCCTTCAATCCCCACTGTCTTACCATAGCTTTCCAAAGAATTCTTGATATCCATGGCAACATAACTGATAAGTCCCTCAGAGACAATCCGCTTTAACTTATCCGGAAAACTTCCATTGGTCTCCAGTTTTACCGCATATCCTAATTCTTTCACACGTCTTAGAAATTCCTCTACCCCATGCTGAATCAACGGCTCTCCGCCGGTTAAGCAGACTCCGTCCAGGATTCCCTGGTATTTTTCCAAAAACGTATAAACATCCTCCACGGGAATCCCTGTATTCTTGTGGGTATCTATCACTAACGGCTTGTAATAACAGTACGGACAGCGAAAATTACAGCCTGCCGTGAATACGGTACAAGCCATCTTTCCTGGATAATCTAACAGTGAAAACTTCTTCAGGCCCTGTATTACCATACTTATAGCCTCCTTTTTGGCTCTGGCATAACCGTCTATGCCTTAAAGTGCTCCAGCATATACGGCATACACTCCCTGCTGTACTCCCCCAGCGAATATCTTCCTTTGTTCAGGCACCAGTCCGACACCAAGGCACGCTCACACATGGCATAATACCGCGTTACTTCGCTTACCGCCACATCTGTGCGTATCTGGCCGCGCTTCTGGCCCTCCTCAACGATCCGATCCAACAGCCTATAATAATTGCGGTTCCGATCCAGCAAATGACTCTGCTTCTCTGATACAAGCTGTGTGGAATACAGGGAAGCCAGCAGGTCGATGTTAATCTTCTCCTCCATCATAGTATGCATCTTATAATTCAGATATAATAGTTTGGAGAAACTATTCATCTCTGGCTCCATATTTGCCTCAAGTTCTTCATAATAATCGTCCAGAATCATGGATAACGTATTTAAAAGTTCATCCTTTGTGCTGAAATAATAATAAAAGGAGCCCTTAGACGTTCCCGACATCTCAATGATATCATCCACCGTTGTACCATTATATCCCTTTTCATAAAATAGCTGCCATGCTGACGAAACAATCCTGCCTTTCACACTCTTTCTTGCATCTTTTTCCATGTTATTCTCCCATTTTGCCCTATTTTTATTTTCTACTTTACGCTGAAATGTTTTTCTTCAATCAAAGGAATCTCCTCATCATCAATCCAGTCAATCGAAATATACATTCCCCTGTTCAGCCCTTCCATCAGCTTATAAATCATATCCTTTCGTCCCTGGACTTCCATCCTTACAGTACCGTCATATTCGTTCCTGACCCATCCTGTCAGTCCCAAAGAGCCTGCCAGATGTTTCGCAGTATACCGGAAGCCTACGCCCTGTACTCTTCCGTGGAAAATCAGCCGTTTTCGTATCTCTGCCATCAAATCACCACACTTTACATCATTGTAATTGTTTTTTGTCAGAAAAGCAAGCAAAAGGTCAGTTCAAAAAAAGGCAAAACCAGGATGGGGAACCCTCGATTCCCTATCCTGGTCAAAGAAATACTATATTTAATTAAAATTCTGCTCTGTTCTGTCAATAATCTCATCCTGAAGCGGTTTGCTTAGATTACGGAAGAAATCACTGTATCCAGCCACACGTACAATCAGGTCTTTATACTCCTCAGGATTATTCTGGGCATCAATCAAGGTCTGCCGGTCAATTACATTGAACTGAATATGATGTCCGTCCATGGAGAAATAAGAGCGAATCAGACTCGCCATATTGTCAAGCCCTTCCTCGCCTGCAACAACATCCGGTGTGAACTTCTGGTTCAGAAGGGTTCCCGCTGTCGCAAGGTGATCCATCTTCGCACAGGACTTGATGACTGCCGTAGGCCCGTTGGTATCCGCAGATTTCTCTGGAGATATACCCTCTGAAACAGGCTTATGAGCTTTTCTTCCGTTAGGTGTGGCAAGGATTACGTCGCCAAAGTATACATGACAGGTGGTTGGCAGCATATCTACTCCGTACTTTCCGCCCTTCATGTTGGGACGGCCTGTGATTGAGCTTCTGTAAAGCTCGAACACCTCCTGCATAATATCGTCAGCATAGTCGTCGTCATTGCCGTATTTCGGAGTCTTGTCGTGTACCATGCGGTAGATTGCGTCATACCCTTCATAATCGTGCTCCATTGCCTCAATCAGTTCTTCCATAGTGAAGTTCTGCTTGTCAAACACATTGTATTTCACAGCGGCAAGACAATCCGTAACCGTACCGATTCCCACGCCCTGAATATAATTTGTATTATATCTTGCGCCGCCTGCATTATAATCCTTTGCATTGGAAATACAGTCATTGGTCACAACAGAAAGACAAGGCGCCGGCATCTCCTGTGCATAAAGCTGCTCAATTACGTTATTGCCGCGAATCTTGATGTCAACGATATGGGCAAGCTGCTTCTTAAACGCCTCCCACAGCTCATCATAGGTCTTAAAATCCTTGGCATAGCCGAGCTTAAGACCGATTTGTTTACCGGAATACTGGTCAAATCCATTGAACAGTGTAAGCTGGAACACCTTCGGAATATTCAGATAACCGGTCAGGATATAGGCCTCGCTTCCCCATGCGCCCGTCTCCACACATCCGGAGGAGCCGCCGCGTCTTGCATCCTCTAGGTTCTTCCCTGCGTTAATTAATTCCATAATCTGGGCTTCCGTGTTATAAAATGCAGGCTGCCCCCATCCTCTCCTGGAAACCTCGCAAGCTCTCTTTAGGAACTTCGCCGGAGTCTTCTTACTGATGGTCACGTTAGAGTTTGGCTGAACCAGCTTCATCTCATCCATGCAGTCCAGAATCAGGTAGCTTACATTGTTCACGCCGTTACGACCGTCCGGCGTCACTCCGCCTGTGTTGATATTTGCAAAATCTGTATAGGTTGCACTCTCCTTCAAGGTAATGCCCACCTTAACAGGAGCAGGCTGGTTGTAGAACTTCACCCACAGACACTCTAAGAGTTCAAGGGCTCTCTCGTCGTCCAGAATACCAGCTTCTACATCCCTCTCATAATACGGATTCAAATGCTGGTCAAGCCTTCCCGGACTGAATGCATCCCAAGGATTCAGCTCTGTAGTAACTGCAAGATGGGTAAACCAGTACAACTGAATTGCCTGCCAGTATGTCTGGGGCTTGTGAGCCGGAATCACCTCAAGATTCGCCGCAATCTGGAGAAGCTCAGCCTTTCTTGTCTCATCTGTCTCCTTTTCTGCCATCTCAAGGGCAAGCTTGCGGTAACGCTCCCCAAGGATTATAACAGCGTCACAGGAAATATCCATTGCCTTTAATTCTTCGCATTTATTTACCGCCTCTGGGTCGTTGATATAATCCAGGCTATCCATGGTCTGATGAATCTTCTCTTTATAGTCCATATATCCCGTCGTAAATACCTGCTCGCCGCCGCAGGTATGTCCCGGCCCTCTCTGTTCCATGAACTCTGTAAACATTCCCGCGCTGTAACACTCATGCCACTCTGGAGTCATTCTTGCAAGAATCTTCTCCCTCATGCTTCTTCCCGTCCAATATGGAATAATCTCCTCTGCCTGCAGCTTCCTGTCCTCCTCCGTGGTGTGGAAGGATACCAGCTCTCGCTCACTCATAACTACCATATCCTCTACGCTGTGGCAGCAAAGCTCTGGAAACGTTGGGGATGCCTGAGGGTCTCTTCCCTTCTCTCCGATAATCAGCTCGCCTTCACCCAAATACAGCGTCTTCTTAGAGAAATACTCCTTAAGAACCATTGCCCGCATTACAGGGATGGAATATTTCCCGTCGTTTTCTTTGTAAAAATCCGTCTCAATCTTTGCTCTCTCAAGGTCAATGTGAACTGGTGTCGTCACACTAAGCTCACGGAGTTTCTGAATTCTTTCGTTCATGCCACGCTTTGCCATGTCCATTTACCCTCCTATTTTTGTGTTCTGGAATCCGGCTTCCTGAAAGAGCCGGACAAACTCTTCCATTTCCGCCCGTTCCGGTGCATGTAAATCTGTTCCCTTATATTCCATATCCAGCTTCGGATACTTGCCGCTTCCCGTATCATGGTAGGGCAGCAGGTTAATCTGAGGCGGATGAATATCATGTTCCTTCAGAAACGCTATGGTTTCCTTCATATTCTTCTCATTGCCGTTTACTTCTTTGATTACCGGAATCCGTATGTAAATCCTTGCTCCGTCTCCTGCAAGACGAATGAGGTTTTCAAGAATCAGTTTATTGTCCACACCCATATATTGGTTATGAAGCTTAGAATCCATCACCTTCACGTCGTAGAGAAATGTGTCCACATAGGGGAGCATCGCCTTAAACCTCTCATATGGAACGTATCCACAGGTGTCGATGGTAAGGGTCACATCCTGACGTCTAAGCTCTTTAGCAACTGCCAGAAGATACTCTAAATCCATGGTCATGACCTCGCCGCCGGAAAATGTTACGCCGCCGCCGGAATCCTCGTAAAAAATCTGATCCTTCATCAGCTCTTTTACTAACTCCTTCACCGTATACTCACGTCCCACCACCTCACGGATTCCTGCCGGACAGTAATTCTCACATCTGCCGCACAGAGTACAGACTTCTCGATTCAAAACAGGCTTCCCGTCCTTCATAACAAGAGCCTGGCTTGGACAAACCTTCACACATGCCCCGCAGCCCGTACATTTCTCTGAATCGTACTGCATCTCCCTGCCATAACGCTGAGTCTCCGGATTGTGGCACCACGCACATTTCAAAGGGCATCCCTTGAAAAACACAGACGTCCGGATTCCGTCTCCATCATGAACCGAAAACTTCTGTATATTCGTAATATTCTTCATCTTATATTCCTCTCATTATTACAACAGCTTCAAGTGGGAAATCTATTGTCTGCCCGTCGTCCCCATATCAACATTCAATATTTAGACTACAGTTTAGACTATAGTTTAAATATATCACTCTGTTACTATTTTGTCAATGAACTTCCCTCTTATCTACGGATTAAAAACAACATTTCCCTTAAACTCTTCAAAAAAGCTCATAGGTATACTCCTTTGCTTTACCGTCAACGCTACATCCAGTTTCTTTGCCTAAAGTTTATCTGTATACGTTTAGACGTATATATCGAAGAGGGGAACAGGGTCTTTGATTTGGAGATGCAGACGACAGATAAGAGGAATTTGCCGAAGAGAAACCATTACTATCAAGGGATGATAGGCAAGTGAAGAATGGCGGTACAAAAATGACAAGTATAAATATTGGGGAAAAAACTGCTGTGCAGAACGGATCCGGAAAGAACGGTATCTCTTATGGATTTTGTGGAATTCCCACAGGCAGGGATCCTGTATAAAAATATGATATGGGAATTCCTTTGGCAAGGCAGGAGCGGGACTGGTACCGTCTGGGACTGTGCCTTTCCCGCTCCACAATGGCAAACTGGGTGATACGCAACGGGCGGGAAGATGCAGTACAGCCAGTGATCTTCCATTATGCAAGGAGCCGGGCAAGAAAAGAGGCGGAGAAGCTCTACAGGGGATTCCATGGGTACCTGTTCCAGATTGAAAAAAACTGACGCAAGGCATGACTGTTTGCGAACTCACCGGCATCTTCCAGATGCTTATTCCTTGCTATGTTTGAGTTCCTCCTAGTATGTTTGTCAAGATGTTTGATCATATATCATTTCGCGCAGAACTTTCAAAGCCTTTGTATGAAGCAGCTTTACATAGCTGTATGAAATATCCATTATTTCTGCGATACTTTTCAATGTTTTCCCGCTATAATAGTGCAGGATAATGATATCGCGCTCCCGCTGGGAGAGTTGTTCGAGAGCGTCCGCAAGACTTTTGAGTGTTTCCTCGTTAAGCATTTCCTCATCAATGTTTCCTTCAAAGCAAAGTTCCTCCGGAAGCCCGTAAACAGACTTCGTCGTCCGATAATAGTCGATAACGGTATTCTGCGTTATCCTATATATCCATGTTGACAGGGAAGCCTTTGTCTCATCAAATCCCGAAAATCCCTTAAATACTTTGACGAACACGTCTGAGATCAAATCCTCCGCGTCGTGTTCGTTCGGTATTTTCCCATATATATATTGCGCCACCTTATCCTTAAACTTGGCATAAATCTGCTCAAATTCGGTGTTTTTGTTCAGTTCAATCATCGGAATTATCCTCCCGGCTTTCAAACGGAACAAATTCGCCCGCAGCATTCACCTGTTCCAGTTCTTCATCTGAAAGCGTCTCGCCGTAACGTTTCTCAGTTTCATCCATCATTTCGGCAAGACGCAGATTTTCCGAAAATTTCTGGAAGTCAAACAGCCGCCGTAATTTCTCCTCCATCATTCGCCCTCCATAGGCGCTATATTTTTCCACCCCCGGAGCGTTTCCTTGATTTTCCTGTGCCAACCTTTTTGGAAAAATAGACATTTTGCAGGATCAATGCCAAATTTATCACCCGTAATCGCCAGCGCCAGCGCGCGGCAGCCACCCCCGCAGTGTTTAAAATAAGGACACACTGCGCAGGTTTCATTGTTCTCCGACAACTGCCCCAGTGTAGTGCAGACCTCGCTCAGATATCTCCCTTCTTGCAGAATTGGCTGCAACCCCTCTTTTTTAACGTTGCCCAGGAAATTATTCTTCGCGCTATAATACCCTGACATCTGCATACAAGGGTAGACATTTCCGTCTGCTGCAACCGCAACCATCCCCCTGTTCCCACGGCATACGGGCATACTGTCCCGGTACTCTCCTGCAATGTATTCAACGGGGCGCAGACGGTAAGATTCTGTTCGTGGAAACACCGCAAGAAACTGCCAGATATCTATGCTCATATTGTGTTTCTTTTTAACATATCTGTCGGCAAATTCCAACATACTTTCGTAATATTCCTCAACCTCTAAGCAGGAACCATCTGCATTTTCCTTCCAACGCGGCGATTCTGAAGTGCGGATTACCCGCATTTCGTCCACGCCCATTTCATCTAACATTTCCGCTGTAGGCAACATGGATTCGATATTGAGCCGATGAACGTTCGTCTGCACTTTTACACGAAACCCCTTCTCCACGCACAGGCGAATTGCCCGAAGCGCGTCCGTCTCCGCCCCCTTGCGGTTTCTGAGCCAGTCGTGATGCCTGATTCCATCAAAGGATATTTTAATCAGCGGATTACAGCCGATTTTCCTAAATTGCTCCAATGCTGTCTCGTCAAGGAAAGAACCATTCGTGTTCAGATCCCCAAGGTACATTCCGTGTGCGTAAATACTCTCCACAATCTCAAAAAAATTCTTATGGAGCATAGGCTCGCCGCCTGTAATCGTAAAAGCATTGATTCCACACTTTTGCGCCTGCTCAATCAGTCTATTTGCTTCCTCAAGCGTCCACTCACTCATTATGGGAGCGTTATCGGCAGCGTTGAAGCAGTGCAGGCAGTTATAATTGCATTTCCCTGTTATCATCCAACTCATTGCAGGAAAATAGCGGTTGTCACAGCCGAGGTATTTTTGCCATTCAGACAGGCTGCTCTCATCCTTTGCAGGAGCAACAAATCCCATATCCAAAAATTTTTCCGCAAGCGGCAGTTCTCCCTCAAACTCCGTTTTACCATCGCACTTCAAAAGAAATTCAAACTCTTCCTTTTTCAATCCTTTCGCGTAACGGACGCCCTTTCTGTAATACGCGTACGGCGCCAGCCGCCATGAGCGCAGGGCGATGTCTGGATTTAATATGTACCGGCTCATCTCAATTCACTCCTTATCATTATTTGCGGAAACTGCCGCAAAATACGGATATTACCTAGAGATCCCCCCACTGACCGCAGTATGGGCAAATCAAATTTGGAGGATACGTGTGGTTTTCGACGGCGTTAAGGTCACCTCCGCAGAATTTACAACGATTGGGACCGCATCCGCCTCCTGCTACATTGTCAAGCTCATCATCCGATAACTCGCCCGTCTTGTGAAGCTTTTTAAAATAAAACTCTGCCTCCTTCTCGTCCACCGGATAACCATTTTCCCTTCCGAGAGCCATAAGCTCTTCGACAGAGTTTACCTGTTTTGCCTTTGCAATAACTTCTTCGTCAATTTTTGTCTGTGTTGTCTTTGCAGTAAGGTCTTTTTTTTCCATAGCGCTTTCCTCCTAATATTAAGTTACCTTTACATTTTGTTACAGATTACAATATAAAAACTGATAATCATAGACGTGATTTACGCCCTTATTCTTTTATACGAATCAAAACCGCCGAGAGCCAATAAATTTCCAAAAAATTTTCATGCCCTCAATTCTGCGGTATCGTCAACCCTTTGTCTGGCCACTAGTTCTGCGAAAAAACCTCCCCTTTGTATCAACTTTTCATATGTCCCGTCTTCGATAATCTTTCCCTTATCAAGCACCAGGATCCTGTCGCACTGTTTGATGGTAGATAGCCTGTGCGCGATAACAATCCTCGTGCATTTCAGACTGTCCAGCGATTCTGAGACCGTTTTCTGCGTGAGATTATCAAGGGCTGAAGTCGCCTCGTCAAACATCAGTACTTTCGGTTTCGGTGCGATAGCACGGGCAATCATCAGCCGCTGCCGCTGCCCGCCCGAAATTCCGCCGCCGCCCTCGGAAATCATTGTGTGCATCCCCATCGGCATACGGCGAATATCCTCTGCAATGCCTGACAATTCAGCGGCATGCCAAGCCTCATCCATAGTAAGCCACGGTGCAGATATGATAATATTCGAGAAAATATCTCCCGTAAACAGCTTGCCATTTTGCATTACCACGCCGATATTGCGCCTTAAAGACTTTAAGTCCACCGCCGCAATATCCTTGCCATCAACGTAAACGGCGCCCTTCTGCGGCGACTCAAAGCCCAGCATAAGCCGCAAAAGCGTGGACTTCCCGCACCCGGTTGCGCCCACGATTGCCACATACTGACCCGGACGGATTTTCAGCGACAGATCGTCAATCACAAGGGGCATATTTTCGTTGTAACAGAAGGAAACGTTATTCAGCTCGATGCTGCCCGAAAGCCGCGTAATCATCTGCTTTCCCTCGGAAATCTCAGGAACTTCCTTCAAAATCGGCTCTATCATATCCATAACCGGCTTAATCTGCGCCACAGTCAACGCGATTCCCGCAAGCGAGATAAATGCCCCGGAAACCATTCCGTAAGCGGTATTGAATGCATAGTAGTCCGCTACGGACACGCCTGACGATACTGCAAACCAATACATCATAAGCGTTCCTGCAAGCGAGATTCCGCTTGAAATAACGCTGTTTATTTTCAGGAACATCGGAGGGTTGTAGGAAAGCCGCGCTTCTTCGGCATAAAGATTTCCCCACCGTGCGAACGCACGCATTTCCGCTCCCGAAAGCTTAATCTTCTGCACACCCGATATCAGTGCATAGGACATTCCGCTCTCTTTTGAGGACAGCTCCATCTTTTTTTTGCTGACCTTCATCTGTACCAATGCCGATATCACTGTAAACGCCACTGTAGCAAGCATAATGAAAAGCGACGGTATCACCAGCGCGGGCGCGTACACAAAAATCTGCGATATGTATACAAGTGAAAATACAGACGTAAGCCCTGTCGTCAGCGCTACAGACACCAGCATCTCGCACAGCGAATTGCTGCACGCCGCCCGCGCAGATAATTCTCCTGAACTATAATTCTTGAAAAAACCTGCAGGCAGCGACATTAAGCGGGACATGACTGCAGCCTGAACCGAAATACTCATTTTGGTGTTTATCCGCGCTATAATCAGCGACTTTACGCCGTTTATCAGCAGGGAACTGAGTGTCACGCAAATCATAAACACCGTAATCGCAAGCAAAATCTGTGTGCTGCCGTCCTCGATAACACGTGAAAACAGCAGGTTATTAAGCTTCGGCGATAACATTCCGATCAACGTCACCGCCAGCGCTGACGCGCCTGTCATCACAAAATCAGCGGGGGACAGCGTTCCCAGAATATACCGCATCAAATCCGAAATTCCAAGTGTTTTCAGCGGCAGCGGCTTGTAAAAAGCTATCGCTTCTTCCTCGAAAAGCTCCTGGTTTTTGCCGTTTATTTTCACATGTTTTCCTGTTTCCATATCCCTATAACGATAACCTGAAAATCCCGTGGGGATAAGCGCAACAACCATCCCATCGCTTTTACGGATTCCCAGCATTGCTCCGATTGCATCTTTGTACCAGCCTTTTGAGAGCGTTACCGTGCGGCGCATGATTCCATGAGGGCGAAGCAAGTATTCAAGCTGTTCATTTCTGTCCGTGATATTGTCGGGAATTTCTTTGGTATTTATATGATAAAATCTTAATATCTCATCAAAGGCGTTTTTCATCTGCTGCCGTTCATCATTGAGCGCGGTTGAAACACGGCTGCCCATCACTGCGCCGGCAATGTTGATAAAGGCATCTGTAAAAACATCCTGATCGTTTTGTTTACGCTGTTTTATTTGTTCGTCAAACCATCCCATTATCCAATTTTCACCACCTTTATTCGTTTGTTACAAGCTGTGCGTAGATGCCGCCTCTTGCGTACAGCTCATCATGTGTTCCGCGCTCTGCAACTTCCCCGTTATCAAGCACGATGATTTCATCGCAGTCGCGTATGGTCGATAACCTATGCGCCACAACAATACAGGTAATCCCGCGGTCTTTTATGGATCTTACAACCTCAAATTCCGTTTTTGCATCCAGCGCAGAAGTGGCCTCGTCAAGAATGATGATGGTCGGATCTTGGGCTAAAACACGGGCAATCTCCATTCTCTGCCGCTGGCCGCCCGAAAAGTCCTTGCCTCCCTCGGTGATTTTGTAACTGTAGCCCCCGTCACGCTGCATAATATCCTCATGGAGCTGCGCATCCCGCGCAGCCATGATGATCTCAAAATCCTCTATCGAACCATCCCACATTTTGATATTGTTTGCAATTGTATCCTCAAACAAAAAAATATCCTGATCGACTACCGCCAACGATCCGGTAAAAACACTTCTGTCAATTTTTTCTATGGGTTTTCCGTCAAATAAGATTTCGCCTTCCCAGGGCTTGTAAAGTCCCGAAATCAGCTTTGACAGCGTGGATTTTCCACAGCCTGACGTGCCGACAAACGCCACGCGGCTGCCGGTTTTAAGCGTTAAATTAAAGTCCCTGATTAAAGGCTTGGCAAGGCGCGAATAGCCGAACGTGACGTTTTTAAGTTCCACGCTGCCCGATAATTTGCTGTACTCCGCATCCTCTGAAAGCTCATATCTGTCACAATTCACATCCGTTGGGTATTCCATCACATCCTCAACGCGCTCCATCTGCGCGCGCATTTCCTGGAGCGTCTGTCCCGCCGAAATCAACGTCTGCGCGGGCGCGGTAAAAGAACCTAAAAAGCCCTGAAACGCCATGATCATACCTACTGTAAACTTTCCATTTATTGTAAAATAAACTCCGAGTATCAGCACGGCGATATTTGCCAGTGACGACACAAGCTCAGGAATCATGCCAAGATACTGATTTAGGCGTTCAAAACGCACCTGCTGGGTATTTACGCTCGCCTGATAGCCCGCCCATTTCTCAAAAAATCCATTCTCTGCGCCACTTGCCTTGATTGTTTCGATCATTTCAATCCCCGCCACAGTAGCTCCGGCGAGTTTTCCCGCGTCGCGCAGCTGTATCCGGGTAATGTTCATGCGCTTATTGGATATAATCCTTGAGACCACAAGATTGATTACGATGGAAGCCACCCCCACCAGCGTGAGAATCAAGCTGTAGCGAAGCATCACAACAAGATAAAACACCAGCATAACCGTGTTTAACGCCAACGGCGCGAAAATCTCTACCAATGACTGTGCAACCGAAGCGTTCATTCTCTGCCTCTGCTGAATATCCCCCGCCATGCGCTGGGAGAAAAATTCCATCGGCATATGAAGAACCTTCCACATATAAGCGGTACTTCCGACTGCCGAAAGCTGACCGTTTATTTTCAGCGAATAAACAGCCTTAATCCATTCCACAATGAGCTGTATCACGCTTATTCCTCCAAGCGCGAAAATAAACGGCAAAAACCATTCTGGGTTTTCACCGGTAAGCAGCCTATCCATGAAAATCCGCGAGAATGCCGGGGTGATAATCCCCAACAGAGCAGTTATCAGCGTTGTCAGCGCCACAAACACCATTGCTGTTTTGGCCTCTTTCAGCCGTTTTTTCGCAAACTTCAGTATGCTCTTGGGGGCTCCGCCCGGCTCAAAGTTCTCTGAAGGCTCGAACATCAGGCAAATCCCCGTAAAGGACTTGTCAAATATTTCCATGGGCACGGAATAACTCCCTTTTGCAGGGTCGTTCAGGTACGCCTTGCTGCCCTTGAAGCCATCCAACACTACAAAATGATTGAAATTCCAATGAATGATACAGGGAAATTTTCCATTCTCTTTTAAGCCCTCCGGCTCATAGCGATAGCCCTTTGCTGCCAGCCCATAGCTGCGTGCTGCTTTTAGGATGTTTTTCGCGTTGGAACCGTCACGCGATACGCCGCAGTCAGCGCGTACCTGCTCAAGGGGTATCCATTTCCCGTAATATGCAAGGATCATCGTAAGAGAAGCCGCGCCGCACTCCAGCGCTTCCATCTGCATTACCACAGGAACTTTCACCTTACCGTTTCTGACAGGCTGCTTTATCTTTTTCGTACCCATCTTCAGACTCTCCTCTCAATTCAGTATAAACGACATCGGCGATACGCTTTCTGTCACGATTTCAGTCTTGTATGTACCGTCTGGAATATCCACATCTGCAATTACCTCATACATCCACTCACCCTCGGAAAAACCTCCGAGATGTATCAAATAGGGATCCATATCCGCGTTTACGGCGATCGGCCTTTCGGCAATTTCAGAAACAGCGAAATCATTGCCGTTTACCTTTACCAGCATTCCCGTTTTAACCTTATCTGCGTCTTCCTCTGTAACATAACAGATAAAAATGCCGTTTTCGCTCGTCCCCGCAGAAAGGATCTTGCTTTCAAGACGCCCAAAAATCCCCCAGACACATACCCCCGCCAACAAAACAATCACCGCCGCCAGTATCATCCAGACACTCGGATTGGATACGCGGATATAATCATTTAGCTGTTCAGGAGAAGAAACACGGTCAATACTTGATTTCCGAAAAATTTGTTTTTCATTGTACTTCATGTCAACCTCCAGCTTTGCTTTACTATAATATATCCCATTTTTCCCCAAAAGGCAACTTCGTAAAGCACATATGATTGAAGTTGACAATGGTGTGTTTTCTTACATAGCTTACAACGCTATGTACAGATAAATCGAATAGGGCTTTCCTAAAAATATTATTTAGAAAAGCCCTATCTAAACTATTTTAACTTAAAACCCAGTATACATCTCCGGCAAATCAAACAGAGATATCTGAATATCCCTGCCCGACACAGCCGCCCGTTCGGTAATCACTTCATCCCCACGCACATGCCCCACCAAAAGCGGAGAATCCGGATCGTGCTGCTCATACTTATTGCGGGCGTTCTCCTGACTTCCTGTGGCATAACAATACCTGCACCCGTGAATACAGGTATGGTACATCCCAATATCCACACTCTCCACACACCGACACTCCTTACGCTGTACGCCATCCTTTTTAAGATCCAGACGGTAACCAGTCAAACTCCTTATCTTCGCCTTATCGATACACGCACTATGCCCGATGCCGAACCGTTCAAGATTTATCTTCTCCGCACAGGTATACAGGGGAAGATTATAGCTTCTGGCAATCTTACTTAAGCCGCAGGCCAGCTTCAAGATCTCATCCTCTGTAAGCTCCCGAAACGGGCTGTCCTTATAAGCATCCACAAAACTGATAATACACCTGGTAGTCGCCTTTGCAAGCCATCTGCACATCAGCTCAAACTGCTCAAGATGGTAGGCTATGGTATATTTCTCCGAAAGAAGCAGCGGGTCAAAACGCCAGTCCATACGCTCTTTGCCAAGGCGCTCGCTCATCAGCAGAAATGATGCCATAACATCCGACGTGTCCGCCAGATTCACCTCCATATCCTCCTCATAGTCCGTAATCGTTACCTGGAAATAATACTCATATCCCATATCTTCAATCTCCCGAAGATACGGCAGCATAGGCGTTGGGTTCTTCGTCCAGAACACAATACAGTCCACTGTCTCAGGAGACAGAAAAACTCGTTTAATCTTCTTACGGTTATACGGATTCGGAACCAGTACTTCCCCAGCTTTCAGACGGTTCACAAACCACTCCGGATACAACGCCGGAATATCCGTTCTTCTGCTTGCACTGATTATCATCTCACATCCGTCCTTCTCACTGTATTCCAAAATCCCTCTCTTTGCCCCACTTCTGCCCTATATGGATGAACCGCTGTCAAAATTCTTCTCAATCAGCCTGCAATATTCTTCAAAGGGCTCGGCCCCCTCAAAGGGTATTCTAAGCACATCCCGAACACCCTTGTAATACCAGCCAATAATATACTTGTCCTTCATACGGAACCGCTTCCACAGTTCCTCCCCCAAAACAGGATAATCCCTGTCTATATCCCGCATATTCGACAGCTTATCTGCAAGCCCGATCATCTGTACATCCCTTGGTGCATTGCGAAGATGCTCAATCGTACTGAGCTTCCTGTCCATCCAGGACTTAGACTTATCCTCACTCTCCTGGGCAACCATTCTGGCCACCCTCTCTGAGAACTCCTGGGCAAGTATTCTCTGTGTCACCCCTTCACAGTCTTCAATCGTGTCGTGCAGCACCGCTGCACTGATCACCTCCTCATCTCCCGTCATCGTTGATACAATGTCCTTCACTTCTACCGGATGAACGATATAAGGACGCTTTGTACCCTTCCTGAATTGCCCTTCGTGTGCCTTAAATGCGAATTCGACTGCTCTGTCAATCATACTCTTACCTCTCTTAATGCCGCTATTCATCTAACAGATACTCTTCCTCCTCAATTCCTTCACGAAGCCTCGCTTTTTCTTTTTTATGGAATAAGTTAAATATACAGGGAACGACGAACAAAGTCAATACAGTTCCGTATATCAATCCGCCGATTGTTACAACTGCCATAGGCTGAACCATGTCCGCCCCCATGCCCACACCGACTGCAAGGGTCGATAAGCCAAGGATTGTAGTAAGCGCTGTCATAATAATTGGCCGAAGTCTGGTCATTCCTGCCTCAACCAGAGCTTCCCTCTGCTCCATTCCATTTTCTATTAGCTGATTCGCATAGTCAATAAAGACAATTCCGTTATTTACAATAATACCTGACAGCATCACGAAGCCAATCATAGCAATCACACTGACCGGCATCTGAGCGATATAAAGCGCCAAAAGTCCTCCGGTAAACGCAAGAGGTACGGTAAACATAACAATAAAAGGTGAACGCATGGACTGGAACTGTGCCACCATGATAAGGTACATGAACACTAACGCCAAAGCAAGCATCTTGAACAGTTCAACCATTGCCTCCATAATCGTCTCATCCTCACCGGTCATCTTAATCTCATATCCCTCTGGTGCACTGTAACCGCCCAGGGCTTTCTTCACCCTGCTGCTCACCAGGCCGATATTATCCCCGTCTTTAATCTCCGCCGTCACGGACATATAGCGGCTCTGGTCCATACGGCTGATGGCCTGCAAGCCGGATGCATCCTCAAACGTGGCGATATCCGCAAGCTTAACTTCCTCCTTCGTCCCGTCCTGCTTCTGCGCTGTAATCGTAAGGTTCCTCACATCCTCACGGGTCATGCTTTCATTTGCATCGTCCAACACATAAACATCATACTCATCCGTGTCCGTTGACAGGGTCGTCGCCGTCTTTGCCTGGGAAAGCTTTCCGGAAATCTCCTGATACACCTGCGCCACCGTCAGGCTGTGCTGCGTGGCCTTCGCCTTATCCACAATGACCCGAAGCTCCTCCTTGTTATCCTCGGTTCCGTCTGATACGTTCTGCGTCCCCTTGATATCCTCCACGATTTTCTTAACATCCTTTGCAACCTTCTGCAGACGATCCAAATCCTTTCCTTTAATCTGAATATTAATCCCCGCGCTGCCAAGGGCGCTCATATCCATATTGGACATATTGATCGTCAGCTCGCCGCCAAGGTCCTTTGTTACCTTCTCGATTTCCTTTTTAAGCTGCTCATTAGACAAGGACGGATTTTCCTTGGTCGTGGCATAGAAGGAAATGCTGTTGCTCTCCGACTGGCCGCCTCCCATCATGGAAGCAGAGGCCACCAGACCGCCCACGTCCTCAATATCCTTGATTCCCCCTACACGTTCCATCACTTCATCTGCAATCTTTGCCGTATCTTCAAGGCTGGTTCCTTCCTCCGTTTCCAAATCCATGCTAATCTGGGTGCTCTCCATATCCGGCATGAACTGGGTTCCTCTTGTCAATTCCAGGGCAATACTCCCCACGAACAACAGCAATGCGCCAAGAATAACCAAAATCTTATACTTCAATGCGCCTCTGAGCATATTTCCGTAACTAGAACACACCTTAATAAAGAATCTTGACTCCTTTCTTTTCGTTTTCTTTAGCAACCCTGCGGACATCATCGGAACCAGGGTCAGGGCAATGAGAAGGCTGGCAAGCAGAGAATATGCAATAGTCAATCCCATATCTACAAAGAGCTGCCTTGTGACTCCTGATGTAAATACAATCGGAAGGAACACACATACCGTCGTCAGCGTTGACGCCGCGATTGCTCCGCCTACCTGTCTCGCCCCTTCGATTGCCGCCTGTTTTGCAGAAGCGCCTTCTTCGTTTCTCATCCGGTAAATATTTTCTATCACGACGATGGAGTTATCCACCAGCATACCTACACCCAGCGCAAGTCCTGACAGAGAGATAATATTCAGTGTAACTCCTGAAAAATACATGGCAACCAGCGCCGTCATAATACTAATGGGGATAGAGCATGCAATTACAAAGGTGGGACGAATACTCTTTAAAAATACCAAAAGAATAAAAATCGCCAGGACTGCGCCATAGACCAGGTTATCCAAGACGGAATTCACGATTAAATCAATATAGACTCCCTGATCCATCAGAACAACCGTATCAATGTCTGCATTATCCTTCTTCACCTGCTCCAAACGCTCCAATACCCGATCGCTCACGTCACCTGTAGAGTACCCTGTCTGCTTCTGAATCATCAGCATGACTCCGGCATCTCCGTTAATCTTCGCATACGTTTCGTCTGCATTAGTGACCATCTCAACACTCGCCACATCCGCAAGCTTTACAGGGTCGATTCCCTCCATATCTACCAGAACCAGATCTTTTAGTTCTCCAATGTTCCTAAACTTCTCACCGACACGAATTAGAAAATCGATCCCTGCCTCTTTTACATAGCCTGCCGGCATACTAAAATTCTCCGCAGTCAGAATGGTCTTTACCATGTCCGCAGTCAGCAGATTGCTCATATCGGCTTGGGCAGACGCTTCCTCCATAGCAGACTCCATCTGAGCCTCCTGCATCTGCAATGCAGATTCTCCCGCCGCAAGCTGCGCCGTTCCTTCTCCAATGCCCACCGCTGCCTCAAGCTGTGCGGACGCAAGCTCGCCTCTGGCCTGGGCAAGAGTCATAGCGCCCTCGTTAATCTGCTGCTGCATAGCCCCAAGCTGGCTCTTGCCGGCAGCTAACTGGTTCTTGCCCTCCATAAGCCCTGCTTCCTGCTGTTCTAACTGCTGGATGGTTGCCAAAAGAGCCTCTCGCGCCTTCTCATAGGCACCGTCGCCTACGGTGGCCTCCAGCTCTGCCAGCTTCGCCTCTAGCTCCGCCTTCTGTTCTTCCGTAAGACCGATATCAGGCAATTCCAATGTTCCTTTGATTTCGTCATACTGAGCCTTCGCAGAATCAAGCTGTGTAAGCTGCGCCTGTGCCTGTGCTTTTCCGGCCTGAAGCATGGCAAGGTTCTGCTGAAGCTGCGTCTCGGCAACATTTAACTCCGCCATCTTCTCCGTAATTTCTAACTGCGCCTGCTTAATCTCCTCACTTTTCATGGAAATCTGTGACTCAGCCTCTGCTAACCCCAAGGAGGCTTGCGCTTTCCCTGATTCTAGTGCGGCCTTTCCACTTGCCACCTGGGCTTTCGCCTCATCCAACGCACTTTTGGCGTCGTTCACCTTCCGCTCCATTTCTGCCTTGATTTCATCATTTAATTCTGTGACCTTCTGTTCATTCACTGTAATCTCAATCGTTTCTTCAATGCTTCCCGTTACCGTGACAGACGCCACACCTTCCACGCTCTCCACTTCGGGAATAACCTGTTCATTGATAATCCTGCTGGTATTTGCCGCATCCTCGCCTTTTGCGCTGACCGCAGCCACCAGTACCGGCATCATGTCCGGATTCAGTTTCATAATAATAGGATTTGACACTTCATCCGGCCAAAAGCCTTGAATCTGGTCCAGGCTCTCCCGCATCTCAATGGTAACAGAATCCATATTCGCGGTCTGGTCGAATTCCAGAACCACTGTGGATGCATTTTCGTTGGAAATAGACTGGACAGACTTGATATTACTGACCGTCGCCATAGTCTGTTCTACAGGTTTTGTCACAATCTGCTCTACTTCTTCGGGGCTTGCGCCTATGTACGTAGTCATGACAATCGCATAGGGGAGGTTCATGCTGGGTAAAAGGTCTACTGTCATACTGCTAAAAGAGACCACGCCCAGAATAATGATGAGCACTACGCCTACTACTACTGTGTACGGTTTTTTTACGCTGAATTTTGATAGCATATGGGGCCCTCTTTCTCTGTGTTTCATTGATTTACATATTATTAAATAATATGTAAATCATAGCACTTGAGCCTTTAATTGACAAGAATTCTGGAGTATAATGATACTGTAGGCCTTTGATTTAATAGATAATTTATAAACATTTTATAAAGCTTTTTACTAGATAGGGGAATTACAATGAATAGAAAAAATATACTGGTTACAGGGGCATCCCGTGGAATCGGACGTGCCGTTGCACTTAAGTTTGCATCAGAGGGGTATCACGTATTTTTAAACTGCCGTACTTCGGCCGCAGAGCTTGAGCAGGTGCAGCGTATTATTGATGAGGAATACCACGCTTCTAGCGAAACGCTTCTGGGGGATGTAGGCAATCCGGAGGACGTGGCATCTATGTTTGAACAAATCTACCGTTCCTGCGACTGTCTGGATGTTCTGGTCAATAATGCGGGTATCTCACATATAGGGCTTTTAATGGATATGGAAGATAATGAGTGGCAGCGTGTACTTAACACCAATCTTTCTTCGGTCTTCTACTGCTGCCGCAAAGCAATTCCTCCCATGATTTCAAGAAAATGCGGAAGGATTATTAACATTTCTTCCATGTGGGGAACTTCTGGAGCCTCCTGCGAGGCTGCCTACTCGGCTTCCAAGTCAGGGGTGAACGGACTTACGAAGGCCCTTGCGAAAGAGCTTGCACCAAGTAAGATCCCAGTCAATGCTATTGCCTGCGGGGTAATTGATACAGAAATGAATAACCAGTTGTCGAAAGATGAACGCCTAAAGCTTGAGGAGGAGATTCCGGCGGGAAGATACGGTACAACCGGTGAGATTGCACAGATTGTATGGGATGTTGCGCACGCGCCAGAGTATCTGACAGGACAGATCATTGGGGTGGATGGAGGGTATCTGTAGACATCCACCCTTTTACTCTAACATATCTTATGAGTATCTTATAGACAGTATATTATATCTATTCCATCACAAGCTCTACCGGACAATGATCTGAGCCCATCACATCCGTCAAAATCCTGGCATCCTTTAATCTCTCTTTCAGACCCTCCGACACACAGAAATAGTCAATCCTCCACCCTGCATTCTTGGCTCTTGCACTGAAACGGTAAGACCACCAGGAATAGATTCCTTCCATATCCGGATAAAAATACCGGAACGTATCCACAAAGCCAGCCTCAAGAAGCTCTGTAAACTTCCCACGTTCTTCATCTGTAAATCCTGCATTCTTTCGGTTTGTCTTTGGATTCTTAAGGTCAATCTCCTGGTGCGCCACATTCAAATCCCCGCAGAAAATCACAGGCTTTTTCTCCTCCAGTCCTTTTAGATATGCCAGGAAATCCGTTTCCCACTTCATCCGGTAGGGAAGCCTTGCAAGTTCATTCTGGGAATTGGGTGTATACACGGTAATAAAATAAAAATCTTCAAATTCCAGCGTAATCACTCGCCCCTCTCTGTCATGCTCTTCTATCCCGATTCCATAAGAAACAGACAACGGCTCCTTCTTCGTAAAGATTGCCGTTCCTGAATAGCCTTTCCGCTGGGCGTAATTCCAATATTGGTGATACCCTGTCGTCTCAAGGGCAAGCTGCCCCTCCTGCATCTTCGTCTCCTGGATACAGAAAATATCTGCATCTGTCTCCTGAAAAAAATCCAGGAATCCCTTCTGCACACATGCCCGAATTCCATTTACATTCCATGATACAAATTTCATCTATAAAATCCTCCAATCAATAATACACTTTCCGAAGAAACAGCCCTCTGGCCGGTGCAAGAAATCCTGCAAGGCTTCTGTCCTCCGCCGCAATGACCACCGGCAGCTTAGACGCGTCCCTCTTTCCCGTACCAATCTCTAACAAAGTACCTGTCAGAATCCGCACCATATGATATAAAAATCCCGTACCATAATAGGTAATTCTGACCTTCTCTCCGTTACTTACAATCTTGATATTCGTAATGCGCCGGATCGAATCCTTACATTCCTTGTCGTCGGTAAAGCTGATAAAATTCTTCGGCCCAATCAGATATTTGACAGCGTCTCGCATTGCCTCAATGTTAAGCTTCTCTGGATAATGATAACAGTATCTCCGAGAAAATACATCCGGCTTCTCCCGACAGTCAATATAATACTCGTACTTCTTCCCCTTCGCACTCTTTCGAGCATGGAAACTATTCCTTACAAGCTCAACCTTCACGACCCTGATATCCTCCGGAAGATACCGGTTCAAGGACTCTTTAAATTCATTAGTGTCGTATAGCTTCGATAACTTTACACTCACCACCTGCCCGCGGGCATGAACTCCCGCATCCGTTCTTCCAGAGCCGTCCACCTGGACGCGGTAGCCAACTAATTTGCCGATACTCCACTCCATCACAAACTGGATTGTATTATCCGTCGTAACCTGACGCTGCCATCCCTGATATCTGCTGCCATCATACGCGATGGTTAATTTGTATGTTCTCATATATCTCACCCAATCTAAAAATATCTTCCTGATACTCAACAATTCCGACATTTATGCATCCCAAAGCCAAACTTTTGGGATACTGCTCTATAAAAAGGAAGAAGCAAACGTTCCTACTTTGCTTCTTCCCCTATTCTACCACTTAATTCACGTCTTAGCAAATATCTTCTGCATCAAATATCTTCCAATTTTCTATAAGGCTATTTCAATATCTTTTTCAGCTCATCCATAAACGTATTTACATCCTTGAATTCACGATAAACCGACGCAAATCTTACATATGCCACCTCGTCCAGCTCCTTCAATTCCTCCATGACAATCTCTCCCACCCGACTGCTTGGAATCTCCTTGGCCTCTAAGCTGAATACCTTAGTCTCGATTCTGTCTATCGTGCGCTGAATGTCCACCGCAGATACCGGACGCTTATAGCATGCCCTGAGAATTCCGTTCTCAATCTTGCCGCGGTCATACTGCTCACGGTTATTATCCTTCTTTATAATAATTAATGGAATCGTCTCAACCTTTTCGTAAGTCGTAAAACGCTTACCGCAACTGTCACAAGACCGGCGGCGGCGGATGGAATTGCCATCCTCTGCCGGTCTTGAATCTATCACTCTAGTATCTAACTGGCTGCAATACGGGCACTTCATCTTGCATTGTTTTCCTTTCTCTCATCTTGGTAAACCTAGTATACAACGCAATAATATAAGAAGTCAAACTGTATTTTTGTTATTCTCACTTTTTCACAACAACCCTTATCCCGTCAGCCCCATTTTCAAGAATAACCCTCATTCCATGAAGTTCTGCAATCTTCTTTACCAGAAATAGCCCAATCCCCATATGATTCCCCTTCTTCCCCCTGCTCTTATCTCCTGTAAAGAACAAGTCGAAGGCATGAAGAAGCTCGTCTTCCTCCATCTGCTTTCCGGTATTCTCAATCACACACTGTCCCGCTTCTGTCCTGACCAGTATCCTGCCATCCAACACATTATAATCTACCGCATTAGAAATCAGATTAAAGACCGCTTTCTCCAGATATTCTCTGTCACCTTCCACCAGAAAATCAGCTTTCTCCTCGTATTGAACCTGGATATTCTTTTCATCAATCATCGGCGCAAACCTCTCCATCTCCTCCCTGATCAACGCCCCGAAAGATATGGTCTCCTTCTTAAGCGCCAGTCCTTCAGAGTCCAGCTTCGATATTTCAATCATTTCCGCCACCAGACGGTCCATCTCCTCCGTCTGCCCGATAATCTGGGTAAGGTAATACTCCCTTTTCTCCTCCATATTGTGCTCTATCAGATTCTCTGCAAAATTCCGGATAATGCCAAGAGGCGTCTTTAGCTCATGGGCCATGGCATTGGTGAAATCCCGCCGGGTTTCCTCCAGCGCCTTCTCTCGTGCGTAAATCTGATTAAACCGATCCACAACCAGAAACATACAAACAAGCGTCAGTATCAGCCCCGCCATATAGAGATGCTTCATATAGTCAAACGCATCAAACCAAGGCCTCTCCTCTATCCGGAATAACATATAACCAGATGGGTCCTCTATATTCCCAATTTTTAGCTGATATCCGGCTTTGAACTCCCATACACCCCCTTCATAAATCCCCGGATATTCCGCTTGGTTATCCCTTGAAAAACTGCCTTCCATCGGGAAATCATGGAGGTATTTACTGCTAGTCCATCTGTGCCATCTTTCATAGGAAGTCATATAAGGAAATACTACATTAGGATCGCGAAGCTCTCCTTTTTCCCGCTTTTCCTCACTGATTTTTGAATTCGTCCACTCCCATACTACCTCACTGTCCGTCATATAAAAAATCTGTTCTTCTCCGTATTCTTCTCCAGTGGCATAATCTGTCCTCATACCAAGGCTGCTGATGGTAATCGCCCCCGTCAGAGGATTCTTATACTGCTTTTCCTTCCCCTCCTGTCCTTCCTCCCAAGTCATCTCCTGGACATAGATATGGTACAACTCCTTACCGTCAGGAGACGTTTGTATTAAAATTCCATATTTCCGCGGCAAGGTATAATCCGCGGCAAGCTGCCTCTCCTTCTCCTTCCAATAATATTCGGCTAACTCCTCCTTTTGTTCAAACGTCAGATAATCATCCAGCACATAAGGCCCATATCTTACCTGGGAAGTATCCTCTGAATACATAGTATCCCCGACTGCATCATAGCTTTTTGCCAATAACTTCATTTCTTTGTCATAAACGGCAACAGAAAGATTCAACTGCGGATTCGTTTCACTCCAGAAATACTCATTCACTAAGCACTTATAATATTCCTGCCTTTCTGCCCCATCCTCAGACAGCGTATCCTCCATGGCGCTCTCCATTTCTGCCGCTTTTCTGTAGATAGATGTTGCCACCTGCTCGAACATACGAATGTAATCATCCTCGAATTTATCTTTCACCACCAGCGTTGCCAATCCCATTGTCACCAGATACACTATGAGAAATCCTGCCGCTATAGGTTTCCAAAAGCTTTTCTTTTTCCTGCTTAACGCGCCTTTCATCGTACCACCTCCATCTTTGCTTCGGATAAACGATACCCGAATTTCCGTACAGTTTCTATGGTACATCCGCAGGAGCCCAGCGCTTTGCGCAATTTTTTGATATGATTGTCCACCACCCTCTCGTTTCCGTCAAAATCATATCCCCAGAATCGAATCAATAGCTGCTCACGGCTGTAGACCCGCCCCGGATTCTGTATAAGAAATAACAGCATCTCATATTCTTTCGGCGGCAGCACAAGGATTTCTCCAAACCTCCAGACCTTGCGGCTTCGAGTATCCACTTTAAGTCCGCCCAGCTCCACGAATGAATGGAATCCTTGTACCCTTCCTGTCAGCGCCATCGCCTTGGCATATAATACTGGCAGGGAAAAGGGCTTCGTCACATAGTCGTCCGCCCCCAGGGAATAGCCATTTAGCTTGTCCTCCTCCAGCACACGTGCAGTAATAAAAATAATCGGCACATCACAATCTTTGCGAATCTGACGGCACACGTTAAAACCATCCAGCCCCGATATCATCACATCCAGTAAAACCAGATGGAAGCATCGCACCTTAAGCAATTCTAACGCCTGTAACCCATCTTCTGTTGTCTGCACAAGCCATCCCTTGCCTGTAAAATAATCCGCGGCAGCTTCCGCAATCAGGCGGTCATCCTCCACAATTAATAATCTAAGCTCCATATGCGTTCTCCATATTCAATCTGTGTATCGCTTACAGAAAATGTCCGGACACTTTATCTGTATGGTGGCAGTTTACCATTCCAATGTATCTTTTTCGTATCCTAGTGTACTGATACATTTACTTTCAGACAAATGACGCAGAATGGATTTTCAGACTGCAAGGCGGCTGAACAAGGCGATGCGGTGGCATCGTTAAGTGAAGCCAACGCTGCAGATGGAAATCCAGGCAAGTCATTTGGCGAAATGTAAATGTGTCAGTACACTAGAGCTCCCAATTGATATGATAGATTTTCGTGGGCCTGCCGCGCATATGCTCGGACTTCTGAAGCATAACCGAAGCCAAGCCCGCCGTCTCAAGCTTCTTAAGAATCCTGCTCGCCTCACGGACAGTAATATGGAAATTATCGGCCAGTTCACGGCTAGTAATCTCCCTTTTGCCAAGCAGGCACAATAGCCTGTTCAGCCTGTGAATTACCATTGTTGACAACGACGCCTTTTTCGCCGCCGCCTGTATCTGCGGATTTATCATCTCACTTGCAAGAACCCTTCTTTTTTTATCCAAAGGTCCTATCAAACGTTTTTCCTCATCTACCAAAAAGGTATCTCCCGAAACCCCGGCTGCTTGATACGCAGCTTTCGCATTCTCCAATGCGTCTTCAATAGTGTTGCCTATTCCATAGGAGATCGTCAGTTCCAAATTCAACGAGTTCTCCAAATATTCAGAAAGGATACTTTCCTGATTCCCTCCTGTCAGATAAGATATTACATTCTTTTGGGTAATAATCAGAAGCCCCTCCCTCTTTTTCTGAATCAAAAACTTTAAATCGTACTCCTTGGCAAAATCCATAAGAGATTTTTGGACATTCAGCTCCTGATATTCGCTCCAGCTTTCCCCCGCCTTTCTCGGCGAAGTGAAAACTGCGGCAGGCAGGTGCGCCGCAATCTTCTCCAGCTTAATCTTTGCCAGAAGATGCTCTACCTTCTGATGTGCATATTCATCTGTGGCCGCTGCAAAAACACAGGGAATCTCTAATTCCTTAAGCCGCTTAACTATACTGCTGTAACGGCAGATTACCACATCAATCATATCCTCTTGCCACAGCTTCCGGATTTTAGCCACGCATCTTTCCTCCACCTGATAAAGTTCCTCCGCCGATGCCTGATCAAGCCATGTGTCAAAATAAGGGAACATATCGTCTACACTTTTATTCTGTATAAGATCCAGCACAGACGCGTTAGGCGAAATGCAGACAAATACATCAAAAATAATCCTCTCCGGGTCAATCTGCCGATTTTCAATCAAAAGCGTCAGCGGCACCTTATAAAAACTCTCGTTATCTGTATCAAGAGACAGAATCGGCTTTCGTATCCCCTTGACTTCCCGCCTTATCACCGTCTCAACAACAATACCGGTCGTCAATACACCGTCCGCCCAATGTTCATTCGCCCGATACAGCGCGCCAACCTCCGAAAAACACCTGTATTCCACAATCCGATAGAGCAGCACCTGAGAATGTGTTTTTAAAATGTCATCCATGTACCGTGAGAGATACTCGGATGTTAAAACAAGAATCTGATAAGCCATACAAACCCCTCCCTAACGTCTATTATCACCTACTCTCTTCCATAATTCAACAAATTTATTCCTAAAATGTTTTCAGATAAAAATTTCACATTTTTTTTATATATTTTAGCTAAAATTTATTTTATAAAGTAAATAATCTTGCTTAATTTATAGAAACCATATATAATCCTTTTAAAAGAACAGTTCTTTAAATATTCTTTAAATAACAAAAAGGGGGACATTTCTATGACAAGTGAACAATTATTGACAGAAGCCGGCAAATACGAAGCTGACCTTGTAAAAAACCGCCGCTATCTTCACGCCCATGCTGAAACAGGTTTTGATTTATCCGAAACTCTTGCCTACGTCAAAGGCGAATTGACGGCAATGGGTTACGAGCCCGTAAAGTGCGGAAAGGCAGGGCTTACCGTAACTGTCGGCGGCAAAAGGCCCGGCAAGGTATTCTTAATCCGAGGCGACATGGACGCCCTTCCCATTCAGGAGGAAGCAGACGTAGAATTCCCGTCTGAGAATGGAAAAATGCATGCATGCGGACATGACCTTCATGCCGCCATGCTACTTGGTGCAGCCAGACTTCTAAAAGACCATGAGGATGAGATTAACGGAACGGTTAAGCTTATGTTCCAGCCGGCTGAAGAGATTTTTGAAGGCGCAAAAGACATGATTAATGCAGGTATATTGAAAAACCCCGACGTTGACGCTGCGCTTATGATCCATGTTATGGCCGGCCTGCCGTTTCCGGCCGGAACTGTAGTGGCTTGCGACGGCGGCATAAGCGCGCCGGCCGCCGACTATTTTGAAATCAAGATTCAGGGGAAGGGATGCCATGGCTCCATGCCTAATTCCGGAGTTGATCCCGTCACCGTAGCGGCGCATATTATTACCGCACTTCAGGAAATCCATGCAAGAGAGCTTTCTCTTATGGACGAAGCCGTCCTGACAATCGGTACCATCCACGCGGGGCTTGCCGCAAACGTTATTCCCGATACAGCGGAGATGAGCGGTACCATTCGTACTTACAATGAAGATATAAGAACATTTATCAAAACGCGGATGGAGGATATCGTAAAGAATATCGGAACCGCTTTCCGTGCCGAAGCAGAGGTTCTTCACGGAAAGGGATGTCCTGTCCTTGAAAATGACGCCGACCTCTCCGCATGTACCGTCCGTTACCTTCAGGAAATGTTAGGCCCGCAGAAAGCATTTTCACAGGGGCAGCTTACATCTATGGCAGGCGGCAAGGCTCCAAAGACAGCCGGCTCCGAGGATTTCGCATATGTAAGCCAGGAAGTGCCGTCCATTATGCTGGCTCTGGCAGCGGGGCACCCTGATAAAGGCTACTGCTATCCGCAGCATCATCCCAAGGTAAAGTTCGACGAGGAGGTTCTGGCGCCAGGAAGCGCAGTTTATGCCTATACCGCTATGCGGTGGCTTGAGGAACACAGATAAATTCAGACTCACACTATAGAAAGGAATGAAGAATTATGAAGGAAATTATTAACAGCCCGTTGCTGACTATCCTGATCGTGATTGGACTGGTTTATATTGCCGGTTTTGCACTTCTCTACCTGAAAAAAGCTTATGCACACTGTCTGGAGCTTGGAATCAGCAGGGAAAAACTTAAAACGGTTATCAAATCAAGCCTGTTTTTCTCAATTGTGCCCAGTCTTTCCATTGTAGTCGGCTTATTTGTCCTAATACCGGTTCTTGGAACCATATGGTCCTGGTGGAGACTTTCTGTTATAGGCTCTCTCTCCTATGAAACCATGATTTCCAGCAGTGTTGCCTCTGCAATTGGATTTGAATCCAGCGTTCAGATGTTAGAACAGGCGACTGCACGCCAATTCGGTGTTGTTATGATTCTCATGAGCGTTGGAATGCTAAGCGGATTCTTCGTATTAATCCCCCTTGGCAAAAAGCTCTGTATGAGTGTTCAGAAGACAGAAAACGCCAGTACATGGAAATACGTTTTAAGCGGAGTATTCATGATGTGTCTGTTTTCCGTATATGTACCGGTTCTCTTAATCGGAGATACCATTCAGGCATTGGTTATGATTACAGGTCTTATCATCGCAGTAGCGCTCGGCGTTCTTTCTTCAAAACCGAAGCTTAGGTGGCTTGGTGATTTTATCATGGCATTTTCCATGATCGGCGGTATGGTATCATCGCTTCTCTGGGTTAAATTATTTTCATAGGGGGTATTATCATGAGTAAAAACAAAAATAACGAAACTTTAGATTCCTTCCAGAAATGGTCTCACAGCTGGGGACGTATCGGAACTGTAATTGCCCTGATCTACATGGTTGCCATTCCCTTCGTGGTGCTGAGCGTTTATGATGCGGTTCCATCCTTCGGGGAGGTATTCAACGTAGCCACCTTTAGTATCTTGCTAATATATGTTCCTGTCGGCATCTCAGAAGCGATCAGCTATACGCCCATTATGGGAAGCTCTGCATACCTGGGATTTATCACAGGAAATATCATGAACCTAAAGCTGCCCTGTGCCGTAAATGCAATTAAATTGGCAGATACGGATCAAAATACTCCTGAGGGCGACGCCGTTGCATCTGTGGCGATTGCCGTGTCCTCCATTATGACCATTATTATTCTGGCAATCGCAGCTCTTTTAAGTACGCGAATCAGTTTCTTCTTTGAAATACCACAGGTGAAAACTGCTTCTAATTATATTATCCCGGCGCTTTTCGGATGTATGACCCTTGGACTTTTCTCCAGCACAAGCTCAGGAGACAAGGTTGTAAAGGGCGGCGTGAAGGGTGTGCTTCCGGTGATTATTATCATCTCCGTTCTTGCACTTGCTGTCCGTGTTACCAGCGGCGGCTCATTGTTCGGAATGGTAGGCTTCCTTATTATCGGTTCGCTTCCGATCGGAATCATTACATCACGTATCCTCTGGAAGAAGGGAATCATTACTGTGGAGGATAATCTGCAGACGGAAAAGAAACACGAATAATCCCCCTTTGCAAAACAGCCAGGAGACCATCTGTTCATATGGCCTCCTGGCTGTTCTGTTTGGCGCTTTAACGGACTTCTAAAAAGAAACCGTAAGCTGCATCTTAAACCGTTCTTCTCCAAATACGGCATGAGGGACATCCTTGGGCATAATCAACGTCTCACCCTCTTCAAGAATAAAAACCTCTCCCCCAACCGTAAATCTTCCCTTGCCCTCCAGTACCGTAACCATGGCGTCGCCGCCGGATGCATGGGTGGAAATCTCCTCTCCCTCATCGAAAGAAAAGAGGGTCATGCTGACGGAAGAATTCTGAACCAACGTCCTGCTGACCACCTGTCCTGCCTGATAGTCTACCATGTCTTTAAGCTTCAGGCTCTTTTGCTTTTCAATGTTTTTATACATCAATCTGCCTCCTTGCTAAATATAAGTATACTAAATTCAGATTCCATTTACAAGCCGCTTTATCCAAGATACTTCATTCCTTGTAACAGTTCAGCCTTCCGGCTTCACTGTTACGGAATCCGCCCATTTTAAAGTTTGCCTGCGGCAAAGAGGCGGATTCCCATCTGCTCCAATTCATTGGCTGCTAACCGCGCAGCAAGTGCGCGGTTGCAGGCTGAACTGTTACCATTCCTTTCCCTCACGCCCCGGCGGTAACGCTTCTGCCGTCCATACCAAGTCCTCTCCTACAGCAAGATTATTCCATCCTTCTATGGCGTACATATCTATTGCTTTCCATTTCGTATCGCAATAATTATAATCCGGATACAATGCTGTTTTTTCACATCTTGCGTACTTTAATATATCACAGAGTCCGCTCCTGATTCCAATAAATGTACCTGCATACTCGGCGACAGACTGTAGTTCTGAAATCCGCGGGCTTATTGCCTCAGTACCATCCAAGGGCTGTTCATCCCCTGCTACGTTGGTAAGGCATTGATACCCCTTTCTCTTATAATCCTGGACAACTTTATCCCAAAAATCCTTGGACAGTGTTGTGACAGATTTTGCATAAGGCGAAAAGACAACTGCGCCTCCTTTGTTAATATCACACAATTTGGGATACGCCTTCATCCCTGTGGGCATGATTGGCCTGGTATCCTCCAAAAGACCAAACACTCCGCAGCAATAGATTTTCTCTAAGGGAATACATTTTACATATAAAGCTTTGTGGAGATTTACCACATACGGCCTGTCCTGATGGGCAATAAAAAAATGGGAATCCTGCGTATAAAGACAGGCTTGTACCAACTCGTCCATATCCTTCTGGTCGTATTTCTCTGCCAAAACTCCATCAAATAGAGACACTACTTCAGCACAGGCATTTCCTATAACACAAACAACATATCTTTCTATGCTTCTTTTTTTCAGGAAATGGGGCAGGTATGACATGGCAAAAAAAACATCTCCCAGCGCAGAAAAAGGACACAGTATTTTGAAATGCTCTGGGTACTTCCTTTCCAGTTTCTGCTTCAATGCAAGACCACGCTCAATACGCTGTCCTTTTCTCCTGATGGTTTCTTCTGATAGGGAATATTCTGCATATGAGTTGTATTCTACCAGCTTCTCAATACGCCCTACAAATCCAAGCATCCTTAATTGTTTTGCCATGGATGAATAAGCCCTTGCCGCAATGAAAACTATCGTATGCTCTGTATTTAACTCCAATATTGTATTTGGGGGCAGCACAGGAGTATTCCTGTAACTCGTTCCGTACTTCAATACATTATTGTCCAAAATACCGCATACTCTATACTTCCGCTCTAAAAGTAAATCAATCAGAGTTTCCGTTGCATTACAGTGGCCAAACAAATATATGGCTTTGTCTTTCAACAAAGCCTCTTTTTCCAGATCATCCAAATTCCTGACCATTTCTTCATAGTGCATCTTATCCATGAATTGTTATCCCTCTAACTAAGCAAGGCCTGCCATGCTTCCTGAAGCGTCAGCAGACCTGTTTCTACATAATTGAAAATATTGGGGAAAGATGTATTGTCATCTGTAATCATAGAGAAATTATCTGTAAATTCATACATATAGTATAATCTAATTAGCTTCTCTGTATTTTCTTTAGAAATCCTTTTTATAAAGGGTGCGTCACAGCATGAACAACAGTTATTGCCTGGTATAACAAAAATATTCTTCTCTATATTTTCTAAACATATTCCCTGCTGCAAAAACTGTATATCTTTTGTATGTAGGAAAAAAAGCACAAAATCTACTGTTAATATTAATTGCTCTAATCGCTCCATTTTCTGTCTATTATAAACTGGTACTAACATAGGAATCCTATCACCTTCTTAAAATTAACACTTCGGCTCACAGATAAGAAGTGTTTCCTCAATAAAGGAATATGGTAAAACAGGTCTGAATATTTTCATATCATATTCACTATATATACTTTCAATTAATGGTTTAATTGTAAACAAATCATCTATACTATGATAAATGCTAATCATAAGCGTAGGATGCTGTTCCTTAATTGTGTTTACCGCCCCCAATATCAACTGCTTCTCACAGCCCTCTACATCTGCTTTAATCAGACCGACCTCTAAATTGTTTTCATACACAAAATCATCCAGTGTAATACAAGGAACTTTTTCTTTTTTATATTCTAATCCTCTCCCAAAATTATTAATTGAATTATAAGAACAGTTAGACACTGTCCCTATAAAAACCTCCATTTCTCCGGTCTGATCTGTAAGAGCCATATCAACCGGAATTACATTTTTTAGACCGTTCCACTCAATCACATCTTCTATACTTAAGAGATTATTTTTTTCAAATTCAAAGCAATATATCTTTCCATCAAAATTCTCAGAAAATATCAAGGAGCTGTCACCTATATATCCACCGGCATCTATGATTGCCTTCTTCCCCACCTTTTCCTTATATCTCAACTGTTCAATACCATTTTTATAGTAAAATACAGCAGGTTCGATATGTATTCCTCCTGGCAGAATATATTTCCCACAAACAATTCTGTTCCCCAGTTCAAAAGTTTCATTATCCAAAGCTTCCCGCATTTCTTCCGTATATTGTTCCTCATCCTTTGTAAGAAAAATCTCTTTTTCATCACATAATTGATGTAAACGATGAATAATTCGATAAACTTCACAACGACTTTCTGTATCTAACTTCTTAACTAAAGCATTTATCATATTGTCAAATTCTTCATTTTCTCTAAGTATTTTAAAGTCTTTCACATAACTTTCATTATGATACGCTCCATTTTTTTCAAATAAGATCGGATTCTTCCATAATTTAATCTCTATTTCACGTAATTTTTCCGCCATCACCTGCATGTTAAAAATCATTTGCTGTTGATTTAGCAAAAGCTGCTGTTCAGCGATTAATACCTTATGAGTGCTAAAAAGAACATCTGCATCAGTATCCGGATTTTTCTGCCTTATTTTTAAGTATTCCTCATCTTTCAAAACAAATATATTTTCAAATCCGTATTGAACAAGCATATGGACAATTTCTTCATGCAGCCATTCAAGTGTACCGACAATAACAGGAATCTCTTTACCCTGCTGACATTCATCAAAGGACTTTACCGGTATTCCAAAGCATCCTGAAATATTAACGCTTTCATCAGATACCATAAAGCACTCGACCGTAAACTTCTTATGATTGTTCAAAATATCTCTTGCTAAATAATAGGCGCCAATTCCTGCGCCATATATTCTCAGCGGGCCTTCATAATGTTTTTTTATTAACTGACTATATTCCAACAAGCTTCGCATATATTTCCTTTCCTTCTGCACCTAAAAATTTATCTTCATCATTCCTCAATCTATGCCGTTCCTTTATATATTCTATAAACATACAACTATCGAAGGGTTCGCTTTCTCCAATCAAATCACACTCCCATAAGCTCAGGTTTCCTAATGAAAGAAATCGTTTTTGGGGATATACATTTGTTGTATAAAACTCAGTTTTGTAAAACTCTCCAGTATCTATATTGACCCTGTAAAAGCTGTAATCTTTACCTGACATAAAAGATATCGTTTTGCCGTCTATCGAATATGCCATTGTATTATCGAAACCATATGTATCTTCTATCTTATCTCCACTGATTAGATCAGACACATGTTTTATATTCTCCATCTCCCCAGTCTTAATATTCAGTAATATAAATTGATCTGATAAATTAGGAAATAAAATAATCCCTTTTTCACATTGATATAACGTGTGAAAAGGAACATAGCTCGCTGTAAAACCATCTGGGTATTTTTCATATAAAGTTACAGTATTTCTCTTAATACAATAACATACTACACCGCCTTTTATCCGTGGCGTTAGCCAAATATGAGTTCCTAACTTCAGTATTCCGTTAAATCCATTCCCACAAATTGGGATCTTACAAATTGTAACATTTCTACTTTTCATATTAATTTTTACAATAATTTGTGCACATCCGCAAGAACAGTACGCAATTCCATTTTCCACACACACATCCGTTATATATGCTTCATTGTTCACACTCTGCAATTCCAATTCATTAATAAAATTAGACACATAATTAATTTCTAATGTACGCATATTAATGATTACCATAGCAGGATAGTTATGCGGAAGCAAAAAAAGAAAACCGTCATAAACTTCACTACACCAAAATTTGGCGTTCTCATTTGCCAACTTTTTCTGACCGAATTCGTCGATTTTTTTCAAAGGAAGTTTTGTAAAAATCTTTGAAACAGTATTATAAACAGCTATTTCATTAGCAAAAAAAGGAACTAAAAAAATATTATTTCCATATTTTTTCATAGATGCATATAGTCGAAGAGCATATCTTCTTTCATAAGGAACTATGCCCACTAAAACAGCATCTTTATTCCCACTCCGTTTGCAATACAGTCCATTATGATCATATGTAGTAAACCATATTTTATCAGCTTCTTTAATATAGGTTTCAAATGATAACTTAACTTTATTTTTATCCATCTTCTTTCAATCCCTGCTATACTTTTAAACGATCTTTTTAATATGCTCATCTAACATACAGGTAAATGCTATTGCTCCTGAGTAGTTTAGATGAGCAGGATCCATATAGAAATGTGGATTTTTTGAAATAGCTTCTACACTCTTAAAATCCCATAAAAAAATATTATTATCTGTTACTGTTTTTACTGCTTGTTCAAATTCATCTTTATAGGAACTTAGCATTATTCTATGATATTTCTCCAACACTATATATCTTGGCATCAA